>Ga0335072_10000682_pt1 | contig 61552 bp, 55 predicted proteins | sample Lox_Sample_21_FD_206725 | JGI IMG/M metagenome (GOLD analysis project Ga0335072, IMG submission 206725) | Soil microbial communities from Loxahatchee National Wildlife Refuge, Florida, United States - Lox_Sample_2.1 | ecosystem: Environmental > Terrestrial > Soil > Wetlands | place: USA...
CCGGTCGCGGCTGACTCGTTCATCCGCGACTGGCTGGCGTTCAGCCACGGGCACATCGCCGTGGACGACCGCTCCGCCAACGGCGCCGAGATCGGCTTGCCCGGCACCCGCTATCGCAAGGTCCTCATCGACTCGGCCTTCGGCGAAACACTAGTCATCATCACCAACGGCCAACTGCCCTACCCGTTCGGCCGTGACACCATGGGGTATGCCGTTGCCGACCTGAGCGCCACCCTGGCCCGGGCGAAGGTCGCCGGCGCACAGGTGCTGTGGGGCCCGTACCGCGAGGCCGGCCTGGCCACCGCCATCGTCGAGTTCCCCGGCGGCTACGTCTGCGAGCTGCACCAGGGCACTCCCTAGCGACGCCCCCTGGCCGTCTCGTACGCTTTAACTCCCGGCCCCGGCCGCTGGCGGGGACTGCGGGCGGCCAGGCACCGCGATCCCGGCACAGGCGAGGTCGTCCGCGGTGACCACGGCGGCTACCAGTCGCAGGAACTGGTGCAGCGGGATGTCGTAGCTGCGGACCAGGTTGGTGGCGTCACTCCCGATCGACAGGGCGACCCGGCTGGAGTCCTCAAGCCGGGTGACGGTGACGGCGACCTGGGAGGGCTGGCGCGCGCCGGGGTCTACCCGCGGGATGTTTCTTATCGTGGTGCCGTTGCGCCGGATCAGCATCATGGGGGTCCTCACGTGGCGTGCCAGTGGTCACGCATATTGTGCTGCAAGTTGCAGTGCAAGACATCGGTCAGCTGACCGATATCCCCGCCCGGCCGACCTACGGAGGGTACTGCTGCTGCCCGCACAGCACCTCACGCAGGATGGCTGCCGCCGTCCGCACCTGCGGCAAGGACGTGGCACCGTAGCCGAGGATCAGCCCCTGCACCGTGACCGGGCCGGCGAAATAGCGGTCCAGGGTATCGACCGACACCCCACGCCGCAGTGCCTCCCCCGCCACACGAGCAGCGGATATCCCCGGTGGCAGCTCAAGCACCACGTGCATCCCGGCTGTGTCGCCGAGTAGCCGGAAGTGACCCTCGCCGAGACCGTTGACGAGCGCCGCCCGCCGTCGCGCGTACTCCAGGCGCATGCGCCGGACGTGCCGCTCCAGGTCACCCCGGGCGAGCAGCGCGGCCATGGCATGCTGTGCGGGCTCGCTGACCCGTTCGCCAAGCCCGTCGCGCGACGCGGCCAGCCGGGCCACCAGCGAGGCCGACCCAGCCAGCCAGCCGACCCCCACCGCGGGGGTCAGCATCTTCGACGCGGTGCCCAGGTAGACGATCACGTCCGGGCCAGGGCCATCGCCGCCCAGGCCGAACAGCGCCGGCAGCGGCCCCACGTCATAGCGGAACTCGCTGTCGTAGTCATCCTCCACGATGACCGCGCCACGCGATCGCGCCCACCGCGCAAGGGCCTGCCGCCGCCCCACCGGCAGCCGCCCGCCCAGGGGGTACTGGTGGGCCGGCGTCGTGTACAGCAGCCGCAGCCCATCGGGCAATTCAGAAGGCATGACCCCGTGCGCGTCCACCCGGCAGGGGATGACCACCGCGCCCGCCCGCGCCAGGACCTCCCTCGCCCGCGGATATCCCGGCTCCTCGACGCCGACCAGGTCGCCCGGGCGGACCAGGTCGGCCGTCAGCATCGCCAGGCCACTGGTGACGCCGCGGGTGATGAGGAGCTGGCCGGCCGTCACGGCAAGCCCCCGCGACCGGCGCAGGAAGCTTGCCAGTTCCTGCCTCAGTTCCCTGATGCCAAACGGGTCCGGCCACTCCCCCACCGGATGCCTCCCCGCCACCCGCCAGGCCCGGTGCCAGGCGGTCGCCTCGATCCCCGCGGCCCAGGGAATGCCCGCCGGCAGGTCGATGACCCGGGGCCCGTCGCCCCTGGCCCGGCTGGTCCCGTGGCCCGGGGGCCTGGCCGGCCGCGCCGGGTTCCCCCGCGAAGGGGGTTCCGGAGGGCCGACCGGGGGGTCGTCTCGGCGGGGGGGCATCACATCGGCCACGAACGTGCCCGACCCGTGCCGGCCCTCAACCCACCCCTCGGCGAAGAGCTGGAGATAGGCGCCCGTGATGACGGTGCGGCTCACGCCGAGCACCGCCGCGAGGTCCCTGGAGGAGGGCAGCCGATCGCCCGCGGTGAGCAGGCCCGAGGTGACCGAGTCTCGCAGCTGCCCGGCCACCTGCGTGGTCAGGGGGATCGCGGCGGCCCTGTCGATGACGATCGGGAGATCAGCCCGCGAAGTGGTCATCGATTATTCCCTGAAAGTGGCTATAGTTGGCAGTCCACTTTAGCCGTAGCGTCTTCGATCATGAGCACACAGACCACGCCGCTGTCCTCGACCCCGCGAACCACGCTGCACCGCCACAAGGAGCGGGGTGCCGCCGACCGGTCGAGCCTGTACGAAATCCTCGACGCCGGCCTGATCTGCCACCTCGGCGTCATCGCCGACGGGGCGCCGCTCGTGCTCCCGACCGCCTACGGGCGCGGGGGCGACATCCTGTACCTGCACGGATCCTCAGCGAACGGGGCGTTCCGCGCGGCGGGCGGCCAGCCGGCCTGCGTCACGGTGACGCACATGGATGGCATCGTGTGCGCCCGGTCCGTATTCAGCCACTCGGTCAACTACCGCAGCGCGGTCGTGTTCGGGACGGCAGCAATCGTGCGGGACGAGGACGAGCGGTGGCAGGCGCTTGAGCTCATCACCAACCACCTGGTCCCCGGCCAGTGGGCAAGCGTGCGCCAGCCGACCCGCAAGGAGATGGCGGCGACCGCGGTGCTCGCCCTGCCGCTGGCCGAGGCCTCGGTCAAGATCCGCGCCGGCATGCCTGGCGACCCGCCGGAGGACCTCGACCCCAGCGTGTGGGCGGGCGTGCTGCCCCTGTCGGTGGTCTTCGGCGAGCCGCAAACCGACCCGCACGTCGGCGCGGGTGTCCCCGTGCCGCCGCACATCCAAGACCGCCGCTAGCCTCCGGATGCCCGCTGGAGCGATTTGACCTTGTCGCGGCGTCAAGGTGTTTCCTTGAGGGGTGAGGATAGGAGAACTCGCCGACCTGGTCGGCATCAGCACCCGTGCCATCCGGCATTACCACCGGATCGGCCTGCTGGCTGAGCCCGCGCGTAAGGCGAACGGGTACCGTGAGTACTCGCTGCGGGACGCCGTCGAGCTGGCCCGGGTGAGGCGCCTGACCGAGCTGGGCCTGAGCCTGGACGAGGCGGGCGACGCGCTGGCCGATGACGCCGGGCGGGACCTGGCGGAGATCTTGTGGGAGCTCGATGCCGATCTCGCCCGCCAGGAGGAGGACATCCGCCAGCGCCGGGTCCGGCTGGCCCGGCTGCTGCGGCAGGCGGAGTACATCGGCAGGCTCTCCGAGCAGGCACCCGTTTCTCCCGGCCTGGCCGCGCTGTTCGACCGCGTGACCGACGTCGCCGCGGCAAGGTCCGGTCCGGAGCCGGCGATGGCAGCAAAGGACCGCGAGATCCTGGCCCTCCTGGAGACCACGCCCCTGGCCCGCGGGACCGGCTGGCTCAGCGAGCTTACCCGGGTACTCAACTCCGATCCGGGGGCCGCCGAACAGGCGAACGCGGTTTACGCGCGCCTGGATGAGCTGGCCGGCCTGCCCGCTGACGATCCCCGGGTCGAGGAGACGGCCCGGGCCCTGGTCACGGCTATCCCGGAGTCGGTCCGGAAGGTGATCCCGTTTCCCGAAGGGGAGCTGGAGGAGGCGACCGGGGGTTTCGCCGCGGCGTTCTACGCGGACTTCGCCCCGGCCCAGGCCGCCGCGATCCGCCGCGCCATCGACCTGATGAGGAAGTCATGACGGGCCGTACCGCGAGCCGTTCCCTGCGCAAGGCGGTGTGGTGGTCCATCGGGGTCAGGGTGGCTGGCGTCCTGCTGCTGTCGCTGTGCGCCACGGCCGGAGTCCACGTCGGCTCCACGGTCCGCCTGGCGCTGGAACTGGCGATGACCGTCCCCCTGGTGTTCCTGGTGGCGCGGATGGCCACGGCCTGTATCCGCTACCGGCGCGGCGGCCTGACCTGGCGGGCCGCTCTCTACGCGATTGCTGCGGACGTGGTGTCAGTCCCGGTGCTCCGGCTCATGATCCATGAGCTCCGGCTTTACGCCAGCATCCTGCGCTTGCTGACCGGCCGCTGGCGGCACGGCGTGCGCGAGGGCGACATCGCGGTGCGGTACGCGTCCGGCGGCGCGGGCCTCCTGCTCACCCTCGTCTACCTTTCCGTCGTCGAGACGGTCGTTCTCGCCTTCCTCATCCCCTGGCCGCTCGTCCGCGAGATCACGCTCGCCCTCGACCTGTGGGGCGTGCTCTTCCTTGTGGGCCTGTTCGCCTCCTTCACGGTCCGTCCCCACGTCATCGGCGCGGACGGCTCGCTGCGGCTACGTTCCGGCGCCCTTCTCGACATCCGGATCCCAGGGCGGGACATCGCCGCCGTCCGGGTCGAACGCCGGGTCGCCCGGGGCAAGAAGGGGACAGTTGACGATGACGGGCGCGCCGACCTGTCCCAGGGCGGTCAGACGACAGTCACCGTGGAACTCGCCCGTCCGGCGGCGTTCACGCGCCCGCTGGGCAAGCAGGCCCGGGCCTGCGTCTTCCGCTTCTACGCCGCCGATCCCGCCGCCGCCGTTGCTGCCCTCCGCGCCCGGGTCCCCGAACTGCAGAACGTGCCGTGACGGCGACACCGCCATCCTCGGCCTGATCCCCGTCACCATCCCCGAGTTGCTCAGGCAGCGCGCCCGCCAGGTTCACCAACGCTGGCATGCCTACGCCGACGGCGTGCCATAGCCGTAACGAACTACAGCTGCCGTAAATGAGGAGGGCGCTGTGGTATATCAGCGGCCGCCTAATCGCCCGGCCTCAATCCGGTTCAGCCAATGATGTGTTTATGCTTAAGTTGTCCGGATTCCCCCAGATGTCGCGATAGATTCGCGAGCACGGCATCTGGACGGGAGACGGGCATCATTGAGCGGGGGCCATCATCGGCCTGGCGGGCGCGACGCTGGCGAGGCGTTTTCGGCTGGACCTGCGCAGGCCTTGCCCTCTTCGCCGTTTACCTGCAGATCTCGCTCGGCGGGCGGATCGATTCCGACGGGGCCAACAGCGCGCTCCAGGCCTGGGACCTCATTCACGGTCACCTGCTGCTGCGCGGCTGGGTCTTTGGTGACGCGACCTACTATTCCTTCGACCTTCCAGTCAATGGCCTCACGCAGGCTATCCTCGGGCTGGGGCCGCTAGCCGCGCACGTCACGTCGGCGCTTGTCTACTTCATCGTGACGGCCTGTGCCGTGGCACTGGCGGTCGCGGGCAGCCGCGGCGCGGCGCGGGTAGCCCGCGGCGCGGTCACGGTGGCCGTGCTCGCCGTGCCCCTGCTGACCATGAACACGCTGTGGACGCTCATGGAAGAGCCCGACCATCCGGGTACCTCGGTGTTCATGCTGGCCTGCGCGCTGCTGCTGGACCGGCTGCCTGATCTTCCCGGGCCCCGCCCGGTCAGCGGGCGGTGGGTGCCGCCCGTGGTCTGCGTGATCTTGGCCGCCGGGGAGCTCGGGGACGCAACCGTTACCTATGTCGCGGTGCCGGCCATCGCACTGACCTGCGCCTACCGGATACTGGCTGGGCGGCGGCGGTGGTCCGGCGACGCGGCGGTGCTGCTAGCCGCCATGGCGTCTGTGCCGCTCGAGGTGCTCATCCGGGCGCTGATAAGCCTGCTGGGCGGCTATCAGATGGTCGCCCCGAGGACAGGGCTGGCGTGGCCAGTCCGGTGGCCTGGGCATGCGATGGCGGTGTGGTCCGACATCAGGCAACTCTACGGGGCCGTCGCGGGGCCGGACACCGCACTGGGCGTGGCCGGGATGGCGCTGGGCCTGATCTGCCTGCTCGCCGCCATCGCCGGGCTAGGCAAGGCGGCGTGCGGCTGGCGCCGGGCGACCCGGGCCGAGCAGGCCGTCGTGGCCATCATCGTCATCAACCTTGGCGTTTACATCGTGTCGCAGGTGCCGCTGGCCGACGGGGCCAGGGAGATAGCCGCGGTGCTGCCGTGCGGGGCCGTGCTCGCGGCCCGCGCCCTGGTTCCCGGCCAGCTCACCCGGCGGGTGCCCGCCCTTGCCGCCGTCGTGGCGTGCGGGCTGATCGCGCTGCTCCCGCTGGCCGCGGCGGCCGTGCGGCCGCATGTGGGCCCGGCGACCGGGCCGGCGCCTGACGACCGGCAGCACGCGCAAACCGCTCCGCTCACCGCGTGGCTTGAGGGGCACGGGATTACCTACGGGATAGGCAGCTACTGGGATTCCTCCGTCGTCACCCTCCAGTCCGGTGGCAGGGTCGCGATCCGCACGGTCGACATAGGGCCGAAGCCGGACCGGACCGGCCTGCGCGCTTACGTGCGTGGCTGGGAAATGAACACGCTGTGGTACAGCCCTGCTCGCCATGACGCCAGATGGGCGATCGCCGACGCCAAGCACGACAGGTACTCGGTGCATACCTTTGAGACCATCTTCGGCAAGCCGCAGGCCATGTACCGGGTCGGCGGCTGGGTGGTACTTAAGTACCGGGCCAACCTCCTGACGCAGATCGGCCCGGTGGCCTGATCAGGCCTGTGCCCGGCCGGCCGGCCGGCGTGCGAGCGGGCGGTGCTGATCCCAGGGGATGGCGGGACGGTCCAGTGACCGGGTGCTCAGGCCGCGCCGACGCCGCTCGGGCCACTGTCAGCGTTCGCGGCGGGCAGCGCGAGCGCCCGGCCTTCCTGCCGCTGGCCGCCACGGAGATCACCAGTGCCGTCGACGCGGACACCACTCCACACGCCCGGCTGCTCGTCGCGCTGGCAGCCTGGTCTGCGTCACTTCCACGTAGGCGGCACTAGAGTTGCGCGAAGTCAAGCCGGTTCAGGTCGACGTATTCCCGCGGGATCACGACCGAGATGGCGAGGCCGCCGCCGGGCTGGCTGCGGGCGGTGACGGTCGCGTGGTGCGCGGTGGCGACCGACCTGACGATGGACAGGCCCAGCCCGACGCCGTCGGAGCTGCCGGTCCTTGACTCCATCCGCCGGAACGGCTCGAACAGCCCGGCTACCTTGTCGTCCGGGATGACCGGGCCGCCGTTGGCGATCTCCACGTAGGCGGCCCCCGGGCTGCTGCCCGTGCGCAGCCTTATCCAGCCGCCGGGCTCGTTGTGCCGTACGGCGTTGCCGACCAGGTTGGTAATCATCCGCTCAAGCAACTGCGGATCTCCGGCCGTCTCGGCCGGGTCGAGCTTCGCCTCCACGGTCAGGTTCAGGCGCGCGATCTCGGGCGCGGCGATGTCGATCGCGTCCTCGGCCCAGGTGGCGAGGTCGGCCTGCTCGGTGCTGAGCTTGCCCCGGTCGCTGACCGCCAGGGTGAGCAGCGCCTCGATCATGGTCTCTGCTTTGTCGATCGAGCGCCGCACCCGCACGGCCATGTCTGTAAGCTGCCGCGCCGACGGGGCGGGCTTGGCCAGGGTCACGTCGATCGCGGTGCGCATCACGGTCAGCGGCGTGCGCAGCTCGTGTGAGGCGTTGGCGACGAACCGGCCCTGGGCAGCGAATGCCCCGTCCAGCCGCTCGAGCATGTCGTCGAACGTGTCGCCCAGCTCCCTGAGCTCGTCCCTTGGGCCGGTGAGCGCCAGCCGTTCACCGAGGTGCTGCTCTGACGCCCGGCGGGCGGTCGCGGTGATCTCCCGCACGGGGCTAAGCAGCCGGCCGGAGATGTACCAGCCAAGGCCGCCCGACGCGAACGTCATGAGCCCGAGGCCGAGCGCCCAGAAGCCAAGCAGCTTGGCCAGCGTGTTCTGCTGTGCCTGCATGCCCGCGACGGTCCCCGCGTAGTAGGCCGCGTACGCATGCTCGCACAGGGAAGTGCCCGTCATGGAGTACGCCTGACAGAGTTGCGCCACGTGGCCCGACAGCTTGCCGCTGGCGATCAAGGACGGGCTGGGGCTGGTGGGAAGGATGGCTTTCTGAAGTACGAACAGGGCGAGTCCGAACACCGCAAGCCCGGCCACGAGGAACGGCGCAGCGTAGATCAGCGTGAGCCGGGTCCTGACCTTCCGTGGCCAGGGCCAGCGGAGCGGGCGCACGCTTCCCAGGGCCTTCATGGGAGCCGGTACCCGCTGCCGACCACGGTGCTGATCGGGTCGGGCTCGCCGAGCTTGCGCCGCAGCCGGCCGATTGTCACGGTGACCGTGCGGGTGAACGGGTCGGCGTTCTCGTCCCAGACCCGCTCGAGCAGTTCCTCGGTGCTGACCACGGCCCCGTCAGCGGTCAGCAGCTCTTCGAGGATCCCCATCTCCTTGCGGGTGAGCGACAGCGGCTGGCCCGCCCGGCTGGCCCGGCGCCGGGCCCGGTCGAATACGATGTCGCCGCGGGTGAGGACGGGCGCGGCGGCCGGCGCGCGGCGGGACAGCGCCCGGACCCGGGCGAGGAGCTCCTCGAACGCGAACGGCTTGCCCAGGTAGTCGTCGGCGCCGAGGTTGAGGCCCTGCACCCGGTCGCCAACCGCCGCTGCTGCCGTCAGCATCAGGATGCGCGCGGCCGAGCCGGACCCCGCCAGCGTCGCGCAGACCGCGTCGCCATGCAGCTTGGGCAGGTCCCGGTCCAGGACCACCACGTCGTAGGAGTTGAGCTGGGCCTTCTCGAGCCCGGTCGGGCCGTCGTAGGCCACGTCCGCGCCGATGCCCTGGTCACGAAGGCCATCGGCGATGTCGTCCGCCAGTTCGGCCTGGTCCTCGACCACTAGGACACGCATGCGTCCATAGTGCCCCCGCCGGCATCACAAGAGCATCACACGCCGGCGGGCGGGGTTCCGCGGCCGCCGACCGCGACCTGGCCTTTCGCCTGCCGGCCCGCGCCGCGACCAATCCAGCCGGCCTGGTCCGTGTGATGCCCGTGTGATGGCTCGCGGCGTATTCCTGGGGTGACCGGGCACACCGCCCGGCGGAAAAGGAGGAACACTGCATGAACGTGCTTGAGGCCAGCGGCCTTGGCAAGCGGTACCGGAGTACCTGGGCGCTGCGCGAATGCACGCTGGAGGTCCCCGCCGGACACGTGACGGCGCTGGTCGGCCCGAACGGGGCCGGCAAGACCACGCTGCTGAACCTGGCGGTCGGCCTAGCGGAACCGTCCGCGGGCAACGTCACGGTGCTTGGCGGCCGACCGGCCGGGTCGCCGACCGCGCTGGACGGGATCGCGTTCGTGGCCCAGGACACGCCGCTGTACAAGAACCTGTCGGTCGCGGACATGATCTACGTGACCCGCAACCTGAACCGGCGCTTCGACCAGGCATTCGCGCATGCCCGGCTTGACGAGCTTGGCATCCCGCTGAAGCGGAAGTCCGGGAAGCTATCGGGCGGCCAGCAAGCCCAGGTCGCGCTGACCCTGGCGCTGGCCCGGCGGCCGCAGCTGCTCATCCTGGACGAGCCGGTCGCGATGCTGGACCCAGTCGCCCGGCACGACTTCATGGACACGGTGCTGACGGCCGCCGCCGACGGCGTGGCGGTGCTGCTGTCCTCGCACGTGCTCGCCGAGCTCGAGAGGGCGGCGGGCTACCTCATCCTGCTGTCGCGGGGGCAGGTGCGGCTGGCCGGCGAGGTGAAGGACCTGCTCGCCACCCACCGCGTGGGCAGCATGGAAAAGCTCGCCCTATCCTACCTGCGGCAGAACGCGACGGAGGTGGCCCGGTGACCGCGCTGACCACGTCCGCGGGCGCCCGCCTGCGGCCGCTGCCGTGGCGGCGGATGGCCGGGATCATCTGGCGCCAGCACCGCTACGCACTGGCCGGCGAGGTCGCGGTGCTCGGGGCGGTGGCCATCGCACTGTGGCTCATCGGCACGTCACTGCATCACGACTACGCCGCCGCGCTCGCCTGCCACCCGGCAGGCTCGCAGGCCTGCGCGGAAGCGGTCCTCACCTTCAACGGCTCGTTCGCGTTCATCGCGAACGGCGCCATCCTGCAGCCGCTGCCGGTGCTGATCGGCGCCTTCGTCGGCGGGCCACTGCTGGCCAGGGAGATGGAGATGGGCACCTTCCGGTACGCCTGGACCCAGGGCTTCGGCCGGCACCGCTGGGCGCTCGCCAAGCTGGTGTCGCTCGCGGTGGCGGTGACGGTCCCCGCCTGGCTCTTCAGCCTGGAGCTGGCCTGGTACTACCAGCCGTACTTCGCCACCAGCAACCAGGGCTTCGGCCTCACCGAGATGACCCCGTTCTTCCCTGCCCTTTTCGACCTGCACGGGATGGTGTTCGCCGCCTGGACGCTGGCCGCGTTCGCGATCGGCGGCCTGGCCGGAATGCTCATCCGCCGGGTCGTGCCTGCCATCGTCGTCACCCTGGCCGTCTATGTCGGACTCGCGTTTGCGGTCGGCGCGTTCCTGCGCGACCACTACCTGGCGCCGCTGGTCACGACCAGCACCCTGAACCTGCCCGCCTCCGCATGGATCCTGAGCCAGTGGTGGACCAAGGGCGGCGCGACGCTCAGCCCGGCCGCGATGAACCAGGCCATGGCCAACGCGATGACGGCGCTCAACCCCACCGTGAACAGTCCCGCGCAGAAACTGTCGGCCTACAGCACCATGCTGCAGTACCTCACCCAGCATGGCTACACCTACTGGACGCAGTACCAGCCAGGGAGCCGGTTCTGGCCCTTCCAGTTGATCGAGAGCGGTGGCCTGCTCGCGCTGTCGGTGCTGTGCATCGCCGCCGCCGCCTGGCTGGTCCGCCGCCGCGCGGCCTGAGCCGCCCGCCCCGTTCCGCCGGGGCGGTCACGTGAACCACGAGCCCGTTCTGGAGAACGAGAACAGTCATCCAGCATGGACCAGTACTCCTGCAGGCCGACCGGGCTGGTGGTCAAGGCGGAGCACCGTGCGTTGCCGCCAATGAAGATCTGGCTGGGAGCCGTGCGCCCGCTTCCGGTCGGATCGGAGAACAAAAGGGCCACCCGCCCATCCCTGCGCACGTTAAGCGCCTTCTGCGCGAAGGCGATGGATGTGGTGATAAGCAGCGTTCCGTCTTGCTGCCTGAACGGGGTCGTGGGCCAGGCCAGCGGGGTGCCATCCCTGGCCAGGGTGGCGAGCTCGCGGGTCCGGTAACCGTCAAGAACGAAAGGGTCGATCTTGACGATAGAAGCCACAAAGGGAGAAGAGCTGACCGTAGCGATGTCGTCCCGATATGACCGGTCCAGCGTCAGCCAGAAAAGCCAAGGATTTCCGGCACGCACGAGCTTTCCATCTTCCAGATGCTTAAGACAGCCAAAGGTTGGTAACTCACAGTATTCAGATGGACTTCTCACGTAGACGGGATGGGGTGGAGCATGAGCACACGAGGCAAGCATGCTGTCCGGGACCGGAAGGCTCGGATGATTCCCGCCGTGCGGGCGGGTCAGGCCGTGGCGGCCCTGGCGGCCGCGGTGGTGATCGTGACCTGCATCGCGGTCGGCAGTTCCCGGGGGGTCCGCACCGTCAGGGTGAACTGGTCAGGCGCGACCCATACGCTCGGCCGCGCCGGCAGGGCGGCGAGCCTCGCCGCCGCAACGGACGAGCGAGCGGGCCTGCCGGCGTCCTCCGCCGCCGCGCCGCTCGTCCTCGGGCCCCTGGCGGTGACCGCTCGCGACCACAGCCTGTGCCCGCGGGCCGCCACGGCGTGCGTGGACCTGACCAGGCACCTGACCTGGCTGCAGTCAGGCGGGAAGGTCACCTTCGGCCCGGTGCCGATGGAGCCAGGCCCGTCGGGATCGGCGCACGCGACGCCGCCCGGCACGTTCGGCGTGGTATGGAAGGGCGGTCCGAACGTCGTGAGCAACATTTACGACGAGCCGATGCCCTGGGCGGTGGCCTTCGGCTCCGACGGCATCGCCTTCCACGCGGGCAGCCTCACCGTCCCCTCGCACGGTTGCCTTCACCTGACCATGGCGAGTGCCCACTACTACAACGAGCACCTAGCCATCGGCGCCGAGGTCGTGGTATTTAGCTAGCCGCTCATCCGCGGGCCGGCTCGGCCCCCGCCGGCCCGCAGCGGGGAGTGAAATCACCAGTAGACCATAGCGCACTGCGTCTCTTGAATGGGGCACAACTTCTTACCAGCTTATGACGAGCACGCGCTCGCCCTCCTGGCTCACGCTGCCCGAGTAAGGTGATCATTGACCGCACCACCGGCGGATTCGCGACCCTACAGCCAAGGGTCGCAGCCTGCCTGATTACTCATGCGCATGCGAGCAGCGTTTTACATTAGCCAGGAAAGTGAGCAATGGCTATCGACAACCCCCATGCGCCTGCGCACGGCCAGGCGCCCGGCTCTGACGGGCCGGCCGTACTCGACCCGCAGCACGTCGGCGACATCCTCGGCTCGTTCGGCACCCTTAAGCGAAGCGAGACGGGAAAGACTAAATCGTGGCGGCGCAGGCTCAGGCTGCTGGCGGTAATAGCCGGGCCCGGGCTCATCGTCATGGGCGGCGGCAATGACGCTGGCGGCGTCTCTGTTTATGCCCAGATGGGCCAGGACTATGGCATGAAGCTGCTCTGGACCCTGGTACTCCTATTCCCCATCCTGTATTTCTGCCAGGAAATGGTGGTGCGCCTTGGCGCGGTCTCAGGAGTCGGGCACGGCAAGCTTATCTTCGCCCGGTTCGGTAAATTCTGGGGAACCTTCTCCGTCCTCGACCTGTTCGTCATCAACGCGGTTACCATCATCGTTGAGTTCATCGGCGTGGAGCAGGCGCTGTCGTTCTTCGGGCTGTCCAACGTCTGGGCCGTGGTCGCCTCGGCGATCTCGCTCTTCGCGGTCATGGCCGGCGGGACCTACCGGTACTGGGAGCGGTTCCTGATCTTCCTGGTGATCGCGAACTTCATCACGTTCCCGATGGTCTACTTCGTCCACACCAGCGCCAGCTCGACCGTCGCAGGCGTGGTCCCGAGCATGCCGGGCGGGCTGAACGCGACCCTGCTGCTGCTGATCGTCGCCGTGGTCGGCACCACCGTCGAGCCATGGCAGCTCTTCTTCCAGCAGTCCAACGTGGTCGACAAGCGGATAACCCCGCGCTGGATGAACTACGAGCGCCTGGACACGGGCGTGGGCGTGGCCATCGAGGTGGCCGGCGCGGTCGCGATCATGGCTGCCTGCGCCTTCGGGCTCGCCCATACCGCGGCGTTCGGGAACTTCAACGACCTGAGCACCACCTTCGCCAGCCTGCAGCACCACGTCGGCCACGGCGTCGGTGACCTGCTGGCCATCGCCGTGCTTGACGGCTCGCTGATCGGCGCCAACCTGACCGCCCTGACCACCACCTACACGCTCGGTGACGTGTATCCGAAGATGCGGCACTCGCTGCACTGGCGGCTCAACCAGGCCCCGTGGTTCTACGGCCTGTACGGGGTGAGCATTGGGCTGTCCGCCGTGGTCACGCTGGTGTGGGGCAACGACCTAGACGTGGTCATCAACGGGGTGGAGGCACTCAACGGCATCCTGCTGCCATCGGCGCTGGTCTTCCTGATCCTGCTGGCCAACGATAAGCCAGTGCTCGGGCCGTGGAGCAACACCACCGGGCAGAACTGGATCGCCGGCATCATCGCCTGGATCGTCCTCACCTTCTCACTGGCCCCGCTCGTCACCACCTTCTGGCCCGTCATCACGCTGAAGCAGTCCTTCACCGGCCTTGCCGTCTGCACGGTTCTCGGGCTGGCCGCCGCGGTCCTGCTCGTGCGGCACCGGCCCGCGCGGACCGAGCCGTTCGTCGACACCCCGGACGGCAACAGGCGCCCGCCCGACGTGGACCGCGCCACCTGGAGGGAAACCCTCAGGGAGCGCCGCACCGCGTGGCGCACCCCCCGCATAGAAACGCTCCAGCGGCCCGCGCTTAGCATGGGACGCAAGATAGGCCTGCTCAGCCTGCGCGGCTACATCGTCTTCGCGGTTGTCATGATGGTGATCAAGCTCATCCAGTTCACCGCGGCCCACCACTGAGGCGGTGCGACATGTCGGCCCTGCTCATTGCCGCGATCGTGTTCGGCACGGTGTTCGTTGCCGAACTGCCGGACAACTCGGGGCTGGCGAGCCTGGTCCTCGGTACCCGGTACCGGTCGAGCTGGGTGTTCTGCGGGGCGGCGGCGGCGTTCGCGGGGCACGTGGTGCTGGCGGTCACGTGCGGCACGCTGCTCGGCCTGCTCCCCCACCGGATCGTGCAGATCGCGGTGGCGGCGGTGTTCCTGGCCGGCGCCGCGCTGATCTTGCGAGCTGACGATGACGATGATGACGAGGCCCGGCTGAAGGCAGGCGCCGCCGGGTTCTGGGCCGTGGCGGCGACCTCCTTCGGGGTGATCGCGCTAGCTGAGCTGGGAGACCTGTCGGACATCGTGATCGCGAACTTCGCCGCCAGGTACCACGACCCGCTGGCGGTGGGCATCGGGAGCGTCCTGGCCTTGTGGTCGGTGGCAGCGCTGGCTATCACCGGCGGGCGCGGGCTGTCGCGGGTCCTCCCGTTGCGGTGGATCGGCCGGCTCGCCGCGCTAATCATGGTGGTCATGGCTGGCTTCACCCTGGCCGGGGCGCTGCGATGAGCCAGGGGCCAAAGCGGTGGCCACGTGAGCGGTCCACCTGGCCTCGACGTTGCCGGCCCGCCAGTAGATCAGGGCAACCGCCCAGACCGCGACGAACATGCCCGCGATGCAGAACCCGGCGACGTTGATGTTGAAGTTGGCCATGAGGTTCCAGAAGGCGCCGCTGAGGTGGAACTCGGTGGTGAGGATGCCGAGGATCTCGATGGTGCCGATGATGAACGCGGCCCCGATCGACAGCGCGGTGATGACGAGGTTGTAGTAGACCTTGCGTACCGGCTTGGCGAAGGCCCACCCGTAGGCGAAGTTCATGAACGCCCCGTCGAGGGTGTCGAACAGCATCATGCCCCCGGAGAACAGGAACGGCAGCGCCAGCACCGCGAAGTAGGGCAGTCCCTGAATCGCCGCGTAGGTCGTCGCGGCCAGCAGCAGCACCTCCGTGGTCGTGTCGAAGCCGATGCCGAAGACCAGGCCCACGAAGTACAGCTGCCAGGTGTGGTTGATCGATCGCATGAGCCGGCCGAAGAACCGGTACATCAGCCCGCGAGCCTGCAGCTGTGCCTCCAGCTCCACCTCGTTGTAGGTACCTTGGCGCATCTCGCGGAAAACCTTGAAGATGCCCGCGAGCACGACCAGGTTGAGCAGGGCAATCAGGGAAAGGAAGCAGGCCGATAGCGTCGTGCCGATCGCCCCGCCGGCGGTCTCGTAGGCCGAGTTCGGGTCGACCACCGCGCCGAACACCGCCCGGGCCGCGAACGTGATGCCGACCCCGACCCCGACGATGACGGTCGAGTGGCCGAAGGAGAAGAAGAACCCCGTGCCCAGCGGCCGCTTGCCGTCGGCCATCAGCTTGCGGGTGGTGTTGTCGATACAGGAGATGTGGTCAGCGTCGAACGCGTGCCGGAATCCCAGGAACCACGCCGTAATCGCGACCCCAATACCCACGCCCAGGCCGGCGCTACTGCCCTCACCCCGGTAGGAGAAGTGATGTGGCATCACGTACAGCACGTAGATGCCCCAGCCGACCGCGTTGAGCGCCAGGATGAAGGCGAGCATCGCGCTGAAGCGGCTCCACTCGCTGATGGTCATCGAGTTGCGGATGGCATTCAGCCGGGACCTGGCAGGGTGACGTGCCATGAATTCGCCCTTCTCCGAGGACTGGTTCACTAGGCAGGCCAGGCCAGGCGACCGGACTCATCCCCCGAGGGGGCTTGACCGTTGCGGGACAGTGCCGGACTCACACCGGACTTCGCTGGCAAGGCTGCCGCCCCGGCGGTACCGGGGTCACGAGCAACGTATAGTGACCGCCGCAAAACCGTCAAGACTCAGCAGATGATCAGATTTCAAGCAGTGCCGCGACGGGGCCGTCTCCCAGCCGGTACCGGATCACCCGGCCGTCCCGCTCGGTGCAGACCACGTCGGCCGCGCGCAGGTGCCGCAGCGTCTGGGAGACGGTGGTGTCGTTGATGCCGGTCGCGGCCGCGAGATCCGACACACTGATCGGCCCGGCCGCCTTGATGCAGGTCAGCAGCGCTAGCCGGGTGGGATCCCCGAGCAGGGCGAACGTCTTCGCGCGAGCCGGGATGTCGGCCCCCGGCCCGAGGGCCTCGATCGCCTGGCAGACACGCTCGCCGTCGATGACGCGGTGACCGGATCGCTCGGCGGGAATCAGGTGCACCCCCTCACTATCTCACCCCGCCTGCCTATCTGGTCACCTGATCAGCGCGCTACACCAAGGGCACAACCGCCAGGCCGCCCGGTGGCTGGCTCGTCACCCGGTGCGCATCGACAGCTCGACGTCCTCGGCGAACGGCACTGAGGTGTACCCGCCAGTGGCCGATCGGACGCGCTGCAGGTACTCCGGGCTCCGGTCGGCGTTGTCGGCGACGATGAGCGCGCCCGGCGGCAGGTGCTCTTCCAGCAGCGCCAGGACGACGGGGTACAGGCCCTTGGCCCCGTCGAGGAGCAGGAGGTCGACCTGAGCGGGCAGGCTGCGGGCGAGGGTCTGCACGGCGTCTCCCTCTCTCAGCTCAACGAGATCGGCCAGCCCGGCGGCGCTGAAGTTCTCCCGTGCCCGCGCGGCCTTGGATGGCTCGAACTCGGTGGTGATGATCCGCCCGCCGCCGTTGTCGCGCAGCCCGGCGGCCAGGTGCAAGGTGGACAGGCCGAACGAGGTGCCGAACTCGACGACCGAGCGCGCGCCGCTGGAGCGCACGAGCAGGTAAAGCAGCCGGGCGGTATCGCGGGAGACAGCCAGGTAGGCGTCCTTGGCGAGGCCGTAGAACCGGCGGTAGTCGGCCTCCTTGGTGCTCGCGCTCAGCCGGTTGCGCTCCTGCGAAGGGAGCTGCGCCAGGGCGGCCGTCACCTGCGGCGGGGCTGGCGCTTCCGCCTCGGTGAACATGCGGTCAAGCAGCGGGGCGAGCGGTTCGGTGCTCAGTGTTGTCGTCATGGTGACTCCAGTCCGGTAGCGATAGGCCCGGTTGCCGCGGGTGGCGTACGGCGTGGCCTCCTGCGATTAATGTAGACGCAACGTTGCGTCTTGTCTAGTGCTGGCGCTACGCCGCGTTGCGCTAAGATCCCGGAGACAGCGTTGCCCCGAGATCTCGGAGGGTTCCGGTTGACCGCGGCCGACAGAACGAGTGCCCCCAAGGGACGCGCCCCGCACCGGCGCGATGAGAACGCGCGGCTCGCCGTCCTGCACGCGGCCGACGACCTGCTCGTCGAGCGCGGCTTCGGCGGCGTCACCATCGAGGGAATCGCCGCCCGGGCTGGCGTCGCCAAGCAGACGATCTACCGCTGGTGGTCCTCCAAGGTCGACATCCTCCTCGACACCCTCATCGATGACGCGAAGGCCCAGCTGCCCGTCCCGGACACCGGCCCGGCCATCCAGGGCGCCCGCCAGTACCTCCAGACCCTGGCCCGCTTCCTCACCGAAGAGCCGGCCGGAAAGGTGCTGCTCGCGCTGATCGGCGAGGCCCAGCACGACCCGGCGACCGCCCGCAGCTTCCGCCAGCGCTACCTCGACCCCCAGCGCCACAGCGAGCGCGCGCTGCTCGCGCGGGGGATCACCGCGGGCGAGCTGCCGGCCGGGCTCGACATCGACGCCGCCCTCGACGCACTTACCGGCCCCATCCTCTACCGCGCGCTGGTAGGGGCGCCGATCCCGCAGGCCTTCATCGACATGCTCATTGGCCGCATCCTGGAGGGGAACGCCGCCTAGAGCGCCGCACCGCCGGCGCTTGGCGGCCGGGGTCTCCCGGGCCACGGCCGATGGCATTCAGGGCTGGGCCGTGGTGCCGTCCGGGCTGGGCGCCTGCGCGGTGGCCAGGTAGCGGGCGTCGGCACGGCGGTGCCGCCGGGCGGTCGCCCGGAGCTGGACGATGCGCGCGGCCCCGGGCAGCCCTATCAGCAAGATCCCGGCGACCGCCGCGAGCAGCAGCGCCACGCCGAGCGGCAGGTGCCCGTGCGCGCCGAAGAAGCTGACATCCACGGTGCGGCTGTTTTGCAAGATGAAGATCAGCAGCAGCAGCAAGACTGCCGCGAAGCTGGCCACGGCCACCCACACGCCACTGATCCTGGTCCGGCGCAGTGCGTGGTGCGGCAGCCCCGCGGCGGTGCCGGGAGCCGCAGCGGCGGGGACCTCCGGGACCGCTGGCGGACCGGGCTGATCAGGCTGTGGGGCAGGTCCGGGCTCGCTGGCGTGCTGAGGTTCGGTGGCCAACGGGGCACCTCCCCGGTCGGTGGACGACGATATCTCCCGTCTCCACTGCCCGCTGCCGACGACATTATTCGCGGTCCTCATCCCGGGAGCGCGGTCGCGAGCACGGCGTCGATCGTCGTCTGCGCCAGCAGCACCGCGCCGTCGCGCAGCGCCCGGTCGGCCCGGGGCGTCACCGCGGCCGTGGCGAAGGCGGCCTGGTGGTTGACCGCCGGGAGCGACCCGATCGCGAGGTACGGGTGGATGGCTCGCACCCGCTGCGACACGTTGCCCATATCGGTGGAGGCGGTCGCCATGCCCCGAGGCCCCGCCTCGGCCAGATCCATGTCGCGCCCAAGCGCGGCAGCGTTAGCGGCGAACAGCCTGGCCAGCTGCTCGTCGTTACGGAATTCCGCGTAGCGCGGGCTGGTCTCGACCAGCTCCCACTCGCAGTCGGCGGCCAGCGCACCGGCCTCGAAGCAGGCCCGCACCCGGCCGAAGACATCGTCCAGCTCCGCCAGCGTCTCCGCGCGGACGTACCACGAGCCACGGGCGGTCTCAGGGATCGCGTTAGGTGCGGTTCCCGCCTCAGTGACGATACCGTGCACCCGCACCGTTGAGGCTAGCTGCTGGCGCAGGAGGCCGATGGCGACCTGCGCGACCGTGAAGGCGTCAGCGGCATTGCGGCCGAGCTGCGGGTACGCCCCCGCGTGTGCGGACACGCCCTGGTAGGAAACGTCAAAGTGCGCCACCGCGCGCGGCCTGGCGTAGCCGGCGTCGGTGGGGCCGGGATGAATCATCATCGCGAACGCCAGGTCATCGAAGCACCCAGCCTCGAGCATCGGGATCTTTCCGCCCCCGCCTTCTTCCGCCGGGCTGCCGACGACGCGGATACCGATGCCCAGGTCGGTGGCTATGCCAGCCAGGGCCTCAGCCGCGCCTACGGCGGCCGCGGCGATGATGTTGTGGCCGCAGGCATGGCCGAGGCCAGGGAGGGCGTCGTACTCCGCGACGAGGCCGGCCGTGACGGCGCCCGCGCCGTACTCGGCGACGAACGCCGTGGGCAGGCCCGCTGCCGCGCGTTCTACGACGAAGCCGCGCGCCGCAAGCTCATCGGCGAGGAACGCCGCTGAGGCTGATTCCTCCCAGACCGTCTCCGGGTTCTCGTGCAGCCAGCGACTGATGCCGATCAGCCCGCCGAGCCGTGCGTCGACTTCCCTGGCCACCCGCTGCTTCAGCGCCTCCGCCGGCATCACAGGTCACCGGGGACGCCGTAGGCGGGCGCGGCCTCGGGGCTGAGGGCACGCATGAGGTAGTCCCGTTTCTGCGGCAGCCACAGGGCCAGCAGCCGGCCGAGCTCGGCCCCCGGGTCGTCGGCGTCGTCCACGCGCAGGTCCGTCACCCGCCACGCGACGTCCTCGACCACCGCGAGGCCCGCCGAGCGGACCGGTCCCTCCTCGCCACCCGCGGCGAGCCCGCCGAGGAATCCGGCCAGCAGGCGCTCCTCGAACGTGGCCGCCGCACTGGCCTGGTAGGCCGCTATCGTGGCCTGCACCACGTGGGGGCCGGCCAGCAGGTTGCCCGCGGCAACCGCCTGGTCCCCCGTCGCGGCGGCATGGGTGCCGAGCGTGCGGGCACCGGAGAAGTGGGCCACCCGCCCGGCCCCGTCCACGGCGGCGAGCTGGCGGCTCTCCGGGTGCGCCTCCTCCGCGACCACCCGCGCGATTGCCCCCTCGGCGGTCGCGCCGTCCTGGAGCAGGTCGAGCAGGCGCGGCCCCAGCGCCGGGTTGGTGACGTTCTGCGAGGCCGCCGCGCCCGACCCGGGACGCAGGTGCAGGCATCGCGAGGCGACGGCCGGGCTCGACGACGTGACGACCATTCCGAAGGCGCCCGTCGCGGGATCGCGCGCTGCTAGCGAGAACGTCACGACGCCTCGCCGCTGATCACGGCGGTCGCGTCGATCTCCACCAGCCACTCGGGCCGGGCGAGCGCGCTAACGACGAGGCCGGTCGAGACCGGGTAGACGCCCTCGAGCCACCGGCCCATCACCCGGTACACCGGCTCGCGATACCGGATGTCCGTGAGGTAGACGACCACCTTCACGAGGTCGGCGACGCTGCTGCCCGCCTCGCGCAGCAGCAGGTCGATGTTGGCCATGGCCTTCTCCGCCTGCGCTTCGACGTCCCCGATGCCCACGCTTTCCCGGGTCTCGAGGTCCTGCCCGATCTGGCCGCGCAGGTAGACCACGCCGTTCGCGACGACGGCCTGGCACAGGTCATTGTCGAGATTCTGCTCCGGATAGGTGTCCTTCGTGTTGAACGGGCGAATACGCCGGTGCGTCGGCGTGGTCATGACAATCACCTCCCGGCGGCGGTGGCATCAGCCAGCCCCGTCGCCTTCTTCTCGATGCCCTCAGCCGCGCCGGCCGGCGCGGACCCGTAGGCCTGGTAGCCGCGCTGCATCTGGATGTGGTCGGCGATGTACCTGGCGTCGTGCCAGACACCCCAGATGAAGCTCGATCCGCGCCGTGACAGCCAGGGCAGTCCCAGGAAGTAGACGCCGGGCTCGGGCGAGATGCCGCGCTGGTGCTTCGGCTTGCCGGTTTCGTCGAGCACGTCCACGTGCAGCCAGCTGTAGTCCACGGCGAAGCCGGTCGCCCACACGATCGAGGTGACCCCAGCCCGCGTCAGGTCGATTTCGAGGACGGGACTGGTCACCACCTCGGGGTCAGGGCCCAGCAGGCGAGCCTCCGGCTCCGCGGGGAGATCGAGGCCGTTACGCTCGATGTAGGCGTCGGCCTCGTCGAGCAGCGACAGGTAGCTGGCGTCGCCCCGCGCGATGTTGTCGCCCAGGTCCGCCGCGAAGCCCATGGTCCCCCCGTCGAAGGAAACGGCCCGGCCCACGAGCTTGATGCCGCTGGCGGCGAGCGCGCGGAAGTCGACGGTATGGCCGCCGTCGGCCCCCGTGACCGCGATGGTGACGTGCTCCGCCCCCAGCGGAGGAGTTGCCGCCTCCCACTTGCCGAGGACGCCCAGCCACCAGACGAAGTCGCGCCCGCGATACCGTCGCGGCGGCCGGTCGTGCGGGCCGACGGACAGGTAGACCTGACGGCCCGATGCCTGAAGCTCGTCGGCGATCTGCACCCCTGATGACCCGGCTCCGACCACGAGGACGGCGCCCTCAGGCAGCTGCCCCGGGTTGCGGTAGGAGCTGGAGTGGATCATCCGCGGCCCGGCGCCGTCGGGAACGAGGGCCGGGATCACCGGACGCTGGAACGGGCCTGTCGCGGCGACCACGTACCGTGCCTCGATGACCCCGTCGGAGGTTTCGACGCGAAACCCGGGCCTGCCGACGTTCCTGGACACGGACGTGACCTCGACACCACAGCGGATCGGCGCGCCGATCTTCTCCGCGTAGGCCACGAAGTAATCGGCGACCTGCTCCTTCGAGGCGAACTCATCGGGGTCGAGCCCGGCGAACCCCAGCCCGGGAAAGCGGTCGTGCCAGGCGGGCCCGTTCGCGACCAGCGAGTCCCACCGCTGCGAGCGCCACCGCTCGGCGACGCGATGGCGCTCCACGACGAGGTGCGGCACTCCGTGGCCGGTCAGATGCTCGCTCATCGCCACCCCGGCCTGGCCCGCGCCGACGACGAGAACTTCGATCTGTTGGCTCGACATCCAACCTCCACTGAGAGCGTTCGCTAGCCATCATTGCTGTATGAGGTCGGCGGCCCGCTCGGCGACGAGCATGACCGTGACGACCGGATTGACCGAGGAGAGGGTCGGGAACACCGAGGCGTCGGCCACCCGCAGGCCGGCGACACCGTGGACGCGCAACCGGGAGTCGACAACCGCGGCCGGATCGCCAGCCCGGCCGATCCGGCAGGTGCCGCTCACGTGGTAGACCGTCTGGTGGATCGCCCGCTGGACGGCGGAAAGCTCCTCGTCGGCATCCAGCCCCGCGCCGGGAAAGACCTCTCGCACCAGCCAGGAGCGCATCGGCTCCGTCGCGCCGATGCGGCGCGCGAGGCGCACGCCCGCCAGCAGCATCTCCTCGTCGTGCCCGTCGGGGTCGGTAAAGGACCGGTAGTCGATGGCGGGCGGGACGTCAGGGTCGGCCACCTCGATCCAGGTCCGGCCGCGGCTACGCGGCCGGGCGACGTTCGGCGCGATCGCCACGATCTTGGGCGGCAGTGGCTCGGCGCCCTGCTCAGCCAGGTAGCGTGCGGCGTGGACGGCCCACGGCTCGACCGGGAAGTGCATCAGGACGTCGGGCCGGTTCTCAGATCCGAGGGTGATCATGGCGCCGGCGTCCCAGCCGCTGGCGCACACGGCGGGCGGGGCCTCGCGGGCCTCCCAGATGACCAGGCCTTCCGCGTGGTCCTGGAGATTTTCTCCTACTCCGGGGAGATTCACCATAACGGGTACGCCGGCCGCTTCAAGGACCTGCCGCGGTCCGATCCCGGACAGCTGCAGCAGCCGCGGTGAGTCGATGGCGCCGCAGCAGACGATGACTTCGGCGGAAGCGCGGAACTCACGCTCGCGTCGCTGACTGTCCCGGACCACGACCCCGGTCGCCCGGGCGGGCTCCGCGTCGAGGACCACGCGCACCGCGCGCAGGCCGGTGAGCACGCGGGGGCCGGTCCCCGCGGCCCGGGCGGGGTGCAGGTAGTGGATCGAGGTCGATGCCCGCAGGTTCGTCTCGGGGGTGTAGCCCACCTCGAAGAACCCGGCCCCGGCCGCCCGCTCGTCGAGCCGCCCGTCGTTCCAGCGGTCCTGCTCGGGGAGGCCGAGCGCCAGGGACGCGCTCGTGACCACATCGCCGAGGAAGGGATTGCGGTCCGCCTCGGCCACGGGATGGATCGGGGTCTTGAGGCGCTCGTAATAGGGCAGCAGGTCGGCAGGGCCCCAGCCGTCGGCACCGAGGCCCACCCACTCCTCGAGGTCGCCGCGCAGCGGACGCCAGGCAATCATCGTGTTGGCGGTGGAGCAGCCGCCGAGGATGCGCAGGCGGGCCTGGCGAATCCGGGAGTTACCGCGCTGGTTGGGCTTGGAGCGGTAGTCCAGGTCGTAGTCTCCTTCGAGCATCTGGTCCCAGCGCCGCAGCGACCGGGCCCTCGGCTCGTTCTCATCGTCGGGACCCCACTCGATCAGCGCCACGTCGCGGCCGGCCTCGGCCAGGCGCGTGGCGAGCAGGGCACCCGCCGTCCCGCCGCCCACGACAAGGTACTCGAACTCCGTGCGCCCATGCCCCCGGGCGCCCAGGTGCGCCCGGGGTCGTTGCGTGATCGGCATCGCGTCAGTCCTGCAGCGCGGCCCGGCTTTCTGCCGCGGCTCTCACCGTCGCCGGTCCCCGCCGGACCAGACGGACCGCGAGCAGGTAGTACAGCGGAACGGTGATGGCCAGTCCCACGATCCACGACAGGTCCGTGCCGTTCATCGCCTTGGCGGCCGGGCCGGTGTACAGGGTCGTCGACATGAACGGGACCTCCACGGCGATGCCGATGAGGTAGGACGCCATCCCGACCCAGCCGATCCGCCCGTAGGGGCCGCCGCTCGGGTCGAAGAACGCCTCGACGTCGTAGTCGCCGTGCCGTATCAGGTAGAAGTCCACCAGGTTGATCGCCGTCCACGGGATGAGGACGTAGAGCAGCAGCAGGATGAAGTTCGTGTAGTTGGTCAGGAAGTTGGACTGCAGGCCGATAGCCAGGATCAGGGACAGGGCCACGATGGCGACCGACACGATGGTCCGGACCCTGGCGCCAGGCAGCCAGCGGCGCGCGAAGGTCTGCCCGGTGGTGATCGTGCAGAGCACTCCCCCGTACAGGTTGATCGAGTTCGTGTCCATGATCCCGAGCGCGAAGATGATCATGACCAGCCAGCCCACGCCGCCGCTGAGCGTGTGCAGTTCGGCGATCTGATCGGGGTTGCTTGAGGCGACGCCCACGATGGCACCGAGCAGCATGGGCAGCACGCTGCCGAGTACCGTGCCCCAGTACGACATCCAGAACGTGGAGCCTGACTCGTTGTCCGGCGGCATGTAGCGCGAGTAGTCCGAGACGTAAGGCGCGTACGCGATCTGCCAGAGCACGCCCAGGGAGATCGAGGACAGCAAGCCGCCCGCGCTGAGGTGGCCGGTGGACAGGAAGTTCGCGGGCAGGCCGTGCACGGCCACCATGAAGATCAGGCTGAGGATCATCACGCCGCCGAACAAGATGACGGCGTACCGGTTGACCGCGTGGATCATGTCGTAGCCGACCACGGTGATGACCAGGCTGACGGCCGCGCAGATGACGATGCCGGTGTCCACGCTGATGCCGCTGGCCAGCTCGTTGAGGGACTGCCCGCCGAGGACCAGGTTGGAGGCGAAGAAGCCGACGTACATCACCACCGCGACGAGAACCACGAGCACGGCACCGAAGTAGCCGAACTGCGCCCGGCTCTGGATCATCTGAGGCACGCCGAGCCGCGGACCCTGGGCCGAGTGCAGCGCCATGAACAGGGCGCCGACGGCGTTGCCTGCCACGATCGCGACTAGGCTCCACCAGAAGCTCAGGCCGAAGACAGCGGGTGCCAGCGCGCCGGTCACGAAGGTCAGCGGCATGATGTTGGAGCTGAACCAGATGGTGAACAGGTCACGGGGCTTCCCGTGCCGTTCGGAAAGCGGGATGATCTCGATGGTCCTGCGTTCCAGCGCGACGGACTCGGCTTTCGGGCTCACGCGGTCTACTCCGTTCTTCGGTCAACGGTCTTCGGTTGGGAGGAGCTGCCCCACAGCACGCTGCCGGAGGCGGACGCGGTGGCTAGCTCGTCATCGACCGCGAGGTCGACCACGAGCAGTTCTGGTGCTGGCACTTCGCCGCGCTGCCGGGGCGCGGCGGCGATCGTCCGTCCGTCCGGCGCGATGATCCGGCTGCCGCCGAGCATGCGGTCATCCCCGGCCCCGCCATGCTGGTTGGCCGCGATCCACCACTGGCCGTTGCACAGCGCCTGGGCTGGGTAGATGATGTCCCACCAGCTCTCGGCGGCCGCCTCGTAGGCCGACGGGTGCAAGACAAGATCGGCGCCTGCCCGGCGCAGCGCGCGGGCCGTCTCCGGGAAGTCGCCGTCGAAGCAGATGCAAAGCCCGACCCGGCCCAGCCCCGCGATATCGCCGACGGTGATCTCATCCCCGGCCGCGAAAATGGCGGGCTCGGTCCCGTACAGGCACATCTTGCGGTGCCGCAGCAGGAGGTCACCGCCGGGCCCGTAGACGACCGCGGTATTGAAGAGCCGCCCGTTGGAAAGCTCGGGGAAGCTTCCCGCGCAGACGATCATGGCGGTGTCCCTGGCTATCGCGGCCATCCGCTGCTGGGTCGGGCCGTCGATCGGCTCGGCGGCCGCGCGTGCCTCGGCCCCCAGCGTGGCCCCGCGGTAGCCGCACAGCCACAACTCGGGGAGCACCGCGAGCTGGCAGCCTCGCCGCGCCAGCTCACGCAGCGCCGACTCGGCTGTGCTCAGGTTGCCACCGGGATCAGGGCCGGGAGCCCACTGGGCGACTCCGGCCCGGACAGGCCCGGTCATCGGGCGAGGAACCCGCCGTCGACCGGCAACGCCACGCCGGTGATGAACGATGCCTCGTCGCTGCACAGGAAGGCCACCGCACTGGCCACTTCCGCGGCCCGCCCGAGCCGGCCCAGCGGGATCGCCGCCGCCAGCTTGGCCTTGGCCGCGGCCGGGTCCTCCTCGCGGGCGACCAGGCCGTCGATCATCGGGGTGTCGCAGTCAGCCGGGCAGACGCAGTTCACCCGCACCCCGTCACTGGCATGATCAAGCGACATCTGCCTGGTGAGGTTGACGATGGCCGCCTTGCTGGCAGCGTAGGCGCACTCGCCGGTCAGGCCACGGAAGCCGAACACCGAGGACAGGTTGACCACGGCGCCGCCACCGGCGGCGATCATGTGCGGCAGCACCTGCCGGGCCGTGAGGTAGGTGCCCCGGACGTTCACTGCCATCACCCGGTCCCACTGCTCAGGGACGCAACTGCTGACGCCGCCCTCGCCCGGCGCTATCCCGGCCGAGTTGACCAGCAGGCGCGGGCGGCCAAGCTCGGCGGCGCATTGCTCGACCGCCCTCGCCACGCTGTCCGCACCGGTCACGTCACAGCCGATGGCCACGGCCCGTCCGCCGTGCCCCGTGATGTCCGCGGCGACCGCCTCGGCCGCGTCGGCTCGCAGGTCAAGCACCGCCACGGCCGACCCCTCGGCGGCCAGCCGGGCGGCACATGCGGCGCCGAGCCCGGACCCGCCGCCGGTGACCACCGCGGGGAGTCCCGCCAGGCCGCGCATCAGCGGGCCACCTTCGCCGGGCGCGGCGCCGGGCGGACAGGGGGCTTGGCCTGGGCTGGCCAGAACCGCCCGGATCGGGCCAATGCCGCGTCTTCCATGGTCACCTCGGCGGGGGGAGGAGCTGCCATTTGATCCGGGCCTTGGCCCGGGTCGTTGGGTCAACGTAGCATTCAATTAGTCCATCGGTACAGTATGCTGGACCAGTGAATTCGGTTCCTGACCCGGCGTTCGCCGATCTGGGCGACGTCATCGCGATGAACCTGCACCGGCTGCGCACCGCCCGGCGGCTCTCGCTGGCCGCCCTGGCCGCCCGCGCTGACGTGGCCAAGGCGACGCTGGCCAACCTGGAGCAGGGCCGGGGCAATCCGACGATTGAGACGCTGTGGTCGCTGGCCATGGCGCTCGGCGTCGCGTTCAGCGACCTGCTCCAGGATCGGCGTGAGGTCACCACGATGATCATTCGCTCCAAGCAGGGGGCACGGGTGCTGGGGGCGACGCCCGGCGGACAGCTTGACCTGCGGCTGCTGGACCGGGTGGAACGCGACGGGCTCATCGAGGTCATGGAAATGGTGGTGCCGGCCGGGACCGACCACACCGGCCAGCCGCACGGCACTGGGGTGGTCGAGCGAGTCCACGTGCACGAGGGGACGATCGTGGTCGGCCCGGCCACGGACCCCATCACGCTCGGCCCGGGCGACTACGCCCGGTATGCCGCCGACCGGCCCCACGTCTACCGCTCCGACGGCGGTGGCCGCGGCATGCTGCTCGTCGCCTACCCGCCCGCCTGAACCCGCGGCCTAAGCGGAGGCTTGACGGCGACCGGATTTCCCGCGACACGCCGGCGGGCGCCAGGTGCGGAGCTAATGCGGCGTAAGCGAGTAATGTGCCGCTTGTGCGGGCCGACTTCGACTTCGACGACGACCAGCGGGGTGGGGCCTGGGACGCCGTGCTTGGCGTGCTGCGCGTCATTGGCAAGACCATCGTCTTCGTGGCCGCGCTCGCCATCTTGTATCTGGCGTTCCATGGGCCGCTGAACCTGCCGCGGGCGACCACCGTGTCGGCCACGGTCAGGCCGTCCAGCTCCTACACCGCCAGCCCCTACGCGATCGGGGCGCAGGGCGCCGGCCAGGGAACTGGCGGGCAGCCCGCGACCGTTGCCCCGGCCACGCCGGCTCCCGCCGTCACGCCGTCCGCGTCCCCCAAGGCCACCACCAGCCAGTCCGCCGGCCCGCTTGGCGCGCAGGCTCAGGCCTACCTCGCGGGCCGTCACGGGCAGGTCGAGGCGGATGTGTACGACCTGTCCACCGGCCAGCAGTGGACGCTTGGCCAGCAGGCGCCGCAGGCCGAGGCGAGCATCGCGAAGCTGGAGATCCTCGAGGCCGTGCTGCACCAGCGGACGGTCCAGCGGGTCGTCCTGTCGCTGACCGAGCAAGAGCTCACGCCCCCGCTGATCGAGCAGAGCGACAGCGCGGCCGCCACCACCCTGTGGGAGGACGTGGGCGGGGCCAAGGGGATGCGGGCGTTCGATCACCAGATCAACCTCGCCCACACCAGCCAGTCGGCCTGCCTGCAGTGCCCCGGCTCCTCGTGGCCGGGCTGGGGGCTGACCACCACCACGCCACAAGACCAGGTCACCCTGCTGCGCCAGCTTGTCCAGCCAAGCGGGGCACTCGACCGGAATGACCAGAAGTACGCCCTGCACTTGCTCGAGAACGTCACGCCGTCTCAGCGGTGGGGGGTCTGCGGCGGCGTTCCCGCGGGCGCGACGGTGGCGCTCAAGAACGGCTGGTCATCGCTGGACGCCAGCAACTCTGACTGGCAGATCAACAGCGTCGGCTGGGTTTCAGGCGATGGCCGGAACTACCTGATGGCCGTGCTCAGCACCGGCGCGCCAAGCGAGCAGTACGGCATCGATACCCTCAACCAGCTCGGCGCGATGGTGTGGAGCGCACTGGCACCGCACCGCTAGCCCGCGGCCGCGCCGAAGACCGGCTCAGCCGCCGATCGCGTCGAGCTCCGCGGTGGCGTCGTCGGGCAGCTCCTCCCCCGCGGCGGCGACGTTCTCGCGCAGGTGCGCCACCGACGACGTGCCGGGAATCAGCAGGATGTTCGGCGACCGGCGCAGGAGCCAGGCGAGCGCGACGCCCATCGCCGTCGCACCGAGCCGGTCAGCGACCGCGTGCAAGGCCTCGGACTGCAGCTTCATGAAGCCGCCGAGCGGGAAGTACGGGACGAAGGCGACGCCCTGGCGCGCGGTGGAGTCAACCAGGTCGTCGTCTTCCCGGTGGGCGATGTTGTACAGGTTCTGCACGCAGGCGACCGGGGCGATCGATTGTGCCTCGGCGAGCTGCTCCGCGCTGACAGTGCTGACGCCCAGGTGCCGGATCAGGCCCTGGTCGCGCAGCTCGGCCAGCGCGGCGAACGGCTCGGCCAGCGACCCCGGCTCCGGCTCGCTCACTCCCCCCATCCGCAGGTTCACCAGGTCGAGCGTGTCCAGGCCGAGCCGGGTGAGGTTGTCGTGCACCTGCTGGCGCAGCTCAGCCGGGGTGCGGGCCGCCGGCCAGCCGCCGCTGGAATCCCGGCGGGTACCGACCTTGGTCGCGATGTGCAGGTCGTCCGGGTAGGGTGCGAGCGCCTCACGGATGATCTCGTTGGTGACATGCGGACCGTAGTAGTCCGACGTGTCGATGTGGTTGATGCCAAGGTCCACGGCTGCCCGCAGCACCGCGATGGCGGCGTCACGGTCTTTCGGCGGCCCGAGGACGCCCGGCCCGGCCAGCTGCATGGCGCCGTAGCCAATTCGGGTGAACTCCAGGTCGGCGACCCGGTAGGTGCCACCGGGCAGGCGGGGCGTAGTCATCGCTTCTTCGTTTCCCCTCATCCGCGTCTCGCTCAACTGGTCATTCATCGATAGCTGTCCGCCACCACAGCGTCTCGGCATCCTGCGGCCCGAAGAGGCGGCCGTCATTCCCCCGCAGCCGACGACGGGACTGCGCCGAGGCCCGTCGGCCATGCAGGAGCAGTTCCGCGCCCTTGGCCGCCAGGGCGAGCGCCGCCGCCGCGCGCATCTGGACGATCATCGTGGGCAGCCCGGCCTGATACAGCTGGGCGGAAGCGATCGCACCCGCGAGCAAGATGACCCTGGCCGGCGTGCACTCCCGCAGCAGCCATCGCTCGAAGTGGCCGAAGACGAGCCCCAGGAAGCCGAACAGCAAAAGCAGCGCAGGGAACGACAGGATCCCGATGTAGGTGCCGACCATGCCGGGTATGTAGTTGATCTGCTGCAGGCCGAAATCGTCGATCTGCAGCTTCGCGGGGTTCATGCCCGTCCCGACGGCGAGCTTGTCTTTCCACAGGAAGCCCGGCACGGCGTAGAGCAGTGATTCGGGCATGTAGCCCGCGCTGAGCCGGGGCTTGCCCTCGCTCATCGACTGCAGGATCGCGCCCGCGAAGTCAACCCCGGCCTCCCGGGTCGCGAACTGGGTGACGAATCCCGGCATCGCGGCGTCGGTCACCGGGGACCCGCCGAACAGGCCGCTGGCGAGCGCGCCCACCCGGCTGTCCAGGCCGCTGTTGCTGTAAAAGATGCCGCGCCCCTGCTGCACCCGAACCCCATTGATCGCCAGCATGGCCACCAGCGCGAGCAGCCCGACGGCCAGCAGCTGGCGGGGCCGGAGCCGGACGCCAATGAAGTTCAGCACGACGATAAGCGCGAGCCCGTCCATCAGGATGGGGGTACGCTCCCCCGCCAGGGCAAGCAGCAGCAACTGGGCGACCAGCACCGGCAGGAACCACCGGGTCCCGTGCCGAAGCACGAACGCCACCGCCGCCGTGGCAATGACGACGATGAAGAAGGTGGAGACCAGGCTCGTCTCCAGCGAGGTACCCGGCCCGGCCGCGCTGCCGTCGTTGTAGCCCCGGCCCGCGGCGGTGGCGACGGCCATCGGGACGCAGGCGGCCAGCAGGATCCGCCAGTCAAGCACCCGGGTCAAGGCGGCCAGGTTGACGGGCCGGCCCGGCCCGGCCACCTGCTCAGGGCGCGTCAGCAGGTAGGCGAGGGTGAAGGCCAGCATGACGACGGACATGATCAGGTCGGCCCGGTCGATGAAGTCGCGCCTGATGCCGATCGCGAAGACATCCTGCGCGCCGATGGAGGGGATCGCCAGCAGCGCGGGCGCGATGCCCAGGTCGACGGTGGAGACGAGCATCAGCAGCACCACCGGGCGAAACAGCCAGCGCCGCCCGAGCCGGTGCCTGAGCAGCCCAAGCGACACGGCCTGCACGAGCAGTGCGGCGAGCAGGGTGGTGCTCACCCACGTCCCCTGCGCCTGGCCTGCGGATAACTGCGGAGTGTCATGATGAAAGCTTAACGTGAACGTGCGAACACTTACAGTGAGCGACGCGCTGCGACACGGACTACCTGCCGGGATCTGCGCGGCGGGCGCGCTAGCGTAACTCCCGTTCGATGCACTTGATCGGGGGACGAGGGGGAATTATGGACAGAACGTTGATCGTGGCCAGAATGCGGCCCGGGAGCGAGCAGGATATCGCCAGTGTCTTCGCTACCTCGGATGCCACCGAGCTGCCACGGCGCATTGGGGTGCAATCACGGACGCTGTTTCGCTTCCACGATCTTTACATGCACCTCATCGAGGCGGAGCAGCCGCTGAGCGCCACTGTGGACGACACACGCGAGGACCCATTGTTCCGGGAAGTCAGCAAAAACCTCTCGCCTTTCGTCGCCGCCTACGACCCGGCTACGTGGCGCGTGCCGTCCGACGCGATGGCGACAGCGTTCTACCACTGGCAAAGCCACTAGCCGAGCGGCGCCCGAAGTCCGGCCCGCGCCCGGCCCGTCGTCACCGGCAGAGCACGGTGTCAAGGACACCGGCCAGGGTCCGTTCTGGATCGGTATCGCATGAGGGCGCCCGCCAGGCCACGAAGCCGTCCGGACGGACGAGCACGGCACCGCCTGAGTCCGTGCCGTGCACTCGTGCCCAGTCGGCGTCGCCCTCGGGGGTCAGGTCACAGGCCGGATCGTGGCCCACCCGGTAGCAGGCGAGCGGCAGGCCAGGCCCAGCCGCCCGCAGCCCGGCCGCGTGCCACGGTCCGCCGTCGGGGCCGCTGAGCAGGACCGGCGCCTGCTCGTACAGGTCCAGCGTCGACAGCCGGGCGCCGGACCGGGCTAGCCACATGTGCGGGGCCCGGCTGCCCGGCTCGGCCGTCGGCCGGAACTCCGGCGGGATGATCAGGCCGTCGCGCGGGGTTCCCACGACCGCGCTGGAGTAGTAGCGGTAGCCGAGGACCAGCGCGAGCGTGACCGGCTGCCGGCCGAAGCTGGGGCGGGCGTTGTATCCGGGATGACTGTGCTCGGCGGAGCGGGCGGCGGCGCGGGCGCTGGTCACCACGGCCACCGGCCGCCGCTCGTGGTCGTAGGTCTCGAGCAGGCCAGGGCCCGCCCAGCCGTTGAGCACCGCGGCGAGCTTCCAGGCGAGGTTGTGGGCGTCCTGGATTCCGGTGTTCGAGCCGTACGCCCCGGTCGGGGGCATCTCGTGCGCGGAGTCGCCGGCCAGGAAGACCCGGCGGTCGCTGAAGCGCTCGGCCACCCGCTCGGCCGCGGTCCATTGCGCCTTGCCCGTGACCTGCACCGCCAGGTCGGGGACGCCAGTCGCGGTGCGGATGGCGGCGGCGCAACGCTCGTCGGTGAAGTCGTCGAGCGTCTCGCCCATCTCGGCCCGCAAGGGCGCGTGCAGCACCCAGAGCTCCTCGTTGTCGATGGGGAGCAGAACGCCGGGACCCCGCTCGTTCGTCAGGTAGGCGCAGAAGAACGGGCGATCGCCAACGGCTTCGGCCAGGCGCTTGGCCTCGAAGGTGATGCTCACGCTGTGGAACAGGTCACCGGCCCCGGTGTGGCCGATGCCGAGCCGCTCCCGGACCGGGCTGCGCGGCCCGTCCGCCGCGAGCAGGTAGTCCGCCCGCACGGTCCGCTCATCCCCGGTCTCCCGGCTCCGGACCAGGGCGGTCACACCCTCCCCGTCCTGGGAGAACCAGACAAGCTCGGTGCCGAAGTGAATGTCGCTGCCGAGGTCGCGGGCGGCGCGCACCAAGACGGGCTCCAGGTCGTTCTGGCTGCAGTGACACCAGTTGGTGGGGCTGACCCGGGCATGCTCCCCGTCCGGGTCGAGCTCCCGGATAAGCCACTCGTCGTCCCCGCTGGTCAGCGTCTGGGCCTGCAGGATGCCGTGGTTGTGGGCGAGCAGGGACGCGGCCCGGAGGATCGCGGGCTCTACTCCGGCCGCACGGAACAGCTCCATGGTGCGCAGGTTGTTGCCACGCCCGCGTGGATGGTGCGAGGTCTGCGCACGTCGCTCCACGAGCAGGTGACCGATGCCGAGGCGGGCGAGGAACAACGCGGCCGACAGGCCCACCAGGGAGCCGCCAGCGATCAGGACGGGCACGCGCTCGTCGGCCTTCAAGGTCATGGACTCGCTCTTTCCGAACGTTGAGTGATCTTCGCTCCGCTGCTCCGCACCCAGGAGCAGGTGGGCCTGGTCACGGTTATGCTACGCAGCGTGCACACTCGAGCGCAGTCTGAAATCACTATTCGGAAGGGAGAACCACCAGTCATGGCACCCCTGCACGACCTGCCACCCCAGCCCTCCGCCCGCGGGACATCCCGGCTGCGGGTCTTGTTCCTGATGGATGTCCTCGACGGCCACCAGGAGCGCTTCCTCGAGGCCTACGAGCAGATCCGCCACCAGGTGGCTGACGTGCCCGGCCACGTCAGCGACCAGCTCTGCCAGTCCCTCGGGAACTCCTCCCAGTGGCTGATCACCAGCGAGTGGGAGGACTCCGAGCCCTTCCTGGCCTGGGTCGACAGCCCGGCCCACCGCGAGCTGGTGGCGCCGATGAGCGCCTGCCTCAGCAGCAGGAACTCGCTGCGCTACGTCATCACGCGGGAGACTCCCGATCCCCTGACCCGCGGGCCGGAGCCGGCCGGCCAGGGGCAGCCCGCCCTGGCGGCCAGCGCGCAGCGCACCGACCCGCTACCCGCGCCGCCGCTGGCCAGCGGCGGGATCGTCCGGCACGGGCTCACCTTCACGGTCAGGCCGGGCAGCGAGCCGGCCGTGGCTGAGATCCTGGCGCGCTACAGCCCGCCGCAGGCGCGAGTCGACGCCACCACCAGGCTCTGCCGCACCTCGCTGTTCATGCGGGGCAACCGGGTGGTGCGAGCCGTCGAGGTGACAGGCGACCTGGGCAACGCGATGCGGCACGTGGCCGCCCAGCCGGAAGTCCGGGCCGTCGAGGAGGCCATCAACCCGTACCTGGAGGAGGCCCGTGACTTCAGTGACCCCACGTCCACGCGCGCCTTCTTCGCCCGCGCCGCGCTCCCCGCCGTGCACCACGTCCAGGCCGGATCCGGGCCCGCGGGCGAGGTCACTCGCTGGGGCTTCCTGTACCCCGTCAGGCCGGGCTGCGGCCCGTCGGCGATGCGGCTGCTCGCGGGCGTGGATCAGGCGGCGGCCTCCGATCCGGACCACCCGCTGGCAGGCAGCACCCTGTTCATGCGCGACGACCTGCTCGTGCGGGTGATCGACCTGCGCGGCCCCAGTCGGGCGGAATCGGCCGATCCCGCGCTGGGCGCCGGCCCGGGCCAGCTGGGTCGGCTGCTCGACCCGGGCCAGGACCGGGACCTGACGGCCAGGGACGGTGTCCGGAACTTCCTGGCCAGCTGCGCGATGGACTTGATTACCGATCGCGGGACGCGTGAGTTACCGCCTGCGCGGCTAGCCGCGCAATCACCTAAGGCGCATGCCAGCTCGGCAATGAGGGTGACGCCGGCGAGAAAGCGGGCCGCCTAATTCGGAAATACCTCCAGAAAGGCGAAAATTACTGCGCGCAGCAAATAACTTTAGGCCGCGACTGGCCCACCCTTAATGACCACGCCATGCTATGCTCCGGCCCGGGAAGCCACCCGAAACATTCAACGTGGCTGCTACTTCAGGAATTCGCGAGCCTACTGGCCCTAATCATTCGGGGGTGACTGCATGAGCAGGCCTGCGGCTGCCACCAGGATCTCGGTGGATTCGGTGCCCGCTAACACTCGTCGCGGTGGCGACATCAGGGTCACCCTCAGCCCCAAGACGGTCGGCTGCACGTCCGGCTTTGGCGGGGTGCTGCGACTCGCCCCTGGCGAGTACGTCACCGAGCACCTGCATCCGTACTCGGAGGAGTTCCTGCACGTCGTGCAGGGAAGCCTGGAAATGACACTGGACGGCGAGCCCGTCGCGCTGCGCGGCGGCGATTCGCTGCTGGTCCCCATGGGGGTCCGGCACCGCCTGGTGAACCGGGCGGGTGGCCCGGCCGAGGTGGTCTTCCACCTGTCGCCGCTCGCGCCTCGCCCGGAGCTCGGCCACGTGGACACCGAGGAGCCGTTGCACACGGGCGTGGCCGGCCCGGTCGTGGGCAGCCCAGGATGACGCGGGCAGCGGTGATCACCGGCGTCGGCGTGGTCGCCCCGGGCGGGATCGGCCGGGACGCTTACTGGAACCTGCTCTCGGCCGGGCGGACCGCGACCCGCCGGATCAGCCTGTTCGACGCGTCCGGCTTCCGCTCCCGGGTCGCCGCCGAGTGCGACTTCGACCCGGTCGCCTTCGGGCTGTCGTCGCGGGAGGTCCGTCGCATGGACCGCGCCGCCCAGTTCGCGGTCGTCGCCGCGCGCGAGGCCATCGGCGACAGTGGCATCGAGCTTCCCGTCAGCGACCCCGGCCGGGTCGGCGTGAGCATCGGCAGCGCGGTTGGCTGCACCATGGGCCTGGAGAAGGAGTACACCGTCCTGTCCGACAGCGGGCGTGCCTGGCTGGTTGACCACCGCTACAGCGTTCCGCACCTCTACGGCTACATGGCGCCGAGCACGATCGCCACGGAGGTGGCCTGGCAGGCGCGAGCCGAGGGCCCGGCGGCGCTGGTGTCCACCGGGTGCACGTCCGGGCTTGACGCCGTCGGGCATGGCGTCCAGCTCATCGAGGAAGGCACCGCGGACATCGTCTTGGCCGGCGCCGCCGATGCCCCGCTGTCCCCGATCACCTCCGCCTGCTTTGACGCGATCAAGGCCACGAGCCCGAACAACGACGACCCGGCCCATGCCTCACGTCCTTTCGACGGGCGGCGGGATGGGTTCGTTCTGGGCGAAGGGGCCGCGGTCATGGTGATCGAGGAGGCGCGGGCGGCCCAGGCGCGCGGGGCCGACCCCTACGCCGAGATCCTTGGCTTCGCCGGGCGGAGCAACGGCTTCCACATGACCGGCCTCAAGCCCGACGGGCGGGAGATGGCCGAGGCGATCCGGGTCGCGATGGGCCGTGCCCGCCTCGCCCCGCCTGACATCGACTACATCAATGCCCATGGCTCTGGCACCCGGCAGAACGACCGGCACGAGACGGCCGCGTTCAAGGCCAGCCTGGGACACCATGCCTACGCGACCCCCGTGAGCTCGATCAAGTCGATGATCGGGCACTCGCTCGGCGCCATTGGCTCGCTGGAACTAGCGGCCTGCGTCCTTGCCTTGCGCCACCAGGTCGTGCCGCCGACCGCGAACCTGCACGTGGCCGACCCGGAATGCGACCTTGACTACGTGCCGAACATCGCCCGCGAGCGCCGGCTCAGGAACGTGCTCAGCGTCGGCAGCGGTTTCGGCGGCTTCCAGAGCGCCATCATCCTCGGCCAGCCGCGGGCGGCGCGGGCGGCGGCATGAGCGCCACCGGTATCCGCGACGAAAGACCCCGGGCCCTGGTCACCGGGATCGGCGTGGTCGCGCCGACGGGCGTCGGAACCCGCCAGCACTGGGAGTCCGTGCTGGCCGGCAAGAGCGGGCTCGGCCGGATTACCCGCTTCGATCCGTCCGGCTACCCAGTCCAGGTAGCCGGCGAGGTGCCGGGATATGACGAAGCCCGGCACGTGCCTGGCCGCCTGGTGCCGCAGACCGACCGCTTCACTCACTTCGCCATAACCGCCGCCCAGGAGGCGCTGACCGACGCCCGCGTGGCCCCGTCGGCGCTGCCTGAGTACGAGATGGCCGTAGTGACAGCAAGCTCCTCCGGCGGCACCGACTTCGGCCAGCATGAAATGGAGCGCCTGTACCAGAAGGGCCCCTCCTGGGTCAGCGCTTATCAGTCCATCGCCTGGTTCTACGCGGCCACCACGGGCCAGCTCTCGATCCGGCACGGCATGCGCGGCCCGTGCGGGGTGCTGTGCAGTGAGCAGGCCGGCGGCCTTGACGCCCTCGCGCAGGCCTGGCGGCTGCTGAGCTCCGGCTCACGCCTGGTGCTCGTGGGCGGCACCGATGCCTCCCTATGCCCCTACGGGCTGGTAGCGCAGATGGCCACGGGAAGCCTCGCGACCACAGACGATCCGGCCCGGGCCTACCTGCCGTTCACCACCGCCGCCCGCGGCTTCGTCCCCGGCGAGGGCGGTGCCCTCCTGGTGGTCGAGAGCGCGCAGTCAGCGCACCAGCGCGGAGCCAGCCACTACGGCGAGCTGCTCGGCTACGCGGCGGGATTCGACCCGCGACCAGGGTCGGGCCGGCCAGCCGTGCTCGGCGCCGTGATCCGGCGCGCCCTCAGCGACGCCGGCCTGACCCCCGACCGGGTCGACCTGGTCTTCGCCGACGCGCACGGGACCCCAGACCGCGATGCCAGCGAAGCCCAGGCGATCACTGAGGTGTTCGGGCCGTGCGGGGTTCCCGTGACCGCCCCCAAGACACTGACCGGGCGCCTCTACGCCGGCGGCGCGGCCCTGGACACCGCGACTGCCCTGCTCGCCCTGAGCGAGGGCATCGTGCCCCACACCGCCGGCCCCGACCGCCCGGCCCCCGCTTGTGACATCGACCTGGTCCTGGGCCAGCCCCGGCCGACCAGGCCACGCACGGCGCTCATCGTGGCCCGCGGCCACGGCGGGTTCACCTCCGCCCTGGTCGTGGCGGGACGCCACCGTGGCCTTGACCGGGGCGTGACCTCCGCAGAAGTGACCTCACCCGTGAAAGGAATCCCAGCGTGACCGCCAATACCATGCCGTTTACCGAGGCCGAGGTGCTCCGGATCCTGCGCGAGGTCGCGGGCGCCGACGAGCAAGTCGACACCGACGGCCAGGACAGCAGCGACGTCCCCCTCAACGAGCTTGGCTACGACTCGCTCGCCCTGCTCGAACTGGCCGCCCGCATGGAGCGGCTCTACCCCATCCAGATCCCCGACAGTGACCTGAAGAACGAGATGACACCGCGCGAGATCGTGGCGTACGTCAACGCGCGCCGGGCCGAGGCGAGGGCGTGATGTCCGGGCACACCGACAACGCGATCGTCATCGCCGCCCCGATGGAACTGGTCTGGTCGATGACCAACGACGTGGCCAGCTGGCCGCGACTCTTCAGCGAGTACGAGTCCGCCGAGATCCTCCAGCGGGACGGGGAGACGCTCACCTTCCGGCTCACGCTACGGCCCGATGAGAACGGCCAGCGGTGGAGCTGGGTCTCCCGCCGGTCGGCGGACCCAGTAGCCCGATCGGTCCGCGCGTACCGGGTCGACACCGGCCCCTTTTCTTACATGAACATCCGATGGGAGTACGCCGAGGTAGACGGCGGCATCCGGATGCGCTGGATCCAGGATTTCGAGATGCGACCCGCCGCCCCGCTCGACGACGCGGGCATGACCGACCGGCTGAACCGGAACACCACCGAGCAGATGCGGCTGATCAAGGAGAAGGTGGAGGCGGCGGCCCGAGCCGCGTCGCAGGCGCCCGCAGTGGGCAGCTCCGCCTGATCTCGCGACACCGTCTGGCCGCGACCGCGTTAGTGACACCCCTGTCATCAATCGTTCGCGCCGCCCTGAGCCTGGAGGTTCCGCCCCGTGTCAACGGCCCTGCATGAGCCGCTTCAGCCGCCCCTCGACCAGAGCGCCGCGCCCGCGCGGGGCCGGCCACGCCGCCGCTGGGAGGTGTGGCTGTCACCGGACGCTCAGCCGTCGTGGGCACGCCCGGCGCTGCTGGCCATCGCCGCGGTCGCGGCGCTGGTGTACGCGTGGAACATCACCAGCCCGCAACTGGAGACGTTCTACTGGGTGGCCGTCAAGAGCATGTCGGAGAGCTGGAAGGCGTTCCTCTACGGCGCCTTCGATCCGAAGGCCACCATCACGCTGGACAAGCTGGCGGGCTCGTTCCTGCCGCAGGCCCTGTCGGCCCGGATCTTCGGGTTCCATCCCTGGTCACTCGCGCTGCCCCAGGTCATCGAGGGCACCATCTCGGTGCTTGTCATGTACCGGGTCGTCCGGCGCTGGGCCGGGGCGGCGGCGGGCCTGCTCGCCGCGCTGATCTTCGCGCTCACGCCGATCGTGGCCTCGATGTTCGGGCACAGCATGGAAGACGCCGCGCTCACCATGTGCCTGGTGCTCGCGGCGGACGCCTACCAGCGGGCGGTGCTGGAAGGGCGGCTGCCGGCGCTGCTGCTGGCCGGCCTGTGGATAGGGGTCGGGTTCCAGGCCAAGATGCTCCAGGCGTGGATGATCCTGCCCGCCCTCGTCCTCGGGTACCTGCTGTGCGCGCCGCTCCCCTGGCTTCGGCGGCTGCGGCAGGTGACGGCGTTCGTCCTCGTCACCGTGGCCGTCTCGCTGTCGTGGATCGCGCTGTACACCGTCACGCCGGCCGCTAGCCGGCCGTACATCGACGGGACAGTGGACAACAACGCGTTCGCGATGGTGTTCGGGTACAACGGGCTGGAGCGATTCGGGATCTCCGTACCAGGCTCGGTGGCCTCGTGGACAGGCGTCGCCGCCGGAGCGTCCCGGGGACACGGAGCGTCCTGGGGACAGGGAGCGTCCTGGGGACACGGCGGGCCGGGCGGCTTCGGCACCGGGTGGACGAAGCTGCTCGGCAGCACCTATGGCCCGCAGATCGGCTGGCTGTACCCCCTCGCGGTGCTCGCGCTGATCTGCGGCCTGCTCTGGACCTGGCGGGCACGCCGTGATGATCCAGTACGGGGCGGGTTCGTGATGTGGGGCCTGTGGCTGCTGACGTTCCTGGCGATCCTCAGCAAGATGAGCACGATCCCGCACACCGCCTACGTGGCATCGCTTGCGCCGCCGCTCGCGGCGCTGTCGGGCGCGGGCATCGTGATGTTCTGGCGCCTGTACCGGTCGGGTCTTCGGCGCGGCTGGATGCTGCCCCTGGCGGTAGCCGCGTCACTGGCCTGGGCCGCCTTCCTGTGGCGGTCCTACGGCGGCTTCTTGCCGTGGGCTCGCGAGGGCGCGCTGGCGGTTGGGCTAGCCGCGGTCGCCGTCATGATCGCGGCCCGGCTGTTGCCGCGGACGCGCCTGCGGGTCGGGACGGCCGGGCTGGCTTGTGGCGTCGTGGCGGCGCTGGCCGCGCCGACCGCGTGGGCCGCCTCGGTGCTGGACCCGAAGTACGCGGGCAATTCGCTCGACGCCAGCGCCGGGCCGGACTACGGCGGCTTGACCTGGCTCGTGGGCGGGGCCGACGGCCGCACCGGTGGCCTCCCCGGCGGCCTCCAGGAGTCGACGGCTGCACTGCCGGCCGCAAGCCGCGCGGTTTACGGTTACGTGCGCGCGCACCGCCACGGCGCCGACTACCTCATGGCCGTGCCGTCATGGACCGCAGCCTTGCCCTTCATCATCACCACCGGTCAGGAGGTGATGTCGATGGGCGGGTTTACCGGCTCGGCGCCCTCTCCCACCCTGGCCCAGGTGCAAAGACGGGTGCGCGCCGGGCAGCTTCACTTCTTCCTCCTCGGCGGGGCGGATAACGGATTCCCGGGCAGCGGCATCGGCGGGACCGGCGACTCCGCCACCGTGACGGCCATTGAGTCGTGGGTGAAAAGCAGATGCGGCACGGTCCCGGCGCGAGACTACGGCGGCGCGTCGCCGGCCACGGGGACCCTGTACGCCTGCCGGTAGGGCACTGCGTCGGTCAGGAGATAAGGCCGTCATAGCCCCATCGCGGGGTGGGGCCAGTGCTCATCGCGGATGCCGAGGCCGAGGTGGGTTTCCAGCAGCGCCTGGTGGCCGCCAAGGCGGGCGGTGAAGTCCTGCGGTCCGCCGAAGACTTCATTACACAAATGCCGTTCTGGGGCGCTTACCCCATTGATCGTGCTGGCGCAGCTGGCTATGGTGACGGCATGGGTTGCATGGGCTCTCCCCCCGCCGCTTAGCGGCGGTACCGCGGTTACTGCGACCGCGGCCTCATTGCCTGCCCCGCTGGGGTCAGTGCCGGGCGTACCGCCGGACCAGTGTCCTGCCGTCCTGCCTGATCAGGGGAGCAATGTCTCAGTCCCGGCGACCCGATCCACCGCATGAGGAACCTTCCCCCGCCCGTCCGGGCGGATCTCCGCGTCCCGACTGTCAGGCCGGCCGGGCTGTGCAGGCCAGGTGGTGGCGGGGGCGCTGGCGGAGCTGGTGGCCGATCATCGGGCTGCTCCCCGTGGCGGGCCCGGTCGCTGTCGCGGCGATGGTGCTCAATCTTGTGCTCGGCGTGCTGCCTGTGGGCTTCGTGATCGGCACCAGCGTGGCCATCGGACGGGTCGCGGAGGCCGGGAAGGGAATCTGGGGCGCCGTCCTGCTGGCGGTGGCCGCGCTGCTGCTGCAGTCCGTCCTGTCGCCATTCCAGGCCGCGTTGGCCGAGCTGATCAGCCGGCGGGTGGACGGGGCCTGCGCCCGGGAGCTGATGCGGGCCACCCTGGCCGAAGCCCCGGCCGACCTGCTGCAGCAGCCGGACATCCTGGACAAGATGGACGATGCCTGCCGCGGGCTGACGGACTACTCCGCCACCCCGGGCGCCGCCGTGGCGGGGCTGATCGCGCTGGTCGCCCGGTACGCGCAGCTGGCCGGGGGCGTGGTGATCACCGGGGTGGTGCTCGGCCCGGTGGCCGCGCTGGTGATCGCGGCGGCGGCGCTGACCGGCCGGTTCGGGGAGCGCGGCACCCAGACCGGGTACTCGCTGCTCAGGAGCCGGTCGGCGGCGGCCAGGCGCAAGGCGTACTACATCCTTGACACCGGCAGCTCGCTCGCCGCCGCCAAGGAGATCCGGGTGCTAGGGACGCTGGCGTGGTGGCGGGAGCGCGGCGACCGGGACTCCGGTGCCTACCTGCGCCCGCTGTGGCGGGCGCGCCGCCGGATCCGCCTTGCGCTGGCCTCGGTGTACGGCCTCGCGGTGCTGGCGGGGACGGTGGCCGTCCTGGCCATGGTGAGCGACACCGCCGACCGCGGCGGGCTCAGCGTGCTGGGCCTGTCGCTGGCCCTGCAGGCGGTCCTCATCGCGGCGCGCTTCGGGGTGTACTTCCCCGAAGCCGACAACCAGACCCAGGACGGCATGCAGGCCCGCGCCTCGATGCTTGAGCTCGAGCAGGCCATCGCACGGCGGTCACCAGGCCGGCCGCGGCCCGGCGGGCGCCCGGCCGGGCCGACGCCCCTCTCCGGGATCGCGTTCGAGAAGGTGAGCTTCGCCTACCCGGGCAGCGGCCGCACGGTGCTGCGGGAGCTCGACCTGGAGTTCCCGGCGGGTACGTCGACCGCGGTGGTGGGGCTGAACGGAGCGGGCAAAACTACCCTGGTCAAGCTGCTGTCGAGGCTGCATGAGCCCACCAGCGGGCGCATCACGGTGGACGGGACCGACCTGGAGGAGCTCGACACAAGGTCCTGGCAGCGGCGCCTGGCGGTGATCTACCAGAACTACGCCCGGTACGAGCTTGACGCGGCGGCCAACATCGGGCTCGGCGCGCCCGGGCACCTGGGGGACGCGCAGGCCCTGGAGCGGGCCATCGAGTGGGCGGGTGCCGCCGACGTGATCGCGGCGCTGCCGGACGGGCTGGCGACCACGCTGTCTAGCCGGTACTCCGGCGGGGTGGACCTGTCGGGCGGGCAGTGGCAGCGGATCGCTCTGGCCCGCGCCCTGTTCGCCGTGCAGGCAGGTGCCTCGGTGCTCATCCTGGACGAGCCGACCGCGCAGCTAGACGCCCGCGCCGAGGTCGCGTTCTTCGACCGGTTCCTGGACCTCACCCGTGGCCTGACGACGGTGGTCATCTCCCACCGGTTCTCCACCGTGCGGCGCGCGGACCGGATCGCGGTCCTTGACGAGGGGCGGATCAGCGAACGCGGCCGCCACCAGGAACTGATGGCGGCAGGCGGGCAGTACGCGGAGCTGTTCGGCCTGCAGGCACGGCGGTTCTCCAGCCGGGGGACGGCATGAGAACCTTCCGGGCGGCGCGCTTCCTGTTCGCCCTGGGCCTGCGGGTAGACGCGGTACGACTGCTGCGCGCGACGGTGCTCGCCGTCACCCTCTACGTCGCCACGCCGCTGGCCGCCCTGGCACTGCGCGACCTCACCGACGACGTGCTGGCCCACCACGCCGGGCCCGCGCTGGCCGCGGCGGCGCTGGCCTCGCTCGCGCTCGTCGCCCAGCCCATGCTGGCCCAGTTCTGCCACCTGGATCTGGTCCGGGTGGCAGAGGTGCAGCAGATGCGGCTGCGCGCCGAGCTCATGGACCTGGTGAACGGGCCGCCCCGGATCGACCACCTGGACCGGCCCGACGTCGCCAGCACCGTGGCCCTGGTCCGCGACGGCCTGCACGCCACGACCCGGTCCCTGGAAGGGGTGCTGCAGCTCACCGGCCTGCTGCTGCAGCTGGCCGTCACCATCGCCGCGCTCATCGTGGTCAGCCCGCTGTTCGCGGTCCTGCCGCTGTGCGCCGTGGTCCCGGTGCTAGCCGAGCGGACGGCCCAGTCCACGGTGGAAAGGGCCAGGGAACGGACCGCCGAGCGGCTCCGGCTCGCCAAGCACCTGCTCGAAGTCGCCACCAGCATCGGGCCGGTCAGGGAACTTCGGCTGTCCGGCGCCGAGGACGAGATCCTCCGGCGCCAGCGGGACGCCTGGGACGAGGTGACCACCAAGATGTGGCGCGCCCAGCTCAAAGCCGCCGTGTACCGGGCGGGCGGGCAGGGGCTCTTCGCCCTCGGCTACGGCGGCGCCACCGTGCTCGAGCTGTACAGCGCGTGGCGCGGGCATGCTTCCGCCGGCGACCTGGTCCTCGTCATCACCCTCGCGCTCCAGGTGAGCGTGCAGGTCTCCGGCATCCTCGGCGTCCTGTCGCTGCTGCAAGTCGCCGCGCGGACAACCGGCCGGATCGGCGAGCTGCGGGCAGCCGCGGCTGCGGCTCCCGCGCCTTGCGCAGGCGCCGCCGTGGCGGGCACGGCCGACCCCCGACCCGTTCCGGGGAGGCTGGATGACGGGATCACACTCGAGGACGTCTCGTTCTCCTACCCCGGAGTGGAGCAGCCCGTTCTGTCTGGGGTCTCGGTGCACATCCCGGCCGGATCAGTCCTTGCCCTGGTCGGAGAGAACGGCGCGGGCAAGTCCACCCTGGTCAAGCTGCTGTGCGGCCTCTACCAGCCGACCGGCGGACGGATCCTCATCGACGGCCACGACCTGGCCGGACTCGACCCCGCCCGCTGGCGCTCCCGCGTCGCCCCCCTGTTCCAGGACTTCCACCGCATCGAGCTAACCCTCCGCGAGAGCATCGGGCACGGCGACATCGCCCGTCTCAGCGACACCGAGGCGGTCCGCGCCGCCGCGGAAAAAGCCCGCGCGGACCGGGTCCTGCGCGCGGTCCCCGAAGGCCTGACCGGCTACGTGGGCCATTCCTACTGCGACGGCACCGAACTGTCCGGCGGCCAGTGGCAGACAGTGGGCCTGGCCCGCGCCCTGATGCGGCAACATCCGCTGCTGCTCCTCCTCGACGAGCCCGCCGCCGCCCTCGACGCCGCGGCCGAGCACGACCTGTTCGAGCGCTACGCATCCTCGGCCGGGCAAGCCGGACGGGAGGACGGCGGCATCACCGTGCTCATCTCCCACCGCTTCTCCACCGTGGGCATGGCCGACCTCATCGCCGTCCTCGACCATGGCCAGCTGACCGAATGCGGCACCCACCGCGAGCTCATGGCCGCCCCCGGGCTCTACGCCGAACTGTTCACCCTCCAGGCTCGCGCCTACGACTAGCCCGGTTTCCGGAGCTATACCCCAAGAGACTACTCGTAGGGTATTCTCCTGGTTATGAGTGTTTCGCCGACACTGCTGGGCCTGCTTGCGAGAGACCCGAGTGCTGCTTGCCGACCACGCCATCTACCGCCTGGAGGCTGACCTGCGATGGATCGACCACACAGCGGCACGGCTGGACTTGCTCGGACGGGCAGTGCAGCGGTGACCCCAGCAGACAACATCATCGAAGCACGGCTGCTGCAGCGGTCGTTCGGCAGCACGCCCGCGCTGCGCGGCGCGTCGCTGTGCGTCCGCAAGGGCGAGATCGTGGCGGTCATGGGGCCGAGCGGCTCCGGCAAGTCCACCTTGCTGCACTGCCTGGCGGGCATCTTGGTCCCCGACAAGGGCGAGGTGTGGCTCGATGGGCGGCGGCTCGACGCGCTGACCGACGACCAGCGCAGCACGCTGCGCCGGGACCGGTTCGGGTTCGTGTTCCAGTCCGGCCAGCTGGTCCCCGAGCTGACCGCCGAAGAGAACATCGCGCTGCCCCTGCTGCTGGCCGGCACGCGGCGCGGCCCGGCCACGACCGTGGCCAGGAAGTGGTTTCCCGTGCTCGGCCTCGACGGGCTCGAGGACCGCCGGTCCGGGGAGCTATCCGGCGGGCAGGCCCAGCGCGTGGCGCTGGCCCGCGGCCTGGTCGCCGGCCCCGAGGTGCTGTTCGCCGACGAGCCGACCGGGTCGCTCGACTCGGTGTCGGGCGAGCTGGTGATGGACCTGCTCACCGCCGCGGTCCGTGAGCACGGCACGACCGTCGTCCTGGTGACCCACGACGCCCGGGTCGCCGCCTACGCCGACCGCGAGGTCGTCGTCAGGGACGGCAAGGTCAGCACGCTCACCGGGGCCCAGCCGTGATCGCCCTCGGGCTGCGGCTGGTGCTCAGCGGCGGCCGCGAGGCGATCACCCGGCTGGTCATCCTGACCGTCGCGGTCGGCCTCGGCACCGGCCTGCTGCTGACCGCCGTGGCCGCCACCAACGCGGCTACCACCTGGAACAACCGCCACGCCTGGTGGTATACCGGCACGGCGTACGTGCCCGCCGGCCCGGCGGCCGGCGTCGCCCCGCTGTGGTGGCACCCAAGCGGCGACACCTTCGACGGCCAGCCGATCGACCGCTTCGACGTGGCCGCCACCGGCGCTTCGTCACCGGCGCCGCCCGGCATCCTCCGTGACCCGGCCCCGGGCCAGTACTACGCCTCACCCGCGCTGATCGCGCTGCTGCGGGCCACCCCGGCTAACCAGCTGGCCGACCGCTACCCCGGTCACCTGGCCGGCCCGATCGGCGACGCCGGGCTGCCGTCCCCGAGCTCGCTGGTCATCATCGTCGGGCGCACTCCGGCGCAGCTGGCGGCCACGCCCTACAGCGCGCAGGTGACGTCGATCGCCACGACGGGGTTCGGGCGCCCGGTCAATCCCGGGGGACTGCTGTATGACCCGCCCGACGGTGGCGGCCCGGGGAGTACCATCGACCTCATCTTGTCCGTGGTGGCGCTGGCCATCCTGGCCCCGGTGCTGATCTTCATCACGACCGCGACCCGGCTGTCGGCCGCCCGCCGCGAGCAGCGGTTCGCGGCGATGCGCCTGGCCGGCGCGACCCGCAGGCAGATCTCCCTGCTCGCCGCCACCGAATCGACGGGGGCCGCGGTCTTGGGGGTCGCCCTCGGCTTCGGGATCTTCTTCCTGCTGCGCGCCCCCGTCGCGGGCATCCCGTTCGTCGGCCAGCCGTTCTTCCCCGCCGAACTGACGCTCAGCATGCCGGACGTCCTCGCGGTCGCGCTCGGCGTGCCCGCGGCCGCGGCCGTGGCGGCGCGGCTGGCGCTGCGCCGGGTGCACATCTCCCCGCTTGGCGTCGCCCGTCGCCAGACGCCGAAGCCGCCGCGGGCCTGGCGGGTGCTGCCGCTGCTGGCCGGCTTCGCCGATCTTGGCTTCTTCATCGTGCACGGCAAGCCAGCGAGCCCTTCGGCCCAGGTCCTGGCGTTCGTGCCGGGCTACCTGCTCATCATCGTCGGCCTGGTCATCGCCGGCCCGTGGCTCACCATGGCCGCGGCCAGGATCATGGCCCGGCGGACCAGCCGCCCCAGTACGCTGATCGCCGCCCGCCGGCTCGCCGATGACCCGAGGGGCGCCTTTCGCGCCGTCAGCGGCCTGGTGCTCGCCTTGCTCATCACGACCGTCGCCGTGGTGGCCATCGCCACGCAGGACACCAAGGACCTCGCCCAGTGGGGCAGCCCCGCCGCAGCCAACGTGCTGACGAGCCAGCTGGCGGACCAGAACTTCGGCGACTCCTCACCAGGGGCCGCCACGACAAGCGCGGGGCCGGCGGCGTCCGTCGCGCCGCTGACGGCACAGCTGACGGCGATTCCCGGCGTCCAGGGGGTGATGGTGGTCCGCGCCGCCCCGGGGCTGACCATCCCCGCGACCTTCCACGACCTCGGTATCAGTCCGTTCGGGCCTCCCACGCCGGTTGCGGCGGGCGTGGTGTCGTGCGCGCAGCTCGCGACCGTTTCTGCCCTCGGCCGCTGCCCGGCCGGGGCGACAGCGGCGGCGTTCCCCGCGGCCGGGTTCGGCGGCCCCCTGGACAGCGGCATGGACCTCAGCGCCGTCACCTGGCCAGCCGTGCACCTGCGGGCTACCCAGCCAGGCAGCCTCGCAGTGGACGCCGTCAACGTGGCGACGGACGGGTCCGCGGCGACGGTCGAACGGGCGAGGACGGCGCTTGAGGAACGGTACGGGTATGCCAGCCTCAACGGGCCATCCACCCTCAGCGAGCTGTCCACGCAGGGCGATTCCACCAACAACGCCTACCAGCAGCTCGCGAACGTGGTGATCCTGGTCAGCCTGCCGATCGCCGGCTGTACGCTCGCGGCGGGCATCGCGGCCGGGCTCGCGGACCGCAAGCGGCCGTTCAGCCTGCTGCGGCTTACCGGCGCCCGGCTCGCCACGCTGCGCCGCGTCGTCGCGCTTGAAGGCGCCGTCCCGCTGCTCGCCGTCTCCGCCGTCGCGATCGGCACCGGTTTCGGCGCCGCCGAGATGAACGCCTCCCTGCAGCAGGGGCGCCCGATCGTGGCGCCTGGCGCCGCGTACTACCTGCTCACCGCGGGCGGGATCGTGGTGTCGCTCGCCATCATCGCGGCCACCTTCCCGCTGCTGGCCCGCATCACCGGCCCTGAAGTCGCCCGAAACGACTGACCAGTAGGCCGCCCCAGCGGCCTGCCTGCCCGCCCGCCCAAGCGTCACCCGCTGGCGGCAGCCTGCCCTGAGTACAGGAATTAGGAAGGAGAGCGTCCTGATGAAACGAAAGGTCTCGTGGGCAGCCGCGCTGGCCGGGATGGCGGGGCTGGCCGTGGTCGCCGGCGTCCTGTCCGCTGCCGCCCCGTCGACGGCACCGGAAGCGGCGGCGGCAGTATCGGCGGCGGCGCCGGCGGTCCCGGTGCTGGCCTGGAAGCCATGCGACGGCGGATTCCAGTGCGCCACCGCCCGGGTCCCGCTGAACTACCGCGACCCACGCGGCGCGCAGATCAGCATCGCCGTTATCAGCCACCAGGCCACCGGGCCCGGGTCCGGGCTCGGCTGGCTGTTCTTCAACGGCGGCGGCCCGGAACCGCAGGTCGGCACGTTCTCCGGGGTGTATTCGACCCTCCCGGCCGCGTGGCAGGAGCGGTACAACGTCATTACGTTCGACCCTCGCGGGATGGGCTACAGCACGCAGGTCCGCTGCTACCCGACGGTGGCGGCGAGGGAAAAGGCGATGGGGGAAGTGCCAGGTGCGTTTCCGGTGAACAGCGCGCAGGAGGCCAGCTACGAGCAGGCCTACGCGAGACTGGACACCACCTGCGCCAGCGCCGCGGGGCCGCTGCTCTATCACGACAGCACCGCCGACATCGCCAGGGACATGAACCTGCTGCGCGAGGCCATCGGCGCCCCCGTGCTGAATTACTACGGCGCGTCCTACGGCACGCTGCTCGGCGCGACCTACGCCAACTTGTTCCCGTCCACGACGGGCCGCGTCATCCTGGACGGCAATATCAACCCCGTCGCCTGGAGCGCTGGCGACAGCCAGGTTCCCCCCTTCTCGCGGCTAGGCACAGGACAGGCGACACAAGCGGTCATGACCGCGTTCCTCGACCTGTGCGGCAAGGTCTCAGCCACGGCATGCGCGTTCTCGGCCGGGACGCCGGCCGCGACCACCGCCAAGTGGAGCACGCTGCTGCGCCTGGTCCGCCGCCACCCGGTCAGCCTCGGCGGCCAGCAGGGCACCTACACCTACGCGGACGTGGTCGGGGCCGCGTCCAGCCTGGGCCAGGTAAGCCAGTGGCAGGACAACGCCGCCTTGCTGCAGCAACTGTGGACAGCCGCTTCCGGTGGCAGGCCCGCCCCGTCAGCCGCGCCCGGCCCGGCTGCCAGCCAGCCGCCCGCCGCGGACCCGGGCTACTACACCGGGCCAGAGCAGCAACTCGCCATCCAGTGCGCGGACAGCCCGAGCCCACGCGACGTCGCCGCCTACGCCGCCGCGTCAACGCCCGGCACGTTCGCGCCGATCGCCGCGTGGAACATCTTCGGCTGCGCGGACTGGCCCGCCGCCGCGGCCCAGGACCGGTACGCCGGCCCGTGGAACCGGCCCACCGCCAGCACCATCCTGGTCGTCGGCAACACCGGCGACCCGTGGACCCCCTATCAGGATTCGGTCGCCATGTCCCGTGACCTCGCCCGGGCCAGGCTGCTGACCGTCGACGGCTACGGGCACACCACCGGCAGCAACCCCAGCACCTGCGCGATCAACGACGTAGTCACCTACACCATCAGCGGCAACCTGCCGGCACCGGGCACCGTCTGCCAGCAGAACGCCACACCGTTCCCATAGCACCCCCGAATGCCTCGCGGTAGCGCCGCAGAGCGCCACCGACAGCCGGCGGGACGGCCCGAGCCCCGATCCTGCTGGCCCAAGGGACACGGGCCGCCTCACAGGCCTTTCAGCCGATGCTCACGACAGCGCTCTGGCCGTCCATTCCTCACGCGTGAGCCCCTCGCTAGACCATACGTATGCCTGGTCTCCAAGAGGCGGTCCGTACAGGACGTATGCTTGACCGTACTGGTTAGTCCAGTAGGGGCTGTAGAGCGTGTTCCCGTCGAGAACCCATACGCTGCGGTCCTTGGTGCAGGAGTTGTATTCGAGATCAGTACTCGGATAGGCATCTATGCAGCCGCCCCAGACAGTCGAGTTGATGGTGATTACCGGATCTCCCCAGAAACCACTGTCAAAATCTGTCGCCTTGAATGGGCAGGTGTCGGTGACGTGTTCGCATCCGTACACGTCGCTGAGCTCGTAATCGATGCTTTCGTACGAATCGGTACTGCCGTAGGTGAACATGGTCACTGCCCCCCCGTCCACAGGATTCGTCATATTCAGGCACGGGCCGTCCGCATCGCACAGGGCAACCCACAGCGACTGCGAGTCCGCCGCCTGGTTGGACGTTATTGCGGAATGAGGCTGGGTGGCGGCGTTGGCTACGCCCGGTGCCACGAGCAATGCCATGGCGATGACTACTGCCGGGACGATTATTCTTCGAGATATTCTCATCGCGATCCTTCTTGGGGTGACCGCCCCGCCGATGAAAGGGTTCCCGCTCAGCGTCGCACACATGACTAGCACGTCAATAGCACGTCACCAGCGGAGAGCTTCCGCCGCGTGTCTCCTGATGTGACGCCTGGCCAGTCTCGGGTTGTCGTTTACCTACGCGTTCGCGTTGTGCTTTACAGCCGACCTTAATGCCAAGGGCCGCATCAATGATGCGGCCCTTGGAGGTCAAACGACCGCTCTGCCAACTGAGCTACACACCCGACCTCGCAGCGCGGCGGCGCGACGATGGCGCCGTGGTTGCCCGTGGTCAGTGCCCGAAGGCCTCATCGGAGTCGTCGCCCGGCTGGCGCGGTGCCAGCGCGGCGGCCCGCTTGACCAGGGCGGCCACGAAGTCGTCGTAGACGTCCTGCATGACGATCATCCGCTTGTTGGAGTTGCAGGCCTGCCCGACGTTCTCCATGCGCGTGTTCCAGGCCGTCTCGGCCGCGCCCTCGACATCGTCGGTGTCCAGGATGATGTACGGGTCGGAGCCGCCAAGCTCGAGGACGACCTTCTTGAGGTTGCGGCCCGCGGTCTCGGCGACCACCGTGCCGGCCCGCCCGGGGAGCGGTCAGTGCCCCGGAAGCGGAGTCCGGGCGCAGACCCCGGCGGCCTTCGCTGGCGAGGCCCCGATGCCGAGATCGATCATCCGTGTTCCTGCGCGTTCATGCGAGTGACGGCGTTGCCCGCCCCGTAGCCCTCGTATCCGGGTCCCCGCTCCACTATCTCGAACAAGACCCGGCTCTGGGGGGAGGCAATGTAAAAGTGCCGGAATGCGTGCCCGGCGGCATCCTCGTCGTACAGGATGCTGTAGCGGCGGCACGTCTCGAGGGAAGCCATGTCCAGGTCGAACCTGACCATGAGGTCGTCGTAGTAGTTGCCGGGGATCGGGAGTATCCCCAGTCCCTGAGCGGTCATGGCACGCGCGCTCGCCACGATGTCGGACGAGTGGATGGCCAGGTGCTGACTTGGGTCCGACCCAGGCCGGACGCTGTCACCGAGCGCGGGCACATTGAGCACGAGCCTGACTGCTTCCCCCGCAGTGAGGTCGCGGACGAAGGCCTGGCTCCTGATCAGGCCGTGCGGCGACGTCAGTTCCTGGGTCTGCAGGGGCTCGAGCCACAGGAGGCTCCGGTAGAAGAGGGCTGCCTCGTGGAACGCGTTCAGGGGCTGCCCCAGAGCGACGTGATCGATTCCCGTGAGCCGCGTTTTCGGCTGGAACAGCGGCCGGCTGACCGACGGGTCGAAGTCGCTGAGCCAGTAGCCATCGTGACCACCGGGCCGGCAGAGCAGGATCTCGGTGCCGTCAGGTGCCGCGATCGAGGGCAGGTCCGCCTCGTCCCAGTTATGGTGCTTGGGGACCCGCGGAATGCCGAGCGCCTCGGCCCGGCGGGCGAGGAAGCCGACATCGCCGACCTCCAGGCCGATGGCGGTGAGGGTGAGCTGCGCCGGCGGGACTGCCGCACGGTGCGCGCCGTTTACGACGATCCGGGCGCCACCGGCTTCCCAGAGGCTTACTGGCTTGGTCCGGTGCAGGCCGGTGCGCTCGAAGCCTAGGCCCGTGAGGAGCAGTTCCAGGTGCCGGGCAGCCGTGGCCGGCGTGTAAAGCTCGGCGAAGGCGAAGCCCCGAAGGTCAGGGCTTCGCATCGCGGGGGATGTTGCTCGCCGGGCTGGCGTGCGGGCAGGCGTGCTGTCCGGTGCCTCCGCCTCGAGCCGGGAGATTCCTTCTTCCAGCCAGAGCAGGGACCGTCTACCGTCAACCGCGGTCCTGAACGGGTCGGCCTGCCGGAAGACATCATTGAAGATCTCAAGCGATAGAGGTCCCGAGTAGCCGGCATCGAGGACGCGGCCGGTGAAGGACGCAAGGTCGAATCCGCCCTGCCCGGGAAAGCAGCGCAAATGCCTGCTCCACTGCAGCTCGTCCATGCGCACGCGGGGGGCGTCAGCGAGCTGCAGCATGAAAAGCTTGTCGGGCGGGATCACCGCGATCTCGTCCAGGCTCGAGCCACGAGCCAGGATGTGGAAGCTGTCCAGGCACACGCCCAGGGCCGGGTGGCCAGCTCGCTCGACGATGCTCCACGCGCGCGAGTAGTCGTTCACCTGGGTCCCCCAGGCGAGGGCCTCGTAGGCGACTTTCAGGCCACGGGCCTCGGCTTCGTCAGCTACCGCGGCCAGTTGCTCGGCGGCAAGATCGTCATCCTCAAGCGCGTCGCCCGACACGTTGGAGCACACCAGCAGGATCGGTGCGCCCAATTGCAGCATGAGGTCAAGCTTCGATCGAACACGGCGCAGGCTCCGCCGGAACTGCTCCGGCCGGACGGCCTCGATGTCGCGCATCGGCTGGTAAAGCTCGAGCGTCAGGCCTAGCTCCTCGAGCCTGCGCCTGACCTCCTGCGGTTTCAGCGGCGCCGCGATCAAGTCCGGCTCGAAGAGCTCGATTCCGTCGAACCCCGCAGCCGCCGCCGCGGCCAGCTTTTCCCCCAATGTGCCGCCGAGGGCCACGGTCGCGATGCTGTGCCGGTGCGCCGCCGGCCCTGGCCCCTGCGGAACGGTCATCGCACGCACCCTGGCTACGTCCACGTCGGCGGGTCACACCCTTACCTAGCAATGTACGAACTAGTCCGTTTATATTGATGAGCCCAGGCGAGTGTCAAGGGGTTGCCGACGACCAGGCGGAACACGCGTCAGGTGGTGCTGAGGTAACTCACCACGATGTCGCCGATCATGCGGCGGTAGTGCTCGCGGGTGGCGGAGCCGAGCAGGTCCACCCCGAAGATGGCGCCGAAGGTGTGGCGGTTGGCCACCCGGAAGAAGCAGAACGAGCTGATGATCATGTGCACGTCAATGGGCTCGGCCCGGCGGCGGAAGACGCCTGCTGCGTAGCCGCGCTCGAGGATGCTGGCGATGACCGAAACGGCGGGGGTGTTGAGCTGGGCGAGCGCCGCTGACCGAACGATGTGCTCGGCGCGGTGGACGTTCTCGATCGCGACCAGGCTGATGAAGTCCTGATGGGACTCGTGGTGGTCAAAGGTCAGCCCGGCGAGGGTACGGATGGCCGGTACCGGCTCCAGGTGATCCACGTCCAGCTGGCGCTCGGCATCCCGGGCGGTGGAGTAGGCGCGCTCAAGGACCGCGACGTACAGCTGCTCCTTGTTCGTGAAGTAGTAGTAGATCATCCGCTTGGTGGTGCGCGTCCTGGCGGCGATCTCGTCGACCCTGGCACCGGAGTAGCCGTTGCGGGCGAACTCCGCGAGCGCCACGTCCAGGATCTCCTGGCGGGTCCGCTCCGGGTCGCGCTGCCGCCGCGTTTCGGCGGCGGTGGACGGCACAGTCATCCCCGGGCTCCTTCCTTGACGGGCCGCTGACGGGGGCCGCCTGCTCGCCCTAGCTGCCACCGAGCGCGCCACGAAACGGCTCCGCCACCCGCGAGGGCGCCGGAACGACTCCAGGAGCACACGCGTCTAGAGTGCCGCAGATCGTAACCGGGCGCTAGCTCTGCCCTGTCCTGAGGGCATTCACGAGTCTATAATGAACGAACTAGTGTGTTACTTATTCGCCTGCCTCCGGCTACCTGGCCAGGTGGCCGGCGCCTTGCCCTCCGGAGGTCGTGTGCGGGCCGCTGTTCTGGGTCACATGGACGGGAAGCTGCAGGTCGTCGGGGACTGGCCCGAGCCAGCGGCGGGGACGGGAGAGGTCGTCGTCCGGGTGCGCGGTGTGGGGATCTGCGGATCGGACCTGGCGCTGCTGGCGGGCCACCGGCAGCCACCCGAGCTGCCCTGGGTGCCCGGGCACGAGGCTCTCGGCGAGGTCGTCTCCACCGGGGACGGAGTCGATCCCCGGCGTGTCGGCGAGCGCGTCGTCATCGAGCCGAATATCCCGTGCTTCGCCTGCCCGGCCTGCGCCGCCGGCCGGACGTCCGCCTGCCCCCGGCGGATTGTCCTGGGGTTCAGCGCGCCGGGCATGCTGGCCGAGCGGGTGGCCGTCCCGGCCGACTTCGCCTGGACGGTTCCGGCCGACTGGACCGACGAGGACGCGGTCTGCTCCGAGCCCCTGGCCGTGGCCCAGGCGGCCATCCTCCGCGCGGGAGGCCCCCCGTGCGGGCGCTGCCTGGTCATCGGGGCCGGGTCGCAGGGCGCCCTGCTGTGCATCGCGCTGGCAGGCCAGGGCGCCGAGCCGTACGTGCTCGAGCCGCACCCCGGGCGACTGAAACTAGCCCATGAGCTGGGAGCCAGGCCGACCACAGATGATGACCTTGACTTCGGGCTGGTCTTCGAGACGTCGGGAGCGCCCGCGGCGCTCGCCGAGGCCACGCGCCGTACCGCGGCGGCCGGGACGGTCATCATGATCGGCATGAGCGGCCAGCCCTTGCCGCTGACAACCCGTGACCTCGTGACGAGGCAGCTGACGTTGCGGGGGTCACTGATCTATGACCACCCCGGCGACTTCGCCGCCACCATTCGGTCCCCCGTGCGCAGCCTGCGGCCGGGACGGGTACTGCGGGCCCGCTACCCCCTCGCGGAGGCCCGCGCGGCATTCGAGTCGGCCCGGGAGGTACCGGGCAAGACCTGGATCCAGGTCAGCGAGTAGCCCATAGGCCTTTACAAAGCCGCGCGGGCGCGATGCAATTTTGAACTATCAGGTTAGTTCACTCAACGCGGAGTGCGGTATGGCACGCGAAACCGGCCTGGAGCATCTCACGATGCTCGACATCTCCCCACCTGAGCTCGTCAGCCTGGCCGCCAGGGCGGGGTTCGACTCTGTCGGCCTGCGGATCGCGCCGGTCACGCCAGGCGAGGAGCCGTGGCCAATGGACCGGGGATCACCCATGCTGGCCGAGACGGTGCGCCGTTGCGCGGCGACGGGCGTCGCGGTCCTCGGCGTTGAGGCGGTCGCCCTCGGCCCCGGGACTGCCGTCGCCCGGTTCCAGCCAGTACTCGAGGTGGCAGGCGTCCTTGGCGCCCGCCACCTCAACGTGATCTGCGACGACCCCGAGGTGGGCCGGTTCACCGACCGGTTCGCCGAGCTGGTGGCGCTGTGCCGTCCTTACCGGCTCCGTCCTGTGGTCGAGTTCACCGCCTACCGCCCGGTCCGGACGCTGAGCCAGGCGGTGGCGATCGCCAGTGAGTCAGGGGGCGGCGGAGTGCTGCTCGACGCGCTGCACGTCCAGCGGTGCGGCGTCAGCCTCCGGCAGCTGGCCAGCGTGCAGCCAGGCCTGCTCGCCTACCTGCAGGCCTGCGATGCGCCGCTGGAACCCCCGAGCGGCCTGACGCTGCCGGCCCAGCTGCCGCGCGGCCAGCAGGCAGGCCAGGGCGATGACGCCGTGCTGGAGGCCAGGACCCGGCGGATGCTGCCCGGCGAGGGTGAGCTCCCGCTGGCGGGACTGATGAGCGTGCTGCCCGCCGACTTGCCGGTATCGGTTGAGGCGCCGTCGCTGGCTTCGCGCCGGCTGTACGGCCCGGACGAGTACGCGGCCCGGGCACGCCGTGCCCTGGCCGCGCTGCTTACCTCCTCGAGTGCCAGCTGACGGCGGCCGGCGCCCGCCTTCAGTCCCCGGCGCCGGGGAGGCTGGCAGGTTGTCCCAGGTAGGTGGGCAGGACCGCGGGCGGCATCGGTCCCTTGTTGCGGCGGCCTTGCTGCGTCTCTTCCCAGGCGTGCGCGAGGATGCCGACGGAGCGGCTGAGAGCGAACAGGCCCCGGGCCAGCGGCGGTGCGAAGCCAAGCTCGGCGTAGATGATCCCGGTGGCGCCGTCAATGTTCATCGGGACCGGGCGGGCGCGTCCCTGGTTGAGGGCAGCCTCGACCGACTGCCCGGCCCGCAGGTAGTGGCCGGCCACCACGCCGTTGGCGACCGCCAGGGCCAGCATGGACAGCAGCGGGTCGCGGCGCGGGTCAACCGGGTGGAAGCGGTGCCCGAACCCGGGGATGTACTTGGACCTCACGCGCCAGGCGGCGAGCACCCTGGCCGTGGCGGCGTCGAGGTCCTCGCCGGACCGCTCGGCCTGCGTGATCTCGGAGAGCAGCTCTACTACCTGCTCGCCAGCGCCGCCGTGAGAGTCACCGAGCATGCCCACGCCAGTGGCCAACGCGGTGTTAAGGCCGACGCCGCAGGTCGCGGCCATCCTGGCGGCGGCGATCGACGGGGCATGCGGGCCGTGGTCCACCGCCGAGACCAGAGCGGCCTCGAGCAGGGCTTCCTCCCCGGGGGTGGGCATTGACCCGCGGATCAGCATCCAGATCATCGACACCAGGCTGGCCGAGCCGATCAGGTCCTGGACCGGGCGGCCGCGCAGCTCGATCAGGCCGGGCTCGATCCTGGACACCGACGTGCCCCACCAGTCCGATACGTCCCGCAGCGTTGTCACGATGCCCTCCTCGTGGCGCGCCAGTGGTCGGCGAGCGCCCGCCGCTCGGCGTTGTGCTGCCCGAGGCGGGGTGGCGGTGCCTCGGGCCGCAGGGGCTGCCCGTCAACCAGGACTCCGTTGCCGCTGACGCGCAGTGCCTTGCCCCCGTCGCCTGGGTGCGGCAGGTCGGTGAAGAACCCGCGGTGGGCGAGTTGCTCCAGTTCGACCGCCTGGGGGACGGTCAGGATGCGGGCGGCGGGTACCCCGACGGCGGTCAGCGACTGCTCCCAGGCGAGTGCGGGCCGCCGTCGCAGTGCCGCGTTGAGCTCGGCGTTGAGCGCGTCACGGTGACGCTTCCTGGATTCCAGGCCGGCGAACCTGGGGTCGGTGGCGAGCGCTGGCTTCCCGACTTCGCGGCACAGGGCCTCGAACTGCTCCTGGCGGTTCGCCGAGATGTTCAGCGGCCCGTCGGCGGCGGTGAACGTGCCGGATGGGGCCGCGGTGGCGTTCTGGTCGCCCATGGGCTCGGGCGCGGCCCCCGCGATGAGGTAGTTGGACACCGTCCAGCCCATGGCGGAGATCGCGGCCTCCAGCATGGACACGTCCAGGAAGCAGCCCTTGCCTGTGCTGGCCCGTCCGGCCAGGGCGGCGGATATGGCCAGGGCAGCCATCAGCCCGCCCACGGTGTCGCAGATGGGGAAGCCGACGCGCAACGGCGCGGTATCGGCGGTCCCGGTGATCGACATCATCCCGGAGAGTCCCTGGATGACCTGGTCGTAGGCAGGGGCGCCGCACATGGGGCCGGTCTGGCCGAACCCCGATATGGCGCAGTAGACAAGCCGGGGGCTGAGCTCGCGCAGGGCCGGCCAGCCGTATCCCATCCGGTTCAGCACGCCGGCGCGGAAGTTCTCGACCAGGACGTCGGCCCCGCTGACCATGTCCTCGAAAACCGCCCGGTCGGCCGGGTCCTTCAGGTCCAGCTCGACGGACTTCTTCCCACCGTTTTGGGCGAGGAACGACGCGCCGATGCCGGCCTCGTTGAGGCCGGGGTCGGACCCGAGGTGGCGGGCCAGGTCCCCCTGCCCCGGCATCTCGATCTTGACGACCTCGGCTCCGAGCAGCATGAGCTGGTAGCTGCAGTAAGGGCCGGCGAGGACGTTGGTGACGTCGAGTACCCGGACGCCGGTGAGTGGTCGCTGCGGGGGGGCCTGGGGGGGTTGTCCCCCCGGGGCGGCACTGTGCATGCATGCTCTCCTTGGGGGCGCCGGCCGGCGCCCGCGTGTCGGGGGTCAGGTAGCGCGCGCGAGGGGATGGTCAAACCCTCGCTCGGACATCCGCGTGGCGGCGCTCTTCAGGTCGGCCACGAACTCAGTGACCCGCTCCGGGGTGAACCGCAGGCTGGGGCCGCTGAGCGCGAGCGCGGCGACGACTCCCCCGGAGCGGCCGGTGACTGGTACCGCGACGGCGGACAGGCCTTCCTCGCGCTCGCCGTGGCTGACCGCATATCCGTCACGCCGGACGTCGGCCGCCCATTCCGTCAAGGTCTCCAGGTGCGCCTCACCATGCGGCGAACGGCGAGCGACGCGCAGGAGCAGCGCCTCGGGCGCGTCGCTCAGCAAGACCTTGGCCGACGCGCCCGACCACAGCGGGAGCTCGTCCCCGACCTTGACGACGTGCCGCAGCGGCCGGGGAGATTCCTGCTGGGCGACGCACACCCGGTAGATGTCGCGCAGCACGTAGAGGTTCACGGTCTCCAGGTGGCTGGCCCCGAGGTCCCGCATCGTGGCCTGGGTGTCGGGCGGCAGCTGCCAGCTCCGCAGCGCCAGGTAGGCCCACCGCCACAGGCCTGGCCCGGCCATGTAGCCGCTGGGGGTGGCCCACAGCAGGCTGCTCTGCTCAAGGGTGTGCACCAGGCGCAGGACCGTCGTCTTGGGCAGCCCGGTCGCGTCGGTGATGTCACGGATCGACACCACCGGCTTGTCCTCGCTGAGCAGGGACAGGATGTCCAGCGCACGCCGGATACTCCGGACCCCCTGCACGTCAGCGGTCTCCGCCGCCTGCCTCGCGTCTGCCTTCATGCGGACCTCACTTTCCGGATCGGGTTGGCCCCATGGGCTTGTCAGCAATGGTGCCTCCCCTGGGTCCGGTCGGCAGCGCAAGACCTGCCTCACAGCTGCGTAACTTTCTCGCCGACGCCTATTGCCATCCGAGGCGCTCGGAACGTACGTTACACCCAATCCGTAGAGCGGTTCAATCGCACCATTAGGCGGACTTGATGAATGACCAAGTAACAACGGCCCGGGCACTCGTGGCAGGCGACTGGATGCACGAAGGCCCCTGGATGGAAAGGACTGGCCCGTACCTGCGGCGCGTGGTGACCCGCGCGGTGGGCGCGACGCCGGACGACGTGACGCGCGCCGTGCGCTACGCGCCGGCCGCGGCCCGGGCCATCGCGAGGCTCTCCCCCGCGGCCCGGGCCGATGTCCTGGACCGGGCGGCGCGCCTTGCGGTCGAGCGCAGGGACGCGCTCGCGTCGCTGCTCGCCATCGAGCTAGGCAAGCCGGTCAGGGACGGGCGCGGCGAGATCGACCGGGTCGCCGACACGCTGGCGGTCTGTGCCGCCGAGGCCCGGCGGATCGGCGGCGAGGTGCTGCCCGTGGCGGGCTGGGGCCGCGGCGTGGGAAACACAGCGCTGACCCACCGGGCGCCCGCAGGCGTCGCGCTGGCGATCACGCCGTTCAATGCGCCGGCCAACCTGCTGGCGCACAAGCTCGGGGCCTCGTTCGCGGCCGGGAACACCACCCTCGTCAAGGCTCCGCCCCAAGCCCCGGCCAGCTCGGCCGCCATCGTGGAACTGCTGCTTGATGCGGGGATGCCAGTGGCCGCCGTCCAGCTGCTGCACGGCGGCGGCGATATCGGCGCCCAGCTGTGTGCCGCCGACGAGGTCGCCGTGATCAGCTTCACTGGCAGCGAGGCAACCGGCACCGCGGTGGCCCGCGCGGCCGGGCGCAAGCGCCTGGTACTCGAGCTCGGCGGCAACGCGGCCACCATCGTCTGCGAGGACGCCGACATCGCGGCCGCAGCGCGGGTCTGCGCGCGCACTGGCTACAGCAACTCCGGCCAGAGCTGCATCTCGGTGCAGCGCGTCTACGTGCAGCGGGACCGGTTCGGCGAGTTCACGCAGGCGCTGGCGGACGAGGCGGCCAAGCTGCGCACCGGCGACCCGCTGGACGACGCGACCGACGTCGGGTCGATGGTCGACGAGGAAGCCGCCGAGCGGGTGGTCCGCTGGACGGCCGAGGCGGCCGCCGGCGGCGCCCAGGTCGTGCTGGGCGGCACCCGCAACGGCGCCACCATGGACCCGACCGTGGTGGCGAACCCTCCGGCCACCGCCTCGATTGTCGCCCGGGAAGTGTTCGGGGCGCTGGTGGCCGTCATGCCCTACGACACCTTCAGCGAGGTCATCGAGACCTGCAACGCCAGCCGGTACGGGCTGCAGGCCGGCCTGTTCACCCGCGACATCGGCCGCATCATCACCGCCTGGCGGGAACTGCAGGTCGGCGGGCTGGTCATAGGAGGGTCATCGAACTTCCGGCTGGACCACATCCCCTTCGGCGGGGTCAAGGACTCCGGCTTCGGAAGGGAATCGCCACGCTGGATGATCGATGACTACACCGTGGTCAAGACGCTCCTGCTGCGCGGCATCTCGATCTTCGGAGAGGAGAACGCGTGACCACGCCCGCCGCGCAGGCACTAGTCGCGCAGCTGGAATCCTACGGCGTCGAGTACGTCTTCGGCACCTGCGGGCACACCAACATCGCGGTGCTCGACGCGATCGGCCGCAGCCGCATCCGGTTCATCATCGCCCGGCACGAGCAGGCCGCCGCGCACGCCGCCGACGGGTACGCCCGCGCGACGGGCAAGCCCGGGGTCCTGCTCCTGCACGTCGGGCCGGGCATGATGAACGCGGTCACCGGCGTCGCGACCGCGGCTCTTGACTCAGTGCCGCTCGTCGCCATCACCGGCGATGTACCGGGCTACTACGAGGGCAGGCACCCGCACCAGGAAGTCAACCTCCACTCCGACGCCGACCAGACCGCCATCTACCGGCCGTTCACCAAGCGCGGCTGGCACGTGCGCCGGGCGCAGGACCTGCCCCGCCTGACCGAGCGCGCGTTCTGGACCGCCACCTCCGGCCGTCCGGGCGCGGTGCTCCTCAACGTGCCCATGGACATCTTCTCCCGCCCTGTCCCCGATGGCCTGGCTGCCCGCTATCGGCTGCCACCGCACGCCGGGCGCCCCGGGCTCGAGCCCGACACGGCCGCCCGCATCGCGGAGTCCCTCCTGCGCGCGCAGCGACCGCTGGTCTACATCGGTGGCGGCCTGCGCACCGCCGCGGCGCGCAAGGCCCTGGTGGCGCTGGCCGAGCACCTGGACATTCCCATCGCGCACTCGCTCATGGCCAAGGGAGTCGTCCCTGACGGCCACCCCCTGCTGCTCGGCATGCCCGGCTTCTGGGGACTGGAGTTCACCAACTCCTACGCCCGGGATGCCGATGTCGTCCTGGCTCTCGGCACCCGGTTCGCCGAGACCGACGCCAGCTCCTGGCACCCCGACTACACGTGGCGGTTCCCTCCCTCACGGCTCATCCAGGTCGACATCGACCCGGCCGAGATCGGGCGCAACTACCCGGTCGAGATCGGCGCCGTAGCCGACACCGCCCTGGCAGTCAGTGCCATCGGCGAGGCAGTCACCACGGCCCGTTCTGCCCCTGTATCGCGACCCGGCCTTCGCGCCATGATCATCGAAGCCAGGACCGCCGCCTTCACCGCTGCCCGCGAGCAGGGGGCAGGATCGGAGTTTCCGCTGCGCCCCCAGCGGATCCTGGCCGACCTGCGGGGCGTGCTGCCCGCGGACGCGGTGCTCGTCACC
>Ga0335072_10000683_pt1 | contig 61536 bp, 56 predicted proteins | sample Lox_Sample_21_FD_206725 | JGI IMG/M metagenome (GOLD analysis project Ga0335072, IMG submission 206725) | Soil microbial communities from Loxahatchee National Wildlife Refuge, Florida, United States - Lox_Sample_2.1 | ecosystem: Environmental > Terrestrial > Soil > Wetlands | place: USA...
TCTGGGGGGAATTCATTAAACAAGGTGCCACCATCCGGCGACATCACGGAGGAAAAGAAAGTGCAATTAAGATTGTGAAGCATTTGCTAGACAAAACGCCGGTTGTCTTGAAGTTTCAGAAGGAACTGGCGAAATTTGGAATTATCGGAAAGACCTTGGCAGGCGAGGAGCTCATTCTCAACCTCGCAAAGGACAAGGAAGCAGACCAGAAGATGATTGAAATGCTTCAAAGAGAACTCAAGACCGCAACCGAAGAGAAGTCGAATTCGAATTTGCAGGCAGAAATCACGCACCTACAAGAAGATCTCGACGGAATGTCCAAACAGATAGAACAATTGAACACCAGTCTGGCGCAAAGGCTTGAGGAAGATGCTAGATTGCGAGAACTTCAAAAAGGTGGTGAATCGCGATGCTCTGTTCAATAGTGTTGTGAACCCCAAAGAAGGTGTACTGTAAATGCAAGCCAGCTACCTTAACCTAAGTTGTCCCATCTCTCATAGAGCGTCCCATCTTAGTGGTGGTTTGGCGGTGTTGCAGTTGAGTTGAAAATGAAAGTGAAATCGAAAAACCTTGGCTGGCGGGGATGTCAGGCTCAACAACCGCACTCGCAGTACCTCGAGCGCCCGGGATATTGAGGGGTGTAGGGCTTCGGCGTAGGGCTACTCACTAAGAACACCCGTAGACCATGGCACTTCTTAGGACATGTATGAGAATGTATAAGGAAGCTGGCTGGAAAGGAGGTGGGTGGGAGGTGGCTGACAAAATGTTATTCCGCCATTCCCGTCGCCGAGCCCCAAAGCCTGACCGTCTTGTCTTCAGATGCAGACGCGACCAGCTTGCCGTCCGGCGAGAATGCCACGGCGTAGACCGAACCAGAATGGCCCTCGAGCATGCGGTGCGCTGCTCCCGTCGCTGAGTCCCATAGCCTGGCCGTCTGGTCCCGAGATGCAGACGCGGCCAGCTTGCCGTCCGGCGAGAATGCTCACGATTACCAGGGTGTAACGTGGCCCTGGGTAGTTGAACCACCCTTCCATTGTACTGAATGGACAGTGGTTGGATGTCTGTTGCCTGGTGTAATTATCTTGCCACTTTGGGAGGGAACTTGTCTCGACCTAAGGGAGAGAAAGGGCAAATCTCCTCGAACGGTGGCTGCCGGATTTTTCTCCGGCGCGAGGTCCCAGACGCTTCGGACCTGCAGCTCTGGGCCTTATCACTCTTAAGAACATCGGGCTGCGCCCTGTTATTATATGTGAAGTGCAAGAAGGGCGACTAAATTCCATGCATCGTGCAGTCGTGGGTGTTTCCCAGGAGTTCGGAAGGCTCGCAAATGGGATAAAAGATCTGGTGGCCCTGTTGAAAAACTGTCGCGGGACTTCGCAGGGACTGGTACTAATCCGTATTTGGAAATCGGCCCGAGAATTACCATACCGTGCCTCGCAGCTTGGAAATTTTGTGCCAGGTCGGAGATTGTCGTTCGGAGCCCTTCAGCGCCTCACCCACAGCATGGAAGCCCCAGGCCTCGAGGAAGCCCCAGCTCCCAAATTCGTCGTGCAGGAACTTGCAAAATGGGCCTCGGCCTCGAACGTGACGGTGCTTCGCCCCACTGAATCAATGGAAGTGCTCAACAAATCAGGTATAAGCGATGGAGCAAAAATGGAAGAGGATGCCATCCTTAAAGAGGTCCCGGTATGGAAATCTTACTATCTCTTGAAGATGCTTCCGCTAACATAAGCATCATGAAGCACCAAAAAGACAAGGTCTACTATGTACGTGTCTGGCACGGCCAAATCCTATACAGCAGCACATCCGACATGTCCATTATACCCCTCACAACAGAAGGAGACTGCGCGGTAAAACAGGGGCCACGGGTAGCCACACTGGAGGCAGGGAGAGAGATCCGCGTCCCCAAAGGTAGCGATGCAGCATTCGGAAATAACAAGGCACACCTCATGTTGATACATAGAGCATAATTAGATGGTCAAGGCACCTGGATTGATAGTTTCGAAATCGGCCATGTTGGCTACTGCGTCCGTGTCGAAATGAGGCTGCTGGGCCTGTACCTTGTCTAACTTGTCTATGTTGAAACGAGACGGGACGTAAGACGGGATGCAAGACGGGACGCAAGACGGGACGCTGGACGGATATTTTGGTGATGAGCTGTCGAAAAGGTTGATACAGCGACTCACTAAGTACTGGCAAGACGGGTTTGATTGGCGTAAGGCCGGGGAAAAGCTCAATGAGCTATCGCACTTCTCTGTCGACATTCCGGTTGACGGCTTCGAGAATTTGAACATTCATTTTGTGCATCAGAGGAACAAGGTTGAAACAGCAATACCTCTCCTATTCGCTCATAGATAGCCCAGGAGCTTCTTTGAGGTCACAAAAATCATAGAGAAGCTTCCTGAGTCCGGTGATAGCTTCCTGGCATTCCATGTTGCGCCCAGCTTGCCTAATTTTGGGTTTTCTCAAGGTACTAGAAAGGTAGGAGTATGCTTCGTGCCTTAGGCCCCTTCGTTTTGAAGTCGTACACTGGTTTACCTCTGTCACTCGTCTTACATAGGGGATGTATTGCTTTCAGTTAGTTTCTCACGCCAGATAAGGTATCCAGATATTGGTCTTTCATGCCATAACTCGCTGTTCATCAATGACTCTACTTCTAGTTCGCAGGCTGAGACTTAGCTAACAACAAACAGAAAGGATTCAACGTTCCGCAATACGCCGAAGTTTGCCACAAACTCATGCTCCTCTTGGGGTATTCCGAGTACGGTAAGTGGTTATATGACTTATAGGGATTTGTGCTTGGCGGTCAGGTCACTTTCTAATGGTTTCGACCAAAGCACAAACTTTCCCCTCACGATCAGTCACTCAATGTTCAAGTCGAATCAACTGTTATGATCCGGGTACTTGCTAAGAGAAGCGCAGTCACCCAAGGAGGCGATCTTGGCTTCGCCGTTACTCGGGCCATGGCTCTCCAATACCCGCGGTCCTGCAAAGCAACACATATCAACATGGCCATCATACAGGAACCCACACCCGAGGAGTTCCCAGCCCTCTACGCCAAAATGAAAGCCACGCCCCTGACAGACGCCGAGAAGGCCGGTATCGCGCGCGGAGAACGGTTCCAAGAGGAAGGCTCTGGGTACTTCAAGCTTCAGGCTACCAAACCGCAGACAATCGGCTATTCAATGGCGGACTCTCCGGTTGGACTGCTGGCGTGGATCTATGAGAAACTACACGATTGGTCAGACGAGTACCGGTGGAAGGACGACGAGATTTTGACGTGGGTTGGCATATACTACTTCTCTGCAGCGGGTCCAGCGGCTTCGCAACGGATCTATTATGAGTCGGTGCATGATCCAAAGCAAATTGTTGCCAAGTATGGGAAGTGGATTCCAGATGTCAAGTTGGGCGTTGGGCGGTTTCCCAAGGAATTGAGCTTGCCGCCGAAATTGTGGTATCAGATCATGGGTCCGTTGGTGTTTGAGAAAGAGCACGATTCTGGTGGGCACTTTGCTGCTTTCGAGAGGCCAGATGCTCTGGTTGAGGATCTTAGAACGATGTTCGGGAAGGGTGGGGGAGCGTTTGGGGTCGTGAAGAGATGTACGGGCTACGATGAGCAGTAAGTCCAGGTGTCACCTGGAAAGCCAATGCCCTAGAAAGTGCAAGGGCTTGCCATTGCAGCTGCTTGCACAGCAACTAACGTGTGTGGTTGAGACGAGGGCTTTGTGGTGTATGGAGCTGGAATCTGACTTGATTGAGACTTGATATGAGACGTGTCACATTATTCGGTTGCAAGAGTCAAAAGTGTTGGGCAGCCGTAATATGCTCACATCATTCTTTTTGGTTGCGGAATGAACTGACAACATGGATGGGCATCCTTGACGCGCGAGATCGTACGATAAGTTCCTTGCGAATGGAGGACAAGACTGGCACACAAACTTCGGCGAAAAGGATGGCGAAGGGTGACACGTGTATGATGTCAATCCCTCAGAGACCGGGGGTGCCTTAGTGCATCCCTTAGTCCCGAACATGGGCTATCCATAAATAAAGGTCGCCTCGCTGGTCGCATTCCCAATCCCCTCGCTCATGTTTACGTGTCGTCTCTCTTGTCCGAATCAGGGGCGCGATGGTCTTCCGAAAGTGTTAATGCCTGCTCCAGCTTTTCGCCTGCCGCAAACTCTGCGCTAGTTGTGATCTCTGGATTGAAATGATCTCGGAAGCAATTGTTTTGGGCTACTATTGGGTCTTGGCAACATTTCGCCCTTTTCTCTGGGCCTAGAGGTCCAACTACTCGTCAGGCAGCATATCCTGTCATATCTCACCCGTGCTGTCAGACACTAAAGCTTGCTCCTGACGGCGTTACCAGTCCGTAAGAATCTAGCCTACCGTTAAACTTCTCCAGTCTTCCCCATTTCCAGGAGACACTGTGTCCGAGGCTGACAATGGAGTCTTCGGAACGTGGCGACAATGTTGAGGGTACGATGCTTCTTCGACTACGCGACCTCTTGAGCTACAGTCCTCTCGCGAGACGGCAGATTGCGGTTCTGGCAATCCCCACCACCTACACAGGACTCAACACCGACCCTCAACCAGGCACTGTGGTTGGTATTGCCCTTGGCTCCATCGCTGGCTTCCTGCTCCTCTTATGGTTTATTTACACATGCTTTGGTATCACCATTCCTTTCTTCGGATGGGGTAACCGAGTGGTCGTTGAGGAGGAAGTGATCCGGCATCGATCCACCTCGCGTCACCATCGATCCCCTAGTCTTCGCGAAACAGTTGTCCTTGAAGAAATTTGAACAATCTCACACAGAAAGATCACCTAAGGTGACGTCTTGAGATAACGCTCGTAAGAGTCCTTCCTGCAACCTGGCCGACTTGGATTTGCTGACAATGTGCGAGCCAAAAGGATATTGGGATTATCAACGAAAAGGTAGCTAGCCTGTTGCGCTGGCGATGGACTAGATAGCGAGCAAATTCGGGTATATGGCATCAAAGGCGCAATCGCATCCCGGACTTGCACTGCGGAAATGTTCGCAAAATCTGACAGGAGCGGCGCTGGTTGCATAGAATGGCTTGCTACTTGTGGATGGGCGGAGATTGCCGGAACTGGAGACTTTCACATTCACATCCATGAAACCCCCCCAATATGAGGGCGGTTGCCAAAAACTGACCGTAAAAATGCACCAGCGGTCTCGAGGAAGCTGGATGTGGAGGGAGTGCATCGCTCTTTTCTGCACGTGCGACTGTTTCCACCGTGCCTCCCTCAATATCTCTTAAATCATAGCGGCAAGTCCTCCCTGTCTACGTTCAGGGTTGAGGACCCCACCTTCTTTTGCACGTCTACATCAACCAAAGTATACGCATTTGGTGAGCTCCTTTGGGATAAAACAGTGCATCGTCTTCCTGAGGTCCTTTGATTGACCTTCTCCACTGTTCACAATGCGTTGACGATCTCCGTCAGCACCTTCCGCCTACGGCTGCATCCTAAGTATCTTGTCTAGTGCTCCTCGTAGCTACTGGGTAGCATAGTCAGCATGCTTCGAATACGCCCTACCAGTATTGGTCTATCCGAAAGGGATGTCGAAGTTCATTTCCACCAGGTCAACTTGTACCGAACACTACGCCGTCAAGGCTATAGCAAAACGCAGATTCAGCACATGTATAATACACAACAGCAGATCAAGCAAAACCAGGAAAATGACCTAGAAGTCGAACAATTCAGCTCACAGAGTTCTTCAGACGCTGCGAAGGCCCCCGATACTGGTCAGTTTCCACATCTGTGATGTCGAGCAACTTGTTGACCGTAACGTGATAGCGTCCTCTCCAGAGTCATCTCCAGCCCAAGGCCCAGTTCTCTATCGACACTCCACAGTCAGGCAAGGCTCCCTCCTTCGATTCGGGCAAACAATAACACCAGAATCTCCTGATGGCGCCAGTACCACAAAGTTTGACCAATCTCCGCTCCCCAAATCTCCCAAATCACACATGGTGACCTATAGGCCACGCAGCCAAACCTACACGGGGTCCGAATCCGAAGCAGACGAAGAAACAGAACCTGGCACTCTCCCATTCCAACATCCAGTGGACGAGCTGGCCAATCTGTCAATCGGATGCCCTCAAACCCCATACATCCGGCCAATGTGTACTCCACTGCGTGCCGAAGCCCGAGAATTTGCGCCACTTGCATTACCGCCGCCAATGGCGTCGACCACCAGCCAGACGTCCTCCCAAGCTGAATATCAGGCTGAAATAGCTCGAATTACACCGATTCTGGTCACACGTGGCCCTCCAATTACACCACTACGGCGTTCCTCGCTAGCAAATCAAGCCAGCAGCCAAGTCAGTAGCCCGTCCTCCTCTCCAGTGTCCCTTCCAGCCCCATTGCCAGCTACGCTTAGTCTAATACGCTCTCGCCCGCGAACTCACACCGAACCACGTACCCATCATGGATATGGCAACCTCTCCAGGCTATCGATATACAATGACCACGTATCACCCACACGGCAGCCGCAAACGTCTGCAGATCTCGTCCGTCGGCCAATTCTAACTGATCGCGATACCATGTACACCGCGCTGCCCGGTAGTGTGCGCCGCAGCCAACGAGTGATCAGCAATGAGAGTCCCACCAGGCGCCGTGAGTTGTGGGCCAGGTGGACGCGGGAGTATGAGCGTGCCGAAGCCGTCGAGCGCGAGCGTGTTAACAGGCGGAGCGCGGAGCGCACTTTCTGGTTGGATGAGTGGGCTGCGGATCGTGTGGGAGAGGAGAACTCTTGAGGAGTGTGGATAGACGTTAGCATCCAACCTGATACAGGTATTGTATAGAAACCAGTATAGCGTTGAGCGGCGCATGGCGTCTGCTATAATACAAGCTCGATTGTATACCTCATTTGATACATTGATGCTATCACCTCACTTCAATCTTATTCATGCTAGCTGTATTATCTCACACGCCACTCTTCAGGAATGCGATTACAGTATGCCTGTTATCGATGCTTGCTCTTTTCTCTCTCGTCAAATGTCCGTTAGGCGGTATGTGATACACTGACACCCAGCCTTGGAGCACTCTTTTCTACCGATCCTCCAACTATTCTTCCGTGGAATGTTTGGCAGTCCGCATGTAATGTGTTGGCATTCAGCTCTTGGTGGTACCTTCGCCATCGGTCTTCGCCGTTGCCGAAGTTCATCCAGTTCCACACGCTCTTACTCAACCTCATCTATATTGAGCGCACTATTCCTGCTTCCTCCACCCTTCAAGAGCGCAGTCACGCCGTCGACATCGTCCAAGGGCTTCAAAATGCCCTTCTCGGAATCCTGCATGTCGTCTTTCAGCTTGACGAGCAGATCGAAGATGGTGTGGTGGCGGATTGACTCGTTGGTGTCGTAGAGGGATTTCATGGTGCGTTGGTAGTCGTTGATGGCGTTAAGGTTGTGGGAGAGGACTCTGCTGATGCGGCCGAGTGAGTAGAGCGTGTCTTGCTGTTGGTTGGATGCCGGGATAGTAAGGCGTTGATGGCTAGAGCTAGCTGGAGCAAGAACGAGGTGTTGGAAATGTGGAGCGGTTGGGCTCTCGCGAGGTGGCGGGAGGTTGAGAGAGTTGGGGGAGGGCATGTAGATAGTGCGAGTGGGGGGGTTGTTCTCTTTTCCTTTAGGTTTGAAGTTGTTGATGCGTGAGCTTGGGAAGTGAGATGGGTGGACGAGGTTCGCGGGCCCAGATGGTGCTCTGGTGGCGGTGGAGTTTCTGGCTAGATTCGATGTTACCTTTTGTCGTTTAGCACCTGCTGGGTCGACTGATTTGTACTCGCTACCGATGGGGTCGACGTCAAGATCGATGGGATAGGGCAACATGCCGTGCGCTTGCGCTTCGACTTCTCTTGCACGCTTGCGAGACTTGTCCACATTTCGCTCCCAGTCTATGCCGACCAGGGTAGATGGGGTTTGGGCGGTGGCGACAAGCTTTCTTAGCGAGTCAGTTGGTTAGAGCGACTCGACGAACTGACCAGGTGAGATTGAGAAGAGCTACGTGATTACGGGCATCGAAGCCAGATTTCCTGGCGGCATCTGCGATTTGAAGGTTCAAGCTTGATAATTGGAGCACTATTGCATGACGAGTGTCAGTGTAACGCACAGATGAATAGGATGCCGACGTAGGAGGTGAAGCGAACAAGCTTGAATGCGCGGTGGGGACAAAGTAAATTGGAGGTGAGGTAAGTGGTAACTTTTTGCAGGAAACACTAAGTTGGGGGTTGAAATCAAAGTTGAGCTGAGCCCTAAGTTGCACGAGTAGTCTAAGGAAAAGGGATGGGAGACGCCAGCCCTGAAGAGTCTGCTTAAAAAATTTTCAGTCAACAAAGCACAACGCAGACAAGGTGCGAGCCCGTCATCAGAGCGAAACCTCCAGGTGCATTTCGTAAAGTCATGATGGTCATAACCGTCGACGTCTCAAATGCTAGAAGATATCTAGCAAACCAATAGTCTATCCCACAGTGTTTTCCCTTATGTTGAGGCCCTGCGCTCCACACCTCGGACCATCTTATGCACGTCTGCCTTCTTCATCCGTAAGCTCATCAACAAGTATGCCGCCTTTTCGTCGCTAGAGCCAGGAGAATGAGAACGCTTCCTGCGCAGAGTCTTTGTCACTGCGACACCATCGGACGAATCCGCAGAGCTATCACCATCGTAGTCCTCGTCAACTGCATAGACGCAGCGAGACTTTGGTGAGAGAGGCAGCGAACTGGTTGAGCTGGAGGAGTCCGTTGCAAGGTGTGTCTCCTTTTCTGCCTCGACAGCTGTTCGGGCAAGGATTTCACGAGGAGACGGCAAGCGTGTATCGACTACAGAGCGTGGAGTGTTTGCTGGCGTCCAAGCATTGCGAAAAGGAAGGTAAGGCATACTGGGTACGAGGATGTAGTGATCATCGCTTCCAGTGTCAGTCGAGTAGCCACTACCGGTACCTCGGTGCTTGAGAGCCTTTGGGCGAAGTTGTTTGGCATGACGCTGGAGCGTTGGCGAGTCAGGCGTCAGAGGACTTCTCATGATGGATGTTGCTATGGAAGATGTAAACGTTTCCATGGAGCGATAGGCTCTGGCTTCCTCTGTGCAACGTCTTGTGATATTGCAATCGATCACCATATCTCCAAAATGATCGGATCCTGGTGCGATGCACTGAGAGGGAAACTCAACACCAAAGATGGGTGTTAGAGCATATCGGATGTTCCAGCAAAAGGTTGCAGCCACGGCTTTGGCAGCCTCAAACGGCATCCAGTAACCTGCGTTTCTTGTTAGCAATCGGAGAATTTCTTAGTCAGAAGGCGAGAGGCTTTACCTTGTGCCACCAAAGCTCCACCTGTGATACTATGGCATATATCCCGAAGCCCTGGATTCCGGTTCAACATCTTGGCAGGAGTAGTCTGCACAACGTCAGTCACATGCCAGGTTCTAGAAATCTTGCATGTCATGCCTTCGAATACCCACTGCACTTGAACAGAGGCGTTGTCCGAACAAGGCCAATGTTGTAGTCCCACATCATGCAGTAAGTCTTCTCGTCGCCTGGTACCTTGAAGTTGTATTGGAATACTAGGCTTGGTAAGCATAATGCGAGCCTAAGTTCCATTATCTGTTCATACCTTCAAAACTTTCTCTGCCGGTCCTTTCAAGGTATGACTTCTTCTCGCTGGTGTATGGGATGTGTCGAGGGTATTCTCCAATATGGCCGATAGGATGAATCTCAAATTGTTGGTGATGTGCCGCCAAGACCTCGTCCTGATATTCGCATGGTGGATACCGGCATTCGCCTCTTATACTTCCACGAGTGAAGACTGCTGCATCTTTGGAAAGCTTCTGCTTCTTGCGGCTGGGAGGCGGCGTGCTGAAGTCTCTCGCATAGACTGTTGAGCATGGACTTGGTAGTTGAAGAGAGCGATCGTCGACATCCGGCAAGGGATTGAGTAAGGTTTGTATGGCAGCCATGCTAATCGAGGGCGTACCGCGGAAACGAGTGAAGCGGAGGATATCTTGACAGGTCAAAGGTGGGCGACGTTTAAAGGCGGATGATCAAGACTTACAGTGAGTCTTACCCAAATCCAAGAGCTGTCCGACCAGAACAAACGCGAGGGCGAGGCAGAGTATTTGAGTCCAAGCAAATATGCAGGCAAAACGGTGGGAGCAAATGAGCTGCAGCGGATGGCAGCTTCAAACAAAAGGTAACGCTCCTAATGCCACGCTTGAGGAAGCACTGTCATAAAGGCGAGGATCAGAGAGCTTTATGGATGTACCCGATGTGGAGGCCGTTGGCGACTCTTTGTAATGCAGATGAAATGTCTAATGGAGAATGTCGCTTGGTTCAGGACAGGATCTGTGCCTGTTTGTTTATGGCGGGGGCATGTCGATAGTACATCTGGAATCGAGGCAGTTGAATGGCAAGCGGTGTGGTGGCACGGTGAATGGATGCTGTGGAGACACCGGTGCATGTTTCAAGCCCCCAGATTTGCTTTAATGCACAATGGCCAATTTTAGAAAGGCTGATGGCCATATCTGGCATGAGTGCCGTGACGAATACTCCAGTCTAGCACGTTGAGCGGAAGTTGACGGCTCACAGATCGCGTAGATTTGTCAGTCAATGTGTCAAAATGTAAAAGGCCACGGTTGGGGAAAAAAACAACGACCAGCCTGCTCGGAGACTATGCCACTCGATCAGAACAAGGCGCTAAAAAACATGGTCGCCGCATGGTCCCGTGACTTGGGCGACTGAATGCAATATCCCTTTGATGGGCGCGGCGTGGAGAAACGCCGTTGAGGCAAGTGAAATACCACATCCATCCATTGGATTTGGCAAAGACAGTAGGCTCGGAGAGACAGGCAGAGGAGCAACACAGCTAAGGCAGAATGCTGCATGCTTAGCTTGCAACGGCAGAAGGATGGTCGGCAAGATGCTGTTTGTGGTGACACAGAGGCGATATTGATTCGCAGAAACGGGATGGACAAAGAAAGTTGATGTCAGGAAGACACCCATGATCTGCGCCAAGTCCGGCAACGCGCTGAAACACGTCAACGAGTCCCCTGCAAGTACATAGACGTCTCTCACCGACAGCTATAGCAGTGCCTATCTCCTGCGATACACTGAAGCTGTTCGAAGGGATGCCTTCATCGACTTGACCGCTTGTGCCTGAAAGACATGCGTTGCTGCTGCTATCCGTCAAGTTGTTGGCCTGTGGGGCGTTTGCCAGCGAGCAAGCTTCTAGCGTAATGTCTAGAAGCCGGCCTATGGGTACGGATTATCAAATATCGCGCCAGACAGGATGCCAAAGCTTATAGGGCGGTGCATATCGACATCAAATTGCCGCGGAATCGTTGCGAGGGTCTGGATGGGATGGGCTCAACATTGACCGATCAACTTAAAGGGATAGATTGAGTGAGTTGGACAGGAGACTGAAGTCACGCGTCCCGTGACAGATGCACGTAGGCAACGACACGTTCTTCGGATCCAGAGCGTCGTCTCCCGTTTGTCGAATAGAACATTTCTATTGACCATGGATTGCGTACAAGAGCGGAGGAGAAGCCGGACATGACTCGACACATTAAGCCGAGGTTAGAATGTTCGCTGGCAAACCCATTCCAAGCCAGGTAGAAAAAAATACTGTGGTAACGGATCAATCACACCTTTTCCTTGTCAAAGATGAATTGGTGCTGTGTACCGTCCTCTACAGTGAGATGCTGAAACTTTTGTATCCTATTGCAAGATAACATACTCCAACCAGGTAATATCAAGATACTGTACAGCCACGCGGCAATAAAGGGTGATGTAAAATTAGCCATCCGCTACCACAAACTTCATGCCGTGCCGTGACACCCTTTGTCCAACCACCTAGTCTTTCGTTCATTGCCGTAGCCATGAACTCATTCGCTATCAGAGACCATTGCTGATGGTTCTTCGTCGCTCTGCACCTCATCGCTGTCGTCATCGTCATCATCGTCAAATACATAAGTTGCCTTCTTCGTCGTTGTGGCAGCTTTGCGCGCCGGACGGGCACTAGCTTTCCGAGCCGGTGGAGAGGGTTCCTTGAAGTCTTTCTCACTGCCAGCTGAGTCAAGAATGTCGTCAGCCATGGCATCAATATCGTCATCCGAATCAATGACCCTCTTCTTCGCCAATCTCTTCGCGTAAGCTTTGGCAACCGGTGATTGAGGATTCTTCTTGACTGGCGCGGTAGCGGCCGCCTTCTTCGTTGCCTTCGTCTGTGGCTTAGTTTTCGTGGTCAAGGCGGTGGCCTTAACAGGCTTCTGAGCGGGTACTGCTGCTTTTGGTGGTTGGCGTGAAGGTACTGGACGCATGTCCATATCTTCGTCGTCTTCCTCATCATCTGTAATATTGTTCTCTTTGGCAGTTACAAGGATTGATCTGCGAGGTGACTGCTGAGGGACCAGTTTAGTGTAGTCTGTCTCGTCATCGGATAAGTCGTCGACAACCTTCAACGGAGCTCTTGAGGCAGGCTTGTATCCAGCGCTGCTTATTGGCCGAGATGCCGAGGCCGAAAAAATTGGCCTTGACTCGCCGGTCGCTGACGGCAAACCTTTAACCATGTTGCTGACATCACCCAATAGATCATCACCATTGTCGCTGTCGCTATCGGCGCCGTAGTTGATTTGCTTCTTCGTGACTGCACGAGCCTGCCTGGCTACCGGTTTTGATGCAACCTCCTCGACATCACTGTCAGCCTTTGTGGCTTCCTGTCTAGGTCTCGCCGTAGTATCGGAGGCCTTTGTGAGAGCCGTCGTCTTCGACTTGGACTTCGAGTGAACATGCCCACTCACTTCAGGTTTTGCAGCTTTTTGCTTGGCCTCAGCCTTGGGCTCCCTCGAAACAAGGTCAAGATCTCCATCATCATCGACTACATCAGGATCGTCGCTGGTGCCATCGGTAGAACCTTTTCGCATCATCTTCGATAAGCCTACGAATGCGTTCGGCTTTGGGAGATCCTCGACCATGGTCGCGCGAGGAGCCTTGAAAGCAGTGATCTTGGTTTGCTTCTTACTAGGTTTCGCCACCTCGAAGTCGTCGTCGCCAGAGTCATCGCCCAGACCCTTTCGTTTCTTTACCGCAGGACCAATCTTGAATTTCTTTGACGTCCGTCTGTTTTTTGCAGTCTTGGCAATGTTGCGCTGCCGTTGTACTTCTTCTTCAAGCTGGAACCTCCATTCGGCAATGAAATCGTCTAGATCCCTCCTCCAAAGGTCTTCCTTGGACAACTTGATCAAGGTATCCATCTGGATCTCTTTGTCGCTGATTTGACGAAGGAGCTTATCAACTCTCTCCTGTGTCAGAGACCATAGAGGCATCTATGAGAGTCAGTCAAATGGTGTGCATGTTCCTGAAAGTAAGAGCACATACCCCAAGCAAGTAGTCATATGAAGAAGAAGCCAGAGCCACGTCATCGTCATGCTCGGCGTCGTCCTCGACGACGGGGGCTATTTCGCCATCCTTGGTTGCATCCTCGACTTTGGCGAACGGTTTGAAGTCGAGCCTCTTCAATTCCGCGATCAGAACCGCTTTCTTTTTCTTGGAGATAATGAGCTCTCGATCGATGATCATCTTGATGAATCTGGCCTGGTTAGTAAGTCGATCTAATTCTCGCTGCATGTCTGCTAGGAGCCATTGCTGTCGACAGTTAGCATTGCAACTAATACATACGTGAACAGTTGGCTCACCTTTCTCTTCTCATAAAATTTCAAACGCACATTGAAGAACTCCTTTAGAATGTCTTCAACGCTAGCGTACTTGGTAATTCTTCCCTCGGCGTCAAATGCGACGAGATTAGAGGTTGCAATCGTTTTGGTCAGCTTGAACTTTTCCTCGAGGCCCTCTTCAACCGCGGCAGCCAGGTGCTTCTCTTCCATCTGAATTTCGAAGTGAACATCTTTGTGAGTGTTGTAGTCTTTGTAGTCTTTGATGAATGACGGGATCTTCTCTGCTTTTATGATTTCTTCGAGTTTGTCTTTGAAATCTTGCGTCCAAGTACGAATTGGTAGTTCAGTAATCTTGACTTCTGTCTCGCTTATTTTGTGGATGATACCGCTGAATTTGAAGCGGTCTGTTCCCGCAGCAGTGACCTCACCTTTGAAGCCGCGGAACCATGGTTGCATTGGAACGGGCTCCTCACCATCCATCATGCGCTTGAGATTTGAAACGATGTCTTCGGGATTGTAGTTGGGTATGTTGGAGCTCCAGCCCGTGCCAATGCCGTCAGCACCGTTGATCAAGACCATGGGTACGACCGGCACATAGAGCTCAGGCTCAATCTGCCTATCGTCGTCGGTGTTGTATGTCAATAACGGTTCATCAGCCGTGTGAAACAGCTTCCTTGCAAAAGGAGAGAGGCGTGTGTAGATGTACCGAGCGCTTGCAGAGTCGCTACCGCCCTGGAGACGACTACCGAAGTTGCCGCTGGGCTCCAGACAATTGACATTGTTTGACCCAACAAACGTCTGGGCAAGGCCGACAATGGTTTGCTGCAAGGACGTGTCTCCATGCTGGTAGGCCGTAAGTCCAGAAACCGTTCCTGCCAGCTCCACCACCTTCACGTCTTTTCTGATGTTGCGCTTGAAGCACGTGAAAAGTACCTTCCGCTGGCCAGGTTTGAGGCCGTCAATGACAGAGGGGATGGATCGTATATTGTCTGCCATACTGAACAAGATGAGCTCCTTGTTGATGAAGTCTGTGTAGGATATCTTGTCAACTGAATGGTCGAGGAACGTGCCTGGCTTGAACTGACGGAGCCACTCTTTGCGCTCGTCAGCTTTCTTTTTGGAGAAAGCAAGGTCAATCAGCTGCGCTTCTTCATCCTGCATGGTGGCGAATTCCTTGTGGTGCTTGTCCAGGTCACTGAAATATCGTTGGGCATCGTCGGTATCACTCGTACCCAGACCCTTGTAGTATTTGTGCTCCCATCCACGCTCATGTCTATGCGCTTCTTTCCACGCTTCATACTCCGGCATGGTAAAAAATGCGCGAGACTGCGAGGGCTTCTTCGGGTCACCTTTCCAGACTTTGATGATAGGAGTAATGAACTCGACAAGAAATTCGGGAATCTTGAGCAAGCTGGGAAACTGGACTTGCAGGAAATTGATCAGCAATCCTTTGATGTGACTGCCGTCGTGGTCCTGATCAGTCATGATCATGATGTGGCCGTAGCGAAGACCTTTGGTGTCGGTGTACACCTTCTTATGCTGCAAACCAAGAAAAGTTTTGATGTTTTGGATTTCGGCATTCTTTGAAATCTGGTCAATTGTCGCATCACGGACATTTAGTAGCTTGCCTCTCAAGGGAAAGACACCAAAGAGATCAGGACCGACGACAGACCGTCCGGCCATAGCTAGACCTTTAGCAGAGTCTCCTTCGGTCAAGATGAGGGTGCACAAATGTCCATCTTTCGTGCCGGCCCTGTTTGCATCTGTGAGCTTGGGATTGCTCATCCGACTTCGCTTACTTCCATCGGATTTCTTAAGGATTTGGTCTGCTTTCTTGTCCGCGAAGTGAAGAATGTTCGTCACGACTTCGGTCTTTGCAATCTTCTTCAAAAACTCGTCGGTGATGGTACACTTGCTGCCGAATTGGCTGCTCTTGGTGGTAAGCTGTTCCTTCGTCTGGCCTGTAAAGGCGGGATTGACGACGAGACAGTTGACGAAGATGAAGATGTGGTTCCTAATCTGGTTGATCTTTAGGGCTGCACCAGTCTTGTTCTTCTTCTTGACAACTTCAGCAAGCTTGCTGCATATCTGATCAGCGATGTAATTGACGTGTGTCCCTCCGGAGGTTGTGGCGATAGAGTTGACGAAGGAAACTTGTTGAAAGGAGCCATCGGAAACGGCAAAACCGATCTCCCAACGAGGATCTGGACTCTCACAGATAATATCCGATGTGTCATTAGCAGCCTCATCACCTCGCTCTTTTTTGATCGCCTTAGTATACATCTCCATGTACCTCTTGAAGTTTCGAACAGGAAGACGCGATCCGTTCAATTTTACGGACACTCCTTTGCAAGTGCCAGCAAGATCATACACCCGTCGCTTGACCAAGGCCTCAAAATCGTCGTCCATTCCAGTCATGCCGAATTTGGCAAAGTCAGGAAGGAAGGTGATTTTGGTGAAGTCGTCGCCTTTGTTTGCCGTGATATCCGCTTGGCCCATCTTGGACATATTGTCCGTCCACGTCTGCTTGTATTTCTTTTTCTGTCTCGAGTCGGCGGTTTCGAGGGTGAATTTCACGCTGTAGATATTGCACAGTTTGGCACCGTAGCCGTTGCGGCCCCCCGTGACCTTTTGCTGATCGTCATCGTAATTTGAAGAAGTCAAGAGGTGGCCAAAAATCATTTCTGGAACATAGATCTTCTCCTTAGGGTGAATCTCGATGGGAATGCCCCTGCCGTTGTTCCAAACACTGATTTCGCCTTTCTCTCGATCTACGGTGACCCGTATTTCGTCCATGTTCTTGTCATTCTGCTTGTTGTCGGCAGCGTTGACAAGGATCTCATCAAAGATCTTGTAGAGACCCGGGACGAAAGAGACCTCACGGAACTCCATGCTGTCTGTAGTGGTGTTGTAGACCCACATCTGTTTCTCCGTTCTCTCAACAGAGCCGATGTATGTGTCCGGACGCTTGAGAATGTGCTCGAGTTGGGTGAGCTTCTGATACTGCTCAGAAATTCGTTTGCCTTTCTTTGGTTTCCCATCTTGTGGTTCTTCCACAGCGAGAGCCTCGTTGACCATGTCGCCTAGCGATTTTCGTTTGCCTGCCTTGAGAACAGGATTTGGTTTAGGCTTCTTGTTATTGGGAGGAGTGCTAGACAGTTGTGATTCATCTTCAAAAGCGTTGTCGATTTTATCAGGAGCTTCGTCTTCGTCTTCACTGTCCGGCTTGGCGCGCTTCTTGCCTGCAGTCACTTTGGGCTTTGCAGATGGCTTCGATGCTGTCTGCGCTATCTTCTTTGGAGCGGCTTTCGTGGTTGTAGCCTTCTTCGCAGTCTTGGGTTTGGGTTTCTAGAAGGTTTGATGTCAGTACGCCGAACTTCTAGTTAGTTCTATAGAAGCTCTTACTGCTGCAGGTTCGAAATCCGAGCCGTCGCCGTAGTCATCGAAGATAGAGTCATCCATTTTGATTGGAATGTGCCGTGCAGGCGAGGGATCTCAGATGGTCTTGGACCGAAGAATAGGAGACACGATTTAACTTGATCTCAAGTCAAAGGTAGGTACAGCTCCGCCATTAAAACTTAGCCTTAGGGTCAGGCAGTCGTGCCGTTTGAGAATGGGGTTATTTCAGTTGAGATTTGTTTACTTTCGACGCGCACCGCGGAAAGTCCGCGCTAAATATGCCAAGGCTGAGAGAGTCACTGTGCTTGTGGTCGACCAAGTAACTGCCTCGTTTCGAGCAACAATGCACTCATTGCCGCTCAACCTGGAGCATATAGTGTATGTAGTCTGAGTGAGGTGTAGGGAGGGAAGTTGATGAATTCATGACATGTTCGCCCAAAAGCAGTTTCATCCGTTATTTGCAGACTTGTACCTTCAACGAGGACCAATGCTCTATGATCTAGATACTAAGTAGCGACGCTCATGCGAGACTTCGCTTCATTTTGCAATGGACACGGAGCATTAAATGGCTGGCATCAGGATTGGAAAGCCAATCCGAAAGAGGCGACCATTGCACTTCACACCGTATTTTGCAGTTATGTACAAGCTCACAATGATAGTAGGCGTGTCTACGCTACTAAAGCCAGATAATGATCCCTTGGACTAACGTGCACTTGTAGTGATGTGGAGCTAGAATGCTGCAGCAGACTGACTTGGGGTCGAAGCCACAGACGTGGAGTTGGGATAATTTGTAGCACTTTGCAATTTGACCAGGCGCGTCTATTACATCATATGCGGTGGTGACCTTGTGCAACTTGACTCGTGAAAAACTCGAAGGATTCCAAAGCTGCTCTCGCTTTCACGTTCTCAAATACGTCGAGACGCCAAGACGCTTCAAGGAGCTTTGTCGGTGCTTCATCATTCGGAAAAGTCCCGCAATTTTCACCACTTGATAATTCTTCTGCCAATGGCGCATACCACTGATTTCTGCGCATGAGTCGGCAACCTCTTGTCTCCCATGAATGAATATGATGCATCAATTTCTGCCGTGGGACCGTAATTAGATGCAGCTACGAATTGCCCTCCGCCTACATCCGTGTCATGAGAATATGCGCCAGCTATCTCAAGCCCAAACCTAGCCGACGCGCATCTATTCGATCAGTGGTGCTACTAAACTTTCACGCATTCAACCGGTACCCCGTGTCGAGCCGGCCATGTCGCTATCCTCCACACCTCTGTACCAGAAGCTTTTCTGCACGAACTGTCTATCTTTACCCGTCCAGCCACCCGGCATGGGACGCGTCAAGACCGCCAGACGAAGTCACGGAGTCGCATATGGGCAAGAAAAACTCGCCACATGTCCAGAATGGCAAGGAGACTGATGACGGAAAATTGAGGCCTTCGAAGGCCGACCTACAAAGCCCCGATGCTTGGATACTTCTACTCGAGCAATTCCTTCCTGCGCGGTCAACGCAATCCTCTGTGAAGTCCGATTCACACCCCATCAGGTCTGGCAATAGTTGCGGGGATATCTTAGCTATTCTTCATGGAGCTTCGTCAAAGAAAAACACTGGAATTGACCTTCTCACATACCTTGGCTTAAAACTCGGACGATGGCAAGCAGCCCTAGATCTTGTTAATGTCCTGCTGCAAAATGTTGCCTCAAAAGTCCCAAATGAGCCTGGGAAGATGCACCTGCCAGGACTGTCATGGCCCCGCTCGCACTCTCTTGATGAGCTGTGCTCGGCGCCCATCCACATTGAGAGGGCAGACACCCCTGCTAAAGAAAATACAGCACCCTGGGATTGGCATAACCTCGATCCGCGCTATCTAGAGATTACGTCCAAGCCTCAAGACCACACAATGACGCAAATATGGAAAAGTCTCGGCTACACCATCATCGACGCAGGTGACTTGGAAGGAGCAGAAGCGGATGCGGCAATGCGATTCGTATATCGGGTAATTGCACAAATCCACAAACTTGGTCTCGTGCCAGACAACGTCTACATCTACAGCCCCCCCAGTTACACATCCTCGGTCATGCGGCCGCCAATCATGCACCTGCTATCATCTCGTCTCTTGACAACCTTGTCTGATGCCGTCTGGCGAGCACACCAAGATGATGTAATTGCAGAGGCAGTCAGCTCTGGTATTGGTTACAAAGACCTTGGCCATGATCCGCCAGGTGGACGCTTTCGACTAAAAGTCCGACCTTTGGGTCCGGAAGTTTGGCTGGAATTCGTGCTTTGGTGCTGTGTTGATGGTGGCTTCGCCTCGGCGGGCACAAAAATCATCGAACATTTACGACAGAGAACTGACAGGCCTTGGTTCGCAGTAAACTGGATGCTACCCAACCTGCATTCGCCGACCGCCTCGTCAGCACAGAGTGCGACAATCGATTGGAGTCGAGTTCAGCTTCGAACTGGCGGCTCCGTTGGACAGACTGAAGGTTACAGTGCTGAACAGCCATTCGCTGTGATGGAATCTCGCACCATTAGCACGGAGGTCGTGTTGGCTTTGGTGGACTCTCTCACCAATTCACTCAACGTTGGCATTGCCAACAGAGGTTCTAGCTTGGCAAAAGTACTAAGCTCGATCAAGAGCTTAATGAACTTTCTCGAGCCACATCGCATTCCCTCCGGATATTTCGAACATGTGGCAGTGCGAGTCCATCAATCTGGAAGCTGCGACCCTGATCGTCGCCCAGAAGACATCCAAAGTTTGGCTGCGACATCTCGATTTGTACGGTCTCTTGAGGCTGCTGAAGAGCCAGTGACTGCAGCATTTTCATTTGGCCTTGAATCCATCGCGGCACATTCTGAGTTTGTCAATGGCCTTTTCCATCAAAGTCTCGAAGCTTTCGTTAATCTCGGTGATGTCCGGCGAGCACTCGATGTTTTTGCAGAGATCCAGCAACTTGTGGACTCAAGCAAGTTACGGTCAATCAGTATATTTCTTTCGACCCCGCATCAGCCGTCACGAGGATATTTCTCCTCCAGGACTATGATGGTTGCCGACGATTTTGTGGTTTCTCACGGCCAGCTTCCGCTCTATAAAGTTGCAGCCTTTTTAGATCTGATCACCGACTCCAGACTTGTCCGACTTGGAAATTGGCTCCTGTATAGCGAAGACGTCGATGGACCATTGGTCCCAGAAAGCTCCTACGCTACACCTTGTATTGCACCTGCACTCATTCGCTTTGCTGCCGTCAGTCAGGATCATGAACTGACAAAGAAAGTCATGTCAGCGTCTCACGCCCGACCTCTTTTACCGTCCGTCACGTTGTTGAGAGCGCTTGCAAACACCCATGCAGCATTTTCACAGTATAGGCTTGTGCACCGAGTCCTTCGAAGGCTCAGGAAAGCTAAGGCAGGAGGATTTAGGCCAGAAAATTTTTCAAGCTTAGCTGCCGGTTTCTTGTCCCTTGAAATCCGAACGGTGGGCTGCGAGGGATCCAATGCACAACTGCAGGCCCTTGAAGCCCGAAATATCATGGACAGGCTTCTCCAAGGCTTCTATAATGGAAATGCTGGAGTGTATCGTGACAGCCAGCGTACTTTGATCCAACAACAACTAGCATCAATCCTACGTATCCTTGAGTGCATTCCAGACTCATCGCTTTCCGATCTCGCACGCTCATGGAGATCACAACTCGACTCCGGAAATGACTTCAACATGTATACCGCAGATTTCAATATCCTGTTGGCTGCTATCGTCGAGACTAAAGGCGCGAACGTTGGTAGGAAGATCTGGGACCTATTTTGCGTGGATCCTCGTGAGATGTTTGACAAAAATCGCGCTCATCCTGATAGTTACTTCATGCCTGGATTGACAGAGGATGATGAGAACGAATGGGAGCATGGTCACTTTCTTCGGCAAAGGGACGACATACCTCGGTCAATGCATGGCCACTGCCATATTCCTGTTGTGGAAGTGGATGAACTGCCCGTGAACGAGGCTGTGAATAGAGCGAATGAGACTTTTGCAAGCTATACCGGCTATAAAGAGGCCGAAGATGAAGAAGCTGCACCTAGAAGCGACAAGAGCATCAGTTTCGACTCCAAACTTAACCGCACTGCCACCATTCATCCCTTTGTGCACATAACGTCAGATTCCGATTCCACAAATTCGCCACTCGCATCACCAAGCATCATCAACCCAGTTGTCAAGCCCAACCTGCGCACCCTCCGTTTCATCGTCCGCGGCGCCCTGAACGAGCGCCGTATCCGCCAAACCTTGGGACAAGACACGTCCGAGCAGCAAGAAATCCTCGCCTGGTCCAAGCAATTTTTCCGAGCTTTTGGCATCCGCGGTAAGGCGATTCAAGAAGAGATCCAGTCATTTATGGATGAGGATGAGCAATCCGAGGACACGAGACTAAGTCTTGCCGAGGAGAAGAGGCTGTATGATGAAACGAAGCGGAAAGTCGGGATGAGGGAGCAGCGCCACGTGAATGTGAGTCGGAAGTTTTTGAATGGAAGCAAACGCTTATCGCCTCTCGTGAGGATTTAAGAAGCAAAGAAGGGGAGCCGTCCTTCGAGAAGGTGGCAGTCGATCTTGGCCTTGACAGCGCTTAGGGTGGTTCGTAGCGGCTTACCTGCAGAGTATATGACCTACGCAGTGAGAGGAAGACAGGAACGGAAACTTTCGGACGGAGTCACCGATAAAGTCCGTTCTGCTCTCTGCCTGTTCAAAAGTTTGTGACTTTCTCAACAGAAGTGGTCGCTTGGTCTCCATTTGCCAGCTAGGCCAGTGCCTTCAATTAGACGCGGAAAGGTTGCTTTACAGCTCCGCAATCCTCCCCCCGCCGTCGTTCACAAAATAAAACGCTGATGATTTCTGACGGCAACAAACAACCGAGCCAACACTGCCACGACTTGAATCATCTTCTACAACAGTTCCCACAGTCACCGCGTGCACGAGTTGGGCCTCATTCCGCAGCTCGTTCCGAGGACTCGCGTTTCGTGCGGCATAGGCAGAGTATTGTCTTTGTGGGGGCGCTGCAAGGGCCACATTCATATCTTCGGGCTCATGGGGATGGATGTGGATTCATGCTGAATCTGCCCATATCCACCGGTACAGAGTTCTCAATACGTTGGTCCAGTGGTGTTGATCAGTCCCGCCGCTCGTCTGAGATCGTGCCTTATTACACAGGCGTTGGGATTGAAGAGCGAGACTATTCGAAAAGGTCGTTTGGCTCGCTATATTGTACAGCATTACTTATCTTACATCTGTATGTCTTCAGACAGCGATTGAAAAAAGGGCCATCTCCAGCTATACAGCATCCGACGACCATGTTCCGAGTGGTCTCATTGTTGCAAAACACGTACACGTCTTCGTACCTTATTACAGAGACTCGTGCCACTCACATACCTGCACTTATGGAGCCCCAGCTTCCACGTCCCCACATATCCGTCGCCGTCGTCTGCCATTAGTAGAGGGTAGCCCTCACGCGCCCTCAGTCGTGTGCGTCCATGCCACTCATTTTTTTCACTGCCCTACCACCACCTCACCAACTCTCCCAAACCTGATTCCCCATCGCAATCAACCGATTGAATAACTCATCCCTCTCCTTCAACGCCGTCACCCTATACTCCTTGCCACTCTTATCAACAATCACAATCCCATCCTTGACCTCCCGATCTGTCGCCCACCCGACAACAATCCTTCCCTTCCAACCTAAACCGCCCACTTTCTTCACCTCCTGAATCTCCGGGATGCTAATCGCCCATGTGGGATCGTTCGGCATACTATGCACTACCTCGTCGCCATCAAGGTGTGTCGTGAAATATACACACGGACTCGCTGGCCGAGACCCGGTGGCGGGAGAGATGGAGCTATCAATATATACGGCGCCTTTGCGACCCTTGAAGCGGCCTTTGAACTCCACCGGGCCTTCAACGTCGGCCTTTTTGAGTTCATTCCTCGAAGGCAGAATACCCAGTTTCTGCTTAGCGTGGGTGGATCCTACTTTTGCGCGAACCTCGTCGACGGAGAGTTTCGTTTCGACCCCTGCGGCGGTCGTGTGCCTGAAGACGGAAAGAACTTTGGCGCCAATGCCGCCCTTCTTTTTCGGGTTTTGCGCTTCAGCATTAGTCGTGGATTCGGTACTGGGTGGTTCGTCAACGGTGATAGCGTCTTCGATGTCGGAATGCGAGGCGTCAAGGCCGCCGTCCGTGATCGCGTCTTTGTCGATATCCGCCGGTTTGTCGGGTGGCGGCATGTCAGAGCGTGGCGGTGGAGGGAGGGGAGCGCGGTTCGCTTCGCCAATGCGGAGGAGAGTAATGGTGAGTTGAGCGTTCGTCGGCACGCCTTTGAGGAGCGAGTTGCGAAGTTCGAGATATTTGGGCCAGTTAGGGATTTTCTCGTTGAGTACTTGGATGCCGCGCTGCATAAGTGGGTCAGTGAAAAAAGCTACACCTGTGATTAGGGTGGTGCCTTTGACGACGTGGGTGTCTTTGACGAAAAGAGACATGATCAGGAGCGGCGCTACAATGGCGGCTAACTGGCAGCGTTTAGTTGCGTGGAAAGGAGGAGTCGGAGACAGGGCGTTAGCAAATCGCTCCCACCCATCAGCAATATCACCAAGAGCATGCATTGTAGGCCGCATCTTCGTCCATATAGCTTCTTCCATCGGCTGTTTGGTCTTGTCGTGCTTTTCCTCTGCAATGCCATTGGCGCCGCCGGCAGCTGTCTTGGAGTCGGCCGCCTCACCAGCAATTCCAGTAGGATCAGGGGCTGCCTTATCCAGGGAGGTATCTGCAGGTTCATCTTGGTCATGTCTTCCAACTGCGCTGGACACAGCCACAGTTGCAATGTTATTTACCAAGTTGCTTGCTTCTTGTTCCACAGCCTCGCCCTGATGCTTCTCAGGGGCGCCTGTTGCGCTGTCGTGACTGCCGAGCACGCCTGCCTTGGGTTTCTGAACGCCGCCGGTTTTCGAATCTATTAATGCCAATGGAGCCGGAGGGAATAGGAAGACGCGCGACTCCGGCACGGCAATTAGGACGACCAGCAGCGTGAGCATGGTGGGAACCAACAGATTGAGGAACCAGGCCACGAAATAGACGGCAGCAAACCCAGCGGTACGCCGTGGCTCGCGCCACGACCTTAGTCTTGCAATGTGCTTGCCAAGGCCAATCAGTCCAATAATCACGGTCATATACAATCGTTCGAGGTTGGCACGTAGCTTGTCTGGGGAGAACTCGTCCTCGTTTGCGACTTGAAGGTCCAGCCCGCCAGGTGGTGCTTCAGGGATTGCTTTGACATGGTACATTTGCTGCGCAGATATCAGTTCTTGTCTCGTACAAACCTGTCAGCAATAAATACCTTGTTGAAGCGGCGAACGAGAGTCCAGAGTTCCTCATTAGGGAGTCCTCCAACCAGGGTTGCTACACCTTCCGCGTTGGCTTGCCATCCGAGGTCTGTGGTATGAGCATCCTTACCCGCCTCTTGGGCTGCGCCCTTGAGTTCATGGTTCTCTGTGGCGAGAGCGTGGCTCTCAGATGGCTTTTGCTCTAGCAATGGATTTTGAGCGGCGGCTGGTGGTGGTGGTGGAGCTACCGCTGCGATGACATTGACTTGGGTTGCATCTGGTTTTGTTTCGATTGTAGTGCTATTCACCTCATTAGGAGGGGTTGCACCGCTATCTCGAAAGATGTAGCCCGGTGTAGGCATCGTACTAGATTATCTTGGAGACATAAACATTAAGATGGGGGTTGGAGAAGTGTTGAAGAATACTTCGCGTAGCCCATGACGGCATTGACGTCACACGAAGCTCTATCCTGCTTCTGCTAAAGCATCGATAAAGTTGGCTTGAACCACTTGGCGAGGCATGGGGTTGCAGGACTGGATCGAAGAAGGATTCCAAAGCCCATGTTATCATATCACAAATGTTCTCTGTTCCATGCCAAAATATCTACAGTAATTACTCTATGCATTAATTACATGTGTATCCTCATTAGGCATACACTGGGTCATTACCGCCTATCCAAGGCGCCTGCGCCCAACTGTAGGGCTTCTTATGCGCATACTTGCTTCTCATTGGTTCTTCATCGATCGCGCAGCGAATGTTTCCATCTCGGCTTTTGAACCAGCCCAGCCCGTATCTTTTGGGATTCCCTTTGCTGTCGACTTTCGATTTCAGCATCGCCTCCATTTGCTTATTCGTGAATTTTTCCGTATCAATGAAGTCATCCAGCATGTTGCTGGCGAAGATGAAAGCCAGTACTGCTGCGATTGTTGATGGTTCCCGAGGTAAGAACGGGTGGCTACGGCGAATGTAGGCGACCACTGCTACAATTATTGAGAAAACCAGGATGGCAATAGATAGCATGACGGAAGCCCAGAATGAAACAAAGGTCTGGTCTTGGTTCGATACCTCGTTTTTGTTCTTTGAAACGTGGAGGAATACGGCGCTGTTGACGGAGAACGACGAGACCGTAACTGTTAGCACGTCGAGCAGCACAGAGCAGACGCCGACGAGTGCGACTAGATAGTGACCATTGAGCGAGGCTTTAACTGGCATCCAACCGTAGACGGTGCCTTGATAGTCCAATGTTAGACTCATTTGCGGCGGCGCATTGCCCTTGGAGAGGATGTAGAATGGTTCCATTAATCGTACATCCGATTCAAAGGTTGTCCAGAGCATTTTGATCATAGTGGCTGCTAACACTGGCAGCCATGGTAGAGCATTTGGGATGACTCTTGCGCTCGTGAAATTGATGATTGGGATAGAGACGAGACACAGCGCCATGAACGAGATGAAGGGGACTCCGGCTTGTAGGCGAAGCATCAGAGGGTGGGTGCTTTCTGATTTCCGTACACTTTCCGGGGACTCCTCGGTCGCTCGAGTCCACGCGCCCTGCCAGATGGAGGACTTGTGAAGAAGGAATCGCCGGTGCTGAAGTTTTTCATGAATCTCTCCGCGGGTTGCAATGTCCAATCCCTGGAAGTCTGCCAGAATGTGCGATTTGGTAGCCATGGCTGCAATCCCTGATATGCCTTTTGGGTCGCTCAAGAGGCCTGATTTGCGACGCAGCTGGAAGAACAGAACAACACCAAACGCTGCCGTCACCACCAAGCTTGAAGTCAGAGCCCGAGACCAACGCGGAGAGACTCTGACAAAGAAGTTCGGTCCTGTTCTATTAGGATTTTGGATCAAGACAATGGAAGGATTCTGGAGAGAAGGAGCAACAGACGTGGCCAGTATGTTCCCAAGCGACGAAAAGAAAACAGCCCACTGTCTAAGCTTCATCGCAGTAAATGGGATGAAATAGCTCCAAGCCGTAAGATGGTCAAGATTCAGACTCGCGGCAGCGGTGCTGCCCCTTGGCTGTGAAAGCTGATAATACGGTTCTAGTCGTTTGATGTCGAAGTCCATGATACTCCAGAGTACGCCGTAGGCGACGAAGATTAAAGTCGGCAAGTAATGCCACGCAAAAAAGGTGAAAAGCGGCACTTTTGAGACTTCGTCGAATTCCAAGATAGCGCTATTTTCTTTCTCCAGCGCAATTGAATGTCGACAAAGCCACTCTTGGAAGATTCCCAAGCCTAGCGAAACACCAATCAACATCAAGATGTAATAGCTTCGCATGGAAACAGGCTTCCAGTTTGGATGGTCAGGATCTGTGGGGAAGAAGTAGCTCTTGATAGCGCCATCAGGGGGCTGGACGACCGTCTCCATCTGATCGAAAGATTGGTGAGTTGTCCGCTTGCGCACCTGACGGTCAATTTCCGCTCCTTCGAGAGAGCCAAGGTCAAATGGCTCATTGACTTCCACAATCACTTGACGTTTCTGAGCGAGATGTTGACCAATATCCCGGATTGATTTAGAACGTGCAATATCGGCCGGAGAGGTCGGCGATTGAGCAGATGATAAAGATCTTCGAACAGCAGCCGAAGAAGGATCGAGCATCAGCTGTGCGCCAACGACCATGCCCTTGCCGAGCTTGCACTCTGTAGTAGGGGACATTGGGTTGGGCTCGGCTTGCAGCCAGTCATTTCTCATCGACGACTCTGGACGCGGATCCATGCCCATATTCTGGCTTTGAGCTCTTGGTGCCTCATTGAGCTGATATCCCATCCCAGCAAGAGTGGAAAGGTCAATTCCAAATTGCTCATCTGCTTCGTCCTCGCCTAGGACGTTGTACTGGCCTCCGCGGCCTCTTCTGCTCGACATTTTTCCAGTACCTGCTCTCCCAGAAGAACGGAGCGTCCCCAACCGCTGCAGGAGGGAATTCCTTCTTGACGGACTAGGACTTGATTGTCGTGGGCGGAGTCCAGAATTCGAGAGCAAGTGCTCTCCCCCCTCAACTGATGACGATCGGGCGCCAAGAGAGGTCAGTTCAATGTCATCCACTCTGGCAACACTCCGTCCCCTTATAGCTGACTCTGAGTCTGAGTCTGGCGTCGAAGTGATGTGTATGGAAGGTATTTGTGGATCTCCGTGATCTTGCGACCACTTCGAGGCGCTGTCCACCAATGAGCGCACGCCATCACCAGAGACCACCTCTTCTTTCGACTTCATTATTCTTTCGAGTTAGCGACTGTCCCGCGAAGGCATGATGAAGGTTCGCGAACGTCGCATGGAAACGGCCTGGGTTGAGATCTCCACAACTCCGGCCACGTGGAACCTTTGGGGGATTGCGGTTTATACGACGACGTTGAAACGAGAGGATACACTCCCGAAGAGGGCATAAAGTATTCGGAAATTGCGTGACCGCTCCACTGAAGATCCTTCGAGGAAGAAAGGGCTACGGAAGCAGGAGTGAGCGAAATGACGGAAGTCTGTGATCGCAGCGACGCTGGGGTCGTGAAGGCAGTTAGCGATTAGAAGAGACCAAGTTCATGAGGAGCCTGGACGGGGAGTTGTATTGGCAGAGAGTTGGGAGATACAAAGTTGGATTGAAAAAGATGCCAATAATATGCAGAGAGGTAGGCTGGGATAGTCCCTGTAGGATCGTTTACTTATCTGTTCACTCCGCACGGAAGCTGTGATGACTGGCTGGGTTTTGGACAGGATGCGATTCCGGCGTCTAATCACATTAGGACTGCCAATAAGGTGTGGGTGGTGGGGTTGATTGACAGGGGCTGTCTCAGCTGAGACTGCAACAAATGCGTTTCTAAAAGTCAGCCCGACCGCAGGGCTGGAAACTTTACGGAGCTTAAAGCCTAGTTTCGGCCCGCGAGTTTGGATCCCAAATTATCCCAACATTTTATCTGTCTACGGAACGAAAGCTGAGTAGGGCCTTTTAGTTTGCTGTGTATGAGCCCTGGCAACGGCGGCTCAATAGCCTTCGCCACAATCACACCTCTGTTGCTTCAAAACGAAAGATTGAATACAGCGAGGTCAGTGATTCAGACCATGAACTTCGTCCGGGGAGGGACCCCTGCCAGACCCTACTCGATCAGGGGCGATGATGGCATAGCAAGGGTAGGAATCATGGTGAGTACAATGTCCAACCCGCCTAGTTGTAAGACTCAACTTTATAAGCGCCCCGTTCTCGCAATTCAGGTATTAATCTGATCCACCAACAAACAATCGCGGTTGAACGATTTGTTGTACTCGACTTTCACCGGTCTCTGCCTAATGCACGCTTGCAATCGGGCGGGTTGGACACTGTACAACGTCCAACCCGTCCGGTTGCAAGACTCAACTTTTACAAATGCCAGGTTCTACCTGATTCAGGTATTAATCTGATCCACCAACGAACAATCGCGGTTGAACGATTCGCTGTATTAGACTTTCACCAGTCTCTACCTAATGCACGCTTGCAATCGGGCGGGTTGGATATTGTACTCTAGGTCATGCGAACTATCTGACGACCAAGTCCATGTGTTTTATGCAAGACGGCTCGGTTTTTCGCAAGCCTTTGTGTAACGAATGTCCCAGACTTCCACTAGAATAAAAGCGAAGCCTTCCTCACTAGCAAGTCGCGTGATTTGCCGGGTGCATCCGGCCGCACACGTTACACAGTTACGAAGAAGCCCCCATTTTCATCAAGGGTATCGATCTAACCGGATTACGTGGCTCGCTTAATATTTCCCCTTATTGTGTACTTCGCCCCAATGTCTTATTCACATTGATCATGGAAGACTCTCGTCCCAAACTCCCTGTTTCAGGTACGCAAAATAGCATTTGAGCGGGAGCTGAGTGCGCTAGTGCCATTGCAAAACCTCCGTGCAGTGGTCTCAACAGGCCGTACAACCCAGGCCAAGGTGTATAGGCCTGGCTTGGTCGGGCCTGCCTCGGCCAGAAACACGTACACCTTCCCAATTAGGAAGGTGGTAGTCCGCAGGGAAGAAAGATCTGGGTTCTTCGATTATGCCAGATTCTGTACTACGAACAAAGTGAGTAGCTGTGGAACCCCTCGGCGTCGCTCTGTCCTAGATGTCCTGCTGTTGAATAAGACCCTACGCCTACCAGGCTTTTGAGCACTCGGTTGCCTCGACAAGGTCATTTGCCAGGGCATTTCTCTCTGGTGTCAGTAATTTCTCGGCACTGCTGAAGACTCTCTCGCCTTCGCTGGACATTGTAAGTATAGCAAGAGTATCGAAAACCCAGAGGGAAATTGTGAGATAATGTTACGGAACTGTAGGTGTAGTATGAAATAGTAATTTCGATTGAGAACTCCATAGACGTACGACCTGGCTATGTCACGTAAGGATCAAAGACGTTGCGTAAAGAACGGAAACAGAGTGCAGACAGTCCGGGGGGTATGTGTAAGCAGTCTAGTCAGGGGCAGGTTCGGCTCCAACCCAACTCGGTTGGAATAGACGATCAGGCGAGGCGGGACGATCGATAGTTCCCAGTGGCGGTACGCGGACGGCGGAGCTGGTGGAGCCAGAGTCCGCCGCAAGCTAAGTGGCACGCTGAAGTCGATCCTTGGCAGGGGTGAATATCGATGGGACCGGCTTGGTGCGGTATACGCCAGCGATGTCTGTCAGTTCCGTGACATCTGAGAGCTATAGACCTGTCAGTTCCGTGACAGGGCCAGGTGGTTACGATGTATACCTGTTATAACAGGATCTATACTGTTCCGGCATTGGGGCGCACCACACAGGCCGTCATGCCAGGCGTACCTCACCTGGCCTGCACGTAGTGTACGCCCAAGCCGTACAAAGTGTATGTCCTGTTGAGAGCACTGCTTCCGTGTTGATCTTCTCGTTAGCTTCCTCACTGCAGAGTAAGAAAAGCAGATCTCGTGTTCGTAACCGCGAGAGATCTAGAAGGATAGATAGATGCGGGGGCTGAAAAGTAGATTCGGAAGCACACATTACGCCAAGTGTGGAAGTCGCGAAAACTTTGGGCTCCAAATCCTCTCGTTTCGAAGACGGGGTTTCCGTCTTATATGCTTTATGATGAGGTCGAGGAAACGCCTGATCAATGCGCAGTCAAAGAGAAGCTTAATGTGAGGAAGACCATCAACTCTTTTTTAGGGCATCGCTGACAGTTAGAAGCACTCAAGACCCAGGAATGTGACAAAGGGTGTTGTCCCCGATGAAGTGAACTCTTTAGCGTACTTGGTGAAAGGTATGTTGGATCTTTCCTTGAGTCTACACGTCAGCAAGCTTGGAGCCAGAGGCTACGCCCACACACACAGTATCCAATCAAAATGAAATCATACACGCGGCCTGCCATTGGTTCCAAGGAGTCAACGGGTTTGCCTCAGCTAACCCGAACAATTTTCTAGTACATCTGGATGGCTCGCTCTCTTTTTCAGTGGTGGAAGATGTTGGAAAGGAGATTATCAGGGGCATGTGAAGGTTTTCCAGCGGGTTGGACGGCGCTGTTGTAGGAGTGGTGGAGATGAGGTCGAGACGCAGCTCTCGGCAGTGTGAAGAGACTATGAGAGCTCGATAGGCAAAGTTACGATAAGTGCAAAGGGACTTGGTGCTTATGTTAGCAGATGGTCGTGAACGAGCCATGTTCCGATCCTCCGACGTGAGAAAGTCGGTCCTGCGAAATGTCACCTATGAAAATGAGGAAGCCTGAAACGAATAAGACCAATGGCGAGCATGATTTCCGTGCTTTCTGTTTTGGCTTGCTCTGTGTTGCAATGGGTAGTTGTTTGTGGCTGCGAGCGAGCGACATAGATGTAGCTTGCTACCCCTACCGTCAATGGTTCTGGAGCTCCAGCACAATGTGATCTCACATGTCTGCTGTTAATGAATGTGTCTCACCCGTGTTGCCACAATGGGTTTATTACATGGGCGACGAAGCATTCCAATCTCTGACCTTTTTCACACGGCCAATGGCAAATTGCAAGGTTCATAACACGCCACATCTTGTAGGGGTTGTACGCTCAGAGCTTGTGGCCGTCACCGAGGAGAAAGCTGAAGAATGCAATCAAAGGGACCCAGGAGAAATAGGGGCAACGTGACTCATTCTCGCTGAAGAACTACCATTATACCCATAATGCCAAGCATGACTGTTTTGAGCCACGGGTGCTCGCTCAGCATGATGGTAACGTAGCCAACGGCTGGAACATAGCCTCGCACACTGCCGATAATGTCCTCTTCCTTGTCTAGATAGCTTTGGCCGCGGGCGTATAGCTCAGTGTCGTCGGCTTGGTTGTTATCACCTTTTGTAAGGAGCTTGGGGGAAGGAGTGTTGATCGTGCTACTGCGGCGCATCCTATTAATCTTCACAACTTGCAGATCTGTAGGCGGTGTTTTGCTTACCTATCACTGGCTTCTATTGCCGCAGAAGAGGTGAAAGACCGCACTACTCGATGTACAATGGGTATGTCTTTTCCCTTCACGTTGTAGACCACTATTTCTCCAACCTCTGCTCTTGTGTCTCTGTTCCATAAGAACAGGAGGTCACCTCGCTGAAATGCAGGCTCCATAGACCCCGAGAGTACGACGACGATTGGTGACGGTGAATCGGTAATGACAGACAGTGTTTTCCATAGCATGAACGCGGTTGAGAGGACGAGGCCGAAATTGAGGATCTGTGTGAGGGACTGGCGCGGGTTGGACAGGTAGGGTGAGAGAGCAGCGAGCATGGTGGGCAACGTCGCTCAGTGACTATTTGGTTGTGTCGTGGTTTGTCAGATCATGCTTGGGTACGTGATAAGTCTCGGCCAGGTGCTTTGAAGCGAAAGGATTCTCGGATGTCGGTGGAGGGTGTCAAGAGTGAAAAAGCCAAGTGTCTGTCGAGTTTACGGTTCACTTTTTCGAACGACACTAGCAAAATCGACGTTCTACAGCGCTCTGGTACAAAACACGTAACTTGCCTCTCATCAGCCTAACTACATCAATTACCGACTATAATCAATGGCCTTCAGAACACTCAAATAGAGACTGAACTCCAGCTCTTTGTCAATCATAGGTTGGAAGTTTTGTAAACAAGGACAGCTCCAATGCATTGTCTCAACAAGCGACAGGTGAGCCAGACCACTACCTGTGATATGCAAATGCACGTCGACAATATGGTGTACCTTCCAGTGGACTTGTCAAGTCCGACTATGGCCGCTAAACAGAACCGCTTGAACACAATCTCTATCTATTTGTGGCCGCAAGTTCTCCCATCCACCTCTTGACCTCCACCTCCCCGAGCCAGGTGACAAGCCAATCACTTCTATACCTCGCAACAGTGGATGGAGGGCCTCAATACAGTGATATAAGGATTTGACGAGTATCTTCCGTGTACGGAAGAACCTAAGTGAAACTAGTGCCGACACCCAATCTTGAGGGAATGGTGAGAAGTGAGAAATTTAGAATCCGTGAGAGCGCATGCAGGAGAGGGCAAGGACATTGGACGTAGCAAGTATACCGATCCTACTACGTTTCACTGACATATGTTTCTGGGAACTTTTGTCGAGATGATGGATTCCATGAAGATTTACAGGAGGTTTGATGAAACGGCTAGCGACTCCTTTTGATGATGACACACCACCTAGATGGCTAAGATGTCATTTTGCCTGGACCTGCAGAAAGCTGTGTCACATGCGTGGTGTGCAGTATTGCTCGTGCTTTTGGGTGGCTTCTGGCCTTCCAGCCATGTCGTGAGAAGCTTGTTTTGGCTTGGGTCTAAGCTGTAGAAGCTGGAAAAGGACAGTCCTAGAAGACAATGTGAAGTAAGAAATGTTGGCAAGAAGTCACTTGTGTGTTCTACTGGGTGCTGCAGTAAAAGACTGATGTTCCGTCCTCAGATAGAAGGGCAGTGTCTGATGTGCCTACAACTCATGCCCTTTTCCATTTCTGCAACTTCAACGGTTTCAATTTACAGCGGTGCCGACATCCTCGCTCGATCGTTCATGATGGCTACCATCCGAGCGCTCACTGCTAGACAAGCTGAGCTTCCTTCAAGTCAGCAGCTCGTTAATGGCAATCGCAGAACTCAAATTTCTTCACATCGCGTCATTGTCTCTCCCTTGAGCAGCGACCTGTATGCATTTTTGTTCCACAATTACCCCGGCCGGCTATCTATTAACGGTCCACAACATGGCAATGACCATGTGAACATTCAGGACATTCAGATCCTTCCAATCACCGATGAAATATTGGCTGTCAACCGCCCACCTTGGATGCCAAAGACAAATATAGTGCGCTTAGCTTCGATCTCTGTACGGGTTGCAAACTACTTAGCCGGACTTCAAGATTCTTTGAATGAACTGCAACAACTTGCCAATATTCTGCGAGAAAATGTTATTGCAGAGGCTTTCCGCTATGCTGCTTTGTGGACAAAGCATCATGTCGGCAATTGCTGCTCCGTGCCTGGAGTTCGAGCTCCGGTTTGTGTAGGTGCTGATCAAAAAGCTTGTGGAATGTGACCTGCAAGAATCGTCGGAGAATTTGGGGTTGAGAAAGGTATTTAGAAACCTTGAAGAGAAGATTGATTTGGCGACATTGGGGATAGAATTCTCCAACGTTTGCCCTGATCAAAGTGAGGAAAGGAGGACGAGTCATTATGGCACGGCCTTGTCGGATGGCTTAGACGTTGTCATGACGGAGCTGTACCGTGGAGCAAGAGCTTGGGACGATGTGTATAACCTTGAGGACACGTTCGACCTCAGCTCCTGCTCAACCAAGGAGCACTTTGCGGATAGCATAAAGACCACCATCGCACTATGCAAGGAATACCCGAGCACAGTAGGTCGCCTTTCGTCTATCGCAAAGGCCCTAAATGATGACAAAGTCGATCCTGACCCGACAGGCTTGCCCAGAATGTATATCATTGAAACAAGATTTGTAGAAAGGCCTTTGGGAAGTCATATTCTGGACCAGCTGGAAAGGTGTCAAGCAGGCCATCCAAACGTAGAATTCGTGAGGAATGCTAAGTTCTTACATGAAGACAAGTTCTGGGAGCAAATGACAAGATGTGGACCAAGTTGAAGCTGCCTTTGATCTAAGCAAAAATGGAGAGATTGCGTTGACGCGCCTTGAGGCGGTTCCGATTCGGCCAAGGTTCTGCAGCGCGTTTAGTTAGAGGTCCTGCCACGCAGAATTGAACCTAGAAAGAATCTTTAGAGTTGACTCATGATCTCGATTTGACCACCTCAGGGGAAGGCAAACTATTACCGACGTACCCGCCGCAGTGGATCATCACTCACTTATGGGCGAATCAAGATACGAGTTGTCCGGCCAGGATCAAAGAACTTTTCGGTTCTGATTCGACTGCTGTCTATTTTGCGAATCCAAGACTGAAGACCCAAAATGGCCTCCGAAAGTGCCCTAAGTGGCGCAGTATATTTCCACATTTATCCTCCCATAAGACCAGAGCTAATCTAGATCTATCCAAGCTGAGCAGATCGAGATGAGACCGAGATTGCCCTCTAATCTTCATCCTCGAAATCCTCCGCCTCAGCTTCCGCAGTAGCAGTCTTTGGCTCACCGCCCCTGACGACTTTGGTCTTCACGGCTGGCTCGTCATCCTCTCCATCAGCTTCCTCATCACCCTCTTCCTCCTCGTCGTCCTCCTCTCCATCTTCTTCATCTTCCTCGTCTTGGTCGGCTTCACCCTCGCCGTCCTCCTCATCGTCGTCCACTACAACGCCCTTCCCGGCTTTGTAGGCGTTGGGGTCCGTGGCGGTGGCTTTGGTGCCCTTGACACGGCTGTCAGCGGATGTGTCGGCAGTGGTGGAGGTTTCGGGGCCGGTTTTGCGCTTTTTGGCCGCGGGTGCTGTGGAGTTGATTAGTCAGAATTGCAGTCCAAGAGACGGGTGGCGATAATCGAGCATTCGTGGTAAGGGTGAGTGGCCAATGAAGCAATAGATGAAACTTACCTTCTTCCTCCTTCTCCTCTTCTTCTTCCTCTTCTTCCTCCTCTTCTTCGTCGTCCTCATCGTCTTCACCGTCGTCGCCTTCTAGTTCGGAGTCTTCATACCTGGACACAAGGCACATTAGCTATGGCATCACAATACTGCAAGCTGAGGTTCGCCCGCTGCCGCACCGTCCAGGGGAGCTTTTGTGACGCGCATTGCGACATAAGCTTGCCAAATGGATTTGCAAAGCCTCGTTGCATCCGCAAGAACAACAGCAGGTGATTGAAGAGATACGTCCTTTTGATTCCAGGGGATGTGGAATCAAATACGGTGCAATGAATGACGTCAAAAAAGAGCTGAATCGAGCTGACTTACTCCTCTTCCTCCTCACTTTCGTCACTGGGAAGCGCCTGTAGCTCCTCTTCCTCCTCGTCAGGGTCCTGTTTTCGCTTCCGTGGACCAACCATCGTGAGGTGTGTGTTTTGATTGGGTAGGGTTGAGGCAGATTGGGAAAAGGGAGATGGAAGGGTGGCTTTGAGGAAAAAGGGCACGTTGCGGCTGCGGCTGGGGAGCTCGGGGAGGGTTGACCTGGAGCTCGGAGCTGGCCCGTGCGGAGCGAGATCGGTCGGAAAACGGGCTATTCCGATTGGGGGCGGGGGATGCCAGGGCCAGGGGGAAAAGCAACGTCATGGTGCCGCGAGGGAACTCTGGCCAACTTTTTGGGGCCTTCCTTTTGGCGAATGGACTTTGGTTTCTTCACCACCAAAAAGGGGACTCTGAGTGTCTGGTTATCGCGAATCCACCTTGGGTTACCGCTGTAACGTTCATGAATGTGCTAACATCCTAATTCGCTCCAGGCACTAGCGATGTTTGATTCAGTCTACAAGTCTCGACGTCTGCGTACTCGAGGTTGGATCCAAATGCAGAGTTCACGGTCTGGCCGATACCTTCGGTCTTCAAACATCATGTTGCTTACCGGGTTGGCAATTAGCCTTGCGAAATTAGCCTCTTTGTAGATACGCATTCAGAAGAGGGTTGCGAATATCTTCGTGACTTGTCATTCGATTCAATAATAGTGGCAATTGACGACGCTGTTGGACCCTGAATAGATGTCCTTTATTTCGATTGAGAGCACGTCCTTCGAATCTCGCCTTCCCCAATGAACAGGTGATTTCTCTACGCGTTATTCTCTACAAAGGCATAGGCACGGTTGAGCACTACCAACAACCCACCCTCGAGCCAGAAACGCCATGCTTTGCACCAGAGCAAGACCGATAGCGTTGGAAAGAGCTCTTCTCCTATACTGTCTTGGCCTCCCCATTTCACCCAAAGACGACCTGATCCCCTTTCATCGACCGCCATTGTTGGAATGCAAGGAGCGTAGCAACACCTTCACGGAATCCCGCATTATGGAAGATCTATTGGGAATTATTAGCTGTGAATTCCATTGCATAGCTTGTCGCGATGCCTATCGTCTCGACGAGCTGCCCACCCTCTGCTTGCATTGGAAAAATCCCTTCCTTAGCCCTGCTCCTCGTTCAATCTTCGAAGTAGGAACCCTTGGTGAAGGGAAAAGTTGGTAGTTGGTTAGGTCTTCGTTATTGGGTTTTCTGGCATTGTATGAACTTGGGAAATACGTGGACCTTTCGAGAAAGTTGGTAATCTAAATCGATTTCCAGATATGCACAATCAAGAGGAGTGATCATTTGCATCCCGACGTTAATCTATTCACAAATGGCACAAGTTATGGCCAATGATTTCCCCAACGCCTTGCTGACATAAGAGAATCCAAGCAAAACAGTGCGTGAAATTGAAAGCTCGCAAATTGTTCCTTCGGCTCATCCGAAGACCTTCAAGAGCCCGTATAAGCCCAGACTGCTCAGCAGCGGTATGGTCAAGTTGTCGTCCCATCCGAAAAGATCGATGAGCTCACTACCACTTGCAATGAGGCCTGTCACCACGCTCATCACGCCTAGAGCAAGTTTACCTCCAATGGTGCCCGCACCGTCTTTCCAACCCAGGAACCTGGTGACTTGCACCGGTAGGGCCAGCCGGTCTCGGAACATGAAACCTCCTGCCTGATCATTGTAGAATGACCCTCGTCTCGGCGCAAAATAGCCCCAGAACAGCATAGCAGTGGCTGCTCCAACTACCCATGCTGCTAGGCTTCCAGCCAGAGATTTCCCACGGCGCAGCCGGATCGTATACCGCCCGTACAAGCGGCCAAAGGTACTGGCCGCGGTGTCGCACCAACTTAACAAAAGCACACTCATCACCGCAATATCTTTCGGAAAGAATTGTAGCGCAATGAATGTTCCAAGCAGGTACCATATGACACCATTGTAGCCATCGACTTCTGTTTCTCTCATGAGCGCCCCGAGACTTTGAACGTACAAGCGATTCAATGTAGGGTATCGGTGGCGAAGGACGTCTATCGAAGCGATCGGAACAAGGGCACCGAACAGCCAAGGAGTTATGGCGCGCGTCTGTGTGCCCCGTGAGTATAGGTAGAGAGTGAAGAAGCCGATGGAGACGTGCAGGGCTTTTCGCGGGACTTCGTGCTTATGTATTAGGGTGCGGTAGTGGCGATGGAGAGGAATGAGACCAAGTGGTGATGGAGAGCGTGAGAATTCGCGCCAGGACTTCTTGATTTGGGAGTAAGGAGACAGGTGGCCGTTTTCTTGCGGTGGGACATTGGCGTTGGTCAACGGTTCAGATTTCGTGACGGGCTTCTTCGGGGTCAGACCACTAAGCCGGCGACGCTTGGATATATTGATGTAGCCGTTGGGTTGGCTGGTGGTGGTCAGGACCGGCGATCTCGAACGGGCGCGGGCGCGTTCCTCAACACTCGAGTCGGAGCCCGAGCCATCTTTCTCTTCTGTAATAGGTGGAGGAGATTTATTCCTTTGGGATTTTGCGGCAGAGCGAGTGACAGGAGCGAAGTATGAATCTTGTTTGTCGGAAACCTCGGAAGGAGTGGGAGAGGGCGAGATGACTCGAGGTGTGGAAGGAATCGGGTATGGGTAGGACATGGTCGCTGGCTTTTCAGTGGTAGAGCGAGCAAAATCTATGATAGAGGTAACTGTCACGGTTCAGTTGATGTTGTCGACCGGAGGGCTTCGGACTGAGTCGAAGGCGGAAGTTGGTGTAATCGGTTGGTCGCGTGTTATCGGCGTACATGCGAAGGACCATGAGTTGACTGCCTCCTTCTGTACAAAGGGGGAGGGTTCGAAAACAGCATTTCGCAGTGTAAAAGGGTAAAATGATTACATTCAGTCCTATGTCATTTCCAAAACAATCCGAACCAGGCGAATGCCAGGGCTCAAAGCAAGGTGGCATCTGGGCCAGAAAAATCGCCGATGTGCCGATTATTTCACCGCCTTGCGACATAATTCTGGCTAGTCGCCCGCGCTCAGGGCGGCATGGTAGTGAGCTCGATGCAGAAAAGTGAACTCTCGGCAGAACTTCTTCTGAACCATCGCAGGCAACAGACGATCTGGGAGGAGAAACCTACAGTGCGACTCTACACCATGGCTCCCGATAGAGGCAAAGCAGCTGCCAAACCGAGCTCTTCGCGAGCCTGGGAGGCGTTGACGCCTTCACTTTCAGAATGGATACTCGACGCCGTTTCAAGCATGGGCTTCTCCAGAATGACGCCCGTGCAGGCATCGACAATCCCACTATTCATGGGATACAAGGACGTCGTTGTCGAGGCCGTGACTGGCAGTGGCAAGACTCTAGCCTTTCTCATACCTATCGTCGAAAAACTTTTGCGCGCGGAAGCTCACACGCCGAAGCATCATGTTGGGGCAATTATCATATCTCCAACGAGGTGAGTACGCCTCAGCCCAGGGTACAGCTTGATTCTAACGAACAGCACAGAGAACTCGCAAGTCAGATACATAAAGTCTTGCATTCACTCCTTGCCTTTCATGGGCCTTCCTCTACCGCTACAAGACTATCGGTGTTGCCGGAAGTACCTGCGGAAGACCAAGTTGAGGCAGACAAACATTCTCAAGAGACCTATCCTACGTCAACGCCAAAAGTCATACCACAACTCTTGGTCGGTGGCTCCACAACATCGGCGCAGGATCTAAGCGCCTTTCTCAAAAATTCTCCAAACCTCTTGATCTCGACACCAGGACGCCTCCTAGAAATACTCTCATCGCCCTACGTCCACTGTCCCCAATCCTCTTTCGAAGTACTCGTTCTTGATGAAGCAGATCGGCTACTTGACCTTGGCTTCAAGGAAGATCTGACGAAAATCATAAACCGATTGCCGAAGCAAAGACGGACAGGGTTATTTAGTGCCAGTGTTAGTGAAGCAGTTGATCAGATCATCCGAGTAGGCCTGCGGAATCCTGTTCGGATTGCAGTCAAAGTGAAAGGCGGGAATGGTGCAGAAGACAAGCGGACACCCGCAAGCCTTCAGATGGCATATTCTCTAACTCCGTCGACCCACAAATTCCCGGCTCTTAGCAAATTGCTTCACCAGTTAGATCCAGTCCCAACCAAGTCCATCGTCTATCTCTCTACTTGTGCCGCCGTGGACTATTTCCAAAGCCTCCTGCCATCACTCCTCCCTCCTGGCATGGTTCTCGTACCTCTTCACGGAAAGCATCCCTCCAACGTTCGCCAAAAGAACTTTATGCGCTTCACCAACTCCACAACGCCGGCACTACTCCTTACCACCGACGTAGCCGCACGCGGCTTAGATATCCCTGCAGTTGACCTGGTCGTCCAGATTGATCCACCATCAGATCCCAAGGTCTTTTTGCACCGTTGTGGGCGCGCTGGACGCGCAGGTCGCAAGGGAATGAGTGTGATCTTTCTACAACCGGGACGTGAGGAAGATTACATCTCTTTTCTGGAAGTCAGGAAAACGCCCATTGTAAAGTTATCGAATCCTGACATCTTAGTGACCGACAAAGACGCAGCTAGCATTACGTCCAAATTCCGGCACATTGTCCTTACTGACCGCGCATACCACGACAAAGCGCAGAAGGCTTTTGTGAGCTGGGTGCGGAGCTACAGTAAACATCAAGCTTCTTCGATATTTCGCATCGCAGACCTGGATTGGACGCAGCTTGCCGAAGCATGGGGCTTGCTGAAAATGCCAAAAATGCCAGAATTGAAGGGATGGGGTTGCAACGATCATCAGAAACTACGTCCAGACGTCAATTGGGATGAGTATACATACAAGGACAAGCAGCGCGAGAAGCAGCGAAAAGACGCGCTGGAGGATTTTCGAAAGAATGGACCTCCGCCAAAGCCTGACGTTGAGAGCAGGAAGAAAAGGGGAGTATCTGTTGCTTGGTCGACGAATCTGGAGCGCAAGGCAGATAAGGAGGCGAGAAGGGCAAGAAAACAAGCCAAAAGAAGTTATGAGCAGAGCTCCAAAATGACGCCGGCTGAGAAAGAAAAGCTGGCGGAAACAGAACGCATGGTGGAACTAGTCAGGAAGCAGCAGCTCAAGCTTCGAGCTGACCAGGACAGGGAATTCCAAGGTTTTGACTGAGAGACAGTCCACCCGACGTAGTTCTCACCAAGTTCTGCGGATATTGTCGGCGCATCGCATCTGCCCTGAGAAGCTGAATCACATCTAAAACGAGCACCAGAAAGGCCTTGCAGCCAATAATATTCGGTGACTGATGACAAATCGACTGCCGTTGCTCGAGCCTGCCAAAGTGCCGATACTGTGGATCTCAGCCATTACGTCGATTGCCTCAAGCTTTGCTCACAGTAAAGGCCGTTATCAAAGGCTCTTACGAATAGTCAAGGTGAACGATATCGGTGGCCATCCCCTTCTAGTCACACACCAAGCGCATCTCACCATATCCTAAAATCATTCAAGTGAGGGACCAAAGAGTCAACACGGACTTTCTAGGTCAGCAAAAAGTTCGTCTATCCCCTTCAGAAGGTAGTCTATTATTTGGTCCTCGGGGATGAACTATGAAAAAGTCGGCAGATTTTCCCGCAACTTGCCCTAGAAGCAACCCGGGGAGCCACCAGAACTGCCATGTCTGTGACAACCCTCAAACTCGCACCGCGTTTCACCAATAGAGTATATTGCCATGACCTAAGCAAACTGTAGTGGCTGATCTCAGAAGGACATTCCATAGCTTCTGACTCTTGGTCATGAAGACGCATTTTGACGGAAATCAACAAGTTTTCGCTAATAAAACGCCCTTAACCCCAAATGCCGCTCATCACTTTGCCTCAGTTGCTCCAAATACATCCATCGTGTGCTCATACAATTTCGCACCCATGCCTTGCTCTCTCATCTTCCTCAGTACCTTCGGCCCTTCCGTCGTGCTTGAGTCCGCCTGCACCAAATATACTCCACTCCCCACCTTCCCATCCGAACCTTTTGACACTAGACTCCCCTCTCCACTCGCTCCTTCAGCCAGCTTCCTAAACCGTCCACTCGTCGCCGCGAAAACCACCCTCTCCCCGGCCTCCTGGCTCGTATACCCAAACGGCCTGAGCAACGGAATGACGATCCAGCCCAGTACAAACTTCATCAGCGCGCCAAAATGCTCCGTGCGGAAGAGATTCGTGTCCGTGACCAGGCCAGGGAAGAGGTGCACAAACACGATCTTGGAGTTGGGTTCCTGCTTGGCGAGCTCCTCCATGAAGAGCGTCGTCATGCTGGCGCTTGCGCCGGCGGCGTTGCCGATGGAGTAGTGCTTCTCGAGGAGGAAGTCGTCGGGCCAGAGCTGGCCTTCCTTGCCGCCGGCGAGGACGGAGATGACACGCGGCGAGGGCGCGGCGCGGAGGAGCGGGAGCAGGTTGACGACGAAGCGCATGCGGGCGTAGTAGCGGATGGAGGTGATTTTGTCGAGGCCTTCGGTCGAGGCGTTGCGGGCGGAGAAGGAGAGGTAGCCGGGGGAGAGGCAGAGGATGTCAATTTTGGAGGGCGCTGACGGGTGGGTTTTGATTTGGTCGCATACTTTGTTGACGTTGGCGAGGAGGGTGAGGTCGTCGGCTTGGATGGGGATCAGGTTTGCGATGGCGTTAAGGGTTTTGAGCTCGTTGATAATGTTGGTTAGGGTGGATTCTGAGCGGCCGACGATGAAGATGGTCGGTGTGTCGGTATGTTTTGTGAAGGCTTTGAGTGCCCCTAGGCCTATGCCTTGCGTCGCGCCGATAAAGACGGCAGTTACGCCTGAGCCGGCGACTTTGAGAGATTCATTGTTGTTAAGTACGTCGGTGTAGGATACCATGGTTGCCGGTTCGGATTCGTCCTAGAAATAGAAGTTCGGAGAATACGATCTTTGTCTGCAGTTTCAGAAATTGAGGAGCACTTCGTTACGAATTACAGGGAGATGAAAGTGAATGAGCAGGTCTAATAGAGAGGAGGTCGTGCCTCTTATCCTTTCACTTCCAAGATACTTGTACTTCAAAGCCCCTTTCAGTCATTCAGTATATCCGTAGATAGGGTCGCACATAAGGCATGAATTAGCATGATAGGTGACAACTAACTCCGGGCGAAGGAACGTGAACAATCTTAATCGACCTGTTAAGCTTTGGCTTGTTGTTTCCCTCACTGCGTTCGAAACCTTTTGAGGCGGGTTGGCCTGTTCCGTGCTTCCATATGACAAAGCAACGGGTCGCAAGAGGTGCCGAAGGCCGAAAATGCTTAACTAATTGGTCCCCTAGCCCTAGTTCGGGGGCAAACTAGCAGATTTGCAAGATCCCAGGTGCTTTTGGAAGATCTTTTTCTGTTACGCTGTGACCATCGTTAATACTCGCTAGCTGACTACAACTACAACCACCACGCAACTGTACGGTTATGGGCTATAGCCCCCTAGTAGCACGTTAATTCATTCGAACAGTCTCTTAGATGTAATTGACCTCATCAACAACTGACAAGAGCCCTGAGTTGTTGCTTGAAGACATTCCTGGATGACAGTAGACAATTCCGATTCTTCAGCATCACCCACTTTCCGGGACCAGGATGCCCAGTATCTCGAGCAGTGTGTGTACAGCGGTGAAGACGAGGTTCCGAAACTGAGGAGATGAGTTCTCCCTGCGAACCAAGCAGTGGTGCTTGATCGTGCAGATGGAATGCCACTGCGATGGAGGCATCCGAAGCATCTTCCTGAGACAAGAGAGAGGCCTGCAACGTGATATGGCAGACACCTGCTTCGTAAGACGGGCTTAGACATTTGACATGTCAGCAAGTAAGAACAGACATGTTGAAGGCCTGTCCGCCGAAAAGTTCTTGCCTCGAAGATGGATACCATGGGTATGCGCTGATTGGCGGATCTGCCTCGTTGCAACAGACACATATCCAAATCGCAAAGGTTGCTGGCTTTCGCTTCCCGTGACAACGTCAACAAAGTCACAGCTTGCTCGCCAGGAGTGGCAGCGCATCCGACCACTAATTCCAAGAACCTCCTTTGCGGTTAAAGAGAGATAACTTCGCCAGGCATTAGCTCTTGACATTGTCTAGATACGGAAGTCTTTTCACGCCCTCCGATCCCCGTCAGGCATCCTGATGGCGAAAACTGTGAAGTTCGCAGCTTCGAAGCGCATGAAGCACGGGGCTCCAGGAGCCACTTCATTCCCGAAGCAGGGACAAGTTTACTTTGGCAAGCACAAATCGTTTGGTAGGATTGGAAAAGATGGTGTCTTCTTCTCCTGGGCTGGAGGCATAGGCCATCCACATACTGCTCGCTAGGCAAGTCCCTGTGAGCGCTTCTTTTGGCGCTGACATTTTGCAGGCTTTTACCATTCATGGGCAAATTGGATAGCATCAAAGTAGAACTTACGCCAGCAAAAACTCTTCTTGAGAAATTTCCTAAGGGTCTCTACTCGGTTGTCGTAGAAGACAGCGAAGAGACTTGTCCACGCATTCACTTTTGACGGAAATTCTGGCAGGGGAATCAAATTCAAGAATATCAGTCGGCATTGGGACAATCCATTCGCACAGACAGGTCGCGGCGTAAGTCAAGGAGAAAATCTTGAAAGAAGCAAGTCCGCCTCCCAGCAAGCAGCTAGTCCAGTATATCATAGCAACGCTACTTGGAGGCAAAGAGCTACCGAGTAATAGACAAGGAAAGTGTGATAAGAAAATTTGAGGGCCCGTTCGCGTACGTGCCCAAGGCCTTCTGGATAGAAGAGGTACGGAAGAGCTTCTCGAAGTCAAAATGGAAGATCAATCCTGGGGCTGATCGACGAGGAGATCGCACTGATCGTTGATGAAAACAGTGAACTTATTGCGTCCCTGATCTCCAAGCTCTTCCAGACACTATACTCTGAAGAAATGGTCTGACGTATTGGAAGCATTCCAACTATGGTCTTACCATCAAGCCCTCTCTGACCCTCGTGACGATTGCCTGCATGCCTTGCATAGCAAGTTCTTGCGTACGCACCCTCAGTTCGACGTTACAAAGGCAGAAGATCTGCATAATGTATGCTCAGAAATGGGGCATGATAGCTCTTATGCCACGCTTTCGGACTATGACGGCCACAACATCATGTTGACCCCAGACAGTCGTCTCGTTCGTCACAAGAATCTTGATTGCGGCATTCCAAAGCTCTATCATATGATCTGTGATGGACCTTATGCAATAGTGACTATGTGGCCAAGTTTGGTTTCGGCGCCCTGCTTCGAGAGCTGTATCAGGAGTATTGTGGATATCCAGCAACATACTAACCCGAAAGAACGCACAGATACTCGAGAGGAGGAGCCCTTCGTTTTACGTGCACACTTGAAAGATGTGATGACCGGCGATCACAAGGACTCGGGTGATTGGCATACTGGCATGCCATCTTGGTGCCATTTGGCAAATTCCAAGGTATTGCTTAATACTTGGTCTTGTTATCTCATGAGTGGCCCTTCGGTCCTTCGACAGTCTTGCGAGCGCCCTGGTTGATTGACGCATGTAGGCGCTCGGTTGCTTCTGCCTGAGCTTAGCCTCAACATCGCATTCCCGTCCGGAACCCTCTGCTTGCTTCGAGGAAACGAGCTTTCTCATTCAACCACCGACTGGTAGAATACAAGCAAGACCACTGCGCTGGATTTGGAAACGTGAAGCGAGACGATGAGAAGAAAGGTATCAACGAGGGTTTGCTGTTTACGTCTTCTTCCGGTTCAGAGAACGTTGAGGTGTCATCGGTTGAGGATGAGGACTGTTCGTCGTCGAGTGAAGAGGAACGTGAGGAAGATTCGGATGATAGCTCGGAGTTGCCAGAATCTAAGAGGGCAAGGATGGCCTCGAGTGAATGATCTTGTAGCCGAGAAGCAGGTGCTTTCTTCGACGTACCTGCGCGTTGAATGTGAGGATCAGCTTGACGTTATCTTCTCTCAGGCTGGGGCAGATAGCACCTTTACCTCAGGCCCAAGTTGAGTCAATCTGGACTTTTTGCTGGCCAGACCAAGGAGACACTAGAGGTGGCCAATTCACTAGTTGCTGTGTCCCTGCTCCGCAGCCGCAAACCGTCCGTCCACAATAGGTTACCTTCAGCCCGGCCCGCAACATACCCGCCTTCGCTGCCAATTACATTTTCGGGATATCCACTTACCGTCTTTGTGTCTGTGGTCAGTTGACTTCATGGAGGCCAGGTCAGGTCTAGATCTTTTGAACGACCAATTCTACCATTAGGCTCTCTAACGGGCCCATGCTACGAGGCTTTGAGCTTCAAACCATGACTTCTTCGGCAGAAGATTTCGATGGCTTCATGCATGCTCCTCTGGACCACAAGGCCCACTCGGAGAATGAAAACCGCAACGTCGTCCACCGCTTCTGCCATCTCTCAAGAGCTTCAATGAGCTGTCCAGCGTAGCTACCATAACCCTTACAACCTTCTTTCTGCAAGCATATACGTCCAGCGATGGCATTCTTTTCGTGCATTAGCGCTGTCTTGACATTGGGTTTACTGACCAGCGCCGACCAGTCGAACTCCTTCCAATTCCCACCGGCCGCCGGCGTCGTGGCCACGAACCAGGTCTTCGAATTAGGCTCCTACGTTCAGTTTTTGTGGACAACGACATGGCCCCTGGCGAATCTTGTGCTCTTTCCGCTGAATGGCTCCTATGAAATACTTCAGAGCATGTCTTCGAAATGATTGCTAACCATTCAAGCTGGGAGCTAACTTATAGGAAACAGACAACTTGACTCAGCAGTCTTTCATCTGGATAGCCCGTCCAACACAAGACATCACAGCAAATCCCGTCTTTTACCTGCAATTGTACGATACCGAGGCCGGGAACACTGCCTCATTCGCCAACGGCACAATCATCCAGTCCCACTATTTCAACATCAGTGACCCATCGGCTTCGACTTCCATATTGCCTTCGTCCACCACATCACCTACATCCCTCTCTTCGTCGACGCCAACCCCTTTCGCCATATCATTCCCGTCAACCACACGAGCGACAACGACAACCTCAGCTCCGTTAGGCACTGCGACAACCTCCGCCGGCCCCGGCATCGGTGGCACCGGTGGCAGCAGCGACAAGGTGGCAATTGGAGTCGGCGTTGGCATCGGACTGAGCGTCGCTCTTCTTGTCTTCGCAGGTGGGATGTGGTTTATACGATGGCAGAAGGAGGGAGGGGAGGAGGAGGAGGCTATTGTTTCACCCCCGAACTACACAATGTCAGAGAGACCACCATTAAAAGAACCGTCTTCACAATATCACCCAGAGCAAAACCGCCAGGAGCTTCCAGCGTCCTTTTCGGATGGGAACGTGAAGAATCGGATGTAGGAGTTGTCTTGAATGTCGGAAAAGTGGGATGCAATGGAGTTTGATTCTAGTTGGCGATTGCACAGCCGGCAGCGTATTTTCTTGCTTAATCCATCCTGGGACTGGACGGACGAGAGACTGGAACTCAGTTGTCTGAAGGATACTGCATCTAGAGCGAACCCACGCCGCAAGGCGGCTCGAAGAGCTGAAGAGAATTGTTGGTAGGTTGTAGCTAGAACCAGGTCGAAGACGGTGGGAGAGCTTGCATAGCGCTTGCTCTTACAACAAAGAAGGAGTAGGAGCGTCCTGTACCAAGTTCGACGGACTGTATTAGGACTTTCCATTGTCGAAGTCATAAAAGTATGCTAAAGGCTGGTGGTACAACTAGGCAGGGAAAGCAACGGGGGACACGTACAAGCCTGGAGACAAGTCATAGGGGAAAGCTTAATTGATTGTTGTCTGCTTGCTCCTTTGTGTGTGAGTGCGTGTTATGTCACAGTCATGCAGAAGACACCTGCCCTACCTGTAAGGGGCAATTACCGAGTGGTCCCACCACAACGGTTTTCAAATCCCTTTAACTTCCTGCTCAGCTTTGTCTTGCCCACATGCGGGAATGAAGTACTGGACGGTGAGAAAATTCTCCTTCCGCTCCATTAATCTGCCATCTCCTCCTTTCAATTGGCGCAAGGTAGCACCGGTCTAAGTCTTAACAGCATATTAAGCTTACCGCCCACTAACCTAAGACAAGGCTTAAGCTACCTCCATCTCTGGAGCTTTTGCCGGAATCTCGTCCGTGATTTTTGTAAGAGGAGCCGCAAACGCATACCTCTTCCACCCTCTCTCATAGTTCTTATTCGAATCGCGCTCTGCGTCACTCATTTCAGCTTGCTATCTTGTGCGAGAGATCACAAGACTTGCTGCGAATAGGCCGCATTTCGGTTACTATTTTGTTGATTCGTACGGTTCAACTATATAGGGTCGCATGGTCCAGCTACAGAAGGGACCACTTCAGCTAGGCAGGACCAGTTGAAAGACGGAATAGGTAGGACGATTCGACGATCATATTTCCCACGTCTATAACTATCTGCTCGTTCTCTAGGTAGAAAGACAATTAAGCAGTGCTTCCACAACCATCCTATGTACGCCTGTCTGCTGCACGCAACAAGACTAACCGTGATCTACAGGGAAATTCTCCCGTCTATCAGCGTGGTACTTTGCCCTCAGGTCTTGTCCTTCCGATTTCGCGTGATAGGTGGCATGAATGCTGCTTCGACTCTTGTCCGTTCGGTTCGGCGTACTACGATGCGCAAGGTGGCTTCCTACGAGGAGCAAGTCCACGGGCTCAAGTTCAACCGGTACCTACTCATGACTGCGTTCCCGGGCTTCGCTGATTCGACCGCCGTCCGTAACTTCGGCCTCCATTTCATGCGAGCCAGGAACAACTTTGGCGCAGCAGTTTTCGAGCGTGGCAGCGTCTCCGGCTGGCTTCGCCGTCAGGCGCCCAATCTTGCGGATATGGTCTAGGCAGGCGCATCGAGGTGAGCTGCAAAGCCATTGCTATAAGCAAGTTTGTAGTTGAACTTGTCCTTGAAGAAGAGCATTTCCTATTTTCTTTCCGTTAGCTGTATGGTCGGATGTGACATAAAATGTGCTCAAGCTGTCTCCCAAGGAAGCGGCTTGAGCCTTACTGGCCACGTGCTCGGGATGCTCCGGAGCCAAGCCTCTTGAGCAAGCTAAGGCAGGCCCGTTGTGACCGCTTTATTCTGCCAAGCTTATCTTACCCGCCCCGGATGCTGTAAATAAGCGTCGCGCTAAATGCGGAACAACGATTTTAAAGTACCTCTGAGAACGACATCAAAAATGTGCGCAGCTGCCTTCACGCTAATTTACAGCATCCGTGGGGGTGGATGAGATAACAAGATGCTCTTGGTATCCTAGGATTTCTGACATACACAACACTGCCAATACACATGAGCATGCTGAAAAAGAGTTGAGCCCCAAAATTAATCTCAAATCCACTCTCAGAACGTCCGTTACAAAACCATCCTCTTCAGTTCATGGAAAATCCTCCCAGCAAAATCCCTAGTCACCAACCTCTGTGCGGGCACGGGCCCGGGCACCTTTCAACACAACAGTACAAAAGGCGCCAGCTCCCTCTGCCCGCTTTTCTATGTCCTTTCAGGTCATGGCTCCAGCCGACGTGTAATCGGCTTCCACCTCTTTTACTGCGTTCTCCGCTGGAAACCGGCGGTCAGAATCCAGACCACCCCATTCGATGAGAAACCATCCATCTCTTATGTCGGCTTTATCCAAATAGGTTGTGTTCTTTTTTGTGCTGTTTTGTCCCTGCTGTGTCGTATGTCCCTCCTTGAAGTTCTGTAGGACCTATTTTTGGTCTGATTCTTGGTGCAACCAAGTGTTTATCGACCACCAAGAAGATATCACCCAGCCAATAGTGAGCCGACCTCGGCGTCTGCATACCGCGCACGCAGAATAGTGAGGCCTGATTCGGTTCGGTCGAGCTTTATGATGGCTCGCCCGGTCACCCAATGCTTTCGGGCGGCCTTTTATTTCATGTGGGATAATGGTCCTGCTAATGTGCATCTTTTTTTTTTTCCATGTCCTTTGGCATCTAGAAGCATTTGAACAAGCATACCGACGATGACGCATAAATCGCGTTTAGTTGATCTCTAAGCATGAGCATGCAGACGGCCGTGGATCGCGGCTGCTTTTTCGCTGTGTGTTGGACGTTCTCCGCACGGTAGCTGCCAGTGACAGCGCAGGCGACGGATTGGGAGTTGGACTCCGCTTGAGCTGCACTCGTCTGCAGGAGGACCAGAGTTCTCTTTGAATTTCGGTCACACATACTTCAAATATGACTTGCCCGGCTCCTGCGCCTGCCGTTGCCCAGGAAGCCGTGGCCGAGAGAAATTTGAAGCACTTCCCAGTTTGCGTTTGATGTGCGGCGACTTGACATCTGCCTCTGTCGGCATTCCAACAGTGCTACTTGGCCTCTCGGATCCATCTACCTTCAGCACTTCCAGACTTCTGTTTGTGCGCATTCTGGAGCTGTTCGGTTGATGCGAGGTGTTGGTTGAAGAGGGTCTTACCTCGTTGCTTGTGGGTGCCTTCCGTTGAATACTATTATCGTGACGCCTCACAGTCAGTTGCTCGTCGTAGGGGTTGCTAGACTGCGTAAAGTTGTATTGAGGATTAGAGTTCTCACCATGCATTTGAGACGGAGCTAGAGGCGGAATCATCGATGTACGACGGCTTTCCGGCAGCAGAAAAGACTTCTGATGGGCATCGTCGGAACTGGAAGACTCGTAGACGGCATTGGTATACGCTTTGCCATGATTGGATCGTGGAGAGATGAGACTTGGGTCAATGTTGCTGTCATTGTTGTGCCAATTGTCCCAGCTGTGACCTCGAGATTTTCTGTGCGATTTTCGCTTCTCATCCACAATTGCCTGGTCGACCGCAGTGCTCTTGTGACGATGCTTCGAGTTGTGTTCGGGTAAAACGTTAATCGTGTCCTCGTCCAGACTACCCTCCGATTGTCCGGGATGGAGCTCGTATTCGAAGTTGAAGGAAGACAGAGATGAATAAGATGAGTCTTGACCAAGCGATAGAGCATTCTCTGGTCCTTCTTCGCCAGAATTGGTACGTTTTGAGGCATGTTCCAAGTGGTAGTCTTCGGAAGTGGACCGTCCACCCATGTCAGGCGACCTTGAAGGACTCTGCATATCATGCAAGGACGATTGATGGGTTGCGCTGGCCGAGGGAAATTTGGGTGGAGGGAGTGCTTGCAACGCCTTATAGCAGTGCAATTTGCCAAAATTCGCTGAATACCAGACACAGTCGCCCAACCGCTTTTCCAGGTCGCGTGCCTTGATGCGTTCCTCCGGCTCTCTAGCGAAGCAAGCTGTTAAGACATCAACCATTGGTTCAACAGCTCTAAACACTTTGCCTTCCTCCTTAGCGGCCTTCTTCTTGGCATCGTGCAGCAAGAGAGCAAGCCAGGCGAGGACCTGACCGATATTTGCGTGGAAGCTAGCATCTGCAAGGCCACCACCTCTCCCAGCAGTCCTGTTCTTTGCGGAGCGAAACCGGGAAAAAGCGCTTGCGCTTCTCTTGCACAGCAATGTCAATATTTCAGAGATGACAGCACCTAGAGCGAAAATGTCGGTTGGAAGTGGATCGGACGTTGTTGAATGCCACGTTTGCACAATGGTTGTGCGGACTTCAGGCGGTGCAAAGATAATAGGCGAACGCAATGCATTGCGTGCGGCATTGCTGTCGCCGGAAGTGTCTGCGGTGACGATGGAAGTGGCGATGGAAGTCGCTTGGCTGCTTTGAGTGTGGCCTCTGAGCCGCGCGGTCAATGATTTCCCACTGTCGCTATGAGGCTGTGATACCGCACCAGAAGAGCCTGACGATATGGTCGATGGTTCGTATTGAACGCTGGATCTTTCAGTACCAGGCGCAGGCGAACTCTTCGAGGTGGGCCTGAGCGGAAGACCAGTTGAGGCTGGCTTGACAGTCTCCATAGAATTTCGAGACGTTGATGGTCTACCGGGTGTCCAAGTAGAACGACTCTTGGCCGAGTCGGCACTGTTCGTGGATCCTTTGCTTTCAGACTGCTTCCTTCCAGTCCTTCCTCCAGACGGTAGAGCGACCTTGCCAGCCGTGGATGTTTGCAACGTTGCCGCACGCTTCCACCTTTCCGGAGCCGCGTATTGATAGATCTCGACATCGTCCGCTTTGAAGCTGCTGTGCGTGATGTTGAAAGCGTTACACTGTCCCAAGAATATGCGGAAGTGGGCATCGATCAGTACATTGGACGGCCGCACCGCACCGTGTACCAGGCCTTTGGAATGGAGCCAGTCGAGACCATTAGCTAAGCAGTGAGGCCAATTAATCAGTATCTCGCGTCGCTCAGGCTTTGGCAGATTGTCGAAGTGCTTTGGAGTGTCGGCAAGGAACGATTTGAGAGTGTATTCGGAGGCCGGTGTGAGCAGAACATAGATGCTATCTCCATGCGAGTATGAGGCATAGACTGAGGCTAGATGCTGGTGGGCAAACTTGCGAAGAGAGCGAATCTCAGACAAAACGTCGTCTTCCGACACGTGGTTGGGTGGTTGATTCAGAGGCACGCGTTTGCGGGCGAACACCTCATGGCTCGATGCGAGTCGCACCTTGTCCGTCCCATCCTTCCCCAGTGGGACAATGCCAGCCTTGAGTCCTACGGCCTCGACCGGTATAGTCTCTTCCTCCGTGTATTGCACGTTTTTGCCTTCCGTGATATTCCTGATCAAGAATTTGAACTGGGTTTTGTAGAACTTCTTGTCGAGCGTTCCGTCGGGATCCTGTGTCAGACGAAGGTCCGGTACGGCGCTCAAAGAGATGGGCAAATCCGCATCGTCGTACGACTCGTCGACGAGGCCAAATATTTGATCGGGCACCCCGATTTCGACCAAGATGAGGAACAACTTCTTGGCTCGTTCGAGGATCCAGTCCAGGTAGGTATCATCTGTCAGGCCCCCTCCGAATGAGATGGACTGCTCGAGAAGCTTGCACTCCTCTGGGGTCAATTTGGAAGTGATGAAAGCTCGGTCGACCGTCGCCTCGATGCGGTCGTCCGTCCACCATGCGGATGCGTGTGGAGGCATGCTCAAGGCATGGAAAAGCAGCTGGCGGCATAGCGGCACGACGTCCACACGGCCATTTTTATTCCCAGACGGAGCGGATCTGGTTGTTCGAGAGATTAGGAGGAAGAATCACCGTCAGAAAAGGGACTTGAGATAGAGGCTGGCGAATGGAATCAGAGCCAGGTAGACGCATGGTGCATATTCTCGACGACGTAGCGCCCGACTGATAAGCAGGGTCCATGTCTTGACAACCCTGCAAACAGATGGAGGGCGCGGGATTTTGGGGGGATTGTGGGGCTATCAGCGATGAGGGGGGGAAAGATTGGTAGGCGTTGCGCGGATTAAAATCGCATGCACGTTTATCGCCCGGGATGTTTGATCCTATCAAATGCATGACAAGTTGAGGGATTTGCTCTCGGCAGGGGGCCTCCTTGACTGGTTCGCTTCATTAGCGTATTCCCCGGGGGGAGGTTTGGTGCCTCACCGCAAAAATGGGCAAATGCTTGAATCGGGGAGCCTGGACGCCTAGAAAAAGCTTGGCCTTTTGCGGCAGCCTTAGACCTAGGGTCCCAGTCTTCCGTTCCGGTCCGCCTCACCTTGGCCGCTGTCACGCGAGTGCGCTCTTTAATAGTAGAAAAAGCAACGACATTGAGCCACCAACATGCACACAATATCAACTGGGCAAAGTGGGCGCTGTGCCATACTCGTACCACATGTGCTTCAGGGGCAAGTCTTTTGCTCTGCACAAGTGTATGTGTTGCCATTTATGAAGCATCTTTTCACGTTCGAGACTCGGCATTCGCAATTGGCGGCGTTGCTTTTCCTACATGTGGCTTTTGTGGACCTGCTTGCACTTCCTCTCTGTTGCTTGTTATTGCTTTTAACGCTCCTTTCTCGCTTAGCGAAGCGAAGTGACTGCTCTACGTCTCCCTGCTCCACGATGGCCGGTTCTAGAAGTGCAGCTAACACAAGTTGGACTGCTCGGTTAAGTATTCAACGCGAGGTCTAGTTTCAAGAGGCGATGGCTAATCAAATATGCATCCTCACCGCAACATTTGGCAGAGTTCGCAGGCAGCAACGGCCCGACCAGAACATCAGACGTAGGGATCATGATAAAATACGAGGGGTTGCCAGTAGCTTGGACCTGCTGGAGTTGCCAGGATCTGCCTGACGCTGGAGTCTACCACCGCTTGGCCAGCAGCTCAAGACCTAATTGCTAGACCCTGGCTGCCGAGATGCGAATCAGAAGAAATGCTGGCATCTCAAACCACAATATCGGGAGCTACTACCACAGCAGCGGCGGGACCCAACGGCCACCTGCAGAACCAGCCGGAGAGGACATCACCTGGCTTGTGGCATTACTGAATCAAGTCTATTCAGGGGCGCCTAATTTGAGTAGCGGTCAGGCTTGCAGCCATTCCCCTTGATTGAGTTTTGTACCGCGTAACTTAAATAGAGAGTATTGAAGGTCGATCAACATCAGAAACACAAGGCTGGAGACTGGGGCATACGTCTGTGACACAAGCACCGAATAATTGGTCTTGCTGGCCTGGCGTCATTGCCAAAGCGGCCGTCTGCTTCACTTGGCAAAGTTTTTGCGTAAAACGACTTCCCCAGAGTAGGCTATAAGTTTGCAATTTTTGTGGTTCTCCGCCGTTTTCTTACTTTCCTGCTACGTCCCTGTCAAGAGAAGCTTCTCTGCCTCTCACTTCATACTATGTACAGACATCTGTTTCGTTTCGGCCTTGGCTTGCTCACTTTACTCAGACCGGCCGATTTGACTCCGATCCAAATTCGACAAGCCAAGCACATCAGCACGCTCGTAGTTCTTGATGTTCGCTCGGCATCCGACAGCTGCGCAAGTGGCCAACCCAGCGTCTATATATGTCAGAACTAGTAAGTTCATCCTAAGCTCCGTGCGCAAGTCTGTAGTCTTCACTAACCCCCGTTCGTTGCCCTTCTGCAGTAACTGGGAGCCGCCCTGCCTGAACTACTGTCTTGGTCCTTCTCAGAACAACCAACAACTCTTGTGGATAGCCCCTGCACCCGGCGGTCCAGGGCCCTACCAAGACTACAATTGGACTATCGGCAGCTGGGGACCCTCAAACGGCGTCACAACCTATTGGGTCGACCAGAAGGACAATAATAGCACATGGTATCAGTATCCAGGAACAGGGCAAGTCAACGACTACTGGAAGCAAAATATATGGACTTGGTACGCTTTCTGGAGTCAGTAAGGAGGACGGTCTGCTTGGAATGCTTGGTCAAGAATGTAGCCTTGGGAAGCCGGCTAGGACCTAATGGAAGGGGGATGCTATGAGATGCAAGACGTTACTTCAGGTGTACCTGCTTGTCACACACTATGGCGATGGGCAACACAAAAGTCAAGGCAGCGGGTCTGCCTCAGGATAAGAGTTATATCACTTTAGCGAAAGCTTTCATTCATCATATGTGCGTGATAACTGTCCGCTACCCTAACGGAGCAACATTCACCCTTGTGAAACTTCACACCAGACCCTAATGGGCAGTGGACCTAATCAATCACTTTTCGTATACAACCTATTAGTTAGGTAGCATTGGGCTCGTTCGTTACAACATTGAAGCGACTGTCACTGTCCACGCTCGCGGTAAGAGTTTCACATGATTTCAACGGTTGAAGTAGAACCCAGTAGGCTGGTGGAGTCTGCAGAAAATATAGGTGCTTGATCTAAGACATGCACCGGTAAGCATTAGGTCGGCAGCAATGTTCCAGGGCGAAGCCATCACCTGTCAAAGACTAATTTGAGGCCAAATGGTGGGAGATTAATGTAGACCTGACAAAATGCTAGAGAGTCTGATGTCGTTTTGAGACAACGTCTTACATCCCACTGGACTAGTAGTATTCTAGGAATTGAGAAAAGCCACCTTCAAGGAGCTGCTTGTAAACAACAGAAACGGACGGTAAGTGGTACTCTTGGATTGACGAGAATCCTGGTAAGCCGGGCTAGGATCGACACTTAGCTTTCCGAGCTACTCAACAAGGTGTTTCAGGAGAGGCAGACGTGGCGATACCCGGATGGAAGGGCGAGAAAGCTGCGATCGGACGAGAACGAAAAATTGGAATTCGCCGAGACTTAAAGACCTAACCGTAGGTCGTAAGTGCCGCGAGACTAGCGCATCTGATACAACCCTATGCGTCTCCATGGGCAGTTTTTGACCATTGCTGACCTTCCCTGCTTTACCTTAATCTCATATCGTGACGGGAGGTGCATTGCTCACTGGCTAGTGTCGAGCCCAAATAGGATTAGACAAAAGGAGATCGTCCTCCGGGCATTTTCTTCTCTCAAAAAGTTCGTCGTTAGTTGACGAGGAGTGACTTGACCGTCAAGCTGCATCGCTCCTACAAGGAATTCCCACCCGACCACAAAGTGCGCTTGCAACATGGAGATCCTTCCCGCCATATTTTGCAAACAACCCGAAGGAGCGGTCAATGTTTCAGTTTTTACCATAAGAGACCGCTTTACACCGATGAAGCGGATACAGCTAGACTATCGCCAACGAAGACAGGCTGCTCGCCCTCATCAGGGTTCAGAGTGAAGGGCTCTTGCTATTTACCATGGATTGCTCCGACCAACTGACCAGAGACTTTCGACAATGTGAACTCCTGATTCACTACTACCCTTCTTTCTCCACTGTTTTGCTGTTAATTTGCTCCTAAATCACATTATTCATACTCGTGTCTTGGAACATAACAGTTCATAGGATCCCCAGCCTAGGATAGGCCTTTCGCAAATTATTCTGCTGACAATCCATCTGACGACCTGGTACACGCCCTTGAACCGTATCGAAGAGCTCCCGCTCTCCCTTACTGCGACTCCTATGGCCGTCCCTGCAATCCGCATCTCCCTCAGAACCATACATATGGTCTTCAGAACACTGCATACACACTCCAAGACACTCCCAACGGCCCCTACAGCCCACTTATCGTGCAACATTACACTACAAGGATCGGGCCCGTCGCCGTACTGCTGGCTTTCATTGCCCAACGGCCCACAACTCTCGTCCTAAAGAGCCGTTTCATCACCCACTCTTACGACGTCAAGACTAGCGATGGCATCAAATTGTAGACACTTGGTGGTCACTACAACCGGAATTCCACGATGAAGCACTCAAATGGGCTGGTGGTTGCGCACATTGATCGTAGACGGCTTCAGATTAGGAGGGAATATACGGTGATGAGCTTACCGGGCGTGCATATTGCGCTGATTCTGGCAATGCGTCTGTCATGATGATCGGTTGGAGAGTTTCCTACTGGGCACGATTGCAGGCAGCGGAGGCGATGAGGTTAAAATGGCTAAGCAAACGGTGTGTGGGTGAGAAGTGAGCGAACCTATTGGATGGAAGCCTATTAGGTGTCGGTGGCTGAGTTGAAAATGTAGGGATGGGTGGGGACTTCCAGGTACCGTCATGGTTGCGTAGAGGTTGCAATCGTAGAGATTGCAATGAATGCTAGCGTCGTATTATCTGAAGAATTGCCTTTGTTCTAGCGAGTTAGAAGGTTTGTGGGGTCGAATCCAGGCTGTGGAGCCTCCGGTATGAGCACTGCGTTTGGATCAACGCCGTCCTTCCCATCGTCAATCCTCGTACACGTTCTTCCCATACTTTTCATTCTCATCTCCCTTGCCCCATCCTAACCGCCCCGAACTCGTGCTCAACTTCCCCTTGTTGGCCGGTAACAACGGACTTACCCATTCATCTGCCACCTCCCCACCCACTAACTCGCCGTCCGCCCTCTTCAAGTAACTCGTCGCGCCGAGTCCCGTGGGCTGGAAGTTCGCATACACATTCTCCCAGTGCTTGGCCTCGGCCTCGTAGACCTCGTGGTGGATGCCGAGGAAGTCGTGCGACTTGATGGTGCGGTTCCAGTAATCCCACGCCTCGCGATGGAGGGGCGAGTGGGCGAAGGCGTGCACGGCCTCGAGGTCGCGCCAGTAGCTGATGTTGAGGATTTCCGGGCACGAGGTGCGGTCTTTGGAGGTCCAGGAGGTTTGGCCCAGGACTGATTTAATCAGCATAAATAATGGCAAGGGATGAGAAAGAAAACATGGGATGTTTCGGGGAAAACTTACAGCCGTTGTCCGCCGCACCTTCACTCAGCTGCACGCTCATGCGGTAAAAGTAATCGCCTATCTCCTTGAAGCCGGGAGCGAAGATGCCGAAGGGGTGGTTGCTTTTGAAGCCGAGTAGGAGGACGACGATCTTCTCGCCGCTGGCGCCGTTGGCGGAGTACTTGCCGTCTTTGTTGCGGACCTGCGCGGTCGTCTTCTTGGGGATCACCCCGTCCATGGCTGGGTTGTGGAGGACGCCAAGTGCGATGAGGCATTTGGAGAGGAAGCGGAGGGAGAGGATCAGAGTCGCAGCGGTTAGGGCGTAGCGGGTCGGCAGGATGAGGAAGAGGAGGGATTGCAGGTTGGCGCCCATGAGGAGCCAGGTCGAGACGGCGAAGTTGGTGCGGAGGATCTGGGGTAAATGGGAGGTTAGATTCGAGATGGGGAGGCAAAGGAACGAGACGTACATCGAGCAGCGCCTCGAATTGACTGGGCCACTGGTTCTGTGACTTGGGCCGGATTTTAGATGGCGGGACGATAGTGAGGCTTTCCATGTTCTCCATCCTTGCTTACTGATTGTTTAGATTGAATGGGTTGACAAAAGGAGAAGAATGAGGGACAACTCTGGATTTATAGCTCTTCATGTAATGTGGTCGAAGTTGGCCCGCTTCTTACGGCCGACCAATTCGCGGTCGGTGTAATCGAAAGCATGGTCGCCAGCGGCCCTGGGGAAGGCTATTTTTTGATGGAGAACTTCGTTGTATCCTTACTTTAGGCCTTTAGCAATACGCAAATGTATGCGCAGCACCTGAGCCGACGCGTTGCCAATCTGGTGTTCCAGAGGATTTTTTTAGAGGTCCGTCTTAAGGGCGTCCTGGTCGGCTGACATGCTAGGAAAGAGGCACACCCTATAACACGCATATCCACGAACGTAGAATTAGTAGATGAGAGAAGCCGAGAGAGGGAACATCTTCTGATATCCGGTGTGTAGCGACCTGAGGTGTATTCCATGTTCTCGAGCCTTTTATCCCATCCCCCGCCGGAAAGAAGGGCATTTCATTTCTAAGTATGAGGTTAGTTAGCCCGGGGCGGCAGAAAAAGGAAGGTTTGGTGGCAGGACATTGCTGCGGGTAAGATCTAGGGGTAAGGTTAGGGCTTTAAACTCCGTTATCTTCGGGCAAAAATTAAATACCCCCTCCTTTCTGCGGGTGATGGGATATTCTCTGGGAGAGTCCGGTGAGGTTAGCTCTTTAAGACTTCACAGACTGGCTCCGGCTCTCCTGTCCTCCCAGTTCTGCTTTGGTAGTCCTTAAAAATGGTCGAGACCTACATCCAAGTCTGCGAAGTGATTGTCTAAATGTGGTGGTGCTGGGAGGAATGACTCCGTCTGGCTTTCACGAAGCAGCCTGACCTTGTTCGGTACGGTGTTCTTTCTTCCGGTTCACGTTAAATCATTGATACTGAACGAAGTTCCAAATCACCAAAGCGCTAGTAATGTTGGGAGTTATTACTGACAACGCTACCATAGATGACCATCCTTTTCCTCCAGTAGTAAGCCCATAAGAATCCTCGCTCATAACGACACAACGTCTCGATTTGACCTTTTCCTGTGCCACTATCACAATACCCGGTTTCCAATTCATCACTTTGGAATGTTCGTGTCATTCGCATACTAAATCTCTTTTTGTCCATAGCTCTAAGAGGTGGTACATACCGTAGAGTGGTCATTAAGAACGGGAAATTCTTCTGTAGGGCGGCCGGAACAACTCTCGCAAATCCGGCTCACGGCGGCAAGGACCAACTCAGGACTGGGTTCTGAAAAATTGCGAAGCAGGGCATACTGCAGGTGAATTTGCTTCAAACACTGACGGAAAAGAATCAAAGGTATTTGGACCCGGTTCCTGGCGCCTTGTGTCAAGCCTTCTCCGTATGGACGACGCTGAGCTTCCTTTCGTATTCGTCCATCATGCTTCCTTCAACAGCCTCGTCGAAGACTTCGACTTGAGTCGTGGCGAACTTCCTTGCGCTGACACCACGCTCGAACAAGAGGTCGAGTTCCGCGAATGTTCGACCTTGAGGCTCGGGTACTCGGAAGTAGGTGTAGACGATGCAGCAAAAGCAGATACCAGCCCAGAAGAAACCGGTGTAGTTGCTCCAATTCCAGGCACCTGGATTGAGCATGTAAGGCGTGAGAACGCTGCATATGATGCCAACGACATTGTACAGATTTCGTCCAAGCACCACGGTCTTAATCTGCAGTCGGCGCGTCGACAACTCCGCCACCAATGAGTAACAAACAGTGCCGACAGTGAGTTGGTAGCACAGGGCCCAGACCAACATGATGCTGCCGGTCGCGAGGGAAGCTTCTTTCTTGTGGGCATGGGGCACAAGCCCGAGGAAGCCGAGGATGAAAAGCATAGAGCAGAGACCGCACAAGCCGTAGAGATAGAGAGACCTGCGACCCAAGCCGAGACTCATAAGGAACCAAGCGCCGAAAACTCCGCCCATGTTGATGCTGTATTGGCCCAAGGCAAAATCATACGCCTTCGCTGGAGCTAGACCAGCTTGTTCCAGGAAGTAAGTGGAGTATCCCGAGAAGGAGTTGCCACTCAAGTTCTGGATTGCCCAAACCATGCAGACGATTTCAGTTCGCCGCCTGTCAGTTCCCCTGAAGCAGTCGAGGTAGCTAGCCCCTCTAGTGATCTTCTCCTCCAAAGAGGTCGTGTGAACCATCATCGCAATCGTCTCGTCGGCATCGAAGTTGGTCTCCCTGTTCAAGCTCGTCAAGCGAAGGAGGGATTTCTTGGCATCTTCAAGCCTGCCTTTGCGGACAAGCCACCAGGGAGATTCGGGAGCAAGGAATATTCCGATTAGGAGAGGAACAGGCCACATCCATTGAAGTGAATACGGAATGCGGTACGCCCATTGATCGGTTCGCCCCAACATGGACTTAATCACTCCGATGCCGATCACTTGACCGAGACCCCAACAGAAGTTGACGTAGGTCGTGAGGTATCCACGAAGAGCGACGGGGCAGACTTCGGAGGCATAGGTAATGGTGAGCGTCTGGAACACGCCCCAAGGAATACCACATAGAATTTCGGCGACTTGTAGGGCAACGACCGATTGAGCGGTGAAGAATATGGCCGTAAATGCAATGATCAGAGCGAGGCAGGTCATGACAGTGTATCTGTACCCGAAGCGCTCCGAGACCCATCCGTTGATGAAGAGACCAATGATTTCTCCGACATTGGCACCGTTACTGAGGCCAGCCTGCCACGGTGCTGGTACCTGATAGGTCCCGTCGGGCAACCGCTGGCCGTACTTTTTGTTGAACTGAGGGAATCCATAGAAGTTACTGAGAAGACATACATCGTAACCCTCCATGGCTATACATGTTGAAATGAGGAGACTCCAACCGACCGCCTTCGGGTACAGCTTCAGACCCTGCAGCAAGGTCATCTTGTGCTCCTTATCCGTGGCGGTCTTGGCATTCCTGGTGACCTCATTCATCGCCTTGGTTTGCTGGAGATGGTCCTCCGCCTGGAAATGGAGCGGCGTATCGGCCGTTGAGATTTCGTGCGCTTTGGAGGTAGCCATTGTTGACGGTTAGGATGGAAGCTCAGCTGAGTCGTCGCTAAAGTGGAGGTTTCATCTTGAAACTTGAAACTGGCAGGAAGAGACACCGCTGATCACATTCTTATACCTGACTTGCCAGGTGTTAATGCGGGGGAGCCGAGGGAGTCTCATGATCAAGTAGATCATCAGAG
>Ga0335072_10000684_pt1 | contig 61402 bp, 58 predicted proteins | sample Lox_Sample_21_FD_206725 | JGI IMG/M metagenome (GOLD analysis project Ga0335072, IMG submission 206725) | Soil microbial communities from Loxahatchee National Wildlife Refuge, Florida, United States - Lox_Sample_2.1 | ecosystem: Environmental > Terrestrial > Soil > Wetlands | place: USA...
TCCGCGCCGCGCCCGACGAACGGGGCATAGCCGCCTATCCAACCCAGGTAGTTGGCCACCTTGGCCATGCCGCCGCTGGTGACCGTCTGCGTCGCGTGGGCATGAGGCAGCAGCACCGCATAGGCCGGCCAGGCCGCCGGCTGCCGCGCATCGGCGGGCAGGGCCGCCTCGATCAGGGCTCCGGCCGCCTGCCGCCACGCGGCCCCCTGACCGGCTGGCAACTGGGCCAGCGTCACGGCCTGAACCAGCCGGTGCACTGACACCGTGCCGGCGCTGAGCGGGCTGGTCAGCGAGTAACGCCGCAGCGCGGTGATCGCGTCATCGGCGGCCACCCGGTCCTCCAGCAGCGGCACCAGCACGCGCGCCACTTCGGGGCCGAAGGAGTCGTAGAGCTCGGGCCGGGGTCGCAGCAGCAGGTCGACCGGTATCACTTCGGGGGCACAGCAGGCCAGCAGGGCCAGTAGGCCGATCGCGCCCGGATTGGACCGCTGAAGCTGCTCGAACGCCAGGGACCAGGTGGTGATGACGCACTTGTCGTAGCCGGCAGGCTCGCCCCGCGCGAGCATGTCGGTGCCGCGTTGCCGGAACAGGTCGAGGTAGCCGGCGATGCTGCGACCGGTCGCCCGCATATACGCGGTCGCCTGCTCCAGGGCCAGGGGCAGGCCGCCGAGCTCGTCGGCCAGATCCCAGGCCGCGCCCGTGTCGGTCTGGCCGGTCCGCCTGGCCAGGAACGCCGCGGCGATATCCCGGTTGAGCACGGGCACGTCGATGACCTCGCCGAAGCCCCAATGCTGATTCTGGCTGGTGATCAGGACCCGTCCGCCGCCTCTGGGCGGCAGTAGGGCCTGGATGGCTTCCGGGCCCGGCGCATTGTCGAATAGCAGCAGCCAGTCGTCGGGCCGGGCGGCCAGGACGCCGTGAATTTGCGCGATGGGGTCCGCGATATCGAACAGGTCGCGCGCGCCCAACTGCGCGGCCAGTTCGCTGAACCCGGCCACCAGCGCGGCGGGATCATCGGCGGCGAACTGCCATACCACGCTGAGTTCGCCCAGGTGCCGGTGCGCATATTCCACCGCCAGACTGGTCTTTCCCGCCCCTCCCAGCCCGCACAAGGTGACAATTCGCGGGCCTTCTGCGGCACCTGGAGAAAGCCGGGTTTCCATCTCGGCGAGCAGTTCGGCCCGGCCCGTCAGGAAGGCTGGCCGGGGGACCAGCCGCACGGGCCGGCTGGCGACCGCCGGCCGGTCATGATCGACCCGGCCGACCGCCACCCCGCCGCGGTCGGCCACCACGGAGTGAGGTCCGGGCGTAGTGATCCCGGGTCTGGCTACCTCGCGGCCGGACCCGGATTGGTAGGGTTTCCCGGCGATACGTTCCCGTGGATCGTCGCGGCCGCGACACCGCCGCCCGAAGCGGTGACCGTCACATCCCGGCCTGCCGCCACCCCGTGACCCGTGGCCGACGCCGATCCCGCCGAGATCTCGGTTCCGGCTTCAGCCAGCACCACTCGCAGTTCGGTCGCCGCGCCCGGGTCCTCCTCCAGCAGGTCGGCCAGGCGTGTCCGCCACATCGCCTCCAGCCCGGCGGCCACCGCGGCCCGCTCGGGCTCGGCCACCGCGAGCAACTGCTCCCGCGTCTCGTCCAGCCGGTGCTCCGCCAGCTGGGTGCGCTCCCGGTCGCCCCGGCCCAGCACCCGCGCGAATCCCCGCTTCACCGCGCCCCAGCCGTCGCCCGTCGCGGCCGTGATCAGCGTCCGGCCTGCCAGTGACGCCATCCCGAGCAACTCATCCGCCAATGGCATACCTGCCGCCTCCCCGCGGTTTATGTCTCGGTCCCACCATGGCACGAAATCACGTCTTTTGCGACCGCTGGATAAGCTCGCCGTTTCCCGTTTTGCCCGAAACGCCGACCGGTGCGCATTCGCGCAATGCAGGCCCCGCCGAATGGCCGTAAACAGCCGCGCCCGCCCGAGTCCTGCCATTTCCGGGCCGCGGCGCCATGACCGGCGGATACCTGCGCTTCGTCACGGCGGTGTTCCAGGTACTGGCGTTCGGCGGTGTCATGGGTCAAGCCGATCGCCCTTTCATAAGCCGCGACGGCCCCTTCGTTCCGGCCGAGCCGGTCCAGCAGGTGCGCCCGGGTGGCTTCGGCCGGCTGGAAACGGCGGGCGTGTTCACCGGCTTCGGCCAGCAGCGCGTCGAGCGCGGCCAGTCCCGCGGCGGGCCCGTCGACCTCGGCGGTGACGGCGGCCAGGGCCACGCCGCTGCCGAGCGAGGGCGCGACCGCGTGCAAGATGCGGTGCAGGGTGAGCAGGGTCGGCCAGTCCGTCGTGCCGCCGCGTGCCCGGGCGCAGTGCACGGCCTGGATCGCGGCCTCGAGCTGGAACCGTCCCAGCTGTCCGCGCGCGTGCGCGGCCCGCAGGTGCTCGTGCGCCCGGCCGATCAGATCCGGGTCCCACCGCGAGGGATCCTGCTCGGCCAGCGGGACGAAACGCCCGCCCGCGTCCGCCCGGGCCGGCGCGCGGGCCGCCGACAGCTCGATCAACGCCGCCAGCCCCCGGACCTCCGGATCGCCGGGCACCAGCGTGGCCAGTACCTCGGCCAGGTGCAGTGCTTCCGAAGGCACCCGCCGGGCTTGCGGTCCGGTCGCCCAGTCGATGACGTAGGCGCCGTAGACCGCTTCCAGGACCGAGGCCATCCGTGCCGGGAGGTCCGCCCGGTCCGGGATGCGGAAGGGAATGCCGGCCGTCTTGATGCGCTTTTTCGCCCGGACCAGGCGGTTCGCCATCGCCGACGGCGGCAGCGAGAAGGCCCGCCCGACCTGCGCGGCGGTGAAGCCGAGCACCGTGTTGAGCATCAGGGGCGTGCGCACCGCGCGTTCGATCGCCGGATGCGCGCACACCAGCATCAGCTCCAGCCGCCGGTCGGGGATCGCGTCGACGTCGATGTCATCGATGTGCGCCAGCGCGTCCCAGCCGGGCTCGAGGGGGACGGTCCGCTGCACCCGCGCGGACCTCCATTCATCGCGCAGCCGGTTACGGCCCACGGTCAGCAGCCACGCGTCGGGGTGGTCCGGCACCCCCTGCGACGGCCACGTCCGCAGGGCCCGCTCGAACGCGTCAGCCAGCGCGTCCTCCGCCGCGGCCAGATCACTGGTGGCGGCGGCCAGCAGGGCCAGCAGCCGCCCGTAGCTGTCCCGCGCCGCCACGCCCGCCGATCGCGCCGCCACGCCCGCCGATCGCGCCGCCACGCCCGCCGATCGCGCCGCCCCACTCGCGGACGTCAGCGTGTCCACGCGCCGTCGACGAAGGCGGTCGCGGTCGGGCGCACCTCGATCACGCCCCACCGGGCGCCCGGGCACTTCTCGGCCCAGCCGATGGCCGCGTCGAGGTCGGGTACCTCGAGCACGAAGATCCCGGCCAGCGCCTCCTTCGTCTCGGCGAAGGGCCCGTCCTGCACCCGCAGGCCGCCTTCCCGGCAGGTCACGGTCGTCGTCGCGGCCGAGGGCTGGAGCACGTCAGCCGACAGCAGCACCCCGGCGGACTCCAGCGCGCGGCCGTAGGCCCCGAACGCCTCCCTGGCCTCCGCGAGCGCCTCCTCGCTGATCTCTCCCTCTCCTAGCTCCCGGTAGTGCATCAGCAGTGCGTAACGCATCGTCGTTGCCTCCCATCCCAGTGTCGCGCCGGTCGCGACATCTGCACCGAGATGACGATCGGGCCGCCCCCAGATCGTCATCCGGGGCGTTTCCGCGGAAACGCCCCGGCGGCAGCCGGTATGCCGGTATCGGGGCATGTCCGCGAGAATCTCAATGCGCGAACGGAGCGCTGGCAGGAAACGGTCGCGCTCCAGGTCACCGACGGCCCGCGGTGCCATACTGACCGCATGCCCCGGCGAGCAGCGACAGATGCAAGCGGCCCTGAGCCATCGGGCATGCTCCGGTCGCAGCACGTCGAGGCCACTCGCCGTGCGGTGCTCGCCGCCGCCCGCTCCTCGTTCGGCAAGAAGGGCTACGCGCAGACGTCGGTCGACGAGATCGCGGCCGCGGCCCGGGTCACCAAGGGTGCGGTGTACCACCACTTCGCCGGTAAGGAGGCGTTGTTCCGCGCCGTGTACTCAGAGGTGGAAGCGGAAGCGCAGGCGCGCACGGCCGAAGCCATCGACCCGAACGGGCCGCCGGTCGACCAGATCGTGGCCGGGGTGAACGCCTACCTCGACGTCGCGCTGGACGAGGAGATCCAGCGGATCACGCTGATCGACGGCCCGACCGTGCTCGGCCTCGAACCTGAAGGCCCCGCCGACCAGCAGCCCGGCTTCCTGGCGCTGCGGTCGTTCATCGCCACGGCCATCGCGGACGGCCAGCTCGTCGACCTCGATCCCGAGGTACTCACGCACCTGGTCGGAGGCCTGTCGCTGCTCGGCGGTCTCCTCATCGCGCGCTCCAGCGACCCCGACGGGACCAGGGCGGCTCTCGGCCCGGCGCTCGACCTGATGCTCCGTGGCCTGGCCCCAGGCCACGGAGAGTAGCTCACCAGGGAGTGGGCTGCTATTCGCCTTCCAGCGCCCCATCCTGGCCATACGCGGCATCATGGCCGGCCAGGCCGAAGGCATACGGGATTACTGTGACTGCGGGGAAGGCTGGGGATCATCATGACGGCACAGGCTCACGGCACCACTGCTCCAGTCCCGACGGCCCGTCCGGCGCGGCGGGCGGATGCCGGTCCGGCTGTCCCAGCGGGATATCGACGGGGCCGCTGCTGTACGGGGAGCATTACGACGCGCGCGCGCGGACCTGCTGTCCGGGGCGCCCGTGGCTGGAGCCACGGGCGCTGAACCTCGCCAGCAAACCAGCCGACCTTGCGTACGGTACATACTAAGAGTATGTTTTGTACTCATGGAATCCAAGACGCTGGAAACCCGGCTCGGACCCCTGGCCTGGCGCTCGTCCGGCCGAGGGCCGGCCCTCGTCTTCTTCGCCGGCGCGCTCGCGAATCATGACCTGTGGCGTGACGTCGTGGTCGCGCTGGAGCACCGGTACCGCTGCATCACGGTCGACCTCCCGCTGGGAGCGCATCCGTGGCCGCTGTCGCCGGGAGCAGACCGATCGGCCACCTCGCTGGCCCGGCTGCTGCTGGACTGCCTCGACCTGCTCGAGGTGGAGGACGCCACGGTGGTCGCCAACGACACGGCCGGCGGACTGCTCCTGCTGTCGCTGGCCACCGGCCATCCGGCGCTCGGGCGAGTGGCCCGCCTGGTCCTGACCAACTGCGAGAACTACGACCAGTTCCCGCCGGACAAGCTCAAGAAGGCGGTGGCCATGTGCCGCCTGACGCCCCGGCTGGCCCTGGCCCTGTTCCGGCTGCAGGTCTGGCTGCAGCATCGATCGCCGGCCATCCGGCGCCGGGGTATCGCCACCGTCGCCGCGAGCGGGCTGGACGACGAGCGCGTCGCATCGTTTTCCGGGCCGGCCCGCCGCGATCCCCGGGTGGCCGGGGATCTGGTCGCGGCCCTGGCCGGCGAGCGTCCTCAGCTCCTCATCGACGCCGCCCCCGCGATCCCGGAGTTCGACCGGCCGGTCCTGCTGGTCTGGGGCGAGTCGTGCGACTTCTTCCCGATGAGCGGTGCGCGACGGCTCGCGTCCGACTTCCCCCGCGCCACGCTGGTCCCTGTTCCGGGAGCCAAGACGTGGGTCCCGGTCGACAATCCGGCCGCGGTAGCCGACGCCATCGGCAGCTTCGTGCCGACACCCGTGCCGTAACAGCGTCGGGTGTCATGCGCGTATCGCATAGACGCCATGCCGATCCGGCATTTCCTTTTGCCCGCGCCGCGCGCGAAGCTGGCCGTACATCGACCAGGCAGGCGGGCGGACATGACTCCGATGCGACGCAGGGCCACGGACGCAGCGATCGCCCTGGGGCTGGTCGCGGCGCTGATGTCGCTGACCCTGGCCGCCTGCGGCTCCTCGCCGAACACAGCGAACGCAGCGAACGCAGCGAACGCAGCAAGCGCAGCGAGCACGACGAGCACGGCGAGCACGACCTCGGTCGTGGCGGCCCCGGTGCGGATCGCTCACACCACGCGAGGCACGGTCGGGTACCGGGTCGTCGGCAGCGGGCCGCCGCTGGTCATGGTCATGGGCTACGCCGGCACCATGGAGGTGTGGGATCCGCGGTTCGTGGACGCCCTGGCCCAGCATTACCGGGTGGTGATCTTCGACAATGCCGGAGTGGGCCAGACGCAGGCGCTGCCGGCGCCGCTGACCATCGACGCCATGGCCGACCAGACCAGCGCCCTCATCAGCGCTCTCGGTCTCGGCCGCCCGGACGTCCTGGGGTGGTCCATGGGCGGCATGATCGCCCAGGCCCTCGCGGTACGGCACCCGGCCCAGGTGCATCGCCTGGTGCTCGCCGCGACGTTCCCGGGAACCGGCACGGCCGTGGTGCCCTCGCAGACCGCGGTCCAGGCGCTGACCGACGGTCACGCCCAGCTCTACCTCTTCCCGGCCGATCAGGCCCGGGCGTGGGACGCTTTCGTCGCGGCGACCGCCAGCTATCCGGCCGCTGCCGCGGTTCCGGCCGCGGTGACTACGGCCCAGGGAAACGCCTCGCTCGGCTGGTTCGCGGGCACCGACCCGGCCGGCCGCCGGACCGCCGCCATCGATGTCCCCACGCTCATCGCCGACGGCACCGCCGACCGGATCGACGCGACCGCCAACGACTATGCCCTGGCCAAGCTGATCCGGGGCGCCCGGCTCATGCTCTACCCCGACGCCGGGCACGCCTTCTTGTTCCAGGACGGAACGTCGTTCGCGTCCCTGATCGAGTCGTTCCTGGGCGCAAACCCGGGCTAAGACGACAGCTGGCCCACATCAGTGACGCGCAGCACCGCCGAACCCGCCTCGTCGGAGGCGGCCAGGTCGACTTCGGCGCTGATGCCCCAGTCGTGGTCGCCCGCCGGATCGTCGAGGATCTGCCGGACCGCCCAGCGGCCGGGGCGCTGGTCGATGATCAGCAATCCGGGGCCGCGCGCGTCCGGCCCGGTCCCGATCTGGTCGTGCACCTCGAAGTAGGGCTCGACCGCGTCGGCCCACGCGTCAGCGTCCCAGCCGCACGACGCGTCCAGCTCTCCGAGCGCGTCGTAATCGCCGAGCGCAGCGAGCTTGACCCGGTGGAACAGCGCGTTGCGGACCAGGACCCGGAACGCCCGCACGTTCGACGTGACCGAGGCAGGCCGCCCGTCAGAGGCCGTGACCGAGGCGTCGGACGGGTTGCGCAGCCGCTCCCACTCGTCCAGCAGGCTGGAGTCCACCTGGCGCACGATCTCGCCCAGCCACTCGATGAGATCGGTCAGTTCCTCGGTCTTGGCCTCGTCCGGCACCGTCTGGCGCAGCGCCTTGTAGGCGTCGGCCAGGTAGCGCAGCACCAGCCCTTCTGAGCGGGACAGGCCGTAGTACGCCACGTACTCGGCAAACGTCAGCGCCCGCTCGTACATGTCCCGGACCACCGACTTGGGCGACAGCGAATAGTCCTGGACCCAGGGATGGCCGCGCCGGTAGATGTCGTACGCGCCGTCCAGCATGTCGGCCAGCGGCTTGGGGTAGGTCACGTCATCCAGCAGCGCGAGACGCTCCTCGTACTCGATGCCGTCCGCCTTCATCTGGGCCACCGCCTCGCCGCGGGCCCGGAACTGCTGGGCGGACAGCACCTGCCGCGGGTCGTCCAGGGTCGACTCGATCACCGACAGCACGTCCAGCGCGTACGACGGCGACTCCACGTCCAGCAGCGAGATGGCGGCCAGCGCGAACGGCGACAGCGGCTGGTTGAGCGCGAAATCGTACTGCAGGTCCACCGTGAGCCGCACGAAACGGCCCGACTCATCCGGTGCTGACAGCCGCTCCACCACGCCGCCGGCCAGCAGCGCCCGGTAGATCGCGATGGCCCGGCGGATGTGCCGGTTCTGGGCCGAACGGTCCTCGTGATTGTCCCTGAGCAGGTGCTTCATCGCGGCGAAGGCGTCGCCCGGACGGGCGATGACGTTCAGCACCATGGCGTGGGTGACCTTGAAGCTCGACGTCAGCGGCTCGGGGTCGGCTGCCACGAGCCGCTCGAACGTGGGCTGGCCCCACGACACGAACCCGGGCGGCGGCTTCTTCCGCACAACGCGCCGGCGGGCCTTAGGGTCGTCGCCCGCCTTGGCCAGCATCCGCTCGTTCTCCACCGTGTGCTCGGGCGCCTGCACCACCACCCGGCCGGACACATCGAACCCGGCCCGGCCCGCGCGCCCGGCGATCTGGTGGAACTCCCGGGCCTGCAGCAGCCGGGTCCTGCTCCCGTCGTACTTGGACAGCGCGGTGAACAGCACGGTGCGGATCGGCACGTTGATGCCCACGCCCAGGGTGTCGGTACCGCAGATGACCTTCAGCAGCCCGGCCTGGGTCAGGGTTTCCACCAGCCGCCGGTACCGGGGCAGCATCCCGGCGTGGTGCACGCCGATGCCGTGCCGCACCAGCCGGGACAGGGTCTTGCCGAAGCCCGCCGAGAACCGGAAGTCGCCGATCAGGTCGGCGATGGCGTCCTTCTCGGCCCGGCTGCAGACGTTGACGCTCATCAGCGCCTGCGCCTGCTCCAGCGCCGCGGCCTGGGTGAAGTGCACCACGTAGACGGGCGCCTGCCCGGTGGACAGCAGCCCAGAAATGGTTTCGTGCAGCGGCTCGCACACGTAGGAGAACACCAGCGGCACCGGGCGCTCGGCCGAGGAGATGACCGCGGTCGGCCGCCCGGTCCGCCGGGTCAGGTCCGCCTCGAACCGCGAGACGTCGCCCAGCGTGGCCGACATCAGCAGGAACTGCGCCTGCGGCAGTTCGATCAGCGGGACCTGCCAGGCCCAGCCCCGGTCGGGGTCGGCGTAGAAGTGGAACTCATCCATCACCACCTGGCCCACGTCGGCCGCGGCACCGTCACGCAGCGCGATGCTGGCCAGCACCTCGGCGGTGCAGCAGATGATCGGGGCGTCGGCGTTGACGCTGGCGTCCCCGGTCATCATGCCGACCTCGGCCGGCCCGAACGCCGCGCACAGGTCGAAGAACTTCTCCGACACCAGTGCCTTGATCGGCGCGGAGTAGAACGTCCGCCGGCGCTCTGCTAGCTTCATCTGGGCCAGCGCGGCGAAGTGGGCCCCGGTGGCCACCAGCGATTTCCCCGACCCGGTGGGCGTGGACAAGATCACGTTCGCGCCCGAGACGATCTCGATGAGCGCGTCCTCCTGATGCGGGTACAAGGCCAGCCCGCGCCGCTTCGACCACCCGGCGAACGCGTCGAATACGGCGTCCGGCTCGGGCGTCTCCGGCAGGAGGTCGGTAAGGGTCACAGGTCAGCCAACAAAAAAATCAGAATCTTTTATCCCGAACGGGCCGTGGTTCTTCATCCCAGCCCGGTGCCACCGTTTTAGCAGAGGATGCGCTCCACTATGGTGCATCGAGTGCGAACCGTACTCATCACCGGCGCGAGCTCCGGCTTCGGCGCCGCGGCCGCGAGAAGGTTCGCCGCCCGCGGCGACCGGGTCATCGCCGCCGCGCGGCGGACCGGCCGGCTCGACGACCTGGCCAAGGAACTCGGTCCCGACGTCCTGCTCCCGCTGACCCTCGACGTGCGGGACCGCGCCAGCGTCGAGCGACTGCCAACCGAGCTGCCGGCCGACTTCGCCGAGGTCGACATCCTGGTCAACAACGCCGGCCTGGCCCTCGGGCTGGAGCCGGCCCAGGAGGCCGACCTGGACCAGTGGGAGCAGATGATCCAGACCAACTGCACCGGCCTGGTCTACGTGACGCGCGCGCTGCTGCCGCAAATGGTCGCGCGCGGCCGCGGGCACGTGGTCAACCTGGGCTCGATCGCCGGCACCTACCCGTATCCGGGCGGCAACGTCTACGGCGCGACCAAGGCGTTCGTGCACCAGTTCAGCCTCAACCTGCGCTCTGACCTGCACGGCACCGGGGTCAGGGTCACCTGCGTCGAACCCGGCCTGTGCGGCGGCACCGAGTTCTCGCAGGTCCGCTTCGGCGGCGACCGCGACCGGGCCGACGCCCTGTACGCCGGAACCCAGCCGCTGACCGCCGGGGACATCGCCGCCGCGATCGAGTGGGCCACGAGCCAGCCCCCGCACGTGAACGTCAACACCATCGAGCTGATGCCGGTCAGCCAGAGCTCCGGCCCCCTCCAGGTCCACCGCGAGCCCGGCCGGTAAGCCGGGCCGTCTCCCCGGGTCCCGGCCGCACCGCAAGATGCCGACCGGGGATAACCGAATCCTTACGGCAGCGGCTACCGCGGGCCAATCCCGAACCGGGCCGCCGTCCGGCCCGTATCGTCCGTGTGCAGCAATCAGGACACCGACACGGAAGGAGATGTCTCATGCGCAAGAGCGGACTGACGGTGGCGGCGCTCGGAGCCGTTGTCGTTTTCCTGTCGGCCTGCGCCGGCAACCCGTCATCGTCGGCGGGCTCCGCTTACGGCGGCACGGCGACCTCCGGGGCGAACGCGACGGCGTCCAGCGGTTCCGGGGCCATGGCGTCTGAGCCGAAGACCACGGTGCTGACGATCAGGAAGACCAAGATCGGATACGTGCTGGCGAACGCCCAGGGCGACACGCTCTACTGGTACGCCAAGGACGTCAAGGGCGGCGGCAGTTCGGCGTGCACCGGCCAGTGCCTCAGCACCTGGCCCGCCGTCACGGGCCAGCCTGCCGCCGTCTCCGGGATCAAGCTGAACGGGATCCTCGGCACGATCACCAGGCCCGGCGGCACCGTGCAGGCCACCTACAACGGCTATCCGCTGTACACCTACGCCGGTGACAACGGGCCGGGCTACACCGACGGCAACGACATCGGCGGCGTGTGGCACGTGATCACCGGCACCGTGCTGACATCCTCGGTCCCGAGCAGTTCCGGCGGCTCCGGCGGTTCCGGCGGTTCCGGCGGCTCCGGCAGTTCCGGCGGTTCCGGCGGTTCCGGCGGTTCCGGCGGTTCCGGCGGTTCCGGTGGCTCGTACGGATCGGGCTCGGGCGGGTCAGGCTGGTAAACCCACGCTTTTTGGGGCTTGTGGCACACATGCCCCGATAGGCGGGGGTTGTGGACCACAAGCCCCATCCAGAGCCGCCACCGGCGGTGACTACCAGCACTCATGAGGTGTATGAGGCGGTAGTGATTAGCTGGGCCGGGAACCGGATGCTCGGCGCGCACTGCGATTCCACCGCGCCCAGGCGCAGCACAGTCAGTAAACAGGTGAAGTATCGTTTAACCAATCCCTCGGCTCGCCAGTGGCGCGCCGGGGGGGCCAGGACCTGCGCCAGTAGGATTGCACACGTGGCCCCACGGATGTTCACCGACGAAAACGCACCTCCCGAGTCGCTCGATCGCGGCGCGCTGATCGGGGCGAGGCTGCGTCATCGCAGGCTCGAGCTCGGCATGACCGCCCGCGAGCTGGCCCGCCGGGTGGACTGCTCGCCCAGCCTCATCTCCCAGGTGGAGCGGGGCAGGGCCGTCCCGTCGGTGAGCACGCTGTGGGCTCTGGTCACCGCGCTGCGCATCTCGATGGACCGGCTCTTCGACCCGGCCCGGCAGGGCCCGGCCGGCGAGGGGGACAGCGCGGCGGTCGCCGACGGCGCGGCGGATGCCACTCCTGACGGCCCGGTCCTGCGGCGATACGCCCGGCCGCGGATCACCCTGGAACGCGGCGTGGTGTGGGAGCGGCTCACCGCCGCGGCCGAGAAGGACATGGAGTTCCTCGAGGTGTGCTACCCGGTCGGGCAGAGCGTGCCCGAGGCCGAGCACGCCATCCAGCACACCGGCCAGGAGTACGCGGTCATCATCGAGGGCGCCCTGTCCACCCAGATCGGCTTCGAGCAGTACGTCCTGGAGGAGGGCGACTCGCTCACGTTCGACTCAGCGATCCCGCACCGGTTCTGGAACGCGGGGACCGTCCCGGCCCGGGCCATCTGGGTCATCCTCAACCGGTCCCGCTAGCCGCCCTCGCCGGGCGGCCGGCCAGCCGCCCGAAGCAGACCCGAAGCAGACCCGAAGCAGACCCCGAGGCACCCGCGGAACAAACCCCCGACGCGCCCGCGCCCACCACCCCCGAAGAATTAGCGTTACTTACCCGTGTCCCAATGGTTGTGTAGTGATCTTGACCACATTGTTCAGTATTATTAAACTCATGCCTCACCTGGACTTACTCCCCCTGACCCGGCAGCGAGGGCGGCTGACAGGAAGGAGGCGCGGCATGCACCACGTCGGCCACGTCGACTGGGACTTCTCGGAGCCTCCCGCCGGATACGCCGGATCCGCGGAAGGCTACGCGAGTTCCTGCCTCGTCGGCAGCCACACCGGCGCGGTGCACACCGATCTGTCCATCAGCAAGCTCGAGCCAGGCGGCTGGACGGGCCTGCACCTGCACTCATTCGAGTCCGCCGTCTATGTCCTGGCCGGCACCCCGGTACTCAACATCGACGGCCATCAGAATCAGCTACGCGCCGGCGACTACGTGCTGCTGCCCATCGGGATGCCGCACGGCTGGGCCAACCCGGCCGACGGAGGCGGCCGGGCCCGGCTGCTCGTCCACAGCACACCCCAGCGCCGGCCGCCCGGCCAGCGTCCGGCCGATACGTTCTTCCTGCCCGCCGGGGCACCGCCCGCACCGAACCCGGTCAACAGCCCGGTCAGCCGCTATCTGGGTCACTACGCGGGCACTCCGCCGCAGCAGGAGGCGCTGCGCGTGGATGACCGGGTCCGGGACCGGGAATCGGCCGGCATGGACACCGCCCTGCTCGCCTACAGCGGGATCTCGGTCAAGATGATGGTCGACCGCGGCCTGGGGGCCGAACTGCTCGCGATGTTCATGGTCGACTACGAGCCGGGCGGCGCCGCCCAGGCTCACGATCACCCGTTCGAGGAGGCGTATTTCTTCCTGGAAGGGGAGATCGAAGCCGAACTCGACGGCATCGGCTACAAGCTGCGGGCCGGAGACGTCCTCTTCGCCGGGGTCGGCTCGACCCACGGCTTCTACAACACGGGCCGCGGGCGGGTGCGGTGGATCGAGACCCAGGCCCCACAGCCGCCCGGCCGCCATTCCTATCGCTGGACCGGGCCGTGGCAGCGCCTGGAGTCGCAGACGTCAGGCAACACGGGCCAGCCCTGGCTCCACATCTGACCCGCCCAAGAAACCCATCCCTCCCGCAGCTGCTCACCGGAACACCCGGCGAGCAGGGACAAGGAGTCTGGCCGTGCCATCCATTCCCGTCCAGCCGCGGCTCTGGCGCCACGGCGCAGTCCTGGCCGCCGCGGCGCTCGCGCTCGCGGCCTGCAGCTCGAGTTCCAGCTCCGGCACGAGCTCGGGCGGCACGAGCTCGCAATCCGCGAGCACGTCCAACAGCAAGCACCTGTCCATCGCCTATCTGTCGTTCGCGGTGGAGAACAGCTACGACGCCCCGATGCTCGCCGCCGCGGAGGCCGTGGCCAGCGACAACAACGCGACGCTCAAGGTCTTCGACGCCAACAACAGCTCGCAGACGCAGTACTCCCAGCTCCAGGACGTCATCACCTCCGGCCAGTACCAGGGCATCATCCTGCAGCCGATCTTCGGCACCGGCCTGATCTCCCTGGTCCAGCAGGCCATCGCCAAGGGCATCAAGGTCGTGAACATGGATCAGGTCCTCGGCCCGAACTACTCCACCGACGCGCCCCAGGTCGCGGGCCTGGCCGCCAACGTGATGTTCGTCCCGACCGAGATCGGCACCAAGCTCGGCAACATGGTGGTCCAGGCCTGCCAGTCCAAGAACCTCAACCCGTGCAATGTCGGCTACCTGTACGACATCAAGGCCTCCGCGCTGGACGTGGCCATCTCCGGGGCGTTCGACAAGGCCATCGCGGCCGACCCGGGCGTGAAGGTCGTCGCCCAGGGCCAGAGCTTCTTCAGCCCCACCGACGGGCTGACCGCGGTGCAGGACATGCTGGCCGCCAAGCCGGACCTGAACCTGATCGTCGGGTCTGATCAGGGCATCGAGGGCGGCGTGCAGGCGGTAGCGGCCAAGCACCTGACCGGCAAGGTGATCCTGGTCGGCTACGGCGCCAGCGCCGCGGCCCTGCAGGGCGTGGCCTCCGGCGCCTGGTACGGCGACGTGGCCCAGGCCCCGGCCAGCGAGGGACGCCTGGCCACGCAGGCGATGATCAAGGCCCTGCGCACCGGCCAGGACAGCGGCGGCATCGACCCGGTGGCCGAACTCCCCGACAACGGCATCGTGACCAAGGCCAACGTGTCCCAGTTCACCGCCGAGTGGCCGGGCTAAGGTGCCCGAAAGCCCCCAGCCCGCCACCCAGGGCACGCACGTCGAGCTGGCGGACATCTCCAAGTCCTTCGGCGGCGTGCGTGCCCTGGATGAGATCAGCCTGAAGATCGCCCGGGGGTCGATCCACGCGCTCGTCGGCGAGAACGGCGCGGGGAAGTCGACCCTCGGCAAGATCCTGGCCGGCGTCATCGCCCCCGATCGCGGGCAGCTGCTGATCGACGGCGCGCCAGTCACGTTCCATTCCCCGCGGGAGGCGATCATCCGCGGGATCGTCCTGATCGCCCAGGAGCTGTCGATCGCACCCGCGCTGTCGGTCGCGGAGAACGTCTTCCTGGGCACCGAGCCGCGCCGGGCCGGCTTCGTCGCCCGCCGCGCGCTCCGCCGCCGCTACGACGAGCTCGCCGCCACGGCGGGCTTCGAGCTCAGCGGTGACCTGCCGGGACGCGGCCTGCGCACGGCGGACCAGCAGAAGGTGGAGATCCTGCGCGCGCTGTGCCGGGACGCCCGGCTGATCGTGATGGACGAGCCGACGGCCGCCCTCGGCCGCCCCGACGCCGAAAAGCTGCACCAGGTCATCCGCCGGCTCGCGGCCGGCGGCACGACCGTGGTCCTGGTCTCGCACTTCCTGCGCGAGGTGGCCGAACTCGCCGACGAGGTGACCATCCTGCGCGACGGCCGCCTGGTCCGCACCGCGCCCGCCGCCGACGAGACCGAGGAGACCATGCTGAGCTCGATGCTGGGCCGGTCCCTCGGCACCACGTTCCCAGCCAAGCGGCCGGCCGCGCCGGACGCGCCGGTGGTGCTCCAGGCGCGCGGCCTGACCGCGCCCGGCGTCCACGACGTGGACCTGGACGTCCGCGCGGGGGAGATCGTCGGCCTGGCCGGCCTGGTGGGCTCCGGCCGCACCGAGCTCGCCCGCGCCCTGTACCAGGCCCAGCGGGTCACCGCGGGCACGGTGACCATGGCCGGCGGGAAGCTGGCCCCGGGGCGGGGCCCGAACGCGGCGCTGCGCGCCGGGCTGGCCATGATCCCCGAGTCCCGCAAGGAACAGGGCCTGATGCTCGGCCGCCCGATCACGGAGAACGTGAGCCTGGCCAGCCTGGCCCGGCTCAGTGACCTCGGCCTGGTCCGGCACCGGGCCGAACGCCAGGCGGTAACCAAAGCACTCGGTCAGGTCGGCGTGCGGCTGGCGGCCCACACCGCGCAGGCCGCGCCGGTCAGCACGCTGTCCGGCGGTAACCAGCAGAAGGCGCTGTTCGCCCGGATGCTGCTGCGCGGACCGCGGGTCCTGGTCGCCGACGAGCCGACCCGCGGCGTGGATGTCGGCGCCAAGCGCGCCATCTACGAGCTGCTGGCCTCGCTGGCCGCCGACGGCCTCGGCGTGCTGCTCATCTCCTCGGACGCCGAGGAGATCCTGGGGCTCGCGCACCGGGTGCTGGTGATGCGGGCCGGCCGGATCGCCGCCGAGTTCCGCGGCGAGGACATGACCGAAGCGGCCATCCTCGGCGCGGCCTTCGGCGCTGCCGAAAGAGGTGCGTGATGGACCAGCAGGACATGACGCAAGCCAAGGCCCCGGCCAGCCGCGGCCTGCCGTCGCTGCGGCCGTCGGCCGGGTTCGCCGCCGGGCTGCGCCGGGCCGGGATCCTGTACCCGTTCCTGATCTTGTTCATCGTGCTGTCGGTGTCGAGCGGGCCGTTCTTCACCAAGGTCAACCTGCTCGACATCCTGGACCAGCAGGCCTCGACGCTTATCATCGCCGCGGCCGGCACGCTGGTGCTGGTGGCCGGGGGGATCGACCTGTCGGTCGGCGCCGTCTACGCGCTGGCCGGGGTGACCGCGGCCCACCTCGCCCTGCTCACCCCGCCGGGCGTGGCCATCGTGGCCGGCGTCGCCGTGGGCCTGGGCGTCGGCCTGGTCAACGGCGTGATCGTCACCGCCTTCCGGATCAACGCGCTGATCGCCACCCTGGCCTCCTCGTTCGTGGTCAGCGGCCTGGCCAGCCTGGTCACCGGCGGGAACCTGGTCATCGACTACAGCCGTCCCGGTTTCGCCGACCTGGCCCGCACGTCGTTCCTGACCGTGAACACCTCCACCTGGACCATGCTGGCCGTCGTGGTGGCCCTGGCCGTCGTGCTGTCCCGGACCACGGCGGGCCGCTACATGTACGCCAGCGGCAGCAACGCCGAGGCGGCCCGCCTGTCCGGCGTCCGGGTCCAGCTCATCAAGCTGGTCACGTTCGTGCTCAGCGGCGGCGCGGCCGCCCTGGGCGGGGTCATCGACGCCTCCCGGGTACTGAGCGCCCAGGCCTCCAATGGCGAGACCACGCTCACCTTCACGGTGCTGGCCGGCATCGTGGTGGGCGGGACCAGCATCCTGGGCGGCGAGGGGGCGATGTGGCGGACGGTGGTCGGCGTCCTGTTCATCGCCCTGATCGGCAACGGGTTCGACCTGCTCGGCCTCAACCCGCTCTACGAGCAGATCGCGCTGGGCGGCATCCTGCTCCTCGCCGTGGGTTACGACGCCTGGTCCCGTCTGCGCCCGAGCTGACCGCCGGACCGGGTAGTCAATTTTTCTACCGAACGGACCCGGGTACTCCTGCCCCGGAACCCTTGACCCGCCCATGGCTAACGGCTATCTATAGGTAGATAACCGTTAGCCAGGAGGAGTTGTGCAGCAGGAAGCGGTGCTGGCGCTGCTGGCCAAGGAGTCGGCCTACGGCTATCAGCTCCGGGCCCGGCTACAGCGGGCACTCGGCCCGGCGGGGGAGGCGTTGAACGCGGGGCAGATCTACGTCACGCTGTCCCGGCTGGAGAAGGCGGGCCAGGTGACCTGCGAACGGGAGCCCGGCCTGCCGGACCGGCCGGACCGCAAGGTGTACGCGCTGACCGAGGCCGGGCGGCAGCGGGTAACCCGGTGGCTCGCGGACGTGAGCTGGCCCGGACCAGGCCTGGCGGAATTTCATCTCAAGCTGATCGCGGCCGGGGCGGCCCGGCTCACCGACCCGATCGCGATCATCGACGCTCAGCGGCGCGAACTGCTGCGTCAGCTGCGCGACGTGCAACGGGCGGCCATGGCCGAGCCGGACGGCTCGGAGGCCGCGCTGCTGCTTGAGGGCATCGCACTCCGGCTGCAGGCCGATCTGGCCTGGCTGGAGGCATGCGAGCAGTACTGGACAAACCATAAGGATGATGGGTCATGAACGACATCGACGGGGGCACCTGCGTGCTGCGCGCTCAGGAGCTGCACAAGGACTACGGCAAGAACGGCGGCCTGGTCCACGCGGTGCAAGGCGTGGACCTGGACGTCGCGGCGGGGGAGACCATGGCGGTGATGGGGCCGAGCGGCTGCGGCAAATCCACGCTGCTGTACCTGCTCGGCGGCCTGGACCGGCCCACCAGCGGGGAGATCTCGCTGGCCGGGCAGCGCCTGGACCAGCTGTCCGAACGGGCCCTGGCCCGGCTGCGCCGCGACGCCATCGGTTTCGTCTTCCAGGCCTTCCACCTGATGGACGAGCTGACCGCGGTGGAGAACGTCGAACTGCCGGCGCTGCTGGCCGGCCGCTCGCCCCGCGCCGCCCGCCAGACGGCCACCGAACTGCTCGAGCGGGTCGGGCTGGCTGACCGGGCCAAGTTCCTGCCGACGGCGCTGAGCGGGGGCCAGCGCCAGCGGGTCGCGGTCGCCCGGGCGCTGGTCGCCAAGCCGCGGGTGGTACTGGCCGACGAGCCGACCGGGAACCTGGACAGCGCCGCGGCCACGGACGTCCTGCGGCTGTTCGACCAGCTACACAGGGCCGGACAGACGCTGGTCATCGTCACCCACGACCCGCGGGTCGCCGCCACCGCCGACCGGATGATCTCGATGCGCGACGGCGCGTTCACCGGCCAGACCAGGCTGCAGGGCGGCACCACCGGCCGCCTCGGCTCCCTGGCCGGACTGGAGGGCTGAGCCATGGGCAAGATCCTGCTCGTCGCCCGGCTGGCCGCCCGCGACATCCGCTACCACCGGACCCAGGCCATCCTGCTGCTGCTGGCCATCACCGCCGCCACCACCACGCTGGTCCTGGGCCTGGCCCTGAACGGCGTGACCAGCCACCCCTACCAGCAGACCCGGGCCCTGACCAACGGGCCCGACCTGGTGGCGGGCTACGGCGTGAACCTCGGATCGGCCCAGGGGCCGACCGCGGTCAGCGCCGCGGAGATCCAGGCCGACACCAGTTCCCTGACCCACCTGGACGGCGTCACCGGGTACTCCGGGCCCTACCCGATCGCTTCGGTGATCCTGCGGGTCCGCGGCCTGACCGTGCCGGTGCAGGCGGAGGGGCGCGGCCAGGCGCCGGCCTCGATCGACCAGCCGAAACTGACGGCCGGCAGCTGGGTGCGTCCCGACGGGGTGGTGATCGAGCGGACCTTCGCCGAGGCGCTCGGCGTCGGGGTCGGCGACCGGGTCACCCTGGACGGCCGGGCCTTCACGGTGGCTGGGATCGCGGTCACCGCCGCTGCCGCGCCGTACCCGAACTGCTACCTGACCAGCTGCATGTTCACCGGCCCCGACATGAGCAGCTCCAGCAGCGATCTCTCGACCCTCAACGTCGGCCTGACCTGGGTCACCGAGGCCGATGCCCGGGCCCTGGCCTCGCCGCAGGCCCCGCTGAGTTATGTGCTGAACCTGAAGCTCAAGGATCCCGCTACGGCGCCGGCCGTGGTGAACCAGGTCTTCGCCAACGGAGGCATCGGCGCTGCGATCAACAGCGGCATCGACAGCGTCTACTCCTGGCAGGACATCCAGTCCGCTGCGGGCCAGCTGGTGCAAGACCAGCAGGGCGTGCTGCGGATCGGCGCCGTGCTGTCCGTGCTGCTGGCCATCGCCAGCGTGGCCGTGCTGGCCGGGGGCCGGATGGCCGAGCGTACCCGGCGGGTCGGCCTGCTCAAGGCGGTGGGCAGCACGCCGAAGCTGGTGGCCGCCGTTCTGGTGGCCGAGAACCTGGCGGTAGCCCTGCTGGCCGCGGCGGCCGGGCTGGTCATCGGCTGGGCCGCCGCCCCGCTGATCACCAATCCCGGAGCGGGGCTGATCGGCACCGCGGGCGCTCCCTCGATCACCCCGGCTACGGTCGGCCTGACCGTCGCCGTGGCGCTGGCGGTGGCCCTGGCCTCGTCGCTCGTGCCTGCCGTCCGGGCCTCGCGCAGTAGCACGGTCAGCGCGCTGGCCGATGCGCCGCGGCCGCCGGGCCGCCGGGCCGCCCTGATTGCGCTGTCCGCGCGGCTGCCGGTGCCGCTGCTGCTAGGGGTCCGGATGACCGCTCGCCGGATACGGCGCGCCATGCTCGGCGCGGCCAGCATCGCGGTCACCACCACCGGGATCGTCGCCGTGCTCACCTTCCGCGCCACCGTCAACCACGACCTCGGACCCGGCGGCGGCCACGTCGGGGACCCCGTGGTCGCCCGCGACACCCAGATGCTGGCCGTGATCACGGTCGTGCTCGTCGCCTTGGCCGTGCTCAACGCGGTCTGCGCCGCGTGGGCCACCGTTCAGGACTCCCGGCTCTCCGCGGCGCTGGCCCGCGCCCTGGGCGCCTCCCCGCGGCAGGTCAGCGCGGGAGTGGCCTGGGCCCAGGTCCTGCCCGCCATACCCGGCGCCCTGCTTGGCATCCCGCTTGGCATCTTGCTGTTCAAGGCCACCGACACCGGGGTGATGGCTATCCCGCCCGTCTGGTGGCTGGCCGCCGCCGTGCTCGCCATCGTGGCCGCGGTGGCCGGGATGGCCAGCATCCCGGCCCTGATCGGCGCCCGCATCCCGGCGTCGCAGGTTCTGCAGTCCGAAACGGCGTAATCCCGGAGCGTCGGCCAGCTAGCTGGCCGACGCTCCGCTCGCCTTACTCCTGGTCTTCCTTCCACGCCGCCGCACCCGTGTACGTGTACGGGTTGGCCAGGGTCTCGTGCTCGGGAACCTCCGGGTTCATGCCCTCTTCCCAGGCCTGCTCGCCGAGTTCGCTGCGCAGGTACGAGGTGGTCTCGTCGATCGCCCGCCGGGCCTTGGCCAGGTCCGCGCCGACCAGTTTGTGGTCGAACTTGACCACCCGCCCGTTCACCACCACGGTGTGCACGTCGCCGCGCTGGGCCTGGTAGACCACGTGGCCGTAGGGGTGCAGGATCGGGAAGCCGACCGGTGAGTCGTCGTTCTTGATCAGCACCACGTCGGCTTTCTTTCCCTCCTCCACGCTGCCGATGACGGAGTCCAGGCCGATGGCCCTGGCCCCGCCGCGGGTGGCCCAGTCGACGACCTGCTCGGCGCGCAGGTGGTGGTTGGTGACGGCCCTGCCCTCGTTGTGGTTCTCGAAGTGGTCCATGACCCGGTCGGCCGACAGCGTGGCCCGCATGGCGGAGAAGATGTCGGCGCTCCACCAGACGCTGGTGTCCTGGGACAGCGAGACCGGGATGCCGTACTTGCGAAGCTTCCAGGTGGGCGGGTACCCCTGGCCGGCGCTGCACTCGCTCTCGGTCGAGACCGACACCGAGCCGCCGGTGGCGGCGATCATGTGGTACGAGTCGGGGGACAGCGACGCGGAGTGCACGTAGACCGTCTGCGGGGTGCAGAAGCCGTTCTCGTACATCCGGCGGACGCCCGCGTCCAAGGTGATGCCGTACACCCCGGCGTGGGTGGTCACCGGCACGCCCATCTCCCTGGCCACCTCGAACGTGGCCTTCTCCGGGAACGCCGGGTCGTCACCGGGAATGTCGAAGGCGATCGCGAACCCCTGCATGTCACCCTTGCCGTCGAACCGGCGGACGTAGAAGTCCCGGAACTCCGGCGTGGTGCTCCACTCCCACGAGCCCTGCTGGATGTTCCCGTAGGCCAGCACGAACCGCCCGCGGGCCTCCTCCAGGGCGTCCGTGGCGGCATCGGCGTGGTCGGTGGTCTGCAGCCCGTGCGACCAGTCCACGGTGGTCGTCACCCCGGCGTCGACGGACTCGATGGCCGACAGCAGGTTCCCGGCGTAGACGTCCTGCGGGCGGAACTTCTTGCCCCAGTTCAGGTAGTACCAGACGAAGTACTGGGTGAGGGTCCAGTCGGCGCCGTAGGCCCGCATGGCCGTCTGCCACATGTGCCGGTGGGTGTCGATCATGCCCGGCATGACGATGCCGCCGGTCGCGTCGATCTCCGCGGTGCCCTCGGGCACCGGCAGGTTCGGGCCGACCGCCGTGATCCGCTCCCCGGTGATCAGCACGTCGGCGCCGGCCAGGACCCGGTGCCCGTCGTCCATGGTGAGCACCGTCGCGTTGCGGAAAACCAGCGGCCGTCCCGCTTCCAGGTCCGCTGCCGTCGTCATGGAAACCTCCACTGTGGGACGTCGAATGCTGTCTGGCGGCCGCGCTGGCGGACGAGTGTCCGTGAACCGGTCACGAGCGGCCTGATCGGAAGCCTTGCCCCTTCTCCCGGCGGCTGTCAATAGTGCGTCACCCCAAGATGAGGGGGCTATACGGCAGGGCGGACACAGGCCCGCGAGAGCCGTTGTGTCCGCCATGCGGACGCGCGTACAGTGCGTGCAAGCAACCCGGCGGGAGGACGACGGTGGCACGCCGCGACAGCAGCCCCGACTTCGTCGAGGCGATCGCCCGCGGCCTCGACGTGATCCGGGCCTTCGGGCCGCGCCAGCCGGTCATGTCGCTGGCCGCGGCGGCCGCGGCGGCCGGCCTGCCTCGCCCCACGGCGCGGCGCATCCTGCTCACCCTGGAGGAGCTCGGCTACGTGCGGGCGGTCGGCGGCGGCTTCGAGCTCACCCCGCGCGTGCTCGACCTGGGCATGTCCTACGTCCTGTCCCGCGGCCTGTGGGAGATCGCGCGCCCGCACATGGAACAGCTGGTCGCGCGCACCCGCGAGTCCTCCTCGGTCGCGCAGCTCGACGGCTCGGACATCGTGTACGTGGCCCGGGTCGCGGTGCCCAAGATCGTCACGCTGGCCGTGACGATCGGCACTCGCTTCCCGGCCATGCAGACGTCCCTCGGCAAGGTCCTGCTGGCCGCGCTGCCGCCTGGCCAGGCCGAACGGATCCTGGCCGAGCCCACCCGGTCCGGCATCACCGCGCGCTGGCAGCCCGACGCCGGCGAGCGCGCCGCGGCGCTGCGCGAAGTCCGGGCCCGGGGCTGGGCGCTGACCGACGAGCAACTGGCCCCGGGCATCCGGTCGGTGGCCGCGCCGCTGCGGGACGGGGACGGCCAGGTGATCGCGGCGCTGAACGTCACCGTGCACGCCGCCGAGACTCCCGTCGAGGTGCTGACCGGGGAGTACCTGCCGCTGCTGCTGCAGGCCGCGGGCTCGATCAGCGCCGACTGGGCCGCCTGCCAGGCCGCCCCGCAGATCGTCAAGCCGGGCAGCGGCCATGTGTCTGCTGAGCGGACGGGCTGATCATCGTCGCCCGCCGGCGGCGGCCCGCAGCCGCCTGCCCCGGCGGATCGCCCGCGGTATCCGCCGCCGGGCGTCCAGGCTCGCCACGGCCAGCATGACCAGGCCCCCGACCAGCCACGCCGGGGTCTGCGTCACCGACCACCAGAAGTCCAAGGTGGCGAGCACGACCAAAACCAGGGTCCCGGCGACCGCGCCCGACACGAACTGGACGGCCCGCACCCGCGGCGCGCGGGTGAGGCGCCTGGCCGTGGCGGCCGCCGCGGTGGCCCACAGCACGATCGCGACCGCTGTCGCCAGTCCGGTGGCGAGGAAGCCGGGCAGGTAGCCCCACGAGTCGTCCAGCTGAGCAGATGTGTGTGAGCCCGCGGCCAGGGCCAGGCCGGCCAGCCCGCCTGCGGCCGCCGCGCTCGCTCCCGCCGCCCACGCGACCCGGCGCCGGATCTTGGGCCAGCCGCCCCCCCGCAAGAACCTGACCAGCGCCGGAAGGGCCGCCAGACCGCCGGCCACGACCACCGCGCCGGTCAGGGCGACGGCCGCCAGCAGCGTGTCGAACGCCGCCACCTGCCATCCTCGTGCCGGGAGCGGCGAGATCATGAGATTCTCCGGCAGGATGGCGAAGACCAGCCCAGCCATGATCACCGGTCCCAGCTGCTCAGGTCCGGTCAGCGGCTTGACCACCGTCCTTGCGGCCCGCCGCGCCTGGTGAGCTCGTTCGCGCAGGCCGCCCCAGGCCACGCCGAGCCGCAGCCGCCACGTCGGCCGCCCCTCGTCCACAGTGTCCTGGATCAGCGCCAGCAGTTCCTCGCCGAACTGGTCCCGCCAGGCCCGGGGGTACCAGCGCAGCAGGCGCGCGGGCCTCATGCCGGGTCCAGCCCGAGCCGGGCCAGGCCCGCCCTGGTGACCCGCCGCATGTCCGCCAGCGCCTCGGCCAGCGCGGCCGAGCCCGGGGGAGTGATCCGGTAGGGCCGGCGCCGGTCGTCGCTGCCCAGCGGCTCGATCAGGCCCCGCTCCACCAGCCGGGTGATCGCCCCGTACAGCGCACCCGGGCCGAGCCTCACCCCGGCGAAGTCCTCGATGTCCTTGGCCAGCGCGTGCCCGTGCTTCGGCCCGTCGGCCAAGCTGACCAGGATCAGCAGCGGCGGATCGTTCGGCCGCCGCAGCCCGCTAGGCGCCATGACCCCTTTCTACTACGTCCCACGTAGCTACGCAACACGTAGCTTCCTCGCCTCCCCGCCTCCAGCCGCCGCCCGAAAGTGATGAACTCCCGGTTTCACTGCCCCCTAGCGTGGTGAAACCGCGGTTTCACTCGGTTCGGGAGGCGGCGCCGACGGGTGCGCGGCGATCAGCAGCAGCGCGTCCAGCAGCCGCCACCAGTCGGGCTCGACCAGGTCCCGGCCCATCGCCTGCGCCAGCGCGGCCAGCCCGGATACCAGCTGGGCGGAGAGCTCATCGGCGTCCCGGCCCAGCGTCGCGGCCATGGCCGCGACCGTCTGCCGGAACCGGCGGGTGCGGCCGAGCCGGACCAGCGAGGGAGGAATCTGCGGTGCCGCCGCCGGGCCATCTTCCTGCGGGGCGAGGGTCACGACCAGCCGCAGGTCCAGGGCCTCGGCCAGTCTGCGCAGCGCCGCGGTCGTCGGGTTGCCCCGGCCGTTCTCCAGGTTGGCGATGTAGGGGACCGACAGGCCGGCGTCGGCCGCGACCGAGGCCACGGTCCGGCCCGCCGCGGTCCGCCGGGCCCGCAGCTGGCGGCCGATCGCTGAATCCTCCACGCCCCTCCAGTCTTGACAGAATATCCATAAGCAAAGTTATTCTGACAGAATACTAACTGGGCCTACAGGACAGGCGGCGCTCATGTTCCAGGCCTTGCGTATCCGGGACTTCCGGCTGCTGTGGGGCGGCAGCGTGATCAGCGCGCTCGGCACCTGGCTGCTGGTCCTGGCCATCCCCGCCCACGTCCTCCTGGTCACCGGGTCGCTGCGCGACACCGGGCTCACGCTCGCCGCGCAGTACCTGCCGGTACTGCTCCTCGGGCCGGTGGCCGGCGTGGTCACCGACCGCTGGGACCGGCGACGGCTGATGATCGCGACCAGCCTGTTCCGCGCGGGCGCGGTGGCCGTGATGCTGCTCGGCACCTCTCCCGGCCGCTACTGGGTACTCTATGCCGCCCTGATCGCCGAGAGCAGCGGCGGCGTGCTGTATATCCCGGCCTGGCAGGCCCGCACGCCGGCCATGGTGGGCACCGGCACGCTGCTGAGCAGCGCCAACTCGCTCAACGCCCTGGCCGACGGGGCCGTGCGGTTGATCGGCGGCCCGCTCGGCGGCATCCTCCTGGCCGCCTGCGGTGTCCGCTGGCTGATCTGCGCCGATGCCCTCAGCTACCTGGCCTCCGCCGCCGCCAACGCGCTGACCAGCAGGCCGGTCAGGCGGGCCGGCAAGCACGCGGACCCCAAGACCGCGGTCACCGGGGTGGCCCGCGATCTGCTCGAAGGCGGCCGTGTCCTGCGCGCCCAGCCACTGGCCCGGGCGCTGCTGGTCGTCACGGTCGTCTTCCTGGCCGCCAACGCCTCGCTCAGTGCCATGCTCATCCCGCTCGGGATCCGGCGGCTGGGCGGCAGCGAGAACACCGGATTCGTACTATCCGCACTCGGCGTAGGGTTCCTGCTCGCCGCCCCGCTGCTGCGCGCGCTGCTGGACCGGGTCCAGCCGCGCACCCTGCTGGCTGCCACCCTGGCCGCCACCGCCGCCGGCCAGTTCGGCCTGTTCACCTCGACCTCGCTGGCCACCGCGCTGCCCGCGGCCGTGGCCATCGGCATGTTCGGCTCGATGTCCGAGGTCATCCCGCAGACCGCCATGCAACGCGTCATCGCCAACGCGGTCCTCGGCCGGATCAGCGCCGTCTTCCTGACCGGCGAGGCCGCGGTCGGCCTGCTCGGCGCCGTGGCCGGGCCGTTCCTGGCCCAGGCCACGTCCCTGGCCGGACTGGCCGCGCTGGCCAGCCTGGTCACCCTGGCCGCCGCCGTCCTGGCCCGCCTCACCGTGCCCCAGATGGCCGCGGTCGGGCCAGAAACGTCATCGCCCGGCTAGCGCGAGCGGGAGGGCGGAGCGGAACGCCACGATCCGTTCGGCCGCCTCATCCGCGGTGATGGCCGGTTCCACGATCGCTTCCGCCTCAGCCGGCCCCACGGCCTCGGCGACGGAGCGCGCCTGGCCCGCGCCGAGCCGCGTCAGCGCGGGCACCGTCTGGCCCACCGCGTCGAGCGAGGCGGGCTCCGCGAGCACCCCGATATCAGCCAGCCAGCGCACCGCCGAACCCGCCGTGTACACCTGGCCGTCCAGGCAGTATGTCAGCTCGCCGCCGAGCCGCCAGGCCACCGACGCGGACAGCCCGGACGACGACCTGGCCGCCTCGGACCACGTGCCGGTTTAAGCCCCAGCTGAAAGGGTTTGCGGCGAGTGTGGGTTGCTGGTGATCCTGGGGCTGGAAACCACAGCCGGTGGTCCGAGCTGGCCATGGTCCGGCCGACTATGGCCAGCCCACCGCCGCTGGCCCGTACTGGGGCCGGGCCGGCCGTCTGACTCGGCTATCCGGCGCGCAGCAGTTCGGCGCCGAGCGGCGTGAGCACGTGCAGGACCGCGCTGCCCTGTCGGCGAGTGACGATGAGACCCGCGTCCCGCAGCACCGACGCGTGCTGGCTGGCCGCCGCGAGCGAAATCCCCACCCGGACGGCGAGCTCGGTGGTGGTGCATCCGTCCGCGACAGTACGCAGCACCGCGGCCCGGTTCCGGCCGACCAGCGCGGCCAGCGCCGCCCCCCGGGACTGTGGGTTATTCCAGAGGTGACGCAGCCCGGCGGGCGGCAGCATCAGCCAGGGCACCTCCGCGGGATCGCTCGGGTTCGTGTGCAACATCGGGATCTGGCCCACGAACACCGAGGGCACCAGCGCGATGCCCCGGCCGTTCAGGGGAAAGTCCAAGTCGGTGGGCATCAGCACCTCGAGCACCGGCGGCCGCCAGCGGATCCACTCGCTCTGCAGCGAGGCCAGCAGCCCGTCGGGCCCGGCGGTCGCCAGCGCCCGGAGGCACGCGACCTGCTCGGCGTGCAGGCAGGCGTGCATCCGGGTCCAGTACGGCTCGACCAGCACCTGGTGGGCAGCCACCGCCGCCGCGGCGAGCCGGAGCCGAGCCTGCCCGCCGGTCTCCGCGACCGCCCACGCCGTAGCGGGCAGCTTATGCATCCGGTCAGTGAACTCCATCTCCAGCAGGAGGTGCTCGCGGGGTAGGGCTAGCAGCGCTTGGACGCCCTGCTCCATCGTCGGCGCGGTGCCGGTGAGCACGGGCAGGTCTACGCCCGGGGACCCGGGGGGGCACAGCACCGTCAGCGCGGTCATCTGCGGCGTGAGCCTGTCCTTCACCTGGCTGCGCCACTGCCGGTACGGCGCACGGGGCTGTTGTGGGCAGCGCAGCAGGGACATTGCCTTCACGGTCTCGGCCAGCGGACCGAGGGTCGGCCTGACCTGGATCCGCTCTAGGTCCTCGGCCGTGAAATGGATCCGCCAGACCATGACATCCAGGGTGGCGCACCACCCGGGAATCGGTCAAATACTCCCGGTTTGCCCGCCGCGGTCCGGGGAAAGCGGGGATCAGGGGACCGGAGGGAGGAGCACCATGACTCGCAAGGCGCTCTGGCTGCTTCCCGCGTCCCTGGCCGCGGTCGTGGCCAGCCAGTGGAAAGACATCGCCCGCTTCGTCAAGATCCACCAGATGTCGAGCGGCGCCCCGCCCGCCCCCAGTGCCCCGCCCAGCACCAGCGCCCCGCCCGATCCAACCTGAGCGGGCCGCGCTGAGTCAGTGGAACAGGGCGCTGTAGGCGTTGAGGGCCGGCTGGCCGCCCAGGTGGGCGTAGAGCACGGTGGAGTCCGGGCCGATCCGGCCGGCGCGGACCAGGTCGATGAGCCCGGCCATCGACTTGCCCTCGTACACCGGGTCGATGATCATGCCTTCCAGCCGCCCGGTCAGCCGGATCGCGTCCAGGGTGGACCGCACCGGGATGCCGTAGTAGTCCCCGGCCCAGCCCTCCAGCAGCGTGATCTCGTCGTCCCGCAGATTCCGGCCCAGGCCGATGAGCTCGGCGGTGTTCCGGGCGATCTTCTCGACCTGGGCCCGGGTCTCCCCGATCCGGGCCGACGCGTCGATGCCGATCACCCGCCGCGGCCGGCCGGGGTCGTCTGCGGCGGCGAAGCCGGCGATCATCCCGGCCTGGGTGGAGCCGGTCACGCTGCACACGATGATGGTGTCGAAGAACAACCCGAGTTCGGTCTCCTGCCGCTGGACCTCATAGGCCCAGTTCGCGAAGCCGAGCCCGCCCAGGCGGTGGTCGGACGCGCCCGCCGGGATGGCGTACGGCCGGCCGCCCGCGGCGCGGACCTCCTCCAGAGCCTGCTCCCAGCTGCTCTTGATACCGATGCCGAAGCCCTCGTCGACCAGCCGGACGTCGGCCCCCATGATCCGGGACAGCAAGATGTTGCCCACCCGGTCGTTGACCGAGTCGGGCCAGTTGACCCAGCTCTCCTGGACCAGCCGGGCCTTCAGGCCCAGCTTGGCCGCGACCGCGGCGACCTGGCGGGTGTGGTTGGACTGCACCCCGCCGATCGAGACCAGCGTGTCCGCGCCCTGGGCCAGCGCGTCCGGGACCAGGTACTCCAGCTTGCGGGTCTTGTTCCCGCCGAAGGCGAGCCCGGAGTTGCAGTCCTCCCGCTTGGCCCAGATGGCCGCGCCGCCCAGGTGGGCGGTCAGCCGTTCCAGCGGGTGAACCGGGCTCGGCCCGAACAGCAGCGGATAGCGCGGGAAGTCAGCCAGGGACACCGGAGCCTCGCCTAGAAGAGCACGTACAGCTTCCGGATAGTCTCGTGGATCAGCCAGGTCCCGGTCCAGCCGCGGGGGAACACCGCGGTGTCGCCCGGCCCGATCTCGGTCGGCTCGCCGCCGTCGGGCGTGACGGTCATCCGGCCCGACAGGATGTGCACGAACTCGTTGTTCTCCAGGGTCCACCGGGACGGTCCCGCGGTGCACTCCCAGACGCCCGCTTCCTGGGCGCCCTCTCCGGTCCACAGCGTGGTGCCCGAGGTGTGCATCGGCTCGCCAGTCGCCTCCTCCAGCGGTCCCCAGTCCTCGAGCTTGGCGTCGGCCGCGGCGGCCAGGAACGGGGTGGCAGTGATCATGACGTGGAGATCCTTTCGGGGAACGGCAGGGCGATGGGGTCACTGGCCAGGCGGCTGCGCCCGGCCTCGTCGAAGCGGTCCAGGCCGAGCGAGGACACGTCGAGCACGTCGGTCGACCCGGTGAGCGCCACGTCGGCCGCGGCCTTGGCCACGCCGGGTCCCCACATCATGCCCGCGCCGCCGGCGCAGGCCACGGTGAGGTGATCCAGCCCGGGCGCGCGGCCGATGATGGGCAGGTGGTCCGGGGTGAAGTCGATGGTCGCGGCCCAGATCCGGCGCAGCCCGAGCCCGGCGGTGACCGGGACCAGGCGGTTCAGCCGCGCCCGCATCCGGGCCAGGTAGTCCTCGTCCACCTCGCGGTTCTCGCCCGGCGGCTCATCCGGGTTGCTCATGCCGAACAGCAGGCCGCCTTCTTCCGGCCGCCAGTACAGCCCCGCGGCCAGGTCGAACACCATCGGCACCCGGGAGCGGTCCAGGTCCGGGTGCTGCTCGGTCACCGCGACCTGGTGCCTCGCGCCGCCCGCCGGGATGCGCAGGCCGGCCAGCCGGCCGACCGCGGCCAGCTTCGGCCCGCCGGTGAGTACCACCAGACCCGCGTCGATCCGGTCCCGGCTGGTGTCCACGCCGCCCCGGGTCAGGCCGCGGAACGCGACGTGCTCGGCGATCTCGACCCCGCTGCGCAGCAGCGCCACGGTGTAGGCGGCCACGTTGCGCGGCGGCGTGATGTACCCGTCCTGGGCGCAGAACGTGCCGCCGAGCGTCTGGCCCGGCGCCAGCGTCGGGTTGAGCTTGTCCACCTCGTCCGGGTCGAGCCAGCGCACCGGGACGCCCAGGGCGGTCTGCATGGCCATCCGCTCGCGGGCCGCGGCGAGGTCCGCCTCGGTGAAGCAGGGGAGCAGGTAGCCCTGCTCGGTGAACCCCGAGTCGGTGCCGATCTCGTCCCGCTGGCGCAGGTAGAACTGACGAGACCAGACGCCCAGCCGGACGGCCTCGGGCGTGCCGCCCTGCATCCGGACGACGCCCGCCGCGCGGCTGCTCGCGCCCTGCCCCAGATGGCCCTTCTCGACCAGCACCACCCGGTCCAGCCCGGCCCGGCGCAGGAAGTACGCGCACCACGCGCCCACCGTCCCGCCGCCCACCACCACGGCGTCAGCAGTCCTCATCGCGCCACCACCCCGGCGTTCCTCATTGGCACACGACCGATGCTGGCATAGACTGAACATTCAGTCAATAAGGCTGCGCCCGAGGGAGGATCCGCCGGATGTACGGATTGTCGAGCGAAGACCTGGCCATCCAGGTCCGGGCCCGCGAATTCGCGGACGAGCTCATCCCGTTCGAGGAGCAGGCCGAGGCCTCCGGCGGCGAGCTGCCCGCCGACGTGACCGCCGGGCACGCCAAGCGGGCCCGCGAGCTGGGCCTGCACTCGACCAACATGCCGGCCGAACTCGGCGGGGGCGGCTGCACCACCCTGCAGCAGGTGCTGGTGCAGGAGCAGGTGGGCCGGGTGACCAACGCGCTCGGCTGGGTGGCGGCCACCCCGCCGTCCTGGCTGCCCGAGGTGGCCACGGCGGACCAGGTCGAGCGCTACGTGCGGCCCGCGATCGGCGGCGAGCGGGAAGAGTGCTACGCGATCACCGAGGAAGGCGCGGGCTCCGACGTCGACGCGATCCAGGCCACCGCCTACCGGGACGGCCAGCAGTACGTGCTCAACGGGGTCAAGTGGCACGTCACCTCGTACAACACCGCCGACTTCGCCTTCTTCCAGGCCCGGTTGCGCGGCGGCCCGCACGACGGCGAGCACGCCATGTTCCTGGTCGACCTGCCCAGCCCCGGCGTCCGGGTGGTACGCACGCCGGCCTACACCCACACGATCAGCCATCATCACCCGATCGTGGCGTTCGAGAACGTACGGGTCCCGGTCGCGAACCTGGTCGGGGCCGAGGGCGACGGGATGGCCTTCGCGTACGAGTGGTTCCGGTTCGAACGGCTGATGGTCGCCGCCCGCTGCCTCGGGGCGGCGGAACGGCTCACCGCGGAGATGACCGCGTTCGCCGCCACCCGCCGGGCGGGCGGCGGCCCGATCAGCGACCACGGGCTGGTGGCCGGGATGCTCGCGGACAGCCTGACCGAGCTGTTCGCGGCCCGGGCCATGGCCTACGAGACGGCGCGCGGCATCGACCGCGGCATCGACACCAAGGTGTCGCACGCCCAGTGCTCGATGGCCAAGCTCTACTGCTCGGAGATGGCCGGCCGGGTCGCCGACCGCGCCGTCCAGGTCTTCGGCGGCCGCGGCTACATGCGCGAGAACGTCGCCGAGCGGTTCTACCGCGAGCTGCGCGTGGAGCGGATCTGGGAGGGCACCAGCGAGATCCAGCGCATGATCATCGCCGGCCAGATGATCAAGCGCGGCCCCGCCGCCCTGGCCTAGCTCCTGCGCCGCGCTAGCTCCTGCGCAGCACCGCGGCTTGTTTCTCCAGCGGGAGGATCTCGGACTCGAAGTCCGGGTAGGCGTCCAGCCAGCGCCCCAGTACCTTCTGCATGTCCGGCACGATGAGGTCGTCCAGGACGGCGGTGGCCACCGGGCTCAGCGACCCGATCAGCAGCGGCAGGGCCGGATAGCGGGCCTGGTGACCGGTGACCGCGGGCGGCCCGTCCACGAACAGGAGATCGATCCCGGTCAGGTCCTGCCAGGCCCGCCGGGCGTACCACGAGTAGGTCTCGCCATCCAGGCTGAAGCTCTCCAGCGGGGCGTCGCGGACCTCGGCCAGATCGCCGACGTCATGCCGGGCCAGCAGGTCGCGGGTCTTGGCGCCGAACGCCGCGTCGTGCTCGAGCGCGATGATCCGGCCGTCGATCCCGAACCGCCGCATGGCCAGGGCGAGCCACAGCGTGGACGCGCCGCTGCCGCACTCCACCACCAGCGACGGCCGTGCGGTGATGACCAGGTCGACCAGCACCACGAGCAGGTCCGGCGAGGCGGCCCAGACCCGGGTGGCGGGCAGCACGTCGCTGGCAGGCAGCACCGCGCTCAGGTTCTGCAGCGCTTCGATCTGGCGGAACGTCTGCCTGATCTCCTTCTTGATCTCCTTTTCCAGGCCCGTTCCGACCCGCTGCACGGCCTCGCGCGCGCCCTTGGTCTGGCGGTCCAGGTTGGCGATCCGGACCGCCAGGTCGAGGTTGTGCCGGATCAGCAGGAGCAGGCCGCCGAGCAGCAGCCCCAGCGCCATCAGGGCCGCCGTCGCCACCGCGCCCGCCCCGGTGGCCAGGCCCAGCCCGAGCGCGCCCGCCAGCCACGCGACGACCAGCACGGCCACGGTCTGGGGGCGCACGAACCGCCGGATCAGCCGGCGCATGGCGGACTCCTTCTGTCCTGCGGCGTAGTCGCAAGATGGTAGCAGCCCGGCGTGTCTAGCCCAGGAAGTAGTCGGCCGGGAGGTTGGCCTCGATGGCGGACAGCACCACCGCATCGTCGGGCGTGGTCCGGGGGCGGAACCGCGCGGCGACCGTACCGTCCGGCCGGACCAGGAACTTCTCGAAGTTCCACTGGATGTCGCCCGCCTCGCCGCCGGCGTCAGGCACCGCGGTCAGCACGTCGTAGATGGGATGCCGGCCGGGGCCGTTCACCTCGATCTTCTCGAACATCGGGAACGTGACCCCGTAGGTCGCCGAGCAGAACTCGGCGATCTCCTCCGCGGTGCCCGGTTCCTGCCCGCCGAACTGGTTGCAGGGGAAGCCGGCCACCGCGAGCCCGCGGGCGGCGAACTGCTCGTGCAGCTTCTCCAGCGCCGTGTACTGGGGCGTGAGCCCGCACTTGGAGGCCACGTTGACGATCAGCAGCGCCGAGCCGGGCGCGGCCGAGGCGAGCGAGGAATCCTGCCCGGCCAGGGTCTTTACCGGGATATCAAGAATGGTCACCCTGTAAAACTACCGGGCTCCACCCGGTGAAGCCGAGGTAGCCCCGGGCGATGGTGGTGACGAACGAGTACACCGCGTCCTCGTCGGGTGCCAGCGGTCCCGGTGACGCGTACGGCGAGGCCAGCCCCCGCTGCACCGACTCGCACGCGCCCCAGTCCTGCCGGTTGGTGATGTCCCAGAACTCCACCGCGTAGCCCGGGTCGAAATCGGGCCGGGCCACCGCCTCGGGCGCGAACGCCCAGGTGCACTCGATCCAGGTCTTGTCCGCGGCCACCGGGACCAGCCGGTGCGTCATCACGTAGTCGGGATGCAGGCTGAGCAGGACGTTCGGCAGGATGTTCACGTAGATGACGGTGCGCAGGCCCTGGGCGTCCAGGCCGCGCAGCGGCACGCCGCCGCTCGAACCGTCCAGGGACATGGTGGCCATGCCGTCCCGCAGGTCCATCCAGCCGCCCACCCACGCGCCGTCGGACGCGTAGTTCTCGCCGCTCTTGGGCGGGCTGACCCGGCACAACTCCGGGTGGATGGACGGGCAGTGGTAGCACTCGTGGTAGTTCTCGGTCAGGATCTTCCAGTTGGCCGCGGCCTCGTAACTGTGCCGCCCGGCCGTCACCAGGCGCTCCGGCTCGTACGGCGCGATGACCTCGTCGAGCTTGGCCAGCGCCTCGTCCAGCGAGCCAGCAAGACCGCCCGAGGCGTCGACGAAGACCAGGCCGTGCCACTCGGTGACCGGCAGCGCCGCCAGGCCCCACGACCCGAACTCGAAGCCGGGTACCTTCTTGAAGCTCCCGGCCGCGTGCAGGTTGCCGGCCAGCGTGTACGTCCAGGCGTGGTACGGGCAGATGATCATCCGCTGCCGGGCGCCCTCACCGCAGGGCAGCAGCTCATGCCCGCGGTGGCGGCAGGTGTTCGCGAACGCCCGCAGCGCGCCATCCTCGCCCCGGACCAGCAGCACGCTGCCCGTCCCGGTCGCCTCGGCGCGCTGGTCGCCCGGCTCCGGCACCTGCTCGCTGCGCGCGACGCACGTCCAGCCGCCGCCGAAGAAGTTCCGCTGCTCCCACTCGAACACCGCGGGATCCACATACGCCGCCCGCGGCAGCATCCGGCTCTCCCCGAACGCCCGCAGCGCCTGCTCCAGCCCGGCCGGGTCGATCGGAGCCGGGTCACGCCGGTAACCAACATTTTGACTGACCATACAGTCAAGAGTAAGCTGCCCGCCCGAACCCTGTCCAGCCGCGCCGGCCCCGGCGTCTTGTCCCGTGCCCATGTTTCCGCTTATTTCGCGGCTATGACGCAGGTCGGGACGGCCCCTCTGGCTGATCTTGCGGTCTCGCTCCCGCCGTGCCAATACTGCAGACATGGGCGACCGAAATGTGCTCGGCGGCGAGCTCGAGCCATGTGGAACCGATCCTCTTACCGGGTTTTACCGGGACGGCTGCTGCACCACCGGACCCGAGGATCTCGGCAGCCACACGATCTGCGCGGTGGTGACCGCGGAGTTCCTGGCGCACCAGCGCGGCATCGGCAATGACCTGTCCACGCCGATGCCCCAGTTCAGCTTCCCCGGGCTGGTGCCTGGGGACCGGTGGTGCGTGACCGCGGCCAACTGGCTGCGCGCGCACCGCGACGGTGCCGCCGCCCCCGTGGTGCTGGCCTCGACCCACGAGCGCGCGCTGCAGATCGTCCCGCTCGACGTGCTCAGGCAGTACTCCGTCGACGTCCCCGCCGACGCCGCCGCCCTCGAGGAATAACCGCCCACCCCGTCCAGGCGAAGATCTTTATCCGGAACGGGCCGTGGTACCCGCCCCCCGCCCGCTCGACGCGGTCGCGGCGTGCGCCGTGAGCGCCTGCCAGGCCGCGGGAGTGAGCGAGTACGCGCCGGTGCTGCCGCCGGTGAGGTACTGCCAGGCGGCGGGCCGGGCCAGGGTGGCCGCGGCGGTCAGCACGACCGGGAGCGGGGCCAGCCAGTCACCCGCAAGCGGCGTGAGTTCTTCCCGGCTGGCCCGGTAGTCGCCCCGGCGGGTCAGCGCGTTCCCCAGCTCGCGGGCAATTCCGAGGCGTCCGCCGCGCTGGGCCGCGCCCAGCACCGCCAGCAGCAGCTGGTGCGTCCGCACCCCGGGCCGTCCCGGTGGCTGCGGCCGCGCCGTACCCGTGCCCGCCACCTCGACCAGGGCCCGCACCAGGTCAACGCCGGAGGCCAGCGCGTTGACCGGCTCGACCAGACGCGGATTGATGTCGATGAACCGGACGCCGGCCCGGCTCAGGATCAAGTCCGCCGACAGCGCGCCGTGCCAGCGCAGGGCCGCGCCCAGCGCGGCGAGGTACTCGCGCGCCTCGGGCAGGTCCAGGCCGAGCTTGTGGCTGGCCCCGCCGCCTGATCCCTCGCGGACCCGCTGGCAGGCGTGGAACGCGACCAGCTCACCGTGCGCGAACACCGACTGGACCATGACCAGCGGCCCGTCGGCCGGCTGCTGGACCAGGACCCCGCCCGCGCCGAATGCCCCCTCGCGCTCGTACCTTGCTGCGACCTGGCGCAGTTCGGCTGCCGTCTGCACCCGGCACACCCCGGCCGACGCGGTGCCGATCGGCGTCTTCACGAAGGCCGGCAGTTCCCCGGCCGCCTCGAGTCCGGCCCTGTCCGCGGCGACCACGGCGGGCGGCTGCGGCAGGCCGGCCTGGGTCAGCGTGGCGAACGCGGACACCTTGTCCTGCACCCGGGCCAGCGCGCCGAAGTCGGGCACCGCCGTCCGCAGGCCCGCGGCCTCGATCCGGCCGCGCGCCAGCGACATGACGGTGACCTGCTCCTGCACCGGCAGCAGGACCTCCGCGTGCCGCCGCGCGGCGATATCCAGGGCCGCCTCCAGCCAGCCGAACGGGTCGGCGCCGACGCCGGGGACCTGGTGCACCCGGCGGACATGCCGGGTCATGCGGCACAGGCACAGCCTCTCCGCGGACAGCGCCTCCACCTGGTGACCGGCCCGGGAAAGCGCGGTGGCGCACTGCCGGGCGGCCAGGCTCGCACCATCGCTGAGCAGGATGAGCATCGTTACCTCCGAATAAGTATATTATGTAAGCATACGACATATACTTTGGTTGGCAAGCGGATGGGAGGCCCATGGGGCGGGTCGCGCAGATCAGCCGGGACGCGGTGCTGGCCGCCGCGCTCCGGCTGGCCGACGAGCGGGGACTGGCGGCGGTCACCATGCATGCCGTGGCCCGCAGCCTGCACGTCACGCCGATGGCGCTGTACCGGCACGTGGCCGACAAGGACGCGCTGCTGGACGGCCTGGTCGAACTGCTGCTGACCGAGTACCCGCGCCCCGCGGCCGAAGGCCCGTGGGACGACCGGCTGGTCACGCTGGCCGACGGGATCAGGGCCACCGCCCGCCGGCACCCGGCCGTTTTCCCGCTGCTGCTGACCAGGCCGGCCGTCACCCCGGCCGCCCGGACGGTGCGGGACGCGGTGCAGGCCGCGCTGCGCGACGGCGGCGTGAGCGACGGGGCGGTCGCCCGGGCCGAACGGCTGATCAGCACGGCCGTGCTCGGCTTCGCCGCCAGCGAGGCGGCGGGCCGGTTCCGCCACCATGACCAGTCCGTCATCGACGAGGACTTCGCCGAACTCCTGCGCTGGCTGCGCCGGTCCCTGTCCGCCGGGGGCGACTGTCCCAGATAATGATCATGTGCAGCAGGTGTTGTGTCCCCTGCTCGTGGGCCGGGACGCGGAGAGTCACCGGCTGCGCGCTGCCCTGACCGCGGCCCGGGCCGGCCGCGGCGGCACGGTGTTCCTGACCGGGGAAGCCGGGATCGGGAAGTCGCGGCTGGTCCGTGAGCTGGCGCGGATGGCCGACGCGAGCGGCCTGCCGGTCCTGACCGGGCGGGCGGTGGCCGGGGGAGTGCCGGCGCCGTTCCGGCCCTTCGCCGAGGCGCTGGTGTCAGCCGGGCGTACCCGCGGCCTTCCGGCCGGCGAGGAGCTCGGCCCGTTCCGGCCCGCCCTGGGGCGGCTGATACCGCAGTGGCGGCAGCCGCGGGAAACCGGCGCCGACGAGTCGTTCGTGTTCTTGGGGGAGGCGGTGCTGCAACTGCTTCGTGTCCTGTCCCCGGAGGCCGGCTGCGTGCTCGTCCTGGAGGACCTGCACTGGGCCGACCAGGAGACCCTCGCCCTGCTGGAGTACCTGGCCGACAACCTGTCCGCCGAGCGGGTGCTGTGCCTGGGCACCCTGCGCGAGGAGGAAGGAACGCAGGCCGCGGGCCTGGCCCGCGTGCTGGAGGCGCGCGGATCGGCCGCCGTGCTGCCGCTTGGCCGGCTGGACCCGGCCGCCATGGCCCGGATGGCCGTGGCCTGCGTCGGGGCCGATCACCTGCCGGACCAGGTGCAGGCCTTCGTGGCCGAACGGGCCGAGGGCATCCCGTTCCTGGTCGAGGAGGTCCTGGCCGGCCTGATCGGCACGGGGGCGCTGACCGAGCACGACGGCCGCTGGCGGGCGGCCGAGCTGGTCACTCCCGGCGTGCCTGCCACCTTCGCCGATACCATCCGGCGCCGGCTGACGGCCGCGGGCCCGGATGCCCGCCAGGTCATCGCCGCCGCCGCGGTGCTGGGCCGCCGATTCGACTGGGCCCTGCTCGGCCCGGTCACCGGGCTGGCCGAGGCCGATGTCGCGGCGGCGTTGCGGCGCGCCGTGGACCTGCAGCTGGTCGAGGCGGACCAGGACAGCGTCCGGTTCCGGCACGCGCTGACCCAGGAGGCGGTGCTTGCCACGCTGCTGCCGCCGGATCGGGTCCTGCTGGCCGGCCGGGCCCTGGCCGCGGTGGAGGCCGCCCATCCGGGCCTGCCCGGTGCCTGGTGCGTGCTGGCCGCTGACCTGGCCGAGCGCGCGGGTCACCCGGCCCGGGCCGCCGCGCTGCTGCTGGAGGCGGGACGCCGTGACCGGGCCGCGGGCGCCCTGGCCAGTGCCGAGCGGACGCTGACCCGGGCCCGGGACCTGACTGCCGCGGCCGGCGCGGGCCCGCGGACCGAGGCGGACGAGGCCCTGACCGAGGTTTTCGCCCTGTCCGGGCAGGTGGACCTCGCGATCCAGCTAGGTCAGACGCTGCTCGCCCGGCTCGGTCCCGGCCGCACGTCCCCGCGCACCGCGCACCTGCACCTGGAGATCGCGCGGGCGGCGATCGCCGGGGCCCGCTGGGCTGAGGCCGCCGGCAGCATCGAGGTCGCCCGCGGCGCACCCGGTGCCAGGGCCGCCCAGGTCGATGCCTGCGCCGCGCAGGTCGCGGCGGGCCAGGGCCGCCTGGCCGAGGCGGACCGGCTGGCCCGGGCCGCGCTGCGCGCGGCCGAGCACGACGGCCTGGCCGAGGTCGCGTGCGAGGCCCTGGAGGTGATCGGCCGGGTGGCGCGCCAGCGTGACCTGGAGGAGGCCGAGCGCGCGTTCGGCCGGGCGGCGCTCACCGCCCAGGCCAACGGGCTGCGGCTGTGGGAGCTGCGCGCGCTGCATGAGCTGGGCACCATCGACCAGCTCCGCACCGAGAGCGTGACCCGCCTGGAGCAGGCGCGCGAGCTGGCCGTGGCCCAGGGCGCACTGGCCCTGACCGCCACCCTTGACCTGCAGATCGCCGCCGGGCTGAACAAGCAGTTCCGTGCGGCCGAGGCCCTGCAGGCGGCCCGCCGGTCGGCCGACGCATCGCGCCGGTTCCGGCTGGCCACGCTCCCGATGGCGCTGATCTTCCAGGCCACCGCGCACGCCATCCGCGGCGAGGAACCCCAGATGGAGGCCCGCATCGCCGAAGCGGTGGCGCTCGGCCCCGAGGATCAGGACGTGCTGGGCTGCGCCTGGGGGCACTGCCGGGCCACCCTCAGCCTGCTGGCCGAGAACCTGGATGAGGCGCACGCCCGGATGGCGACCGGAGCGGGCCTGATCCTGAGCTCCTCGGCCACGATCGCGCCGCCGTTCCTCGGGCTGTGGCCGCTGCTCGGCGCCCTGCTCGGCCGGGACGCGGACCAGGCCGCGGCCCGGGTCCGGGCCGGCCACGGCACCCGGCACCTGGTGGTCGCGGCCCTGCTCGGCTACGCCGACGCCATCATGGCGGGCCGCCGCGGTGACCCCGCGGCCGCCGAGGTCGCGTTCGCCGTCGCGGACGGGCGGATGGGCCCGCTGGTCGCCTGGTACCGGAACTACGCGCGCCGGCTTGCCGCCGAGGCGGCGGTGGCCGACGGCTGGGGCGAGCCGGTCAGCTGGCTGCGGGAGGCGGCGGCCTACTTCGCCGCCCGCGGCGACGACCGGATCGCGGGCGCCTGCCGCGGCCTGCTGCGCCGGGCCGGGGCGCCGGTGCCGCGGCGGCGGCCGGGCGACGAGGAGCTACCCGGCCGGCTGCGCGCGCTGGGCGTGACCGAGCGCGAGGCTGACGTCCTGGTCCTGGTCGCGCAGGGCCTGGGCAACCGCGAGATCGCCGAGCGGATGTTCCTGTCGCCCCGCACCGTGGAAAAGCACGTGGCCAGCCTGCTGGCCAAGACGGGCCTGCGCCGGGCCCAGCTAGCTGGGTACGCCGCCGGACTGGATAGGTAGCCGCCAGCTCCGGAATTGGGTGGCCGGTACCGATGCCCCGGCCGGCCGCCGCGGGTCACGATGCGGGCATGTCCGTGCCGGAGACGATGTTCCCCGCGACCGCCCGATAGGAGAATCCGATGACCATCCGGACCGCTCACTCAGCACCGCCCGGTGACCGCACTGCCGCCCATGGTGTTCTCGTCTCACCGGACTGGCTGCAAGCACACCTGCACGACCGCGCGGTGCGGGTGGTGGAGGTCGACGTGAGCCGCGTCGCCTACGACGAGTGGCACATCGACACCGCCGTGCTGTGGAACGTCTACCAGGACCTGAAGGACACCGACTACCGCCCGGTCGATGCCGCCGCGACCGGACGGCTCCTGGCCCGTTCGGGGATCGGCCCGGACTCGACGGTCGTGTTCTACGGGTACGCGCCCGCCCTGGGCTTCTGGCTGATGAAACTGTTCGGCCACGCCGACGTCCGCCTCCTGGACTGCTCCCGCGATGCGTGGCGGCGTGACGGCCGCCCGGGCAGCAGCCGGCCCGCGGAGCCCGCCCCGGACGGCTACGTCCTGCCCGAACCGGACCCCCTGCTGCGCGCGGACCACGCCGCGGTGCGGGACGCGATCGGCGACCGCCGCCGGACCCTCGTGGACGTCCGCAGCTGGGACGAGTACCGGGGGGAACGATTCTGGCCCTCCGGCGGGATGGACCCGGCCGGGCGGGCCGGCCACGTCCCGTCCGCCGTCCACCAGCCCATTGACGGCCTGTACGACGACCGCGGGTCATTCCGGCCGGCCGCCGATCTGCGCCGGATCTTCACCGGCGTCGACCTGGACGTCGACGATGAGCTGATCACGTACTGCACGATCGGCGGACGCGCCTGTACCGCCTGGTTCGTCCTGAGCCACCTGCTCGGCCGCGGTCACGTCCGGGTCTACGACGGGTCGTGGGCCGAATGGGGCCGGATGGCCGCCAGCCCGGTGGAGCAGGCCTGAGCCGTCCGCCGGCGCACGCGCCGATCAGGCGGAAATCGGGCCGGCGGTCACCTGGGTTGAGCTGGCGGCCCGCTGGCCGCCTGGTTTTCTTGCCGGAGCACGCCGACCAGCGTGTCGATGGCCCAGGCGATACCGAGCCGCGCGTCTTCCGCGCTGAGCCCGCACTCCTCGCTGACGGTGATCCAGGCCGGCAAGCTGGCCAGGTAGACGACCGCGCCCTCCCGTCTGCGGGCCTCGGCGGCCGGCAGGTGCGAGGTCACCTCGCCCAGTGCGGCCGTGATGGCCGCTACCCGCCGCCGCCGGTGCGAGGACCGGGCACGTCGGCCCAGCCTGGTCCACAGCATCGCGCGGACCAGCCGCGGGCTCTGGGCCCCGCGCCTGGCTGACTCCAGGAAGACCGGCCCGATGTCGTCCGCGCGCTCGATCTGGCGGGACAGCCCCATCCGCGCGACGACGTGGTCGCCGACGGCGTCGAACAAGGCCTGCCGGGTGGGGAAGTAGCGGTACAGGGTGCGCAGCGACACGCCGGCGGCGGCCGCGACCTGCGGAATCGCGATGTCGTCCGGGTCGTCGCGATCCAGCCGGTCGGCCAGGGCGTCGAGGATCACGTCCCTGACCACGGCGGCCTGCCGTTCCCGGAGGCTGCCGTCTGCCATCATGACATGACTGTGACACTTACGACATGATCGTGTCAATACGGCAAGCTCATGCCAAATTACCGCGCATGAGGTCACGATGCGCGGGGAACTGCTTTGCTAGCGGGGGAGAGGGGGACGTTCGTGAGTGGTGGCAAAGTCAGCGTCGGGACACCGGCGCGGCTGCGGTCGTTCGACCCGGTCCGGGTCGCCGACCTGGAGTACCGGGCCTGGGTGGGGTACTACCTGCGGAAGTGGCCCCAGGTGCTGCTCGCCTCGGTCAGCCTGGTCCGGTCGGGCTTCGGCATGGACTGGTTCCGGACCCTGCACGCCGCCTGGCTGATGCTGCGGGCCGCCCAGCTGTGGGCGCCGTACCCGGACAACCATCCCAAGCGGGCCCAGGCCTGCATGCGCCGCTTCTACGCCCTGGTCAGGCTCACCTACGGCGAGCCCGCCAACCCGGCTAAGGCGGCCGAACTGGAGGTCGAGTGGTGGCGCGTGCACCGCGAGGTCCAGTACCGGGACGGCGCGCACGCCATCGATGACGCCGAGCCCGACGAGGAACTGGTGGACTCGCTGGTCCGGCTGTACTCCTACCTCTACGGCGAGCCCGAGGCCGAGTTCCGCCCGGCCGCGGTGCACCGGGCCCGGGCCATGGACCTGTCCGATCAATGGGTCCGGGAGGGCTGCCAGCCAGACAGCCGGCTGCTCCCGCTGGAGCACGCCGCGCTGGTCCGCTGCTACGCCGCCCTGCTCGCCGCCGTCCATCATTAGGGCGCTCGTTCCTGGCGAACGGTAAACCGGTCGTCTGGTCTTGGCTCACGGTCGCTGACTGTCCCGGCTCGGACCGAGGGCTGGCTAGCTCGGCTGGGCGGCGGGGATCACGCCGAGCTGGGTGAGCATCGAGTACATGTTGAGGCCGCCCCAGCGTTCGTGAGCCTGGCCATTCTCGATACGGCCGATGTCCACGGCCTCGACGCTGATGTGCTTGCCGGTGGCAGGCAGGCCCATGAGGTCGCCGGTGTGGGTGCCGGTGACGGTGGTCCGGCTGGCGAACCGGTCACCGTCGGTCAGCAGGTCATCCAGGCTCACGTGCAGGTCGGGGAACGCGGCCCGGAACGCGGTGATCTGCTGCCGGAACGGCTCGACGCCCTGGAAGCCTTCGCTGTGCTCGGTGTAGCCGGCGGCGACGTACTTATCCAGCAGGGCGAGGTTGCCGGTGTTGATGGCCTCGTAGATGCCGTGCAGGACTTCTTCTGCCTGTGACATTCGGGATAGTCTTTCTAACTAGATGAGAGTATTACAATCATATGTATGGCAGCTGAGACGTCAAGGCCTTCACTTCGCCAAGCCCAGCGCGCGGTCACCGAGCAGCGGATCATCGAAGCCCTCGCCGCGCTGATCGACGAAGAGCACCCGCTGGAGATCTCCATGGCGGCCGTCGCCCAGCGGGCCGGGGTGTCCGAGCCCACCCTCTACCGTCATTTCCCGACCAAGCGGGACCTGTTCGCCGCCCTGGCCGGCTACCAGTTCCAGACGGTAACCGCCGGGCTCGCCCCGGCCTCGGTGGACGACCTCACCGACGCCGTTGGCCCCGTTTTCCAGCGGTCCGCCGATATGGAGAACGTGATCCGGTGGACGCTTGCCGCCACCGACCCGCAGCGCGTCCCGCGGCCTAACGTCCAAGCCCGCCTGGACATGCTGCGCACCGCCCTCGGCGATCGGGCCGGCCGCGACGACACCGCGCAGTTCCTCCTGCGCACCGTCCTGCTCCTGACCTCCCCGATGGCCTGGCTGTACTGGAAGGACTACCTCGGCCTCGACCCGGCCGCCGCGGCAGGCACCGCGGGATGGGCCATCAAGACCCTCGCCCGCGCCTCCAACCCGCCCGCCGGCCCGGGATGAGCATCCGGACTCGCCGCAGCTGGCCCGGTCTCCCCGTCCACCTTCCGCAGTGTGCGTCCGGCCTGGATGTTTCGGCTCGGCACCGGGCATGTCCTACAGTCGGCCTATGACCGATGCGGATCGGCCAGGACCGGGGCCGAACGACATCGCGGCGCTGCGGGCGGCCGATCCGGACCGGGAGGCCGTGGCCGAGCGGCTGCGGATCGCGGCCAGCGAGGGCCGGCTCGAGCTCTGGGAACTCGATGACCGGCTCGGCCAGGCCTATCGCGCCAGGACGTACGGCGACCTGGAGACCCTGGTCGCGGACCTGCCCGCGCAGCCGCCGTTCGTCTCCTACCCGGGCATCGGCGTCGAGCCGGAGACGCTGGTCCTGCGGACCACGACGCCCAACATCAGGCAGGCCGGCCGCTGGATCGTCCCGCGGCGGATCACCGCCGAGTCCACCACCGGGTGGATCACGATCGACTTCACCCAGGCTTCCTGCGCCTACCGCGAGGTCACCGTGGAGGTGATGACCCGGACCGGGTGGATCCAGCTGATCCTGCCCGAAGGCTGGGCGGCTCGCGTCGGCCCCCTGAGCACCTACACCGGGCACATCAGCAACCGGGCCGCGCCGACCGCGGACCCGGGCGCCCCGACCGTGACCGTGACCGGCCACCCGCTGTTCGGCTACATCAAGATCAGGCAGCGCCGCCGGCGCCGCTAGCCTGGTGGCCATGCGGCGCCCGCTGGCATCTCCCTAGCTGAGACATAGCCGTGGCATGCTGGGTCCATGCCGTCTCAGCTACCGGACGGTAGCACGCCAGGTCCGGAGCGCCCCCTCGCGCACTACGCCAGCGTCGCGCATGTGGCCCGGGTCTACGACTACCTGCTGGGCGGCAAGGACAACTTCGCGGCGGACCGGGAGGCCGCCGAGCAGGCCATGCGGATCAACCCCGACATCGTCTCCACCGCGCGGGCCAACCGCGTCTTCCTGGTCCGTGCCACCGGATACCTGGTCGCTCGGGCCGGCATCCGCCAGTTCCTGGACATCGGCACCGGCATGCCGACGAACAACAACATCCACGAAGTGGCCCAGTCCATCGCGCCCGAGTCCCGCATCGTCTACGTGGACCACGACCCGATCGTCCTGACCCACGCCCGCGCGCTGCTGACCAGTGCCCCGCAAGGCGTCACCGACTACATCGAGGCCGACTTGCGCGAGCCGGGAAAGATCTTGGCCGAGGCCGCGCAGACGCTGGACTTCAGCCGCCCGGTGGCCATCATGCTGATCTCCATCCTGCATCTCATCCTGGACCGGGACGACCCCTACGACCTGGTCAGCCAGCTGGTCAACGCGGTGGTGCCGGGCAGTTACGTGGTGATCAGCCACGCGGCCAGCGACATCGACACCGGGGCCATGATCAGCATGACCAACCGCCTCAACGAGCTGATGGCCCAGCAGGCCGTCCCGCGCACCCACCGCGAGGTCGCCGCGTTCTTCGCCGGGCTGGACCTGCTCGAGCCCGGCCTGGTCCGCATCCCGGAATGGCGCCCCGCCTCGGTCAGCGAGTCCGCGGTCCGGGCCCAGATGTGGGGCGCCGTCGGCCGCAAGCCCTGAGCCCGGCCGGAAGAACGAGGCTCTGCCCGCTGTTCGGACAAGTCGTGGATGATGCCCTGACGTTCGGCCCCGAGCGGGTACCGCTGTCCGTCCTTGACCTGGCCCCGGTGCCGGACGGCGGGAACGCCGGCGATGCGCTGCGCGCGACCATCGACCTGGCCCGGCACGCCGAGCGGCTCGGGTTCCGGCGGTTCTGGGTCGCCGAGCATCACAACATGCCCGGCATCGCCAGCTCGGCCCCGCCGGTGCTGATCGGCCACATCGCCGACGCGACCACCACCATGCGGGTGGGATCCGGCGGCGTCATGCTGCCCAATCACGTCTCGCTGGTGATCGCCGAGCAGTTCGGCATGCTGGAGGCGCTCCATCCCGGCCGCATCGACCTGGGCATCGGCCGCGCGCCGGGCACGGATCAAGTGACGGCGGCCGCGCTGCGCCGCTCGCCCGACGCGCTGTCCGCGGATGACTTCCCCGACCAGCTCATGGACCTGCTCGGGTTCTTCACCGGCCGCTGGCCCGAAGGCCACCCGTTCGCGCAGATCACCGCGGTACCCGGCCGGGGCCACCAGCCCGCGATGTGGCTGCTCGGCTCGAGCGGCTACAGCGCCCAGGTGGCCGGCCTGCTCGGCCTGCCGTTCGCGTTCGCCCATCACTTCAGCCCGGCCAACACCCTCCCGGCGCTGGCCTTGTACCGTTCCCACTTCCGCCCGTCCGACGCGCTCGAGCGCCCCTACGCCATGGTCGCTGCCGCGGTGGTCTGCGCGGACACCGACGAGCGGGCCCGCTTCCTGGCTGGCTCCGGTGCCCTGTCCTTCCTGCGGCTGCGCTCCGGCCGCCCCGGGCCCTTGCCGTCACCGGAGGAAGCAGCCGCCTACCCCTACAACGACCTGGAGCGCGCCTTCGTCGAGGACCGCCAGGCGACCCAGGTCCTCGGTGCTCAGGAAACCGTACGCCGCGGCCTGGCCGACCTGCTTCAGGCCACCGCCGCCGACGAGCTGATGCTGACCACCATGGTCTACGACCCGGCCGACCGCCTGCGCTCCTTCGAGCTGGTCGCCGCCCTGGCCGCCGCCCCAGCACCGACGGCCTAACCCGCCTGGCCGCCGCCCGGGTGACGTGAGTGGTGCGCGGCGGGTCAGGCCCGTGGCTGGTCGGGGTCGAGCGGGACGGCCGCGGCGGTGATCACGTCCAGCGAGGTCGCTTCCGGGGCCGTGACCGCGTTCAGGGTCCAGTCGGTCAGGACGCGCAACCGGTTCCCGGGCATGACCCCCAGGTGGTAGACACGGGTGACGACATTGGCGGCCGGCCCGGAGATCGGGATGTTCAGCGGGTTGGCCGCGGCGGCCAGCCCGCCAAGGTCGACCAGGAAACCCAGGTCATGGTGTTTGTAGGGGTTGGCCGTGCCGTGCCCGAGCGAGGCGGCGACGTTCCGGGCCACCTGCTTGCCCTGGCGCTGGGCGTGCTGGGCGGTCATGCCGCAGACCTCGCCTGGGCGGGTCAGGTCGGGCACCGCGGCGCAGTCCCCGCAGGCGTAGATGTCCGGGGCGTCGGGCACCTTCATGAACTCGTCGACGACCAGCCGCCCCCGGTTGGTCTTCAGGTCTATGCCGTCGACCAGGGGGTCGGCGCGGACCCCCACGCACCAGATCAGCGACCGGGTGGGCACCTTCTCTCCGGTGGACAGCTGAACGGAGCCGTCCAGGGCATCGGCGACCGACTGGCCGGTGCGGACCTCGACGCCGCGCCGCCGCAGGACCCGGTCGGCGGTCTTGGATAGCCGCGGATCCAGCTGGGGCAACAGCCGCGGCGCGGCGTCCAGCAGCATCCACCGGATCGGCTGGCCCGCCAGTCCGGGCATCGTCTTGGCCAGGCGGGTCGTCATCTGCTGGCTGTTCGCCGTGACCTCGGTGCCGGTGTAGCCCGCGCCGACCACCACGAACGTGCAGCGCGCCTCGCGCTCCGCGGGGTCGGTGGCGACTGAGGCCAGCTCGAGCTGGCGGATGATGTGGTCACGGAGGTACACGGCCTCGGCGATGGTGCGGAACCCGTGCGCGTAATCGGCCAGGCCCGGAATGGGCAGCAGCTTGTTCACGCTGCCCGCGGTCAGGATGAGCCGGTCGTAGCCGACCTGGCCGGATGCGCCCTCCGGTCCGGCCCACCCCACCACCTTCTGTTTCGCATCGACGTGGTTCACCGTGCCGAGCACGAACCGCGTCCGGCGCAGGCGGCGAGGCAGCGACGCGCGGATATGCCGCGGTTCCACCAGCCCGCCGGTCAGCTGCGGCATGAGCGGCAGGTACAGGAAGTAGTCAGTCGAGTTGATCACCACGATCTCGGTGGTGGCGCCGACCAGCCGGGACAGTTCTCGCGCGGCATTGAACCCGGCGAAACCTGCCCCCACGATCACCACGCGATGCTCTTTGCCCCGGTCCGCCATCACGGTCCTCCTGCCAGTAGAAGCGGCGTCCGCCCGCGCCACTGTTCTGGTTGTGCCTTCAGGATGACCCGCAGGCGGGCCGGGTGGCACCCGTGAAGGCCCCTGGCCTCTACCCCGGTCCTGCCCTAGGACACCGTAACGCGAATACGTTAAAAACTAGCGTCTATGCTTATATCCCGTAACGTTTTCGTACCGCCGGCTTCCTAGGCTGCTGATCAGTCGAACCCGTCAGCGCCAGGAGGACACCATGGCCGAGCTAACCGGACCCGAGACCGGAACCCCGTCGGCGAGCATCGAACCCAACGCGCCGCGCGACGCCAGCCACTGGGCGGCGAAGGTCGACCGGCTGCAGGTCGAGGCGCGCGAGGGCGTGCGCGGCACCAACGTGGCGGGCAAGCGCCTGACCGGACCGGTCCAGGGGTTCGGGAAGCTGTGGCAGAAGACCTACTCCGTCGACATCGGCCCCGGCACCTCGCCGCAGGATGCGATCGCGGTCTGGAAGGCGCACTTCCCGGAGTTCTGGCCGAAGGGGAACCGCTTCGCGGGCGCCCTGACCGGCATCAGCCCCGGTGACGTGGCCCTGCTCGACATCGCCGTCGGCGGCGGGGTGAAGATGTCCACCGGCGTGTTCGTGCTGTACGCCGACGCCGAGTCGTTCACGTTCGCGACCCCCCAGGGGCACCAGTTCGCGGGCTGGATCACGTTCTCGGCCGAACGGCCGGGCCAGACGACCGTGGTGCAGACCCAGGTGCTGCTCCGGGCCGGCGACCCGTTCTACGAGCTGGGCATGCCGGTCATGCACCGCATGGAGGACCGGTTCTGGGTGCAGACGATGATCGCGCTGGCCAGCCGCCTCGGCGTGGCCGACCCGGCCGTCCAGACCCGGTCGGTGGTCATGGACCCCAAGCGCCAGTGGCGTCGCGTCGGCAACGTGTGGCACAACGCCATGGCCCGGAGCGTCCTGCAGACCATAGTCCCGGTCCGCCGCCGCCGCTAGCCCGCCTTCACCGCGCGTCTGGGCTGCGGGAGGCGACGGCGCCAGCGTTCGGCGCGGCGGTCGGCCAGGACCTGCCGGACCACGTTGCGGCCGGGGATGCCGGTCACCCCGCCGCCGCCGTGGGTGGCCGACCCGGCCTGGTACAGGCCGCGGACCGGGGTGCGCAGGTCGGCGTAGCCGGCCGCGGGCCGGGCGTGGAACATCTGCCCCAGCGACAGCTCCCCATGGAAGATGTTCCCGCCGATCAGCCCGTACTCCTCCTGCATCTGGTGCGGCCCGATCACCTGCCGGTGCAGCACCGAATCGGTGAACCCCGGCGCGACCGCCTCCACCCGGGCCAGCACCCGGTCGGCATACGCCTCGAGCGAATCAGCAAACGGCGCCGACGCGAACCCGCACGGCACCCACTGCGTGAACAGCGACATAACGTGCTTCCCGGCCGGCGCCAGCGAGTCGTCCAGCACGCTCGGGATGCATATGTCGGCAAACGGCAGCTCGGCTGGCTGGCCAGAAACGGCCTGCTGGAACGCGTTCTCGATGTCGTCCAGCGACTCGGCGAGCACGATCGTGCCGCCGTAGACCGAAGGTTCCGGTTCCGGGTACGCGGCGAACACGGGCAGCCGGTCCAGCGCCAGGTTGATCTTCACCGTGCCGCTGCGGCTGTGCCAGCCGCGGATATCGGCCACGAACTCGGAAGGCAGCTCGGCCGGGTCCAGCAGCCGCAGGAACGAGATCTGCGGGTGCGCGGTGGTCACCACCACCGGGGCGTCGATCGACTCCCCGCTGGCCAGCGTCACCCCGGCCACCCGGCCGTCCCGGGTCCGGATGCGCGCCACCTCGGCCCCCGTGCGCACCTGCGCCCCGAACATCCGGGCCGCCCGCGCCAGCGCCCCGGACACCGCCCCCATCCCGCCGCGGGGGAACCCCCAGGCCGTCTCGCCGATGTGATGGTGCAGCATCACGTACGCGGTCCCGGCCGACCGCGGCCCGGCCCAGGTGCCGATCACCCCGGAGACCGACAGCAGGCCGCGCATCGCGTCGCTCTCGAAGTACCCCTCGACCAGGTCAGCGATGCTGTCGGTGAGCAGCCGGGTCACGTCGACGGCCCCGCGTTCGTCCAGCCCGCGTAGCTGGGCCAGCAGCCGCGCCTGCCGCACCAGGTCCGCTGGCCGGCGAGACCCGAGCCGCGGCGGGATCTGGTGCAGCAGCGGCCCGAGTACCCGCCCGATGTCCGCCAGTTGCGCCGAATAGCGCCCGTAAGCCTCAGCGTCCGACGCCGAGAACCTGGCGATCTCGGCCCGCCGTTGCGCCGGGTCCTCCGGCAGCCGCAGGTACCGCCCGTCGCGCCGCGGCGCGAAGTAGGGCCCCTGCGGGTACACGTGGTAGCCGTGCTGGTCCAGGCGCAGGTCGCGCACCAGATCGGGCGGCAGCAGGGAGACTACGTAGGACAGGGACGTCACCGTGTAGTCCGGGCCGAACGGATGCTCGCTGACCGCCGCCCCGCCCGGTACGTCGCGCCGCTCGCATACCACCGTCGCCAGCCCGGCCCGGGCCAGGTACGCCGCCGCGACCAGCCCGTTGTGCCCGCCGCCGACCACCACGACATCCGCCTGTCCCGTCACCGTCGGCCCTTCCTTCCGCTGACCGTCTCCCGCCGACCGTACGTGACGACAGGAACTGCTTTCATAGTCCTATCCCGGAGGAACGGAGCGCGCGCAAGTGGACAACACCATCATCGCCGTCGCCCAGCTGGCCATCGCCATCGGCGAGCCCGACGCCAACCGCAAGGCCGCCGCGGCCGCGGTAGCCGAGGCCGCCGCCGCGCAAGCCAGGCTCGTGGTGCTGCCCGAGCTGTGCGATTCCGGTTACGTGTTCGGCGCCGTGGTCGCGCAGGCACGAGCCGAGGCCGGCGCGCTCGCCTCACCCGCGGACGACAGCGTCACCCTGCGCCAGTGGCACGCGCTGGCCGCCGAGCACCAGCTGATCATCGTCGGCGGCTTCTGCGAACGCGGCGCGGACGGCCGCCTGTACAACAGCGCGGCGCTGGTGGACGCGTCCGGGACCCGGGCGATCTACCGCAAGGCCCACCTGTGGGACAAGGAGAAGCTCGTCTTCACCCCCGGTGACGCGCCGCCCCCGGTCGCCGACACCGCCATCGGCCGGGTCGCGGTAATGATCTGCTACGACCTGGAGTTCCCCGAGTGGGTCCGGCTGTCTGCGATAGCGGGCGCCGACCTCCTCGCCGCCCCGGTGAACTGGCCTTACGCGGCTCGCCCGGCGGGGGAGCGGCCCGCCGAGGTCATCAAGGCGCAGGCCGCCGCGGCTACCAACGGGATCTTCGTCGCGGTGGCCGACCGCTGCCAGGATGAACGCGGCGTCTCCTGGATCAGCGGCTCGCTGATCACCGGACCGGACGGCTACCCGCTGGCCGGGCCGGTGCTCGAGGACCGCCCCGCGGTGCTGACCGCGGCATGCGACCTGACCCGAGCCAGGAACAAGAGCCTGGACGGCGACAACGACCTGCTCGCCGACCGCCGCCCGAGCCTGTACACCGAGCCCGAACGCCAAGACGAGCGCGTGGCCGCGGCGAACGCCCACTGGGCCGCTCGCTTCATCGCGAACGGCACCAGCTACCCCGACTTCCAGGCCACCATGGCCCGCATCACGGCCTGGGACGACTGGTGCCGCGAGTGGGGCCGGACCGCCCGGTACTACGAGCGGCTGGCCGAAGCCGCCGACGATAAAGGCCAGAAGCTGACCGCCGGGGCCGCCTGGCGGCGCGCCGCGCTGTGCTGGCACTGGGGCAAGTTCGTCTTCGTCGACGACCTGGACCAGCAGCGCGCGGCGCATGACCGCACGGTGGCCTGCTTCCGCCGCGGTGCCGCCACCTTGACGCCCCCCGCCGAGCCGGTCCGCGTCCCGTACGGAACGACCACGCTGGCCGCCTACCTCCGGGTGCCCGCGACGGACGGCACCAAGCCAGCCGTCGTGATCATGATGCCCGGCCTGGACTCGGTGAAGGAGGAGCTGCAGGCCACTGCCGAGTACATGCTCGCCCGAGGCCTGGCGGTGATCGCCATCGACGGGCCCGGCCAGGGAGAGGCCGAGTACGAGCTGCCCATCGAGCCCGGCTACGAGCGGGTGGCCATGGCGGTCGCCGACTACCTGGAGGGGCGCGACGACATCGATCCGGCCCGCCTCGGCGGGTTCGGGGTGAGCCTGGGCGGCTATTACGTGGCCCGGGCCGCGGCCTACGAGCCGAGAATAAAGGCCGCGGTGTCGCTGGCCGGGCCGTACGAGTGGTCGCTGGACTGGGACGTCCTGCCGCCGCAGACCCGGGCCACGTTCCAGTGCCGGTCCGGCGCCAAGACCGAAAGCGAGGCCCGCCAAAGGGCCGCGGAGCTGACCCTGGCGGACGCCGCCGCCCGGATCACCTGCCCGCTGCTCGTCGCCGCGGGCGGCCGGGACCGGCTGGTCCCGGCCTACCACGCCGAGCGCCTGGCCCGCGAGGCGCCCGGCGCCGAGCTGATGCTGGACCCCGAAGGCACCCACGGCCTGACCAACCACGCCTTCCAGTCCCGGACCACGATGGCCGACTGGCTCGCTGCCCACCTGTAACGCAGGCGCCGGACCCAGTGTGACCCGGGCCCGGCGCCGTTCCAACCCAGACGCCAGGAGAGCTCACCGGTTATAGATTGCCCAGCTGACGACCAGCGTGTCGTCGCTGCCGTCGTACGGCCCGACCGTTGAGTGCGAGCCGTCGATCTCCAGTTCCCGAGCCACCACCAGGTCCATCGGAACCGGCGTCGGCGAGCAGGGCCAGGCCCAGCTCAGAGGCCTGGTACAGCACCCGCCGGCCGGTGCGCTCCCGGTCGACCAGCCCGCCGCGGTGCAGCACGGCCAGGTGCTGGGAGACGGCACTCGGCGTGACGCCGAACCGGACGGCCAGCGCCGTGGTCGTCGCGGGGGAGCGCAGCGCGGTCAGCAGCCGGGCCCGCGCCGCGCCCAGCAGATCCTCCAGACCGCTGGAAGCAACGGCACCGCAGGAAGCAACGGCGCCGCAGGAAGCAACGGCGCCGCCTTCCCACACGGTCGCGGTCCCGCGCGCCGGGTACAGCAGCGTGGTCTGGGAACTCGTGGCCTTGCTCAGCGATACCAGCGGCCAGTTGAACACGCTTGGCATGAGCACCACCCCGTCGGGTCCCAGCATGACCTGGAAGCGCGACGGCCCCTCGTCGGTGTCCTCTACCGTCAGCGTGCCATCTGACCAGCGCAGATCCGGGTGCAGGTCACTGAACAACGACCGGGCCCCGCCGCCCGCCAGCAACTGGGAACGATAGGCGATGTCAGCCTCGAGCACGGGGAAGATCCGCTCCCAGTGCGGCATGACCAGCCGCTGGTGACACTCGGCGAGTTCGGCCGCTATCTCGGCCAGCGACTCGGCTGGCCGCTCGAAGAGCTCCGTCGCGGTGTCCGGCCAGCGGCGATCACCGAACACCCGGCGCAGGCTCGCCCGGACCGCCCCGGCGGGCGTCGCGCGCAGCCGGGTCAGCTCGTCGTCCAAAGACGGCATCCTGACCGCAGGCGCCGGCATGAGGAACTCGGGATAGACCGGCAGGCCGTTCACGACCAGCGGCCAGACCCGGGGCAGCGGCAGCGGCCGGCGGTCCAGCTCGGCCCGGGCCCAGCGCACCCACGGCCGGTTCACCGCGGCCCGGCCCGGGTCGGCCAGCAGCAGCATCGCCCTGGTCGTCTCGGACAGCGGCGAGATCGCGAACCTGGTCGCGGCCAGGTCCGCCACGTCAAGCTCGAGCACCAGCAGCATGTCCCCAGCATTCCCCGGGCGGCGGCCAGCGCACCAGGATTTAGCGACCTGCTTAACCGTAGAACGCGCACGGGGGTCCCGGCCACGCTGGCCGGCATGACGCAGACAGCGACCAGGGCACCAGCCCGCCTGAGCCGGGACTACTGGCGGCTGTGGTGGGCCAACGCGGTCAGCAGCACCGGCGACGGCGCGTTCGTGGCCGCGCTGCCGCTGCTGGCCGTGACCATCACCCGGGACCCGCGGCTGGTCTCGGTGGTGACCGCCGCGACCTACCTGCCCTGGCTGCTGCTCTCCCTGCCGGCCGGCGCCGTGGTCGACCGCTACGACCGGGCCACGCTCATGTGGCGGGCCCAGGCGGTTCAGGCGGCGGTGGTCACGGTCATCACCATCCTCATCGTGGCCCGCGAAGCGAACATCGCGGTGCTCGCCGCGGGCGGCTTCCTGCTGGGCAGCGCCGAGGTCATCTTCAGCAACGCGGCCCAGTCGGTGCTGCCCGCCCTGGTCCCGCCCGAACTGCTGCCCAAGGCCAACGGCAGCCAGCAGGTGAGCCTGACCGTCGGCGAGTCGTTCCTCGGCCCCCCGGTTGGCAGCCTGCTGTTCGCCGCGGCCGCCGCGCTGCCGTTCGCCCTCGACGCCGGGTCGTTCGCCGGCTCGGCCGCGCTGCTGGCCCGCCTGCCCAAAACGGGCCACGCGCCCAGTAATGCCAAACACCCGAGGATCCGCGCCCAGATCGCACAGGGACTGCGCTGGCTGGCCGGGCACCGCCTGCTCCGCGTGGTCGCCGTCCTGCTCGGCATCTACAACTTCGCCAACCAGATGGGCCAGGCCATCCTGGTCCTGCTGGCCACCCAGGCGCTGCACGTGAGCACCCGCGGCTACGGCCTGCTGCTGGCCGCCAGCGCCGTGGGCAGCGTGGTCGGCGGGCTGGTCAACCCGGTGCTGACCCGCCGGCTCGGCCTGCTGCCCTCGCTGGTCCTCCCGGCGCTGGCCGCCGCCGCCGCCTTCGTCGGCATCGGCCTCGCACCCGGCCCGGCCGTCGTCGCCGCCCTGCTGGCCGTCCAGGGCTTCGCCGCCGCCATGTGGAACGTGGTCACGGTCAGCCTCCGCCAGCGGGTCGTCCCCGGTCACCTGCTCGGCCGGGTCAACAGCGTCTACCGCATGCTGGGCTGGGGCCTGATGCCGTTCGGCGCGCTGGCCGGCGGCTTCGTGGCCCACACGGCGGGCCTGCGCGCCCCCTACATCGTCGCCGGCCTGCTGTGCGGTCTCTCCGCCCTGGCCGCCCTCCCGCTCCTGCTGACCGCCACCCGCACCGTCCCCGCCTCGCGCTGATGCCCTTGTGCACGGTGGTGCACGAGTGCCTCCGGCTAGTGCCCCCACACCCCGCCCCCTAGTCGCCCCCCTAGTGCCAGGCGCCAGCGTTTGGGGTTTGTGGCACACGTGCCCCGGTAGACGGGGGGTTGTGGCACACAACCCCCAAACCGGTAGCGCAGGCCCATGCACGTCGTATGACTAGCGAGGCTAACGGGTAACGCGGGACAGAAGGTACAGGGGTGCCGCGTCCGCTGCCCCGCCATCCCAGCCGCCGGTCGGCGCTGGCGATGATCAGCATGGGAATCGCGGTGAGGATGATGATCGGTGACCCCGATCGCGTTGGGCTCCAGCCCGGTGTATTCCGGCGTAACGACATCTGTCATCTCGGGCTCCGGTCCTGGGCCCGCAATCACCGCCGCAATCATCTTTTTTATACCGAACGGGCCGTGGCTCACCCCCCGCGTTCCCGCGAAGAGCCGACGGATGGATGGCGCCCGCCGGGGTAGCAGTAGCCGTGAGGCCAATAACCGATTATCCTGGTCGAAATTATAGACACGAATCGCTGGGAGGCACCGTGGCGATGCCCGATTTCCTGGTCATCGGCGCCCCCAAGGCCGGCACCACCGCCCTGCACGCCGCGCTGGCCGGACATCCCGGGCTCTACCTGTCGGCCATCAAGGAGCCCAAGTTCTTCCTCTCCGACGGGCCGCCGCCGACCAGGGGCGGCCCGGGGGACGCGCTGACCTACCGGGAGCACGTCTGGCGCCGGCCGGAGTACGAGGCCTTGTTCGCCCCGGCTCCGGCCGGGACGCTGCGGGGCGAGTCGACGCCGCTCTACCTGTACGACCGGGCCGCGATGCGCCGGATCCGCGACACGCTCCCCGGCGCCCGGCTGATCGTGATCGTCCGCGATCCGGTCGAGCGCGCCCACTCCAACTGGACTCACCTGTGGTCGGCGGGCCTGGAACCGGTCACCGACTTCGTCCGGGCCTGCGATGCGGAGGAGCGCCGGATCGCGGCGGGCTGGGCCAGCTTCTGGCACTACACCGGGCTCGGCCGCTACGGCGAGCAGCTCCAGTACCTGTTCACGCTGTTCCCGCGCGAGCAGGTCCTCGTCTTGCGCTACCGGCGGCTGGTCGAGGAGCCCGCGCAGACCCTGGACCGGATCTGCGCGTTCCTCGGCGTGCCGACCGGCCTGCTGACCGAGATACCGCGGCAGAACGTCACCTCCCACCCGGAGCCCACGCTGGCCCACCGGGCCGTGTCGCTGGCCCAGCGCGCGGGCAGCGCGGTCGGCGGCTGGGTTCCCGGCCTGACCGCCGCCACCCTGACCGGCCCGCTCGAACGGTTCCTGCAGCGTCACAGCCGGGAGCGCCAGCCGCTGAGCTGGGGACAGCGCCAGGAACTCCTGCCGCGCTTCGAGCCGGACATCCGGCTCCTGGAACAGGTCCTCGGCGAGGACTTCGGCGACTGGCTGCGACCGCGGGAGCACTCTGGCGGCATGGTCGGCGCCCGGCCCGCCGGGCAGGGCCAGGCCAGGAACGGCCGCCGGGCCAACAAGGACCTCAGCGAAGCTCGGTGACCAGGGCGTGCGACCCGTCCGGCCCGGTCAGCTCGTAGTACAACCGCCGCTGACCGCCGGGCAGGGTTACCACGTCCAGGTAGCGCAGGCCGCCGCCGAGATGGGGCGAGGATGCCGCCGGGCCGTCGCCCAGCGCGGTCAGCGCCGCCGGGTCGGTGCCGCTAGCCACCCCGGTCCGTTCCTCAAAATTCTCCGCCGCACTCGCGCGCCCGTCGTAATAGGCCGTCACCACCCCCTCGCCCAGGTCCACCGCGGTCACCCGCGTGCCCCTGGCGTCCCACCGGCCGGGTGTCCCGCTCAGCGCGGTGCCGTGCCAGGTCCAGGCCAGGCCGTCGGCGCTGGTCGCGTACTCGGTGGTCATCTGGTCGGTCTGGAGCGGGTCGGCCAGCGGGTGGCATGACGCCCACAGGTGCCACTGGCCGCCGTGGTACCGGATCACCGGGTCTTTCACGCCGGTCTTGACGTCCCCGGGCAGGATCACCTCCCGCCGCCCGGCGTCGAACTCGGCAGGGTGCGCGGCCTCGGTCATCTCCACCCGCCAGTGCTTGGTCCCGAACGTCGCGCAGCTCAGGTACAGGCGCCAGCGCCCCTCGGGCGTGCGGACCAGGGCCGGCCGTTCCAGTGACTCGGTCGCCACCTCCTCCTTGCCGATGGCCAGCAGGGTCTCGAACCGCTCCCCGTCCGCCGACCTGGCCACCGCCACCGCATACCCGCGCCCGCGCCCGGCTGGCCGCCGCAGCCGGTAGGCCAGGAAGATCTCCCCGTCATCCGCCACCGCGCACGGCGCCCCGGCCCAGAACCCGGGCCCGGTTCCGGGGGGTTGAACGGCGACCGCGCCACGCTCGGGCCAGGGCAGCAGCATCGGATGATCCCCTTTCTCTTCTATTCACATCGAAATAATAGCTAATGCGAGATGCCCGGCGGGCGGCGACCGGGCGACACCCACACCCTAGCCAGATGTCAGCCCGGATACCGGGCGATAAATCACCCCGCAGGTAGCAGGCGCCCCGCCGGAGCCGGAGGAAGGCTGTGCGTAAGGCCGCCGTGACCAGGCCGGCAGAGGGAGGACACCATGACCGAGGACGTGCTGGACCAGGGTCCGCTCCGGAGCGGGGGCACGCTGCGGACGCCCCGGGCGGCCGCGGTGGCCGGGATCATCTTCTCCGTGCTCCTGATCTCGGCGCTGGTGCTGCTCAGGATCTCGGTGCCGGCCCATCCAGGCGGCACCGGCGCATGGCTGACCGATCCCGGGAAACGGGCCGCGGTGGCCGTCGCGCTGAACTTCATCCCGTTCGCCGGCATCGCCTTCCTCTGGTTCATCGGGGTCGTGCGGGACCGCGTCGGCGAGCGCGAGGATCGTTTCTTCGCCACCGTGTTCCTCGGCAGCGGCCTGCTGTTCGTGGCCATGCTGTTCGTGGCCGCGGCGGTGTCCGGTGGCCTGATCGCGGACGTGGCGTCCGGCCGGCCCGACGCGAGCACCCTGGCGCTGGGCCGCAATATCACCTCGAGCCTGCTGAACGTCTACTCGATGCGGATGGCGGCGGTGTTCACCCTCACCACCGTGACCATCGCCCGCCGCACCCAGATCGTGCGGCGATGGCTCATCTTCGCCGGGTTCGCGTGCGCCCTGGTGCTGCTGATCGGCATCGGCATATCACCGTGGGCCGAGCTGGTGTTCCCGGCCTGGATCATGGCGCTGAGCGTGGACATCCTCGTGGCCGGCCGGGGCGCCGGGGAACCAGCGGGCCCGGTACCCGCCTAGCTGGTCGGGCTGGGGCTGGGGGCGGTCGGCTCCAGCAGCACCCGGCAGGTGCGGACCGCGGCCGCGGTCTTGCCCGTGCTGTTGCGCAGCTCGGCCAGGATGGCGCCCGCGGTGGTGCCGGTGACCTTGACGCCGTTCTGGCTGAGACAGCTCTTGAACGCGGCCAGGGCGGAGGCGCTGATCGTGCGGCCGAAGCCCCCGCCGAAGCCGGCCGGGGCATACTTGGCGCACGCCTTGAACGCGGCCGCGTCGGCGCTGGAGGAAAACGATGGACGCGGGCGCGGTGACCTGGTGGGGAAGGCGGTCGGCGTAAAGGATCCGCGCGGCCGGGCACCGAACTGCCCTGGCCTGATCGTGACGCCGTGCTGCTTCAGGCAGGTCTGGAACGCGCTCAGCTTCGCCGACGTCGCCGCGGTGCTGGTCGCGCTCGCGCTAGCGGTAGCCCCGGCGCTGCTGCTGCTACTGCCGCCACAGCCGGTCAGCAGCAGCACCGCCGCCAGCACGGGCAGCGCCCCGCGAATGAGGAACCGACGCAGCGTGGTACCGCCGTTCATGTGATCTCCTGGATGGTCGCAGTGGCTAGCCGCCGAAGCCGCCGCCGAGGCTGGTCTGGCTGATGCTGGTGGCGGCGATCGCGCCGCTGGAGTTCTTGCTGCCCTCGACGATGACGGTCTCGCCGGGCCGCAGGTCCTTGACCGGGACGGTGGAGCTGACCGTGACCTTCGTCCCCGCCGACGTCGTCACCTGGACGATGTCGCCTGCGGTGGTCTGCACGTAGACGGTGTTGCCGTCGATGAGCTTGATCGAGCCGACCGTGGCGTTGCCCCCGCCGAACAGGCCGCCGCCCCGCCCGGCGAAACCGGACCCGGACCCGGCGCTGGATCCCGGGCTGGCGCTGGCGCTGGCGCTCGCGCGGGCGCCAGCGAGCCTGCTGAACTCCGCGGCCAGGCTGCCGGAACTGGAACTGCCGTAGTGCTTGCCCACCAGCGCGCCGCCGAGGAAGCCGGCGCTCGCCACCACGATGGCCGCCAGGACCAGCGTCAGCGAAGGCAGCTTGGCCCGGGGCCGCCTGGTCAGCACGGCGGTGAGCTCGGCGTCGTCGTCATCGATCGGGCTCGACAGCACGTCGAGCAGATCATCGATGCCGGTACCGTTGCCGGACTCTTCTTCTTGTTCTGGCAGTGACATGTTCGTGTCCGATCACTCGTAACGCAGGGCGTCGGCGGGACGCATGTTCGCCGCGCGGTTGGCGGGGAAACCGCCGAAGAACAGGCCGATCAGCGCGCTGACCCCGAACGCCAGCGGGATCGACAACGGCACGATGACGGGCTTGACCCCGACGATCGTGAACCGGGTGCCGATGATCCCGCCCAGGACGCCCAGCGCCCCGCCGATCATGGACAGCAGGGTGGCCTCGGTCAGGAACTGGGCCAGGACCACGCCCGGCGTCGCGCCGATGGCCTTGCGGATGCCGATCTCGCGGGTCCGCTCGGTCACCGTCACCAGCATGATGTTGGTGATGCCGATGCCGCCGACCAGCAGTGAGATCGCGGCCACCGCACCGAGCAGCACCGTGAACGTGTGCGCGGTCGAGGAGGCCGTGGACAGCAAGGTGGACGCGCTGAGCACATCGAAGTCGGCGTCGGCCGCGGTCTCGTGGTGGCGCAGGTCCAGGACCGAGGTGATCTCGCCCTCCACGGTGTCGACCTGCGACGACGACTTGGCCAGCACCACCACGTCGTTCAGCGAGCCGAAGCCGGTCAGCTCGTCCTGCACGGTGGTCAGCGGGGCGATCGCGGTGTTGTCCGCGCTGGTCAGGCCGCTGGAGCCCTTGGTCGCGAGCTCGCCGACGACCGTGAACGGGATGCCCGCGACCAGTACGCTCTGGCCCACCGGATTCACCGTGCCGAACAGGTCGCTGGCCGCCTCGCTGCCCAGGACGACGACGTTCCGCGCCGTGTTCACCTCCTGTGTGGTGAAGTACGATCCCTCGCTGAGCGTGTCGTTCTCGGCCGGGAAGTAGCTCGGGTACGTGCCGGTCAGGCTCACTCCTGAGTCGCTGGTCGCGCCGTTGTCCAGCGTCTGCGAGGTGGACACCACCGGCGACACGCTCGCCACCCCCTGGGCCTGGGCCAGGGCCTGCGCGTCCTGCACGGTGAGGTTCTGCGGCTCCGCGAACGCCGTGCTGGCCGCCGACGTCGGCGCCGCCGCCGGGCCGGCCGAGCCCTCGGTGTGCAGGACGGTGATCGCGCTGGCGCCCAGCGAGGAGATGGCGTTCTGCACCGACTGGGACGAGCCGTTGCCGACCGCGACCAGCAGGATCACCGACCCGACGCCGATCAGGATGCCCAGCGTGGTCAGTGCGGAGCGCAGCTTGTTCGCGGCCAGCCCGGCCAGCGCGAACCGGAAGACCTGGACCGGGCTCACGGTTGCACCGTCGGCCGGCCGAGGTACGGCGGGAGCGCGCCGGGCGCCGTCACCCGGCGGTCGGCCACGATGTGGCCGTCCTGAACGCCGATCACCCGCTTGGCGTGGGCGGCGACGTCCGCCTCATGGGTGATGAGCACGATCGTGCGGCCGGCCACGTTCAGCCGGTCGAACACCTCCATGAGGTCAGCGCTGGCCCGGGTGTCCAGGTTGCCGGTCGGCTCGTCGGCCAGGATCAGCGACGGCGCTGTCACCAGCGCCCGGGCCACCGCCACCCGCTGCTGCTGGCCGCCGGACAGCTGCTGCGGCTGAGCCTGCAACCGGTGGCCCAGCCCGACCAGGTGCAGCGCCGCCTCGGCCCGGTAGCGGCGTTCCGCGCCCCGCAGTCCCGCGTAGGACAACGGTAGCTCCACGTTGGCCAGCGCGGTCATCCGCGGGATCAGGTTGAACGCCTGGAACACGAACCCGATCTTGCGGTTGCGCACCATCGCGAGCTGCTGTTCGTCCAGCGCGCTGGTGTCGATGCCGTCGATGAGGAACTGGCCTTCGCTGGGCACGTCCAGGCAGCCGATGATGTTCATCATGGTCGACTTGCCGGAGCCGGACGCGCCCATGATCGCGACGTAGTCCCGCTCCGCCACCTCCAGGCTCACCCCGCGCAGCGCCTGCACGGCCGCCTCACCGGTGCCGTAGGTCTTGACCACCGACACGAGCTGGATCACCGGCTCCGGGTGCGCTTGTGACGGTGGTCCGGCCGCGTGCGGCAGTGGCCGCGTCATCATCCGCCGCCGCCCCGGCCGCCCAGGCCGCCGCCCAGCCCGCCGCCCAGCCCGCCGCCGCCGCGGAACGGGAAACCGCCAGTGCCGGTGCTGCTGGTCGCGGTCGACGTGAGCACCTTCTCCCCCAGGGAGAGCCCGCTCAGGATCTGATCATCGGTGCTGCCCTGGACGCCCAGGGTCACCGCCATGGTCTGCTCGGTGTTGTTCGCGCCGACCACCACGACGGTTGACGAGGTGCCCGACGTGGTGACCGCGGTGGCCGGCACGTACAGCGCGTCGTTCGCCTCACCGGTGATCACGCTCACGCTCACCGTCTCGCCGGACTTCAGCCCGGTGCCATGCTGGGTGAGGGCCAGCGTGACCCCGTAGTCCACCACCCCGCTGCTGGTGGTCGACGTCGGGTCGATCTCCGCCACGGTGGCCGACAGCGCGCTCGCGTTGGTCACGCCCTCCGGCGTCACGCTCGCCGCCGCGCCGACGCGCAGGCTGGCCGCGTCGGTCTCGTCGAAGGTGGCCTGGACCAGCATGTTGGACAGATTGGTCAACACGATGAATCCGCTCGCGGTGTTCGCGGTACCTGCTCCGCCGGCCCCGGTGCCGGCCCCGGCCGGACCGATACCCGCGGCCTCGCTGGAGCTCGAGCTAGCGGAACTCCCCGAGCCCGAGCTCCCCGAGCCCGAGCTCCCCGAGCTGGAACTGGATGAGGTGGAGGCGCCGCTACTCGACACCACGTCGCCGACGTCAGCGC
>Ga0335072_10000686_pt1 | contig 61362 bp, 53 predicted proteins | sample Lox_Sample_21_FD_206725 | JGI IMG/M metagenome (GOLD analysis project Ga0335072, IMG submission 206725) | Soil microbial communities from Loxahatchee National Wildlife Refuge, Florida, United States - Lox_Sample_2.1 | ecosystem: Environmental > Terrestrial > Soil > Wetlands | place: USA...
GCGCGCCGGCATGTGGACGGTATTGAATCTTGTCTGCTGCTGAGCGCACGGCCTCAAAATGCGCGAGGCTTGGGGCTAATCGGCTTAATCAGCCATATTGCAGGACCCGTGGAGATTCCCTTAATATTGAGAGAACAAGAGTGCATCTGGCCTAAGAAACGGGCTTCGCCGTTATTGCAGGCTCAGCCACACGTCGCCACGCAATTCATCTGTTCTGTGCTTTTTGCTTTTGCTTGCGCTCATTCACTTGTCCCATGTGGTGTCTACCCTTACTATTACGCTGTCCACAAGCAACCAACCAACAAAAATTGCCGACCAAAATCGTCTGTTACATACTCGGCTCATTGCAGGTTTTTTTTGTTTTTTGCCCTGTACCCTCTGACGCGTTTCTTTCAGCTGCCTTCAACTTGAGCTATTGCCGGTTGTCAAAAGCCACCAACACGCGCATCCGGAGCTTTTGCTAGCACTGCATCTCGTCGCCATCGCCTCTCCCTGCAGCAGCTCCTGCTTGCACCCCTCTTGTTCAAAATCAAGGCACCTCGCCTCACTACCGCCCATCATCGAAACAACGCCGCAGCCGGCTTGCATTCTGGGGGTTTCCCGTGTGAAACGTTCCTCATTTACTCTTCTCTCCTCCATCATGCTCATCTCCACCCTTGACGCTTGAACTGCCGCATACATCATCGCCTCAGCATCCTCGAACCTACTTCCCTCGAACCTCGCCCGCTTCACGGTGATGTGAACTTCTGCACCATGTCGCGACCGTACCAATTTCCGGCCGAGTATAATCCCGCCTCTCCTCTGTATGGCGTGCGACCTCTCGTTTCATTCTGGGAGCGACTAACAAGAAGACACAGGGACCGACAAAACCCTCAACAGAAGCCTCCTCCTTCCTTCAAGACAAATGTCAATCGCATGAAGACAAAGAAATGGGTCAACGCTCCGTCTTACTCGTACGAAGGTGACGACTGGGGTGAGTACGATGAGGACGACGAGTACGGCGTTGGTAGTCCGTCCGGCGCGGAAGCTACCTCCACGCCCACCGACCCTCAACCGCAAGGCCAAGCTCAAGGTCTTACCGGCGGAACCGCTCGAAGCTTCACAAACCCTGAGGCTCAACCTGCACCGGATCCTCGTCGTGCGCCGTCCTTTAACGCTGGCGATGAGCGTCGTGCCTTTTCCGGCTCACAAGCCGGTGGCCAAGAGCAAGCTCAACCACTTCAGGTCCAGACAAATGTGCCACCAGAGACTTCTGGGAACCGTCAAGCTAGTGCTGCAAGTTTTGCTTCGTCCCAAGTGAGCGATCTCTCTTCTCAGGATCCCAGAAACCGTAGCAATTATTCTCCATCTGCTGAACCACCACCTTTGCAGACGCGCACTCCATCTGTTCCTCAAACCCCGTCACAGCAACCCCCTCAAACGAGTCAAGAGCAGCAGCGTCCGCCGGTGTCCTCAGCCCCTACGTCAGCAACCGCTCCGACCAGTGCACCCAGACTTCCTTTTGTTCGACCGGCAGACATTTACAAGCGAATGGAAGAGGAAAGGGAGAAGGAGCGTCGCTCAATGGATAGTCAGAGGTCGACATCGGATAGCACTGGCTCTCAAGCGGGACTTCGTGAACGTTCAAGCATGGACAGCATGGGTCGCGCTTCTGGACGACGAACGCCTTTAGACACCGTCGAGGAGACAACACGGCAAGATCGACAGCCTCGGCAGCCACCATTGCCGCCGGTCGCGGAGAGAAAGAGCGAATATGGCATGCCAGAGCCAAAGGCTCAACCACCAGCTGCAGTACCTACCACTGGCTCGACCGTTGGTAGTCCTCCACAAAATGGCCCTTCTCAACGGTCTGGACTTTCAAGCGCTCCACAAGTCTCAGGTATTCCTCAATTGCCGCAATTCGGTGGAGAACCCACGTTCGGTGACGACTTCTGGGAATCAGCTCCATTAGGCGTGTCTAAAGATACGCCGACGAGCGCTTCAGCAGGACCTCCACCTAGCGGAGCTCCACGAACGGCTGAAGGTTTGCAGCATGCACCATCTTTGGGATTTCGATCAATGGTGAACCAGGCCTTCGATCAACCTGCACGTTCTTCTACGGGTATGTCCCACCAAGACAGCCAGCGTTCTGCCGGAGACTCAAGCGTCTCACGGAGCGACTCTGCAGCTACATCGGACGTCAGCCCAATAATGAGCCGTGTTCCAAGCTCAGCTGGTGGTGGTGCTAGGCTTCAAGGTGTTCAGATGAGGGATACTCCGACTATCGCAGAAGAGCCAGCCGAGATCGTAGCACCAGAACCGCAACGGCGTTCTGATGTCACTCTTGCTGAGGGTCATCAACTCCCCAGAAAGCCTTCTCCGAACTCTCGCAGCAGTTCTGCCAACGCGGCAACTGTTCAACCTGGCTATCGTCGAGACTTGAGGACACCCAGTCCCAACAACAGCCCTGCGAGAACTCCCACTGTTGAAGAAAACAAACAGCTGCCACACTCTGAAGCCGCAGAGCTCGCAATGAACAGTCCTGCTGAAGAGAGTGGTGTTCAAGTGGCTCCTCTTGCAGCTGCTGCGACGGCAGGAGAAACCGGTGAAACTCATGCTTCAGGCGTGGTAGCTGTGACCGAACCCATCTCTACCGTACCAACCACGCAGCAGGCAAAGGACTCAATCGCTGACTCCCGGAATAAAGACCTGCCTCCAATTCCTCCTCAGCAAGAATCGGACTTCAACGCATCTACGAATGGTAATGTTCAAGATCTTGCCGACCCACGAAATACTTCGTCAGCTGGCATCCCAAGAAACCCTTCACCTGTTAAACAAGACGCTACCGTAGAGTCTTCGTTGCCTGAAAAGACTTCCATGCTTGAGCCACCGACTCAACCAAGCGTCGAGCGACCCGGAGTAGAGAGTGCGCAGAGTTTCCGTCCAAGGCTTCCAGGTCAATGGGAGTCTTTTGCGACTTCTGCAAGCGATCAAAGTGAACATGATACCGCCAAAGAAGTTCCGCCTGTGGTCGCAGAGCAGCAATCGGAAACAACTCCTACTGCATCTCAGCCTGAAGTCTCGCATCCGGAGTCGGACAAGACACCAACTTCTCCGGCTGCACCCATGCAATCTCTCGCCGATGAACAGTCTGCTACTCAGCATAGCAATCCAGTAGTAGCACTTGCTGCTGCCGGAGTTGCAGCTGGAGTCGCCACCGGAGCTGCGGTGGGTGCCGCCTTCAAGAAGACAGTTGGTTTGAACCAATCCGAGGATTCCACCATTCCCACGCAACCTCCCGAGAAGGACTCTCCGCAGCATGAAGAGGAGGACATACCACCTCCGGTACCACTCAAGGAGAATAGCAAAAGTCCTCTCGACGCCTCGAAGTCTTCCGTTTCACCAGTCGAACCTGTACCCATTGTGAACGTGAGCTCTGATGATGCGCCCACTGACTTTGAGAGCGATAGGCTACACAAAGAAATCGTGAGTAGCCTGAGTCCCATTGAACCTTCGGAACCGAACGAGTCAGCAGAAGAAGGCTTAGCAGTCTCCGATGGCGATCGTGATACGGCATTCAATCGCGATAGTTCAATCTTGCCTCAAATTTACGACAGCTATTGGGGCGATGAAAAGGAAGCCGCTCCAGCTGAGCGATCTTCTGTAACTCTGCCAGAGGTGACTGCGTCGAATCCAGAGGAAGTACAGCCCAACGCAGCTGAACCGACCACGTCCGAACCTCCATCAAATATCCATGCTGATACTCTTATCGAGAAGGAGGATGATTTCGGACCTTCAGCAACGCAACATTCACCACTGATGAAACGTTTCAGTTGGGAAATGGATGATTCAAACACGGTTTCGCCCGTGTCCCCAGCTGTTGTCTCTCCAGCCGCAGCTTTCACTGAAGGTCAATCTAGATTGTCAGTTCCTGGGGATACGACACCTGACAATCCGAGGTTCAGCGGAGAAGGTCTACATGTCATCAATGCAGCACCTGGTGAAATTCCTCCGCTGGAAACAACTCCCATTACGGCGCGCCAAATTGAAGAGTCTCCTCAAACGGAGCGGCAATTCTCTCCGCAAACAGAGCAACAATTCGCGCATGAAACGGAGCAACAGTTTTCTTCGCAAACAGAGCAGCAATACTCTCCGCCTCCTGCACCTCCAAAGATGTCGCTACTACCAGTCACGCAAGGAGTAGATCCAAAATTTCCGTCTTTCCGCGATATTATGGCCATCAAATCTCCGCAACAGCGTATCGACAACTTCAACAGAACCCGAGAGCAGTGGGCCGGTCATGATAGCGGCTTGAGCAGTTGGGTCTCTACCGTGATCGCAGCGCGTCCGGAATATGGCGATATTGGTTCCACTACCGGCACTCCATTGTCAGGTCCTTCCGGTGGCGCAAGACACAAGGCTACGTCGTCAATCTCCCGTGCCTTCACGAAACCTTTTAACCCGCTGTCGTCCCAGGGTCAGCAAGAAACCAGCTCTCCTCAAGCGTCCGGCGTTCTATCGCCAGAAGCGACCCCGAGTCCGGTGCAACGCACCTCTGGAGTCAAAGGAAAAGAATTTCTTGAAAAAGCTGGCGCACTTGGTGGAAAGGGCATGACTGGAGCGAAAGGTCTGTTTGCCAAAGGCAGGAGCAAATTCCGGGGCAGCACGGGAGGCTCAGAAAAGGTAGATTAACCTTCTCTTTCTACTCATTCCAGCGGCTTATTTCCGTTCTTTGCGACGTCCTAATTCTCAAGACGCTGCTCTCTGCAGTTGTTCGGCGTCACAATTTATCACCATATTTTTGATTGCTTTGAATCACGGCTATTCTTTTAAAGAGACGAGAAAATATTTTCTTCAATCGTAGCTGCGGCTTCGATTGATACGGAGAGCAAATGGCAATGTTATGACAGTGGAGCATGAATACGATACAGGTTCCTATCCCATAATCGATTTGTTTCTTTGATTTGCATCTTCTTGGTGACCAAATGCTTATGCTTTTTATCTGTAGGCTGTCACTCCCTCTCCTCCCCGAGCTTCATTGCCGTCCCAACTTGCTTTAGAATTTGAGAAGTCATCACACCTTGACACGATACCAAAAGAACCATCAACCTCTTCTAGGCAAAGTAGTAGGAGCTTCTCCCCATTTCACCGATCACGACCTTCAAGCGTTGTAGTGCCGGACGGCACAAATGACATCCCCGATGTACCTACTGAACATCTTCCGGATGGCAAATCAAGGAGAAGTAGTCGCAGCTTTTCTCCGTTCCGACGCTCCCGACCTTCTAGCGTAGTTGTACCTGACAACAAAAACTTCATCCCAGACCTACCTACCGAGCCTCTCCATGAAAGTTTCGGACCGCAGTCGTATATTCCTCCACGGACGCCTGCAGAAAGACAAGATCCCTTTGGCTCTACAACAACTACAACTACAACGACTACAACTACCACAACGTCATCAAGCAGTCCTCGACTGGGTGTATTACCGTCGCCAGCGAGGACTGCGGTTTCAAGAGGCAACGATACAGCAAGAACACCAGAAGAAGAGGTGATTCGGTCGATTATGCGGTATACATCTCCGCCGCCGGTAGACGAGAGGTTGTCAGCTTTGCCCTCCCTACCAAGTGGGCCTAACGTGGGAGAAAGTAACAACGTTCAACAACGAATCATCAATCTGCTTGGACCTCCAGAAGTGCAAGGCGCTGCAGCAGAACCAAATGAAGCCGTCAGCCCCGTGTCGTCAGTCGAAGATGAAAGTACCGCGGATAGTCAAGCCAAGGATACACCGACAACGCCAAAGGCGAGCGATCAACAACGACTAAACGGAGAACAAGCCAAGTCGAAATCCGACAACAAAGAGGCTGGCGATCAAGCATCCAAAGAAGCATGGCAAAATGGCTCAGCGGGAATTATTGCGCCTGAATGGCATGCAGGCAATGGTAACCAAACTGGGATTAGCGCAATGTCAGCACTCGTTAATCCTGAAATATTGGTTGAGACCCCTGCTGCCTCAGCTAATAAGGCCACCACGTCCTCCGACGATAAAACGAAGCCCATCGGTGAAGCTGCTGCAAATATTCCCATCGACGCAGAACGGATGCCGTCGAGCCCGGCTCATGGCGGCATCGCTATATCCGATAGTGCTGCCCGAAAGGAGACTGAGCCGACGGATCAGAGCCAATCGAATGCATCCGCCAAAGAAATACCCCCCATCCCAATAACACTGCTAAATCAACAAGGTGCCTTTTCGAAGGCTGTAGGACCCATGGAAATGAAAGTTGAACCCCCAGGAAGCCCGTCGGATGAACTCTACGAACAGCCGCCACAACTTCCTCAGAATCCTGTCATGACGGTGACTTCTGTGGAAGGTGAGAAGAACGAGCGACACGACATTGATGATGACCGGCTAAACGATGACAAACCAACCAAAGAGAGCACTCTCGTCGCGTCCCGCTCAACAGGTGGCCGTTCTATGCCAAGTGTCTCTTCAATTAGCAAGAGTGAGCAGGACGATGACCAGCTTGCAGACAACACCCTGCTTGGTCCATCACATTCAACAGCGGCGAGATCGGTGCCTAGCGTCTCGTCCATGGGTCGTGAAGATCAAGTGTCTTCTATTGGCGATGAAAACACAGATGTTGCTCCACCATCGGTTAGTCCGGTGCCTCCATCGTTCGCTGAACGACAGTATCGTGGGCCGGATCCAAGCAAAGAGCGGCCAATGTCATTCGTTGAGCTACCACGAGACCCATCTGGAAGACCTCCACAAGAGGAAATCAGTGTTCGGAGCCCGAGGAGAGGTGATTTAGACCAGGATCAATGGCTGCCTTCGCCTCCATTGGAACCAGGGAGTGAGCAGAGAGGCTCTGATTCTGGGGCAATGCCATCACCTGTGCACGATACAATGGATCGAACACCGGCGGGAATACCTCCTGTGAAACATGCACATAAAGAGCCGTGGAGTCTGAAGCCTGGAGAGGAGCGGCGTTTCATCGGTGGTGTCCAACTGCGACGATTGTCTGGACAAGGAATATCCCCTCCTGCATCTCAACCGCGTGGCGACTCCCGTGTGATGGGCCAAGGAAAACCTCCATCTCTATCAGTAGAAGGTCAACCTCCTACGGGATCACGTGGACCTCATAATAGAGTTGGGCAAGTCCCTTCTCCAATTCATGTCACACGCAATGCGTCTCATCAGTCGGTGGAGAGCCCTGATGGTAGTTCGGACAAGAAGAAACGTACGTCTGCTTTCCTCGGCGCTTTCAAACGACCTTCAAGTGCTGGTGCAGAGTCTACGTTTTCCAAGCATACAGCGACATCAATTCTGGCACAAGCCAGCGAATCTCCCACTCGGACCCAGTATCTTCAAGATCCAAGTGCTCCCATTGGTACAATACCACCGCCAAGTTCAGAAGACCCCAGGAAATCAAAGGGTTCGAAGAAAGAAGCTTCGGTTGTTCAGCGGTCTTCAACCAACCAAGATTCTGGAAAGAAAAAACGGTTCTCTGCACTCGGAAGTATATTTGGGAGGTCTAGCAGTAATACTGGAAATACAACAAAAACTAAATTGGAGAAGAAGGCGCCGCAGAATATGTTGCAATCTCCATCCAAGTCAAGCCCGTCAGCATTCGAGTCAATGCAGCAATATCAACTCCAACAGTCGAGGAATCGCGATTTGCCTCCTCTACCTAGAGACGCACTTGCGCCGCAGCCTGGAAAATTTGGTGGTCCACAACTTGCTGGCGGATATTACGCTCCCGAGAGTTTCAATCGTCCACCAGCCTCTGGAATTCCTACCAATAATCCCAGTCGACAATACGGTCCCGGCGTCGTGAACTATGCCCGGCTCTCCCAACAACAAGCTTTGGAGGAGAGACAGCGACAGATTGATGCTCGAAATAGATCACTTTCGGCAACGGGTGTTCCCACTGGTCGCCATACATCGGACTCCTCCACACGCCTGTCGCCGCAGATTTCGGCTGGCGCGTCGCCACAGGACTTGAGAGCCGAAAGTTTGGCTGGTTTGTCGTCGGTCAGCTCAATAAGCTCTCGTCGAGAATCTGCACCAAGCCTTTACGGCCCAGGAGCTGTACATCCGGCTGATCGCGGTCCACGGATGGGCAGCATCTCGGAGCACCAAGAACGGCCATGGGCTATCAGTCTCCCGGCCACGGAGCATGACGACACTGAGACCGAAGCCACGGAGATTATGCGTGCCGCCTCAGCGAGGTGGCAACAACCATCGGACACGAACGAGGTCTGGCTCACGTCGTCTCCATCCCAGCGCCAAGCATCAGGCGGAGCGAACTGGAGAGAAGTCGACGCAGAAGAGCTGTACAACATCCGCGCGCAGGAGATGGCGCGGCAGCAGCTCGAAGAGGAGCAAGCGATGGAGGACCAGATCGCGGAGCAGATGCAGCAGCAGATCGCGGGCCCGCCCACGTACGGCTACCAGCACTCGCGCCAGCCAGCCACTCAGCTGCTCCTGCAGCAGCGCGAGCAGTTCGAGTACTGGCAGCGCCTGCACCGCCAGAAGCAGCTGGCGGAGCAAGCGCAGCGCCTCGCCTACGCCGACGTGCAAGCCCACGCGGAGCAGCACGTGCGCTCGCACTTCCCGGGAGCGGCGCCGTCGCCCACTCGCGCGACCCACCTCGGCGCGCTCGCCCAACCCCAAGAGCAAGCCCAGCCGCCGCTCGACGCACCACCCGACGCGTACGGCGTCTTCCCACCCTCGGACATCCGCCCGCCCGCCGCGCCCACGTTTCCCGCGGCCGACGCCCGCCCCGCCATCCCGCCGCTGCCCCAAGCCCCCATCGCCATGCACGCGCCGCGGCCGCAGCGCTCGTCGCCGCTGCCGTACGCGAGCCACGGCGCCTCGCCGACGGACTCGACGCTGCGCGGCGCGGCGGCGGACGCGGACTCCGGCATGCTCGCGCCGGCGGCGCCCGCGCTGCACGTCGTCAACGCCGACGGCGAGGAGCTCGGCGACGGCGCGGACACCCCGACGCTGGGGCAGGGCGAAGCCGCCGCCGCCAGCGACGCCCCGCGCCCCACGCCCCGCAGCAGCAGCAGCGCCGGCTTGCCTATCCAGCGGCCTGATGAGGACGAGGACGCCGAGGAGGACGAGGACGAGGACCGGCCTGCGAGCACGCAGAGCAGCGACTCTGATGAGATGCCGCAGATGAAGGCTGTTAGCTACCCTGGTGATGAGTGGATGCCGCGGTGGGATATCGACTGAGGGGCCGTTTTCGTTGTTATTTTGCGGCTGCTCACGTCTGTGGATGGATGCAGCGTTTGGGAAAGCGGGATCGAGTTTCTGGGCTGATCAACTTTGGCTGGCTTTTGGAGATAAGAGATTTGAAGGAATGGGCTTTGTAGGATATACAGATACCCTGGATACGATTTCTTTCATTGTTCATCATGAGACCATGCTGGAATTCCATTACATAGTTTCTCCCTCACGTTCCCGCTGATTTTAACGCCACCAACTGGCCTTTACTTCCCAGCTCGCTGTGAAAGCTAAGCCATCAGATCCTACGCAACGAAATCGAGGCTTCCTTCATTAGAAACTAAGTCGTCATCATCCTGTGCGACGAAATTTTGCCGTCCCAGACATAGCCAAGCGATGAGCTCGACGTGAAGAAGCGGAGTATAGAGGAGATTGACCCAACGCACCGTAATTTGGAGATATCCCTTACAAATCGTACAAAATGTTCGTCCTAGATCTGTTCACAATTTTGGCTGCTAACCAGATGAAAACGCCCAATTGTTTTCGTTCATCGTTGACAAGCCATCATCAAATCCATCACTCATCGTGCCAAATAGATTGGGATCAAGACCGGCAAGGGAAACATCAAAGTTAAACCTGCCAGTGCCTTGATTGATGTAGTTGTCCCATGTTTGCTGCGTCGAAGTTAGAACTCAACGATATCCAATCTTACAATCGGGAGCTTACCCAGTCGATACCCTGATTGAACATGTCACCTATCGGGGCCATCTCACCCATATCAATCGATGGCACCATTGGCGCCGCCGTCGTCTGATCAATCGAAAGGAACTCCAGCGGCTGCGCCAGATTTGCATCCAAAGAGGACGGCGCCACCCCAGCCACGTCCCCCTCGCGCCCAGCCTCCGCAGCGGCGTCCTGTAGGCCGTGCGACCTGTCCAGGATGAGCTCCATGACCTTCAGGGCCTTGGCGGTGTGGGCGTAGTGGCGGACGGGGAGCTTGTAGATGTCGTAGGAGCGGCGCAGCAGCGCCTTGATCTCCTCGACCTTCGCGGCGCTCGGCTTGCCCGGCGCGTCTGACTTCATCGGGCACTTCTCGAGCAGGTTGAGCTCCAGGCACAGCACCATTGCGCCCAGCAGGAAGTCGTGCGCGTTGAGCGAGCTCATGAACCACCGCGTGCTGCTGAGCGGCCCGGAGCCTTGGCTCGCTTCGTATATTGAGCCGTGGTGGCGTAGGAGCTGCATCGCTGCGTCGACGCAGATCTTGCGAGATTGTTCAAAGCGTGGATCTGAGAGTTTCTCGGTCAGGTATCGTCTATGCAGGACGCATCTCGTCTTCCGGTAGAGCAGTTCGATTTTAAATCTGTTGAAAATCAGGCTGGGGCTATCCGCAAGAGACTGCGTCATCGAAGTAAACTGCATTGCAGGAGGGAAGTCGTTATAGACTTGAGTGAGCTGTTCATCGATCTCCATGACTTCGGTATAACTTGGTTCCCGAACTGCGTGAGAAATACCGGCTGCTCTGGCAAACACCATGGACAGCTTTGACTTGACGATTGTAAACGTTACCGGAGAGATTTCACTCAACGGGCGTGATGGAGGGAGGACGGTTGTGTCAGGGCCGAAGTCGTCATCTAGAAGATTGCTTGGTCGTTTTGTGTCGCATTCAAGGCTCAGCACGATTCCAGGAAGCCCAAGCTGGAATGAAGTAAGGATGTCGAATGTGTATGCATTGTACCAGAGTCGTCTACGCATTTCGCCTTCGAACGGAGTGATGCTTGGATAATGATCCGAATCTCTGTGGTAGCCCATTCGCAAGGCTGTCCGAAGGACCTGATATAGTTAGAACGAAACAGATCAACAAGTCAGAGAGCGGAGCTTACCACTGCCATGAACAACCATAATCTGACTTGGGAATCGTCTTGCTTCATGTACTCGCAGCCCGCGTACATCATCAGTGCCTCAGCGGTGTATTTTTTGGGCTTTGTGTAATCCGCTAAGGCAATGGCACAACTTGCAAGCTCCTGATAGCGCAATGAGACCGTGTCCTCGGGGAAATTTGTGTTCGAGTTTTTCATTTGAATTTTCAGGGTGGAAAGCCGAGACCCTAGACACATGATACAATAGAGAATGGCAAGCCACATGGTTGGTGTACTTGTAGGGTCTCGCCAAAACTGTTCGTATTCTTGAATAAAAGTTGGCTTGTGTATTATGGCTTAATGCTATTAGCCACGGAATCACAATGACGGGATTGACTTACGCAGACTGGGATCAGGACTCTGAAACCAGTTCCAAATCATTCGGTCGACTTCAGGCTTAGATGGAATTGAATTCAATAACATCTCTCTCGTCACAGGCGATGGCGCACCTAGCACGAGGAGAGGGGTATGCTTATCAGATGGGACGTCTTCAGGTTGTTCTTCCTCTTCTTCATCATCGAGATCAGCTCTGATGTCCGCAATCTACCCAAATTTTTAGCATTACTGACAAATATCAAAAGGGATAGACAGGACAAGAGGAGTGTCATCAACCACTTACATCTTCGAGAATCGCCTCCCAATGTGCCGCACCATGATAATGCGTTTCACCATTGGCGACCGTTAGCTGACCGGCAGTGACGGAAGCAGCACCATTTGACTGCTGATGAAGCCTGTTCTTGTTCCTAGTATCGGCGGATACTGTTGGAGAAGAAGAAGACGAGTCTCTAGTGCGAACGCTGGCGCTGGTGCTGTCGCTTTCATTCAATGAGCCTGGACTTGAACTGTTACCGGAAGTATTGTGGCTCATAAGCTGAACCACGAGGCCTTCAAGATGAGCGATTCGATCTTTGGTATTTCGGGCTTTCCTCTTCTTTTCGGGTGGCGCAAGATATTGGCAACTTGATGCCTTTGATCGCTTGAGGCACTGATCGCATGGTTGCTGCCGATTGCAGCGGAGTTTTCCATGTCGGCAAGCGGTACAGCTCAGCTGTTGGCGTGCTCTCTTCTGTACAGACTGTTGCATCTTTCCACGCTCTTTGCAAGAATAAATCGACGAATTTTCTCAGGCCTAGCTGTTTGATGAGAACAGATGGGAACGATTTGCTCTAGGCTGTAATAAGTCAGCGCGTCATCTGCTTTTGGCGTCGGACTAGCGACGGAGTTAAGAGAGGCATCTCAACGACCCACCATATTGAAGGTCAAATAAGGCGTTTCGCGTTCAAGCTGGTGTACATTTGGCTTCATCTCAGCCATGACTTTGCTTAAGGCTTCTTTTGACAGTTAAATCTTGTGTTCTTGTAGGCGTTCGCACCAGTGATTCAAAGCACCTCGGGATTGGAACCATTTCTCTTTAGAAGTGGATTATGAGGATTTGATTTCCAATAGACCAGCATTGATGCAAGAAAAATGCCACCACCCTCAAAATCTTCTGCGATCTCGACGCAGCCATTGAAGATACTCATGCTTCATGGATACACGCAATCGGGCCCACTGTTCCATGCAAAGACGAAAGCCCTCGAGAAGAGCTTACAAAAAGCTTTTCCACAAGTCAAACTTCACTATCCAACTGCACCAAATAGGATACACAAGGCCGACATTCCGAACTTTGGCAATTCGAAACCGTCGAACGACGAATCCAAGTCCAATGGCGTCGAAGATGAACCGGATGCTTGGGGCTGGTGGCGACGAAGAGACGACTCTTCGGTCTACCTGGGCATGGACGACAGTTTCACGTTTATTGCAGAGGTACTCAAGAGCGAAGGCCCTTTTGACGGTATCATAGGTTTCAGTCAAGGTGGTGCTGCGGCTGGTATGGTAGCGTCGTTGCTTGAGCCCGGCAGACAGGAAGCATTTGCTGCGGCAGAAGCAAACGGTGGCAGAAAATATCCAGAATCTTTCTTGGATGACAAAGGCTCCTGGGATGGATTGATTCATCCTCCTCTGAAATTTGCAGTGAGCTACTCTGGTTACGGTGCTGGCACACATCCGCTTTACAAGGCCTTCTATGAGCCTAAGATCCAGACACCAATCCTCAATTTCCTAGGAAGCCTCGACACTATTGTCGAAGAGAAACGAAGTCTGTTCCTGGTTGATGCGTGCACGGACGGACGGAAAGAGGGTAGACTGATTTATCACCCTGGAGGGCATTTCGTTCCGAGTAGTCAGGGACAGTACGTTGGCGCGTTGATAGGTTTCATCAAAGATATCATAGGCGGCGGTAGCGGCTCAAAAGAGGATAGTGTTGAGAATATGGACGTTCCGTTCTAAGGCACCAGAAACCGGAATAGAAATGGAGACTTCAGGCTAGGGAAAGCTCAGGATGGATTAACGAGCATTGAAGATATACTACAAACAGCGTATCTAACCGTGGCCTTCTATGGAAGGTATGCAAGTTGGATGCATCGAACGCCTTGCCCAAATGAGAACATACCAGATCGCCATCTACAAGACTTTTCCGGCTTTCCCTTTATCAACTTTGGTGGGCTGAATTCTGGCCATCATCTCCTCCTTGGTGATAAGATGATCGATCCTCTCCAACAGTCCAAGAAGGCTCTTCATGCTACCACTCCACTCGTTCAACACATCATCGGCATCACGTGGCTTGGCGAAACTGACAATGCGTGCTGGACGGTCGATTTTTGCATAGATAGTCTTTGACGTGACGAGCTCGCTGATATACTTTTCCGTCTCGTCTTCCGGGAGGTCAAGAAGTTGCGTCAAACGAGGCATTTGAATGCGAGTGTAGTACTTCGCGACGACTCGAACGTTGTGTTCGATAACTCTCTTCCGCAGATCTTGCCAACGCTGGTACGCCTTAGGATCGTCGGATTGTCCAAGTTCAGAGTCGAAGATATCAGTATTGCACAGGTAGGGTGCGAATTGCACCGACACGATGGGCCATCTCATGATCTCATGGAGTGTAAACAGACGGAGGAGCTGAGTTTCATGCGGTAGGTTCGCATATCGTGAATCTGCCTTGATGCGATGGAGGAGATCATGTTGTTCGTTGTCATAGGGTGCCAGAATGATGAAGAAGGCGACCCTTTGAAGAGTCTACAGAACGTCAGTGGAGGAATGCCGATTGCACTAGGGCAAGACCTACAGCTCGCAAATGTTCAGGGTTTTCCTCAACGGCTTCAGTATCTAGTACCTGTCGAAAGTATTTGCACACCTCTAAATATTTGTCTTCGTGTTTTGCGAGTGTGATCTGTTGTTCGTAGTAGCGAAGTTTGAGATCTGTGACATCGTCTTCGGGCTCCGGTAAAGGTTCGTCTGCACCACGCTTCTTTTCTCTTTCTTCTCTCTCCTTGCGTTCCTTTTCGAGCTGCTCCGGTATCTTCTTTGGCTTCCTTGCGAAATATCTCGTGCTTATTTTTCTGCTCAGAATGCTCGCCTGTGTCCAGTCGCCTTTCTGTATACAGAGGGCCACTTGCTCCAGGATGAATTCGGTCTTCTCCCGTCTAGACATGGAACCAAATGTCTCCACTTGAAGCTCACATAGAATATCGGTAGCGGCGTTGATGTCGCCTTGTTCCTTCTTGATATTTGACAAGATCCGAGTCACACGAGCTCGCTCCACTTCCACGAATATCTTGCCTTCAGTGACTGTCCGCAGAGTCTCGATGACAGACAATTTGGTATCCATGTTCGGAGTTTCATCAAGGAATCCCATAACGACCTGCACCATCCTGGTTGTCGCTTGCTTCAGCTGACCGTGTTTCTTGGACAGAAGCAGAACCTGCTCGTTGAGGAGGCTCCAGTCGCCCGCATCTTTGCATATTGTGACGATACCGACAATGACACGAGAAGTAGAGGCGAGATCAGATGCCTATTGTCGAGTTCAACGGCCTGTGAAGGTGAAGTGGGCGGATGACACTTACTTGGCGAGCTTGTTTCTCAAGAACTAAGAGCTTCTCTATTGCGGCTTGAACGTTGGTCTGCAGAAGTCGGTCAGCATTCGCAAAGTGAGAATAGACTAGAATGACATGCTTTTGCCAACTGTTGAGCCTGAGGTAGCTGTTTGTCAACTTCCGCGGTGTAGTCCTTCTCGGCCTTGAGGACCTGGCCTTCGGACATGTTTGGAGAGATGATGTGCTATGTCTTAGATAGTTTGTTGTTGTGAATGAATTCAGGAACGTTGAAGTTGCTTCTGCCCAGCGGCAAGCTCAAAGCAACGTATTTGTTTGCAGCAATAACAGGAAACTAATCTGTAGCTAGCTCATGGCAAGCAACGGAAAGCGCGAAGGTCGGTGAAGCGTTTCGCCGCTACTCTATCAGCTTAAAGCTTGATTGGAGGAGGCAAATATCTACATGTACACAAACACTTAACAAAGTTGCTGAGCCACATAAAGTATATTGAAATTCAGATTCTAGGTTTCAATGAGTGACAGCGATGTTAGATCCGTTCTGTAGCTATCTGGAAGTACAGCTCGTTGGATAATATATCATACATCATACAGCCATGTCTAGCTTCTGGGCTAGATCTTCATCCTTCTAAATGCTTCGCAATCTCACCCACAGATTTTGGAAGTCATTTTTTCTTCCCACCATTCTCTCACCATTTGGGTAATGCCATCGTGCTCTAGTTAGATCCAAAATATCTCTCCCGAGCCTTGTCCTTTGCTCGTTCGATGTAAGCACGATTGTTGTCCTTTGTATTCTTATTTGCCTCCTCCGCGGCATTTCCAATCCATCCACCTTGTGCTCCGAGTCCAACACCAGCGGCATACAAATTTGTCTCGATTGGAGCAGTGATTCCAGTCCCTCTAGCGCCGAGTGCCTCGCCTTCGGACCATCCCATCTTTCCTAGTAACGCTGCACCCATTGAAGGCTTCTTGCTTGCAGCTAACTCCGATCGCCTCTCCTCTTTCTCTGCCTGACGTCGTGCCTTTGCTCGATCATGATATTGCGGGTTAGCACTTTGAGACGGAAGTTCGGCAGGCGAAGCCGTGCGCCCGAGTTTCTTCAAAGCCGCTTCTTTCAGGGCATCGTTTTTCAGATTCTCGCGGTGAAGTTCGCTGTCGCGTTCATGCTCAAGAAGCTTTTCCAGAGTTTTAAATTTACGCCTGCATAACATACAGCACTTTTCTTCTTCATCGAGAAAGAGGCCAGGTTTGGAGGTGTCTGTATATGATGGGTCCTTCTCAATAGCAGATGATGGCTTGTCTGAGTGATTATCGTCATCTTCGGAATGTAGAGCGTGACGGTTCTTCCACTGCTCGAGATGGTCGTTGATCTTCGATTGAACGTCAAAACCAGTTACCATTTCGACGCTTTGACTGCTCATTATTACCTTTTTGGCCGGCGTGCCGTCTTCATTTTCGGCCTTGCGCTTCCTGGCGGAGGGCTTGAGATTAACTTTGAGAGCACCGGTTGGGATTGGCCCTGCAGTGGATACTGCGCCGGCAGTTGTCGAAGAAGCTGTTGTAGGCATTGCTGGGACAAAAACGTCTTCAGGACCTTCCTTAACCATCTTTTCCTTCGCGAAAGCTGGAGGGTGGTAGTATTTTAGACGTTTGTCTTTGTTGTGCAGAGCGGGGAAGGAGAAGTGGTCGTTGGGAGTTGAATTAGGAGCAGGCACGAAGGCAGACGGATAAGCAAAGCGAATTTGGACTGGCTGTGATCCAATCGTGAAATCCGGGATGGACTCGTACTTTGCCATGGCAGCTTTGGCATCCTAAATAGGTTAGCTTAAACAAGGGACGATAATGGGAGATTCAATCGTACTTCAATGGTGAAGAACTCAGCAAACCCGTACCTCCAGCTCTCTCCAGTCTCGCGGTCGCAGATTAAAAAGACGCGATGGAGGCTACCTTCTTTTGCTCCGCGAGTGCGCACCGTCGCAGTAGACATGAGCTTAGACGGACCTGTCGGCGCACCTTGACCAGCTATAGCGGTAGGAGTTCTAAGAAGTTTGGAGACACCGTTTGCCAGGAGCGTTTCGTTGATATTAGGGCGCAAGTCCACAATAACAAGGAGCGGGCACTCAGCCTTCTCAGAAGCATGTCCCCATCCATCAAGCTTCTCAAACGGTGAACGTTGCCTTGCAACTGAGTCTGTACCACTTTAGTCATATCATTCAGCGCAACATATCAAGAGTCATGCGTACCTGATTTGGGGGCGCGGCACTTGTAGCATTCCGTGCGGAAGCCGAAGTTAAGCTCCATGCACTACCAAACATCATCAGCAATCGACGCATCTTGAAATAAGCGCAGAATCAACGAACATTGCACATCCAGTCATTCTCCGCACGGTCGGGTCGCTCGCGACTGAAATCCAGTCGCAACAAGCATTCTGCTCGGAGTCCATCAGTCGCGCGTTGATAATGAAGGGGTATTTCGGGGCCATGGTCTCTCATGAAAGCAGCAGCATCCTCAACAGTCTCAAAGGAGACGAAACCAAAGCCTCGTGACTGGCCTGAACAGCATTAGCTTCAGCGTCGCGTTACCTCAGAAATGAGTCTTACCAGTCTTCTTGTCTCGGATTATGCGAATGTTGCCAAGGTTCCGAACATTGTACGTTGTGACCAAATCTGCTCGAACCTGTTGCAGCGTAAAACGCACTTAGTCTTGTATTCCAGAGAAGGGAAAATGGTCCAAGAGTATAGGGAGAGGGTTGCGAACGTCTTCTTCTTGAACTTCACTTGGGAGTCGATCAACAATTATCTCCCTAGTAGGCTCCGCCTCCGACAAAGGCGACTCCGCAGAGTCATGGTATGAGAGTGGTTCATCTCGTCGACGATGGTTGGAACGAGGCTGTTGCGCGTAGAAATCGTCGTCCCGGCTGTCTCCCGACGTAGCGCCTAGATCACGGTATTGCGCAGCTCGTCGAGACATGTGGTAATTTGCTTCATCGTCCGGTCTACGATAGTCGCGCGAGTCTGGGGAGTCCCACCGTCGTGACGGCCCAGCTCCAGGTCGATCTCGCCTCGGCCCTCTAGGAGGCGAAGACGGGCGAGCTTGTTGGGAAAGATCATTAGCCTTCGAGCATCGCAAACATTTTGCCTTCCAATCAACTATATACCAGGTTCATTGGCTCGGGCACCAGGACGATAACCGCCCTCGCCACGGAGGGAGCGATCACGAAGCTCCTCGTCGTTGTAAAGGTACCGGTCACTACCATGATAGGTGTGACCGTCTGGTCTGCCACGCATCTTGCCGTGTAGGAATAGGATTGGGTAAGACCTATATAGGTTGAAGATAGGTTCGTGATGAAAGACAAGTGCAAGGGACAGAGCATTAAAGGGCTGAAAGGTTCAGTTCTTAGTAATGACGCACAAGCCAGTCAGTGGCCAAAGAATGGCGAACTGTTCTCGCTCTGGCTTCCGTACTTCGAATCTTGTGTGCAGTCTGGGTTGCAGACAGTGTAAAAGATGATACACTGTTATTAAAAGGCGAGAGCAAACTGGTGTTATTCTTTACAAACGTTCGGGCACACCACAACACCGATCCGATTCAGTTGCTTCGTCACTGAACAGTCACTCACAGCTCAATCCTTCATTTGATTAAAGGAGCATGCAAAAGCGTTTGTAGACGTTCACAAGCATCTGTAGGCGTATTGAGGCGTGTAGAAGCGTGAAAGTCCAGTATAGAGAAGGGTTAGTCCACCGATAGGAATAGTCTTTGGACAAAGCCAGTCATGAATGCTGAGGATAAAGAAATGACGCTTTTGAGCGACGAGAATATCCATGTGGAATTGACGGAGAAGTCTCTTGATGTTTTATCAATTATGAATCTGGTCAGAAGTCCCAAAGCAGGGGCTATTGTGTTCTTCGCCGGTGCGACAACGATTACATCCAGACGTCAGCCTGGAAAAGCATTGGAATAGGAAGCAACTAATGATGGTTCTAGGCACAACAAGAGACACCTTTGACTCGAAACCGGTAAAGCAATTACGGTATAGCTCCTATACACCCTTGGCATTATCGAGCATGATGCGTATTGCCAAGAACGTCAAGCAGAAGCATGGCTTAACAGCAGTAGCCATGATCCATCGCTTAGGTATCGTACCGATCGGAGAGGAAAGCATCTTGATTGCTGTATCCTCCCCACATCGGCAAGAGGCTTGGAAAGGGGGCGAAGAAGCTCTGGAACTGGTCAAAGAAAAGGTTGAGATATGGAAACTCGAGGAGTTTGACGGTGAAGAAGGCGGAATTTGGAGGGCCAATCGTGATGGACAATCAGGAACAAAGATTAGTTGAGTCAGGATATTTGGAGTGAAGATTTAAATTGCTTTCTCCTATTGATGGAGAATTTACGTAGGATGTATTACGTACGCTTAATAACGCGACCGACTTCTGCCAATATCAGGCGAAGGCGGTCGTGAAGTCAAAGTTCAGGATTTCCAGGCCTTAGACCCAGATAAGTAGATAGCCGGAATCGGCTACCAGCTTCTCTCGGACAATCCAGATACTTCGATGATCCAGCACTGTCCTTGCTGCATGGTCCTCCCTTTTGGAAGTATCCATTGTCGTGGAATCGACTAGTTCAAGAGTTCCGCGCAATCAGCCTAACAGCGTATAGGCACCTCTACTTTGATACGGCATGATAGCACGTGGTCCGAGATGTGGCACCTATCCAAATGGCTGCTTGTATTGTTGCCCTAGCAATGGGAATACCGCCATTCAGCGATATTGCTGCCATTATCGAGATGCTTCTCTTGTAGTGGCCTTATCCTTTGCCGCTTGGCTTTGTAGTCGCTCCTCCTCTTGGAGAGCAAGCGCTGCCGCTGGCCATGATTCTATTAGGCCGTCATCTGGTTTATCTCCAGACTCCTTGCCAGTTCCAAGGTCCAATGGGATCTGGATCTTGCGTTTCAGCTCCGCGACCGTCGAAGTATTGGATGCCCACAATGCACCTCCACCAAACATGATACCATAACTGAATACATTGATTGTAGCAATTCCAAGCGCATCCAGAGCCTCTAGTGCTCCATTTACTGGATTCAGTGGTGGCATGTTGCTCGGATGAAAAAACGTTGGTCGCGTGAGCTGGTACCGTCGAACAACAGCTCTCCGCGTAATCACCGTCGATAGAAGGACAAATGTAGATCCAGCCACGAACAATCCGAATTGGCGCCGCGAACGTGGTGAGGTTAAGGACCAGCCATCGTCAACTGCTCCTACGTCGCTCGATACTGCTGCCTCCTTTCCCATTGTTGAATAGTCTAGCGTTGCTCTTCCCCTGCCATTACGGTGTAACCACCATCGACGTGTAGTAACCTTGTGTATATGATGCAGAAAATCACTTCTCTTTTATCGACGAAGTTCGTGGGCCAGGCAGGAGGTTCGAAGGCAGTTTGCAAACAGCAAGAAGATGAAGGACGTCGGTGTCGAAAGATGCTATTCGTTGTTCGATGATGTTTGAATTGAGAGACTAGATGATTTATAGGCGGTGCTTGCCACGCAATTGATTTGTAGCTGGCGTCGAATTAGTTGAACGTGCCATGCCTCTCACAAGTCACAACATTCCCAATTCTTGTAAATTTTGAGCTTGGACCCTGCCAAGCCCGAAGCCAGCTTAGGTGGTGATCGATGTAACAGCAGATGGAGTTACATGTAAGAGCGGTACAGGTGAAATTCTAGCGGAACTATACTTAATTTTGTTATGAGGTCTATATTTATGCATTTTCTCTTCTAAAAGATCATCATGAAACGTGGTTATTAACTCCTAAACCCCCGATCAGTGCTATATCCGAAAACGCCAGATCATAAACGCTCTATAGTAACCAAAGCTCGCCAAGCAGTGAATACTAGTAAGGAAGTTCTGCGCCATCATAGTTTAAAACTTTGCTCCGCCCTCGACTTTCAGTTTCTGCTCCAAATCAATGAGATACCTTGCTAACTCCTATACCACCCTCGCCTCCGAGTCGGACCATATCCGTGTCTACCCAACCTGGATGCACGGAAACGACAGTGAATCCCTCAGACCGGAGTCATTGTCCAATTATAAGGCCATCATATTGCCAGCCGCCTTGGTGACCGAATAAGGACCTTGAAGACCCCAACTTGTACCTTTTTAGCCAGCTAACGATCCTACCGTCGATGATATGTACATGATGCGGCGAGTTTTTCGAGCCTTCAGACATGGTAAAAATGCTTGAGTGACACGCAGAGATCAGACAACGTTAGTGTCAAGGTACTGAGATAAGCGATCCGGAGCGATGGCTGTCAGATGGTCATCTTCTCCAATTGCCGCATTCAAAATTATAGTGTCGAGCCCCGGGATTTTGGAAACAGCAGTAGCAACGGAAGAGGCTGATGTCTGGTCGAGACGAACAATCTTGATATTGCTACGTCTTCCGTCGTAGAGAGAAATGGCCGGTGCTTTTCGGAGAGCGGCATAAACGGTATTCTTTGAGTCCTGGCTAAGTTGACTGATGAGCTAAAGGCCAATACCACGAGATGCTCCGACAATGAGAAAGGCCTTGGAGGACATTATATTATCGCTATACGGTTGAATTCTGGATATGGTGGAGACACGTTGTATGATGTCCTTCGCAAGTCGAGTGAAATGAATTTAAATTTCTTGACAATGGGAAAATGAAGCTGCGAAAGTACTGAACAATTCATATACCCACTTGCCTATAAACTGTCAGAGGCATATTCATGCCTATACAAAGCTGTCTCGGAGAAAGAAGAGTGAAAACGAAGTACTTTCTTCATTTCGGAAGAGAACTGTTCAAATTCAAGCTCATATATACACATTCTATCAATGGACTTATTGGTGCTTAGGTTCAAGCCGTACTAAGGCCGCGGAATGTTAAACTCTAGTATTCATCCTTTCCATATTTGTTGAACCTGTCATGGAGCTTCTGCAAGGGATTAGCAAGGAATTATGGTACAGTTCCGATGACACATCATACCTTTGGCAAATTGACGTTGGGAATGATGACAGTGTTCAGTGCCGAAGGAGCATCCTTAGGCGGTGCACTAGTATCACCTCCAGGATGATACTGATAGACGGAAGCTCGGCCAGTTTTCCATGGCTCCGATTCATGCGCTTTCACGATTTTGGCTTCAGAAGAGTTCGTTGTGGGGTTGCTGGCTGTAGTTGGAATCAATCGTTAGCTTCTAGCTTGTGTGTGCGAAGTGCAGCCGAAAGGAGAGCAGACATACAGAAGTGCCATCCAGCAAGGCCGAAGGCGCCCGACATGATTGCGAGAAGGATCTATTTGCCATCAGAGCGATATATCAATTGAATGGTACTAAAGGACGCACGTAAAGCTCTGGATCACGTCTGGCACCTTTCCTCAGAGCGCTTGACCCATGTTCTCTGTCCTTTGTTTCGGCGGCAGCGGTTGCCCAACGAGGGCGGCTGGCTTGGAAGGGAGCTCGAAGGGCATGAGAGGCCCTGAAAGCCGAACGGCCTATAATTGAAGCCATTGCGAGAGTATTCGTGGAATGGATGGCAGGGAGAGTGGCTTGAGACGGAGGTGGTTCGATGGGAGCTGTTAGCTTCCTCACAACATGACGTCGGAAGTTTCCGACGACTTTATCCGACCACAGCGACTGGCCCTAAAGGCGACAAGGCTGCAAAGCCGGCCCCTGATGCGCGCTGCACGACCGATCAGAGCGAACTCCTGGCGTCAAGTTTGGTCAGTGTTTGGACGCTTTGGGACTTTGTTCTCTGACATTTCTCCTCTTTTCACCTTCCACCTTCCACCTTCCACCGTGATCTGCGCCTCTGCTACACCCGTCGTACGGGCACTCTGCACACACTTAGCTATCGAAACCGACTGCACACTTCAAATCTCATCGAAGAGGACGACAGCAGTTCACAAACTACGCTTTCAACATTTTAGCGCGCATAAGGCCATGCCTTGCGCGAAAGGAAAATTACGAATTCAGTCCGCTTCACTCTGCTTCACCCGTCTATGACAGAAGAGTGTTCTTAAAGCACTAGTTGTCAGTACGCCATCGCAGCCGCCGCCGTGTACCCGAACCCACTCCGAACAACAGCCACACGTCGCCCATAACATATACCAGGTCGATGGCGGACGTAGGATCAGAAGACGGTGATACAACCACACCAACAGAGACTGCTGGCGGTACTCGGTCAGATGTACAGCCTTCGGGAAAGCCAGCTGGATTGACAGGTCCCGTTGGAGAAGCAGGACTGCCACCTTCAAGGCCATCCTCTGCAGCGACGGGCCATTCATCTCGAGGCGGATGGTCGCATGCAGCACCCTCACGACGCGGAGTACCTCCTAGCGTTGCCGGCAGCACCGGCGCGGCCAGCACTCGACCGCCTACCTCATCAAGCCGCACCCATGTTCCTTCCTTAACGGCTCAAGCCTTTTTTCGACCCATGAGCTCGCAGCGACTGCAAGCTCAGAGAGGCCAGAGACCAGTTTCGATACCAAGTCAAAGCGTTACGAGCGGAGGAGATGGGCAGAATGATAGCAGTAATGTTCAGAGAGCTAGTCAAACATCTAGACCAAATACGCGCCCACCGACTAGTCTGCCAGCTTCTCATCAAGACGAAACCACTCGGCCCATATCAAGAGGCACGGATACCACAGACTTCCCTGATCGCGCTACTGGGAACAACTCTCCGAATGGAGCGGAGACGGTCAGAAGCCATGGAGAAAGTGAAACTCCCCTTCAGGCCGATACAGCAAATCGTCCAGGTCCGCCTCGTTTGGACTTAGACAAGCCTTCAAATCTCCAACCTCCGCCAAAATCTCCAAGATCGTTTCGATCCAGCTTTATCCTCCCAGCGAGAAACAGCCGTGGAGGACACTCCAGAACTTCGGGCACTCCTCGGCAGCAAGGCCATGAGAAACTTGACTCTACGGATTCCACTCCAAAGATACCTCCTGATAACCTGAAAGCGCAAAGTAAGGCAAACCCGGGTAATAACTATGAGTACTTCAGTGGAAACACTGCTTTCTTCTGGGGTGGAAGAATGCAAAACACAAGAGATAAACCCATTATCATCGCCACCGCGGTTTTGGCAATTCTTCCAGCGCCTCTGTTCATTGCACAATCGTAAGTGTTTAGCTCACTGAAGACATAAATGGAGAGTCACTAACATGACATTCAGAGGAGTATGGCTCTGGCGCAATGTTTCACCAGCCATCACCGTTATCTATTGCTACGTTTGGCTAATAACAATTTCATCCTTTTTCCATGCAGCATTTACTAATCCTGGGGTAAGTTTCCTTATAGATCTACATAAATTGTTACTGACGCTGGTTCAAGATTCTCCCTCGTAATCTACATCCCTTCCCTCCACCAAATCCTAATGAAGACCCACTCACCATCGGTCCCGCTACGACGGACTGGACGATGGTCATATCCGCGACCTCTAAAACCGCTGCCATGGAAGTACCAACAAAATACTGCAAAACCTGCAACATCTGGCGACCTCCACGAGCACATCATTGTCGTGTTTGCGATAATTGCATCGAGACGCAGGACCATCACTGCGTTTGGCTGAACAATTGCGTGGGCCGTCGGAACTATCGATACTTTTTCACTTTTGTCTCGTTTGGCTCCCTCCTTGGACTTTTCTTAATTGGAGCCAGCATTGCGCATCTTGCACTGTATTCGAGTAGGGAACATGTATCGTTTGGCAAGGCCATAGAGAAGTACCGCCTGGCGTTTGCAATGACCATATACGGCCTCCTGGCAACGCCTTACCCACTCTTACTAATGGGATATCACCTCTTTCTGATGTCACGCGGAGAGACGACAAGAGAGTACCTCCAGTCTCACAAATTCCGGAAACAAGATCGACACAAGCCCTTCACGCAAGGAAATTTCATAAAGAACTGGCTAGTGGTCTTACTCAGGCCTCGTCCACCAACGTATCTTCATTTCAATCGCAGGTACGAGGAGGGTGACCAACGCTTCGGAGAGCGTAGAGGGCAAAGAACTACTGCATTGTCTCCAGAACATCAAGGAGGAGGCGTGGAAATGCAGAATATTGGAGGCATGTTTCCATCATTCCAAGGTCCTACTTCTAGAGGGACTGCTGGCAGGACGCCCCACTCGGAAGCTTAATACTTCTTGTCATACATGTATCTTTCTGTATTCTCTAGAGATCAGTGGGCTGTCCACGTGTTCTGTTTCAAATATACTTAATGGTTCTCGAACCTCTGAAGGCAACAGTCTATCAGTGCATTCAACTGCCTCACGTTTCCAAGCGGTGAAATTATAACCATTTAGATCAACTTTTTCCAAGCAATTCGTCTCACTCTAAGGAACAGAGCAGACTTCCCTAGCAGTATGGATGTGGTGGCAGGAATGTTACAATCTGCTACGCGCTGATTGGTGCTGGCCCAATGTTTATTGAGGCTGGCTGCTGCGACTCCGTTTCCCTCCACCTGCACTCCCCATCTCACAATCCCCACCGCTCTAACATCTTGTTTACGCGGCGGTTTGTGTTAATCGGTCTCAATTCAAGCAAATTGCCAATTGTTCACATTCTCTTGCCACGAATACGTGGCCACGAACTACCTCTGTTCCCTTGAACCGCCCTAAACGCGCTTCTTATACGCGGAGGTTGCACCCTCCTCGCGTCCTGAGAGCCAGCATGGAACGCGACATATCCCCAGCCCCGTCGAGTTCGACGCTGTCAACGATCGATGTGCGTTTGGACAGTCCTCGGAGCTCCTTGGAGCCATCATCAGCTACCTCCCCCACAAGCTCTGGAGACACCGCCAGCGAAGTAGATGCGGCAAAGGACAATAGACGAAAGCGCAGCTCAAGAGCACAAGTACGCACATCATCTTCTCGCAGCAGTCATCTCGCTGGTAATACCGCACGCGCTCGCAAAGCATCTGGCAAGCAAGCTCAAGGTGACAGCCGGAGCGTGTCAGGAGTTACCCTAGTAGATGACTTTGGTGCGGATGCTACAGAAGCCCATCTGAAAGGAAAAAGCAAGGCACTTAAAAGCGCTCCACCGAACAACAAAGCAAGAGCGAATGCAAGTGGCTCTGAACCGTCTCGAACGAATTCCTCCAACTCCAAACGCGTGTCAAGACTCGGAACTACAACTTCAACTGTCTTGGACGCCGTTGCCGCTACGACATCCGCTCTGGGCAAGCGTAGCAGACGCGTATTCGAGGATGCCAAAGGGTCGCTACAGGAAGCCGTGACGGACAGGAGGAAGAGCATGAGGGTTGAAAGGGCTGTAAACACCGCAAACGCCGGCGAGTCGGAAGATAAAAGCTCTCGACTCTTTCCTAATCTTAAGACAGAATCAGATCGAGTCAAAGAAAAGAAGGCACCAGTACCGGTTGTAATGCGGCGCAAAAAGTTCCTTACCCAGGGTCTCTACTCAGGACAGCATTGGGCATTCGATGGGCGTTTGACTGAGAGCAAGAATCGCAAAAACATTCAGCAGAAACTCTTAGAAAACACAGAACCGGAGAGCGTATTCGTTCGGGAAGCTTCGCACCCTATGTTCTACATGGAAAAACTCTTGGAACTCGGGAGAGATTACAGACTACCCTACAACATTCTCAAACCTCTTCCTAAGGACCAGTCTCCGAAAGAATGGCACCGGCTTAACAAAAATCGTTTTATTGGCGACGCTGCTGCGACGTGGAAGAAGACAAATTCGAAATTGCCTCTTTCCACATGCCTTTGCCTCCCTGAGACAGGTTGTGATGATGATTGTCTCAATCGTACTATGCAATATGAATGCAACGAGTACAACTGTCTCCTTGGCGACCATTGCGGGAACAGAGCGTTTGCAGAATTGGCCTGGCGTAGCAAAGGCAAGAATTTCACCCGAAAGCCGCCGAGACCAGAGGGTATGTCGGATAAGGACTACGACCTTCTTAGGAAGGAGCTGGGCTTCGGCGTGGAACCTAATCTCTGGCATGAAGGTGTCGAAGTGAGCAAGACTAAAGATCGGGGTTACGGTGTCCGTTCGATGCGAGTGTTTGCACCAGGCCAAGTCATTGTCGAGTACTGTGGTGAGATTATCACACCAGACGAGGCAGACCGTCGTATGCATGAGGAGTATAAGGATAAAACGGTTCGTAATATGCATCTCTTGCTATGCCATAGAGACTGACCTTGACACAGGACTTTTACTTAATGACTTTTCACGATGGTCTGATTATTGATGCGACGCGTGGCTCGCTTTGTCGCTTCGTCAATCATTCATGCGAACCAAACTGCCGCGTTGAGAAGTGGACAGTTGATGGTGAGCCTCGAATGGCTCTCTTCGCAGGAGACAACGGAATCGTGGTGGGTGAGGAACTCACCTACGATTATAACTTTGAGTACGCTCATCCACTGCTTCGTATTGAAATTCTATACTAACTTCCTCAGTCCATTCTCGAAGAAGAACATCCAAGCCTGCTTGTGTGGGTCTGAAAATTGTCGTGGTGTTCTCGGTCCAAAGCCAACCAAGGAGGCGAGCCGCGCTGCTAAAACTGCAGCTGCAGCATCCAACCTTGTCAAAGGCGTCAAGCGCAAGTTGAAGGAGGTCTTTGGAGACGATGGAGACGAAGACCAGCATGCTCCCAAAAGCAAACGGGTCCTTCCTGATCCTAAGGCTCTTCTGAAGAAGGCGACCAAGCAACTGACCAACATTGCAAGTTCTGCTTCCACAACGACGTCCGCAAAGCACGCTGTTCCAAACAATGAATCTCGAACGAAGCGTGCGGCTCGCCGATCCAGCTCCACCGTTACCGTAAGCTCTCGAACGGAAGTTAAGCTTAGCAAGAAACATTCGCGTACATCGATTAATGTTCACTCGGTCGAGAAAAGTTCTCGCCAGACCTCGACCAAAGATTTGTCTCTAGTTCGAACCAAGTCTGTCTCACCGAGAAAGACGGTGACCAGTGTAGTCGCTAAGATTGCGGAGAGCACCAGCAAAGCTCTTCAGCCGGTGATAGGCAAAGGCAATCACAAAGGCGGAGCTGGTCTGCAGTCACAGTCTGGCTCTACGAGCGAGCTCCTCCCGAAGAAGGGATTGAAACAGAGCAAACTCTCATTTGGTCGTGGTAATCTCATCTTTGAGAATCCCGATGCAATGGAGGTTGACGATGACACGGAAGGCATGGAACAAGAAGATATGTTTGAAGAGGTGAAGACAGTTTCGAAGAAGGGTGGTCGTTCATTCGCAGCGAGCGTTCGGTCTTCCGCCGTCCGCAGCGTAAATGGCCCACAGAGAGCAGCAGCCATGATGAAAATAGGCCTGAAGGGTAATGAGGCGGTTAGAAAGACGATTCGCCAGGTTTCCGGCGCAGAGTGATGTGCTCAGGCTTAACGCATGACAGCATTACTTGGATACAAGCATTTCGGCATTTCGGCATTTCGGCATTCTTCAGTGGTTATGTCAACTTGAGCATTGTACGAAGGACAGTCAGCATCATCAGCAACGAGACTTTTGTATTGAAAAGGGTTGGGAGGCGCATCATTACAGGTTTGATAGTCAAATAATAAGAATTTCTCGACATCTTTGCCTTGCTGCCTTGCCCGGCTATCCCTGCTAATAAGCGCCTGCCTGGCGTTGTTGACTGTTGATTATTTGGCGGGACAGAGACGACGCTCGTTCTACTTAAGCTTGTTTACATCAATCTTCAGAGAAGTGCATTGTCCCTGATAGTTTGCACCGAACTGGAACTTATCTTCTCCTATTAAACATGGCAGACTCCAAAATCTTCTCACTGGAAGGCAAAGGCCTTAAACTCGACACCGCCGAAGATATCGCACCTCACATCGAAACCCTTCGCCACTCGACCGACATAAAAGAAGTCCGCCTGCTTGGAAACACACTTGGTATTGGAGCATCGGAAGCGCTGGCAAAAGCGCTAGAATCACAGAAAGACCTAGAAGTCGCGAATCTTGCAGATATATTCACCGCTCGACTGCTATCCGAAATTCCGCCGGCGCTCGACGCAATTCTTAAAGCGCTCCTCACCCTCCCCAAGCTACACACCGTCAACCTCTCCGACAACGCCTTCGGCCTGAACACCCAAGCGCCGCTGGTGTCCTTCCTCTCGGCACACACACCGCTCGAACACCTGTACCTAAACAATAATGGCCTAGGTCCGGAAGCAGGCACGCTGATCGCAAACGCGCTGACAGCGCTAGCAGCGAAGAAGGCCGCGGCGTCGGCGCCGCCGCTGCGAACCGTGACGTGCGGGCGCAACCGGCTGGAGAACGGCAGCATGGCGGCGTGGGCGCGAGCCTTCGCAGCGCACCCGGCCATCACGCACATCCGGCTGGTGCAGAACGGCATCCGGCAGGAAGGCGTGGCGCTGCTGATCCGCGAGGGCCTGGGCGCCGCGCCCGCGCTGCAGCTGCTCGACCTGCAGGATAACACGTTCACGGCGCTGGGCGCGCGCGCCCTCGCCGACGTGCTGCTGCGCTGGAAGCAGCTGCGAGAGCTGGGCGTTGCCGACTGTCTGCTGGGCGCGCGTGGCGCCGTCATGCTTGGTGAGGCGCTGCGCGAAGGCAAGAATCAGGGGCTTGAGGTACTGCGCTTGCAGTTCAACGACATCGATGCGAAGGGCCTCAAGGCGCTCGCCGACGCCCAGCACCAGCTGCCGAAGCTGAGGCGCGTTGAGCTGAACGGAAACAAGTTCAATGAGGACGACGTCAATGTTGAGCGCTTGAAGGAGGTGCTGCACGAGCGGCGAGAGAAGTTTGGGCCGCCTTTGGAAGACGGTGAGCACGAGGATTGGGGATTGGACGAATTGGACGAGCTTGAGGAGGAGAGCGAGGAAGAAGAAGAAGAAATCGATGAAGAAGATGAGGAGAAGGAGAGGGAGCTGGACAGAACGGACGAGGCTGAAAACGAGAACGTGCCACAAGAGAAATCCAAGTCTGTCGACGAGCTGGCAGACTTGCTTGGAAAGACGGAGATTTGAGAGTTTGGTGTCTGGCAAGCTTGTTGTTCGATATGGGCATAGCGTGGAATTCGTGATTCTGATGATACCAAAGCAGGCTAAGTAGAACGTTGGTGTAGAAGTGCCATGACAGTTTTATTAGAATCCTACAAGCAACCTGCATATCATGTTGCTTTTTCTTCCGCCCGATACATGCACGAACTGACCACTTGACGGCCGTGAAGACGATATCCCATATAGGTCCCTGTAGATCAGCCAAAGGACGTCGACGGCAATGGCATTCTTGCAGCGATGCATGCGATAACCTTGGCCACGGTTGATTGCATGGACACCTCCAAGTTTGATTCATCCTAAAGTAGATCTGATGCGTAGACTTGGGAATAGTGAGACGGTGGTAACGCGCTCCCCCTCCGTTGGTTCCCCGCGCCACGGCAGTCAGCTTATTACTGGGGCTCAGCTCGAGATCGACCACGCGCCTATGGCTTCATGTCGCAACGTGACCTTCGTCATTACGATCACGGCCTCCACCTGCCTTCATACTTCTTCCTCCTCAACTCCTTTGATTCTTGACTGCTTGGTCGTCGGATCACTTGCTATAGGCAGCGCTGTTCCGGCATGTGAGCATTCGCCTTGACCGAACGAAAGCACACCATTTTCTCTCCTCTCACAGTGCTCCGACCCTGCGCCTACCTGTCGACCTCCTCCAAGGGTTCACCCTTCCCGTGCCCGACGCCGTTGTTGCTGCGGCCTCCTAATATTCAAAGCGCCCCGAAATTGCTGCCGTTTAGTCTGCGCTATCGCCTTCCCTAATACAGTACCATCACCCGGAGAGCATGGCATCTGGCGGTCAAGGCGGGCGTGACCACCTAGACCGCCCAACAAGCGTTCATGCTTCCAGCACATCGGCGTTGCCAAGATCGAGGACGGATGGTGAGTGTGCTTCTTTGTTGAATCTGCGCAATTGACGACATTGTGGGATCCACTCGGAATACTCCGATGCTTGTCTCATTGTCGTAAACCCCACCCGGGACACTGGCTTACAGACCGCATGCAGACTCCTGGATCGAGGTCTCGTCACGACCTTCGTCCTCCTCCCTATCATCTGCTGCAGATGAAATAATCACCACCGGATTGCGTGTACAGCAAGAAGTCAATGCTCGACGAAGACGTCGTCTGCGACGCTCTGGAGAAAATGGCTCGCAGTTGGCTCAACGCACGAGCGGAACGAGCAGTCAAGAAGAGTACGAAGCAAGCGAGAGCGAGTCCGATAGAGTTATGAGCTCTTCGAATGAAGGCATCCAACCTTCACCTCTACAGGACCAATGGCAGGCTACCGGCGACCGTGCGTTGTCGTCCGCGTCCTCGGAGAATGCATTTGATGACGGCGATGCGGATGAGAACGCCACCGCCATTGGCGTTGCGCCATCTGAGGTTATGTTCACTCCCCAGCCAAACGCATTTACCCATCCATCGTTCGCTGGATCCACTCGAACCCCACAGCCCTCTGGAAACCCTTATTTCAACACAGAACGTCCATCTCGGGCGCTAAACCAACGACATTCATACCCATCGGAGCCTCGCCACCCTCACTACAACCCACCTTCAGCATCTTACCCCGACCATGACGCAGCATTACGCGCCAGTCTCTCCACTTTGCTCTCTTGCGCTGCAGCAGCTCGAGGCTTGCCCAAATCGTCCGGCGCACCTTCCGGGACACAGCGGCGGACCAACCTATCAAATCGCGTTGAAACCGGCACGCTCTGCATGGTCTCAGAGTCGGAGATGCTTGGCGTCGACCCAGCGCAACCGCACCCCGCAGCAGCGGCCCAGCCCTCCGCGCCGGCCCCCGCGCCCCGCGACGGCGCCGACAAAGCAAAGCGCAAAGCCGCGCCGCCCCCCGGCGCGCGCAGCACCAGCCGCGAGCGGCGCGCCAGCAAGAAGGCGCGGCGCGCGTCGTCGACCGCGCCGTGGCTCGTCGAGGACGTGTCGCCGACGCTGCTAACGTGGGTGGTCAGCGCCGGCGTCGTCGTGCTGGTCTCCGCGCTGAGCTTCTCGGCCGGCTACGTCGTCGGCCGCGAGGCCGGCCGCGCCGAGGCCGCCGCCGGCGTCGCGGAATTTGGCTCCGGCGTGCGCGACGCGGGCCGCTGCGGCCGCGATTACGTCCTCGAGCATGGTGGCGCTGGCCTGAAGAAGCTAAGGTGGGCGGGCGCGACTACCAGCGTGAGGGCTTAGAGCGTGATCGGGGGTTCGAGGTTCGAGGCGGTTGCTTGAGGCACGGGCGCATTTTGTGGCATCATCATCTTTACAGCAAGCATATTCGGTGAGTCTTTCTCGCTAGGTGACTTCAAGGAGTTGAAGTTTAGGGATCGGCGTTAAAGACACGATTGTGACGCCTCATTTTACGATGGAAGGGATGTTCGGATGACATGAGGAAGACTTTACGCGCGCACAGAATGGAGGTTGGCGTTTCTGCTCGTTGATGGTTCATGGGTTTCATTGCGGTTCTCCTGTTCAATGTTGCATCATCGGTATATCCACTCTTCGTCTCAGCATATAATGTTGGCATGATGGCGTGATCTACCCTCCTCCGTAGCTCACCGTTCGTAATAATCAAGTGCCCAAAATCTAAATTTGCTCCATCGTCCGGGCACTTTCACCCGACTACAACGCTACCACGTGACGTGTATAAACCGGCTTCGGTGACCCAAACCGCTCACCTCCAAATCGCACACATACATTAACCATGAGCCCGCCACGCACAACCGCCGACTGGACGGCGCTCATCTCCAGCGCGCGCGCATCCATCCGTCCGGCGCCAATGCCCTCCACCGCAGCACCACCCGCCCAGCCAATATCGCGGTCCATCGACCACACGCAGCTCTCGCCCGCCGCAACTCCCGCGCAGATCACCACGCTCTGCACCGAAGCACGCAATCACGCCTTCGCAGCAGTGTGCGTGCGCCCGCCGCACGTGACGCTCGCGGCGTCGCACCTGCGATCGTTGTCGCCGGAGGAGCACGGCGTGCCCGCGCCCGTGGCCCTCGCCTGCGTCGTCGGCTTCCACGAGGGCAGCGCGCCCGTGCCCGCGAAGGTCGCGGAGGCGCAGCGCGCAGTGGCCGACGGCGCGGACGAGCTCGACGTCGTGCTCAATCGCGCGCCGCTCGTGGCCGGCGCCCTCGAGGACGTGTTTGCCGAGCTGCGCGCGCTGCGCCACGCCGCCGGCGAGGAGGTGTTGCTCAAGCTTATCCTCGAGACCAGCCAGCTCGCACCGGAGCTGGTCGTTGCGGCGTGTGTGCTGGCGGGGTATGCTGGGTGTGATTTTGTCAAGACGTCGACGGGGTTTTGTGGGCGGGGGGCCAACGTCGAGGATGTTTTGCTTATGAGTGCGGTGGCGGAGTATCTGGAGCGGCAGGGGGTTGGGAGGAGGGATGGGGAGGAACGTCTTGTGCGGATGAAGGTTAAGGCTTCGGGTGGGATTAGGAGCTATGTGGGTGCGGTGAGGATGATCGAGGCTGGTGCGCAGAGGATTGGGACGAGTAGCGCTATCGAGATCGTTCAAGAGGAAAAGGAGGCTACGATTGGTGAAGAGAGGAGCACAGGCATTGAAGTTGCTTCAAAGGGGGAGAACGACTACTAATTTAATGAGAGACTACAGAATGAAAGAACGTAGGAACAAGGAACACCATATCAAGTGACGCCGAAGACTCAATCCGCCAAATCCATCTCGTTGTAGGTCTATGTGTGTATCAATCTGGTATTGCTCAGGTCGACAGTCACGACGGTGTGCGAGGAGTGCAATTAACACATCTTCGATGCGGGCAGGTCGGACATTGTTCCGGGTGAACGGCGATGAGATTGATAGCGCCACATTGGCAACACAGCCAGCAGTCTGCTGGGACACCGCCCGTCATGGTGCTTGCGGGCGTGCTAAACGCATGCTTGGACGGTCGGAAAACGGCCTTGATGTTATGATATGCCTTGCGGATGGCCTTCATATTGGCGATTCAAAGGTTGAACGTGATTGACGTGAAGGGATTGGATTAAAAGGAGTAATTGCAATTATCAACAAATGAAGCGAAGCTAAATCGAGGCTGAGCTATGAAGCTAGAAGAGTTGTCGAAGGTGTTTGCTGCTCTGGAACACGTATACTTCACAGAATATATATCTGTTCGGGCGGAAAGGGGCTCAGCTTCGTGGACTTCTCAAAAATGCCCGCGAAGCAATGAATGATACCATCGTGATACCTTTCGTCCTAGTTTCTCATCTCGGCGACCTAAGTTCTCCTCCGGTCTGCCCCCCCAGGCGCACTGAATAGTTATTCCACTGCACTTCCCAGCCAGGCGCTCACGATAGCGAGAATTTCGCGGCCATTGGGTTATTGAAGCCCAACCGGGGAGAGTTATCTTTGGAAGGGCTACTAGAAAATCAGAAGACTTTTGAGCATGAGTCTTGATGCGGTGAATTAGTAGAGCACGATGTAAATAGCTTGGGCTACATTTCTCCGACTCAGCCTCATTCGGGAGAAGTAGCCGAAGGTTTCGATGCCAGCCTTCATAGTGCGTGCGAGGCCAGAACGCTCCAAGAATGATGAAATTCTTACCACTGACCGGGAAGGCTATCAATGGAAACTGTCCAATAAGAGGGGAACTTAACTAAAGACCTTGGTTTGGGAAATGTTTGTAATTGACCGGAACTGCATCGCCACCGAGATGTATATGGTCAGGCGATATCGTCGAATCGAAGCAAGGCAATGGCATTAGGCAATCTGCCTTGGTCGTGGTTCGCACAACCTCATTTGGCACATCGTGAGAAGGGCGAAGCGCGAAATAACTCCAAATAGTCGTTCCAGATAGCCTTATGAGTGATTATTATCTTTTTACCATAAGCAGCTGCTGGAAGGCCGACGTAATGGCTGATTCTTCGTGGCAGGACAATAAGGACACGAGAAAAAAAAAAAAAAAACACGGCTCTTGGTGTAACTTTCCGAAATGGGAAGTAACGGTGAGTTGCGAGCGGATGTTCAGAGAACGGGATGGGAGAGACAGAGTAGACGAAATCAAATCTTTCATTTTTCTTTGGTTTTGCATCGTGCGCCCATATCTCCAACTGCCTCAAATGCACCTAAAAGTCCATGCCGATGCAAGCCAAAAATGAAAAACCTAAACCCAGACAGGCCGAAACGTGGTATAACCGAAGATTCTACCCACGATGCCGCAAGATATTCTTCTCACGTCATCTCTCTTCAACACCCCGAATCAATGACTAGATGCCAGAGAAAGAGTGAGCTATGCTTAGCCGCAATTGTCATGGTCGTGTATTCCGAAAGAAAATAAAGCAGTGAAAGAGCATATGTGCTGATAAATGCAGCACAGAAAGCGTGCATGATGGTCGTTATCGCACAGACAAAGCTGCTTGGCGATTTCGCTTCCCATTTCAACGCCGAGACGTTTACCCTCCTCCTCAGTCGACATGATATTTCTCATCGAGAGGTCAGAATTCGAAGAGACTGTGTTTAGGTGTGGTCCTCGTCGTCGTGTACCGATTCTTCCGCTGGAATCTAGTCTATGGACATATTGGTGCGCGAGTCATTCCAACTCGAAGCTGAGAGGTCTGCAACGAGCCGGTCGTGTCTGCGCTGAGCTGTTTGTGGCTGCACTCACGACATCGTGATGAGAGCTGCTAGGAACTCAGATGCCGGAGCAGGCACTACAACTTGGATGTTCCTTTCATCGCTCGCCTTTCTGGATCCTGTCTACCAGAGCCATGACAGCGACGCCAATGAGTACGACGCTGAGTGCGGAGATATACGGAGCGGCTTGATAGAGGTGGGTTGTTCTCGCAGTGAGCGTCTCTATGTCTGGCAACTCTACGTCTTTTGCGAGAGTGTTGTCCAAATGACCGTTCTCCAGGAAACTCTTCTTCGGATCCACGGCATCGAGCTCGTCATCACTGTCAACGCACAGATCTTCCACTTTCTCAATCGCTCCATTAGCGGTAGTTCCAGATAGTGCTCCAGTTGAAGTCGAAGATGAGCGTCTCGCCTTTCTCCTCTCTTCCTTTCTTTTCTCCTTGGAAAGTCGATCTATTTCTTCCGCTCTTATCCTCTCTATCATTTCTGCTAGACTTTGGCGTTCCGCGCGTTCAGCGTCACGCTCCATCTCAGCCTGCTCCTTTTCCTTCTTCCAGCGTTCAGCCGCAGCCTTAACCTCACTGAATTCAGCCTTGAGCACTTCAAGCTCTCGGCGAATGTCGTTTGCGGAAGTATCTTCCTGGACTGCGCCTATGATTGTTTCCTCGCCTTCTTCGTCTTCAATTGGCGTGACATTCTCATCGTCGTGAGTTGATGTTTCCTGTGTCTCAACCCACGTGACGTCCCGTTGTTTCCGATCTTTCTCCAGCCTTTTTGCTCGTTCTTCAGCGTCTTCTCGGCGGACACGTTCCTGAACCAGCTGATCTTCGACTTCTTTCAGGCGAATGCTTTGAGTTTCCATTTCTTTTCTTGCCGCGCTCAAAGCTTCAGCGAGCGAAGCTATCTGTGCGGCCGTTCCTTGGTCAGACGAACTGTTCCTTGAAGGTGATCCGTTTATACTTGAGCTAGATGGTCTTTCAGTGTCACTTCGGCGCAAGAAAGTTGGCAGGTCGATGCTGGAACCTAGACGATGTATCACATCGGGTTTCTCTGGAAGAGGTGCCTGCGGTGGTGGAGCTGGAGGATCTGAGAAGCGAGCCTTGAGGCTCTCCTTGAGAGATGAATTTTTGGATTTCTCAACTGGCGAGTTTCTTTGCGAGGATTCTTTCTTCGGCGGCAACTGATCTGCCGCTAGCATGGAGTCGATATATTGCGCAGCTCGCTGTAAGTCTAGAGATTGTTGTTTCGCTGCTTTGTATTCAGCCTGCACACGGGTTATTATCGCTTCCACCAAGCCTCTCTCGAGATTTATCAATCCTAGTGTTTCGAGCACATCGGCGCTTACATTAAGTTTCTTCACTATTTGATCCATGTTCACAGTTTGAAGCCAAAAGTGTTGTTGGCGCTGCTGTGCCATATTTCCTGCTCCATTGCCGACTAAGCTCGGGGCGCGACCGTTGCTGCCTACGGAGCTCTGGCTGGCGGTCCGTCGCATTAAGCCTCCACCTTGAACCAAAGAAGCACCAAGCAGGCCGGCGGAAGCGGAGGGATCGAGATCACCGAAGTTAAGATCCAGCATGTTGTTAGCACCGTAGAAGCCGGCAAGTTCGACACGAGCCGCAACTTTGTGATGAACGACGGTCTTCTGATCCTCGCTCACGATGTCGATTCCCAACTCGAGCATGTCTTGCTCTTTGAGTTCATGAGGGTCAGAATCCTTGTTTTCCTGTGACAGCCGCTGTCCGTTGACAAAGGTACCATTCGATGATTTCACGTCGCGGATCCAAATTTTGCCTGTCCGGTCGGCCCATATCTCGGCATGCTGCCTAGAAAGTACCTTGGAATCGAAGTAGCCATTGAGCGGAGTCGGAACAGTCTTGCCGTTTGTCTGGCGACCTATCCGGAGTACGTCTGGGTAAAATGGTACGGTGATGGTTTTCCGCTCAAAAGTGCCGTTCATGGGCGTGAGATACAGGACAGGTGTATTTTCATTAGGATGCTGTATCCGTGAGGAGCCATTTTGTTGTTGCAAAGCCGGGGACGGAGGGTTTTGATGTGAAGATTGAGACATGGGAGGCGGAGCGTGAAGTGCAGCTATTGCCGATGCACCAGAAGGGCCAGATGTTACAGTAGTCGTCGATTGAGGTCTTGCAGTTGATAAACCAGATGTAGGTTCTGACTTTGTTGAAGGCCAGAGGCTTCGCACAGGTCGTTTCTGCTGAGGTAACCAGCTGCCGTTGGAGGGTGCAGTTGCGGCAACGCCGTTCTGCTGTGTCGATGAAGCAGCAACGGTGGAGCCCGTGGAACCCGTGGAGGCTTGTGACGACAGAGAAGTGGAGGAATTTGAGCGAGGAGCTGTTTTGCGTGACATCAGCATTCTCGACACGTCGTCTGCGCTCATGGTAGTAATGCCGTTTGAAGCGCCATTAGCAGCGCTCCAGCCGTTGCGGAGGTTAGGTTGGAATGTCGGTGGGGAAGCTACGGCCGTCATAAGGTACGGAGAGGAAGGATTGAGGGATGTTGGGTGCGAGAAACTACTTGAAGGCTCGACCGGAATGGAATGTTCCTAGCGCCGAGGAACAGCGACGGGGCACTCTGGGCCCGAAGAACACGGCTAACGCAGCAACAACAACAACAGCAACGGCTCTGGTGTGTACTGCTTTATCATATGCGGTTTGAAGCAGCGTTGACGGAGTGAATGGCCGTGGACGGGTGGTGTCTCGTGCGAGGGACGGGTTGTGCGACGGCGATATAGGCCACGAATCGGACGTGCGGAGACGGATGGAGGCAGGCAGTGGGATGCTGTCGGCAGAGAGAGGGAGCAGTAAGGTGGATGGATGGGTTACAGTGGTGTTTGGACGGGAAATGGATGGGTTTGTTGTTGATGGTTCGGTGCGAAGCGGGCGGGCGATGTTGGTGCGAGTTCGAGGAGGAGCGGCGCTAAATGCGGCCTGGGCGCCTGAGATGACTGCCGGCCTTCTGGCTGCTTCGTAACTTGACTCGCGCTGGGATGCAGAGCCAGTGCACTCGCTTAAAGCCCCAGTTCCTGTTCCAGTTCCAGTTCCAGGCGATTGCGAGCCCGCCGTCCCTTCGTTCTTCCCATTAGAGATGATGGAGATGAAAGTGGCAGAATAGATGTCTGCAGAAGAAGAACTGTTCCGCCTCCTCCACCTCCAGCAGCGGTGCGTTGGCACTTGAAGAGTGTGGGCACTCAACTACTACCCAAATTTGCTCCTCACTCCACTGTGCCTCCACCCGCATCCCAGCCGTTTCCGCGTGCATTCCTTCCGTTTCCTCTGCTTCCGACCGCGTGGTTTTGCACGTGACTGCTGCTGCATGGGCGGACGAAAAAGTGTGAAAGATAGCGCATGCGGTGTGCTGCACGCTCTGCAATACGCACTAATTAAAACTGGCCAGCCACCTTAGCTAAGCTTCCCAACTGCGTCTTTCATGTTTCTGGCCCTGTGAACATCGAACACGCACAACCTTCCGCATGTCCTCAGCTTAACTGCCATCAATTCTTCCCTTCGAGTCCTCCTTCCATCCAATTACGAAATGCCTGTTCCCGTCGGCCATGGTCCGGTTGGCCCTTCGACCTTTGACAAGCGTGCGTGCATTCATTGCTAAAGCTGAAGCGACAAGAAGCTCACAAATGGCCTGTAGTCAAGATGGGAGCTATGATGGGTGGTTGTACGTTGATGCCGAAGAGCGTGAATTGTCTTCAATGCCATCTCTAACCCTCAACACAGCTGTCGGCTTGATCATCGGCTTCATTTTCGGTGCGCGGGACCTTTTTTCGACCCTTGCGTAGACCTGGCATTGACATCACTTAGGAGCTACCAACATCATCAGATTTGGCCCAGGCCCTAATGGCATGATGCGGACGCTAGGACAGTATATGCTGGGCTCAGCGGCTACATTCGGGTGCGTTGAGTTGCCAGAGGATGACAGCTGGTTCGCAAATCCTGACTTGAGACTACTAGATTCTTTATGGCCATTGGCACAACAATCAGAACCGAGACCGAGGCACAAGCAATGGAGGCATTCGCTCGAGCAAGACGGCGACCCTTCATCCTGCCTGCAGAATATCGCTATCCACACCTAAGACGACAAAGAGTGGAAGAGAAAAACTGAATGTTAAGGGAGTTTGGCCACTGCTCTGCAACCAGAGAGCCAATACACGCATTTCGGCGCAAGAAGAAGAATGCTCCCGGTTACCGAACACATCAGCTCTATATTATATTGTACATAGTAGCTCCATCTCTATAAGCAGGCATCTTTTAGCCTTGGCGAATCTCTCTCCAAGCATCGTGTCATGAACCACCCGTCTCTGAGATACTCGCCGCCAGAACCTCCTCTTCAGTGACCCTCACCACGCCATCCACGCCATCCAGACCGCTCGCAAACTCCTCAACAAACACCTCACCCACCTCCTCAACCGTCAAGCCCATCACACCCTCCCTCTCCAAACTCGTCGCCTCCTTATCTGCAAGCCCACAAGCCACAATCCTCCCAAACCACCACAAATCCGTACTGACATTGAGGCCAACCCCATGAGCACTCACAAACCGCCGCAGATGGACCCCCACCGCGGCAATCTTGCGCTCGGGGCTCGTCCAAACGCCAACATTCTCCGTGCGCATCGTGGCCACGCCGTAGCGCGCGCAAGTGCGCATGGCGGCGGCCTCGAGGGAGTGCACATAGCAGCGCGGCGACAGGCCGTGCCGCCGCAGGTCGATGATCGCGTATGCTACGAGTTGGCCCGGCCCGTGGAACGTCGTCTGGCCGCCGCGCGGCGCCGCGGCGTACGCGGCGCGTCCGTCTGTCCGCAGATATGCTTGTTGCGTGGCGGAGACGGTTTCGCGACGGCCGGACGTGTACACTGGGTGGAATTGTGCAGTGAGGATGGCGGGTGGCGGGGGTGCGAGGGAGGGCTGCTCTTTGAAGGCGAGTTGGCGACGCACGAGCGCTGCTTGGAGGGTGGAGGCGCGGCTGTAGTGTGTTAGGCCTGGGAGCGCGATGTGCTGCAGTTTCATGGCATTGTGTGCGTTGGCGAGTAGGGTTGAGATGGGTGGTCTGCGGTACGGATTGCTATATAGAATTTGTTATTAGCAGCTCAGCTCGACGTCAGGGTCCAAGCACCATCGCGAAACTCCTACTCCACCATCCACCCAACTCCTCACCAAAACAACCCACCATGACCTCAACGCAGTCCCGCGCGCCCACCGCACCCTCCAAGCTCCCCAAACTCCCTGCACGTAAGTCTTCGCCTGCAATCCTCGCGCGCTCGCCGCCCCGCTAACCCGCCGTACGCAGACGCACGCCTCACCAAACGGCCACTCCTACACGCACCGATTCCGTCCCCGGCAGCGAGCCGCGCCCACCCAAAAGCCGTGTACGTGTCGCCGCGCACGCCGTTCCTGTCAGCGGCGCGGCGCGTCGCAAAGCTGCTGGCCGCGGCGCAGAAGCGCGCGTCGCAGTCCGTCTCACACGCCACGAAGGGCAGGAGGAGGGGCGGCGTTGACCGCGTCGTGGAGGCGGCGCTGCGGGTGCGAGAGAGCGGCGCGGGCGAGGTCGTGTGGGTGAAGGGCACTGGCAGGGCCTGCGAGAAGGTGCTGGCGCTGGCGGAGTGGTTCCGCGCGAAGGGGGAGTACGCCGTTGTGCTGAAGACCGGGAGCGTCTGGGCTGTCGATGATGTTGTGGTCGCTGGTGAGGACGAGGCTGGGGAGGATACGAGGGTCAGACAGGTTAGTTGTTTGGAAGTGGGCGTGAGGATGAAGTAAGCTGTGGGCTGTAGTCTCAATTTTAGGGAGCTCGCTGCTTATAACGGGATCTGAGTGATGGACCAACCTTTCAGCATTAAGGCATAAGCGACTAGGGGCAAGACATTGTTCAATTACATGTTAAAACGGTGAAGATTTATGATTATGACCGTAGATTTACCTAAGCTAACGGCTAACAGAGCTCCATCCACCAACGACCGAATTGCGAAGAAACTTTGAAATGGGTATCAATCTTGGCTGTGAACATTCCCATGCCTTGTTTTCACCATCCAAATATCAGCTAATTCATGACTAGATGTCGGTCCTTTACTGATCGGGAAAGAAGATCGCATTTTGGGGAATTAAAAATGGATGAATGAATAACAAAACGCTTGCAGCGAGGGGTATCGTTGAAGTATCCGCAAACACCAGTACTCAGAGAGCAATCTCTTAGACATTGGAGCTTGTATGGACTTCCATCGCTGGATCGGCCTTTCCATTGTCACGACGACCGCGAGTGCGCCAGCAGTGAAGCGAAGCCACGATCATGGTGGCGAGGAAGAGCAACCTGCGCAGCATCGACATTAGTTTCTATACAAGAGCTTGGATGATACCTAGAGACATACCATTCGAAGGCTGCGAAGATGGTAGCGGCTGTGCTCGCTCGGCAGACTCCCCAATGCTGGTTGCAACCGTAGTCACCAAGCAAAGCAGCCATCGCGATCCAACCGGCAAACCAGAAGATCATAGTAAGGACTTCCACGCCAAGAATACCAAACTTGTGTGCGGCATCGGGGAAGCGTCCCGGCGTGATGATCAAGTAGGCGAGGGCAAGGATTGTCCACACGGAACAGAAGAGGAGATAGTTTGCCTCGCTCGGCGACCATGAGCCACCGTAGTAATTCCATCCTGACCAGTCGGAAACGACTAGGAAATGGTTAGAACTGTTGTGATGGGCAGTCAAGCGGCGTGTCTCTTACCATAAGCCATTAGTCCAAGAATGACAATCGTCAGAAGCGCTTGGACAATGCGCACAGGCAGAGTGTAAATGAAAGCCATTTTGAATGTGAGTGGTTATGAGGTGCAAGTAGAGTGCGAGAAGTGGGAGTATGTAGGCGCAGTAAGTAATAAGACTAAGAACCAGCGCAACAAAGAAAAGTTGAGGTCGTTGATTGAAGTATGTGACTATGGAAGGTCAAGGTCAGTTTATAGGAGTGAAAACGGAATAAATTAACAAAGCGGACGTCATAGTTTCACAGCTCCAAGAGCAAGTAGAGAATTTGCCTGTGGCTGAACCGGGGGCGACTTGGAAACCGTTGATGCTCGTGGAGGTGGTCATTGGCTGCGGACAACGAGTCAGACGGAACTCGGCCCAGAATTCGCATGAGCAGCGGTCTGCTGATGACGATGAGGAGATTCTTGGCTCATTATCAGCGTGTTTGGAGAGCGGGAAGTTTGTAGCCCAGTGAACAGCCGAAGCGTTGCAGCGAGCAGGTGCTGACGTCACATGCGATATGCTCGCAAGCCATCATCCGATCTCTATATCAGATAACATCTTATAACTTAATATAGGCGGTGCAAAGTTAAGATTAGCTTTGGTAGGGAACCCGCGACCAAAATGTTCGGAATTGAGTAATCTTTAATCGTGGGGAAAGGAAAGCCAAAGAGTCATTCCAGGTTTAAATTTGTTTGATACTCCAATGCCTTCGGTTAAAACTGAACTTCTCTCCTTGGGCTGCAAGGGCAAACAGTCTTTTTTCCACTAAGGTAGACTAAAATACGAAACCGTACTTCATTAGATCATGGATATGGTGGTTTATAATTCAACTGCAGCCACAGCCTCAAAACTGGTTGTACGGAGGTACCAACCGTATTCAGGCTTGGCCGCAAACGTATGTACTCACCTATCGGCCAATGACCCCAAACCACAGCCTTGCGAACGGACATATGGAACTCTATACTTCTCAGATCTATAAATTACGCAAGTTAAACTAACTCCCTAAATTAATCGCGATATCAATTCAGCGAAATCATCTCTTGATCATTCAAAATGGCATCCAATATTGAGATCCGGCCTCTTCTCCCCGAAGACACCATCGCGCTGGTCAAAGTCCATTACCGCACCTTCAAAAACTCCATCGTACCGTTTCTTTTCAACGCAGAGCCAAGCGAAGAATCGTATAAGTTCATGGCATCCGAACGCACACGTATCCTGGAACAACCCCACACAAAAGCGTTCAAAGCTGTCGATACTACTACGGGAGAACTAGTGGGCGCTGCCTATTATAAGGTCATGGCGGAGGGTGCAAACCAATCTGACCTAGACAGTGGAATACCAGTGTTCGACAGCTTCGTCCCGGAGCAGATACCAGAGGCGTAGAGGGCATTGAGTCTACGGTTGGGCGAGTGCTATGCACGGCATGTGGGAACAAAGTCATGTATTGAGGTGTGGTTGATGATTGTTGATCCTGCGCATCAAGGGAAGGGGAATAGGGAAGATGCTGTTGGAATGGGGATGCCAGGAGGCGGATCGGTGAGTAAAAAGCTAAATATAAGGCTATAGAATACTAACACGAAGCAAATTAGGATGCATTTCGTACGTAGAATCGAGCAATGATGGTCTAAGGCTGTATGAAAAGGCAGGTTTCAAGGCTGTGGGTACGATTGACTTTGATGCCAGCAAATGGGGCCCTGGCAAGTTCCCCGTGGACACGGTAAGTTTAAGCTCCAGGCGCCCCTGACTGAAAGAAGCTGATAGTGATAAGATTATGCTTCGGGAACCAAATACAACATCATAGAGTACTTATACTAGAACCTCGCTGGTCGACTTGGTTTCGAGAAATACATCGAGCACGATACTAAGTAGAAGATGAATCACGTGGATGCGTAACCACAGCCCTGATCAGCAGCAAATAGATTCTCTTGTCCATCCTGTGTGTAGACGTACAGTGGGATCTGGCAATCGAAGAACGCCTACAGCTCGTATTCGGTAGTGTGAAGGAGCCGCATTTGAGATATCACGTCACTTGAGCAGAGCATACATGGAACAACGGCACGACAGAGAACAGATGTATTCGAGTTACTACACCGCGAGTTAAATGCGTTTAGCAGCACGTGTAAGGCTAGAAGCGAGAGAAGGGAGCGAAACTGAACGGGGTTAGCAGGAGGATCAGGATTTGGCGTATGCTGTAATAAATTCGAGGTGGGTGCAAAGGACCGGAAGGCGATTCTGTACACCGCTGTAACGCACGACTGCTATACCCTTAGTCTATAAACACGAATTATTGGTGAATAAACTGAATCGCAAGTGTGAACCACGGAACCGTATGAGACCACAACTATGCAACTTGTTAGGATGAGAGCTTGATATTCCGTTACTACGCGCCACGCTCTACTCGCACCGATCCCGGTTGCAAATGCATGTAGCCGCAGTGAAAAATTCTGAGTCGAAAATCAGCTTAAAGCTCTTCCCATTCGCTAAAGGTACAATGTGGTAGCGGTAACTCTCAAAACTCCTGTGAATATTCCAATACTCAACAGTAGACCTTGAAGTCCCCAGGGCTCCGTTTGAACTTGTGATCTTTCGATGATAAAAGCCGCTGTCCATGTCCTTTTAGTGAACACACCTAGACGCCGAACGCTTACAATGCTTCTGAGATACCTAAACTTTGCTCTTACTCGTTTGGTCGCTGACGCTTGTTGCCGTGTGGATTCGACCAATTGCCTCCGCCCTGCTGGCCTTGGTTGAAGAATCCTTGGTTGTAGCCGCCTTGACCACCGCCGAAGTTGCCTGTTTGAGAGTTGTTAGCATTGCCTTGAGTATTATTCGCATGTACGACGGTGCTGGTCCTGCGCGCGGTAATGGCCAGGTAGAGTTTGTAGAAAAGGGTAAGACGAGCTTGCTCACCTCCCATACCTCCCATGCCCATTGCCATTGGCATGTTAGGCATTCCCATTCCCATTCCTCCCATACCCATCATCTGGTTGAAACCTCCGCCCATCCCTCCTCTCCCACCACGTCCACCCATACCACCACGCATGTTACCCATCATGCCGCCACGATTGAAGTTCCCAAAGTTGCCCATGTTGTTCATTCCGCCTTGGAAACCCATATTACCTCCGAAATTGCCCATATTCATTCCCATTCCTTGATTGAAGTTACGGTTCTGATAGCCCATACCGCCGCGATTCTGATTGTAACCGCCTCGACCGCCATATGAGTTCATACCACCGCGCTGGTTCTGATTCATGTGTCCCGACACATTGCGGTTCCCTTGTTCTTTGCGTCCTGCTACGTCTTTTGGAGGGTTCTTGTATGGGTTCATATTAGGGTTGTGGTACGACGCGATGAACTTCTTTCCGAATTGTTGCTCTGTTCCGAGAGATTCGATTTTGTGCTTGACGGCCGTTGCTGCGATCGCACTGCCGAACTCGATGAATGCCTGGCCTTTGCTCTTTCCGTTCACTTTGTGCTCATTGAAGGTTATATCCGTAAGCTGATCTTCGACTCCACAGTCATTAGCCCAGCCACGAATGTCTTCTTCACTGGTCCACCAATTCAACTCGCTCAGGGATAACGCAGACGTAGCTGCAGGATCAACAGGAGTTTCAGTATCTTCACCACTCTTTCGCTTTGTACCCTGCTGCTGTACTTGATCCGACTGTTGCACTTCAGAGCCGTTGGCAGTACCTGGTGACCCATCATACTGTTGACCGTCTAATTCCTGTCCTTCACTCACGGTACCCTGGGTATCTTCATTCAGTTGATAGGACTCATCGCCTACCTCTGCATCTTGTCCTTGGTATGCACCATCGTATTGTTCTTCTCCAGCTTGGGTAGCGTTTGCGTCTCCGGCTTGCTGATCTGATTCTTGGTACGTCTGGGCAGAGTCATCTCCATAAATATCAAAGTCGTAGGTATCTTCTTCTTCAGCCATTCTCAATAAAGGAAGAGTGACCTCTTTCGATTATTAGATTCTGGCTCGTATGCGTGGTTCAAGCTTAGGTACAGGAATTGGGTTGCTAAGCGCGGAATTAGCTTTGAGGAAGCTCATGGTGCAGCTAGAGGAAATAAAAGAGAAATCTGGGCAAAACTCCGATGAGCCCGCAAAATGCTGAAATCAAAAATCAAAGGGAATAGCTGAGCCGACAACATACAGAACTCTTCCTGCCACAGACCACCAGATATGATTCCAGAGCGACAAGAGCAGATAGCGGCAACCAGAATGCGCAAAATAAACAGTGATGAAGACCGAGAAGGTAAGCTCTATGCTTGTAACCCTCGCCGGGGACAGTGGCACAAGTCGCCAGATGAATGGGAGCGCTTGAAGTCAATCGTAGTCTCGGAATTCAGTCATGAAACCCCATGGAATTCGCCAGGCTAGGCCGAGGACATGTACGTGAAGCGGAACCCTCTCCTGATCCCAATCCGATGACAATCCTGTTCTTCTCAGCTTATTGACCTTGCTCAGCGAATACGCAATTCGTGAGCTCTCAAGCTCAGACGGTGAGGCCTTCCTATGAGTTGAATATCAGTAGTTATCTACCTACGTTGTATCCACACGGCCGGAGTGGTTTCAATGGTAGAAAGATGATGGCATTGAAGTATGAAGAGTGGAGACGGCTTGCAAGGAGTATATGAGGTTTGGCTTCACCGAGAGGCGGTCACCAGCGGCAATACGATACATTTTGGAAGGTTCCAACACAATATCTGGCCTCCGCAACGTACCAATTCGCAATAACTTCTTCATCCACAGTCACACTCAGGAAATATTCCTCCACTCCTCGATATCCTTAACCGTCACGATACTCCCCAATTCATCCTGAAGATCTTTTGAATTGCGCAACAGCGAATCTCACAAGCCGCCATGTCCGATCAAGTTAGGGTTTGTACCCAATGAGACAATCTCTGCGTAGGCCACGAATTCATTGCTCACTTATGCAGGAAATCGCCGAGATACCGCGCTCTTTCCTCAAAGAAGGTACTCAATTTTTGCAACGCTGCACGAAGCGTAAGTACAGAGACCTGGCGCTGCGTCAAGAGTCATCCGCTAATTCTCCCCTCCAGCGGATAAGCGCGAGTTTCTGAAGATCTCGCAGGCAGTGGGTGTAGGTTTCATAGTCAGTTTCTCTCTAGGAATCCCATTCGAAAGCCGTTGCTAACTTGATTTACCAGATCATGGGCGCGATCGGATACGTTGTGAAGCTTATTCATATTCCTGTGAACAATATTCTGGTATCGTAGCATCGCTACCACTTCTACAGTGGGAGCAGGGAGTTTCAAATGGCTGAGATGAGAAATCAGCACCTAGGTCACTGCTAGCGGCATGTTCGCACTGATTTGATTGCACTTGGCCCTCGACGAGCATTGCAAGGAGTTAGAGTGACATTGTATCTACTCAGCGGGTATGTACTCAATAGTGGGAGACATTGTTAAGATTGTCGCCCTGAATTCAGTTTAATAACGCCCAAATCTCGTGCATCAGGAAGTGTCTTCATCAACCCATTCTTAATGCCGCTCCTCTACCTGCTCGTCTTGTCCGTGTTTACCAACCATCGTCATTTTCGGATTGGTCACGCTCCGGAACAAGTTGCGCACTCACTTTCTGACCCATCCTGATATCAGATTCATCCTCATCAAGGCCATCGTTCCATGTGTGTATAGTGCATGTTCCTAATGATGTACCCCAGCCATTCCAGGATGTTGCTGTATGCTTGTAAGTGCTGTGAAACTGAGTTCGAGGGAATAAAAACTTACCAGCAATCATTGGCACATACGGATGCCAGCTTGCATCTCTGACACACGTACGGAACTCTGAGCTCCCAAAGAATCCCTCCTCATAAGGACTCCTTTCACGTTGCCGAAGGTGTTCTGTAGCTTCAGTAACATCAATCTTGCCGGCTAACGTAGCATCGAGGTTCCAGATGTACACTGATCCATCATAACTACCCGAGTAAACGTACCGCGAATCCGTACTGCCTGGTGGTGAGAAATGACATCTGATCAGTGTCTTGAGTACACTGTGTCCTCTGAATGTGACCAATGAGCAATCGTGAGGATGCTTTTTCCAGTTTCTTAGTTCGTAATCAGCCATTCTGTACTCGAAGCCTGTGGTGAAGCGCTGAGGGTCAATCTTGTTCGCCTCCTCTGTGGGAATAACCTTTCGTAGATCCCACAATTTTGCTGTTTGGTCCTTTCCATTGCTGATTATGTATCTGCCATCACCTTTGCTGTCCACGTACGTCAAACCCTCGGTGTGCCCAAGGAATACTCCAGCCGCCCGACCATCTCCTAAGCTTCGTCTGTCCCAGACCTTGAGAGTCGTATCATCCGAACCTGAATACAAAATGTGTGGAGATGCACTATCACCAAAGCACACTGCGTTTACGTCGTCGTCATGACCTGGTATACGAAGTATCGACTCGTTCCGTTCAATATCGAAAACGTACACAGATCTATCACCAGTGCCAGCTACTATCTCTCTGCCGTCCCCAGAAAAGCGAATAGACCAGATGCCGAAGTGATTGTAATGTCTATACCGCGATCTTCCACCTCCTTCCGAACCGAGCCTAGAGAAATCCAGCGTCCGAGGTTCTGACAGATCATATGGGTCTGTTGGTGCAAGACACACATATCGGCTGATAGAACTATAGGCGAGCCATTTGTTATCCGAACTCAATGACGCATCTGTGATTGTCCATTGACCAAACGGATTGTCGACAACTTTGTAGTATTGCCATTGATATGGATTAGAAGTGTCGTACATACGCACTCTGAAGTCTTGACCGCAGGAGAAGAAAAAGTTGCCGTCGTTTGAGAACTGCCCAGAGTAACATCTTGAGTTATAGTGAATGATGGTATCGGCTTTAGAGGATGGTATGAGTCCTTGGCGCAATAGTCCATTGAGAGCTTTCTGATGTCCTGGGTTACCAAGATCCATTTCCCTTCGCATCAACCTGGCCGATATTCGATTGTTCCGAGATATCCTGTCCTGGGCCCGTTCGGGGCTACCAAATGTCCCGGATCGCATAAGTTCTCTGCCTACCTTACTAGGCACCTCTTCCAATATAGGTTGTTCAGTACTTCTTCTGGTACGCCCGAATCCGCTTAGTGACGGTCGCCATCCAGTATACTCATCAGAATCGTCATCATCGTTAACCTGCGCAAGTCTCCAGCCGTGAAGACGACCTTGAGTTTGCAGCAAGCGCCGAATTCCCGCGTCACGCAATAACTGTATGAAGTTGTGTGTTACATATACAGAAGTTGCCTCCGAGCCTCCCTCGTTCTCTTCCGTCTCAGTGTTTTCTTCCTCTTCTCCATCATCGCCGCTTTCTCTTGTTATGGATCCCGAAAGTTGAAACTCGATCTCGATGCCACTTGCATCCTCTTCTGCATCGTGGTATTCGTTTTGCCCCATTTCATCTTTGTCTATGGTCAAATTGTCGTCCATACTCTCCGAAGCAGGCTCGAAAGTGTCGTCATCATCATCACCTGTCTCATCCCAGTCGATCTGGTCGGGTTCATAAACTGATACTTGTTCTTCTATGCTGGCGATTGAGGGGTCGTAGGATCTGGAGGGATTCGGCGATGAACTCATTATCCTTTGAGAGGTTTGTGTAAAGGCGTCATGAGAAATCTAAGTGGAATGCGTACTAATCCTAACAAAAAGCTCAAGCTCCCCTCGGCTCTTATCGATCCGCAGGTGGGCGGCTTCGGATTTTACCTACTGTCCGGCCTCTAACTCCACGCAAAGCTCTCTGCACCATATGTCTTCTACGATGAAGTACAGTAAAAAAAAAATTTTATTTTACAGCATAAAATTAACATTTCATGAGTACTATGCTATGTTCTCAACGGAGCGCTAATGTCCGTTACTCGCTATGCTCGCGGTAAAGTACGATCAATACCAGTATGCCTCCGGGATTAGACGCTGCATTCATACGTTGCTATTCACTCCTCTAATCTTTAAACGCATCTTTGCTCTTCGTTTTAAACCGTATCCCGCATGTCCGCTAGCCAAGTCAGCTTGCCTTGTGAGCATCCACTGCTCTATTTCCAAGCCACGCGATGCACTAGCACAGCTGCTCGAACGGAGGCGATACATGGAGCTGAAGCACTCTGAGCATATCAGCGACTACCCACAGATTCAACCTCGACACTGGAATTCAAAAAGCCTTTATGCTTCCAGGTATTCTGTTCACACTGTCGTACCCGCCTGTTTTCGTCCTTGAGGGTAGACAATAGTATATTCGATCACGAGTATGTTAGGTGATGAATGTCAAGGGCCTGCTTCCGACGGAAGAAGATCGGCGTCGAGCTGATTATGGGAAGAGACGATTGCGTACAGTCGTTTTTCGTTTCCGGATAATGCAATTACACCTTCTCTCGCACGCCAAACCTCATTGCATCTGGAGGACGTTAAACGAGTTCCAAGAAAAGTCATTACAGCCACGTACCTCAGCCAAAGCTTGACTGTGAATTCAAACACTAGCAGCCAAACTAGCGCCATCCCAATGAAAATGGCTGCAAAGCTGTAGAGTGTATGAGGAGTATACGGCTCAATGACCGGATTGCGTGGATGGCAAATGATCCGGAACCGCTGCTGAGCTTCAACGTAAGTTCCCCTTGAGCTTCCCGCATTTATAGCACGCTCGATGATTTGATGTCTCTCGATTTGTTTTAGATGCAAGCGATGTCGCGGCGATTCCGGTTCAAGTGAAGCCGTTGGTCTCGCTTCTGGTCTATCTTGAGGGCGAGGTAATCTGGAACCAGGTCCCAGCTCTAGTGATGAGAAGTCAACGAAGGCGTCGGCGAGCTGCGAACTGTGCAAAGGCCATCTCCATCGTTCGATCTCCTTAGCGATGCGATTGCAAGAAGCCAGAGAGGAGTTGTAGCTCGCACTGTGCCTTGTGAAGGGCTCAAGAGGCTGACATGAACAGCTCTCTCTCACGGGCATTGGGGTGGCATGAAGACCTGGCATCAGGTGCGCGATCACGATCAAGCTTGAGGCAAAAGGAAGCTTCATCGTCAAGCTGTTCCTATCGAAAGCGAGTGCAGGTGGCGGGGAGTTCTGAAGTCGGAGAGTATTAAATTAATTCGAAAATCAGAGGAGAGAAGGTGCGGTTCCAAAGTGATCTTCTGCAGGAGCTGCGGATCGCACCCACAGAAGTTAGGAGATTTCGTGATGTAGTTGTTCAGTAAACGGGACAGCACGATTTAGAATGTATGAGGAAAGTTTGTGCCAATGTTATCCACGGTTCAGCGTAGCTAAGATATATTAGCGGGATAGATCGTCACTGCTGGGTACGAGCCGTGCGAAGGTATATTTAATCAGCTTTTGCTGACTGGTTAGGCTTTGCAGTTAACATTAGGGGGACGAAAGCTGAGACGATATCTGCCGGACATCATCCAAGACTACCGGAGACTTATCTTCATCCCTTCTTGGCAGGCTTCAGAAGCATGTTGGCCAAGAGGAAAACTCTTCTCCAATCCGGGCCTTGGAGAGACAATCAAAAACGCCCAAACGCGACGATTTCGTGCAAACATCATTGCGCTTTGGTGTGTTTGGTGAGATGGGCACAGCTCTTCAATCCGAATAGGGATAGCCCGCTGATCGAGGCGGAGCTTGGAGCGCACGTGCAAGTGTCTCGACTCCCTGTTTGGCTTATTATCTCCAACCTTCTCATTGGTATGAGAAATACAAAGCCAGTAAGTACCTCCTTATCGGTTTGACGAACTGCGTACTCTGTCACAATAGATGTTAGGGCTGTCGCGAGAATGGAGATCCGGTGTACAGGCCGCTACTCATCATTCCATGCACGGAGAGCTCATCGAACGTTTTGAGACTGCTGTCACTTGTCAAGTTGAAACCATCGCTTGGACACAGCGCCTATAGCTCCCATTCAAATCAATATGTGTTGAACCTTAAACAAGGCAGCCTCGAGTCAGTACGTTCTGTTACAGTGGTTTGCAAAATCGACTCCCGAATTTTCTCAAGAACCTAGAGTGATCACGTAAGGAGCTTTCTACGTTGCTGACTGAGAATAGCGAGCTGAAAGCAGAGGTACCAGACCAAATTTCGCAAAGTTTTAGAAGCCGGTATCAATATTCGTTAAGAGCTTTCAGTACAGTCACAGTGCAGATATCCGCACTGTGTGACTAGCCCTCTGTCTTCTGCAATCCGCACGGCCATAGGAAAGATATAAAGCGGAGCTTTGTTGTGGTTCAGGAAACATCATCCACTTTTAAAGGACGACGGAACGTTTAAGGGTACTTTACGACCTGAGAACTGTCCAACTTCAATTTGCTCATCATCACGCTATCTTAATTACGACCTTTGCAAAGTGCTTCTGCTCTTGGAGCCTCATATACGCCTCTTTCGCTTGATCCAAGCTGAACACAATATCGTCCACTGCAAGTTGGACATCGAACTCCTCAATGAAGCGAACCATATCTCGAAACTGCTTTTTAGATCCAAGCAGAACACCTCTCAATATACAAACGTGAAATAGAATCTCAACGATCAACGGGTCTTTGCCGTCCGCACTTGGTCCGAGAAATCCAGTCGATGAGACAACGCCATCCGTTCTCATACTCTTCAATGATTTCGCGAGAGTACTATTGCCGCCAACTTCGACTATATGATCAAAGCCTCTACTGTATGGGGTGAGATTCTTTGCGGTTTGGCCCCAGTCATGGTATTCTCGATAGTTGATGACTTCCTCTGCTCCTAGCTTTCGGACTCGCTCGGCTTTCTCTGCACTACCCGTAGTTACCACGACACTAGCGCCAACGGCGCGAGCGAACTGTGCGATCAGCTGTAAGTTTTGAAGGACGTGACGTCAAAGCAGCACGAACCTGTAAGGCGGCAATTGATACGCCTCCTGTTCCTTGCACCAGGACCCAACTCCCCTCGGTGATTTTCTTCGACTCTATTCCAAAAAGTGCATTCCATGCCGTTAAGGCCGAGCAGGAGAGCGTTGCGGCTTGCTCAAAACTTACTAACTTAAATTTTTGGGCATTGGAATTAGAGCGCTTTCTGGGTAGACACCAAACTCTTGCAACGTGCCGTCCAAAGAGAGTCCAAGCTTCTTTGTAGCGTCACCAAAGCCTGGCAATTGCTCCTCATTCACGTGTGGCGCAATATGAGTCACAACTCTGTCCCCAGATTTGAACTCTTTCACCAATGAACCCACTGCGACAACAACTCCAGCCCTGTCTGAAACTGGGACAACTCCGTCTTTGAATGCTAAGCGGGGCGTGCCACTTGCGATACGCAAATCTTTGTAATTGAGAGAGGCTGCATGGATCCTGACCAGTACATACTCGTCACCAAGCTCTTGCAAGGATGTTGTAGATGGGTGGTCGAGCACAAGGCTGTTGATGCCATGCTGACCATGCAAGGTCCATCTTGCGTAGGTCTTGTTCTCCATGTACGCAAAAGGCAGAAGTTTGTCTGACGAAAGCTATGAAGAAGTTTCTGAAATTGAACATAACATCTGAAAATGGTGCAACATCAACATAAAACCCTCACAGTCAATCATTTCCGTTCGTCGTCCGTCGTATTCTCACGTGACGGCAGCGGATTCCTCGGATGTCAAAAGACTTGCATAACAGATGGACTGGGCTTCCATAATAGATAGACGAGGCTTCATATATACGAGGCTTAACGCTTGCGGACGTATACCGCACCAAGACTTGGGGTATTGCACCTACTTCTATCAGTCGAATTTCCGGACTGTCGTTCTCTAATCAGTTGCGGATTCGTCAGAAATCTAGAAAATAATAAGTTTGCAACGGTCGCAGTATAGGAAGCGAGCAAATTAGTGAGCAACGAGGACGGGTATATACTATCGTACTGATAGAATAATGGCAAGGTATCTCTAAAGCGGAGCATGATTGGTCTATAACGAAACATATCTTCATATGTCCCTAGAATTCTCAGAGAAAGGCAGAGTACTTCCCCGACCACCATCTGAGAAATGTTTGAGAAATCCTTTGGCGCGCATAAATTAGACGCCTAGTTGCATGCTATTGTATGTTCCGGACCTCTCGTACACGTGGTGATCATTGAGTTGGGGCAACTCCGTGATCTATGTCAAAAGGATGTCATATCCATCCTTCTCTATTCGGACAGCGTCGGACTGATCAGCGTACTTTCGTCTAACAACCTCAAAGACTATCAATCCTGCGCTCGTACTTGGAATTTGTCGAATCGTATTCCACAGAAACCCTCGGTATAGCCATCTTCTCCACCCATCAAAGCGTTGGGCCTGACGCCTACATTGTTCGAAGGTCTTTTGATAAGCATGATAGTAAAGCCAAAAGAAGTTTGCTGGGCGATTCTCCAGCTTTGCAGCATAGTCGAGGGATTCAAGTCGGCTGTAATGGATGTCCTGTATTCCTGACAAGGGATATTGTATGAGCTGTTGTGTTACAGATGCTGCCATACCAGCAAAGAGGATGAACATTGGCTCGATCATGTAATGAGGCACGATAACAGGCCGCTCATCAACATTTCGACCATCCGTGTTGGCTTTTTTGGGAATTTCCTTGCCCGCTCGACTATACCATCGCGTCACGAAACCATAATAAGACTGGGCTTTAACATATTCGAATGTTGAGAAGAATATCGCACATCCCCAAGAATCTTTCAGGAATGACAAGCTCCAACCGGCGAACACGCCACGTAAGCCGATGGATTTGAGCTTCTGGAATGCGTAGTGCCACATATTTTGGTAGCGGCCTTCGAGCATGTCGCTTGTCTTAAAGCGAACCTGCAAAGCATCAAGAGGTGCGGCCACGATCGATTGAATGGAGCCCGCGATGAAACCAGCAGCGAAGGTATGTCGTGGATCTGGTGGAGGAAAGATTCGCTTAGTGGACAGTCCAGATGGTTCATGAAGGAGCGCAAGAGTCTGGAGATACGATGTATAAAGAACCGCGCCAACACTGTGATAAATGAGCAACCTAAAGGCTATATCACAAAGACCTTGGCAAACATACGTGATATTGGCAAGTAATGGCGGCAATACTTGATTAGGAATGAAATCCCAACCGTGAGTCCTCACAGCATGAGCCAGCAACCCGGGAGTCGTGGTATGCCAGCTCCATGATTGACCTGCCTGTACTCGAGGATTTATAGCTTTCGCATAGGCCTAAATTTCAGTTAGCAATGGGTGGGGATGGAGTTATAAAGACATTGAAGATCTAATTAGAGACTATTATTCACAGAATGAAGCCATACAGCGTTACAACCATAGTCTACACTCGTAGGTATCATGGCTGCCTAGAACAAATTGGGAATCCATAGGAAGAATCGAACATTGTCTATAAATATTGTCTGATGAGTAGAAAGACGATCGCACGTACCATATAGCTGATTTTGTTAGCACGATAGTCCTTTTCAAACCGTCAACTCACTTACATACTCTACACGCGTGCGGAAGAAGGCTTTAACTGGTGCCCGAAAGTAGAAGCTTATAATTTGCGCACTGATGGCTCGCATACTAGCAGCAGATGCACCAGTAGCGGCATTGGTTCGAGGTTTTTTGCGGCCATCTTGGCCCTGAGTACTGCCGGTGTCGATGGAAATAGCTTTCCGGTTATCGCTTTGAAAGCGATCGGCCATCCTCCCTGAAGCTCAGCTGCAGATGGCGAGATATCGTTACAACCTTCATGACTCTGGATGCATCATGAGGTACAACAAGCGCGTTAACGGCATAGAAATGATGGCAAAGGTTTCAATTGTGAACTGTGAGGTGCATCTGAAGATGCTGTAGGTTTCTTCTCAGATAGGCAATTCGACGTCCTGCTTGCAAGGCCTTCTTAGCCAATCAGCCGCGTTCTGTATCGTACGCTCTACGGTGGTGGGGGAACCTTTGACCGAAAACGCGATTCTCCGCGTCAAGTTAGCAAGGCACGCGCCTTAAAGTGAATCTCTCAACGAAGCTCTTCTCTCATCCACTTCGCATCTTCCTTTCGTCTTTTCTTCTCACTGCTCAACTTGCTGCGACTTCAAATCAACCTCACGATTCCTACAAAGTCGTAGCTGTGATGGCAGATGAGATAGTTGTCGATAAAGACGTCTTCTACGACCGACTTTCGTCATTCCTGACCCAGTGGAAGAATGACAAGCGCTCCGATGAAATCTTCCAGGGCGTGGGATCGGTCGTGCTATGTGTAGGCAAGGCCAGTGAGGGCGCCTACACGAAGGCGACCGCATTTCAGGTATGGACCTACACTGATTTATCTCTACTCGTGCTGACTGTCATCACAGCTATGGCTCCTTGGATATGAGTTCCCATCGACGTTGACAATCGTCACACAAGAAGGCATCCACTTTGTTACTACCAAGAAGAAAGGTGTGTAGACTGCCTAGTTTCGAGATGCCTATCTGCTAACGCCTCTCCAGCTTCTTACCTCGAACCCGTTAAAGGTGGCAAAATTCCAATGGAGATAACTGTGAGAGGAAAGGATGCGGAACAAAATGCTGAGCAGTTTCGAAATTGCTTGGAAATCATCAAGAAAAGTGGTAGCAAAGTTGGTGTTCTATCGAAGGACCCCGCTGCAGGACCGTTCGTCGATGAATGGAAGGCAGCATTTGCAGACATTGAAAAGGACGTGGAACAAATCGATATGTCTGTGGCACTCTCTACAGCTGCTCTTACCGTCAAGGATGAGAAGGAACTGGTAGGTTGCTCTAATTCGATGAAATGAAATACATTGCTGACCGAACTTGTAGCGCGCGACCCGAGACGCCTCCCGAGCATCAAGCGGTCTCATGGACCATTTTGTTAATGAGATGTCAGAGATCCTGGACGCGGAGAAAAAGATGAGCCACCGCGCTCTTGCAGACAAAGTCTTCAACAAGATCGATGACATCAAATTCTTCCAGAAAATCAAAGTCTCCGCGAACTTTGATTTTCAGCAACTGGATTGGGCCTATCCGCCCATTATTCAAGGCTCAGGCAATTACGATCTGAAATTTGCGACGGATTCTGACGACAAGAACCTTCAGCCAGGTATCATTCTCTGTGCCCTAGGCCTTCGCTATCAATCCTATGCGTCCATGGTTGCCAGAACATTCATGGTCAATCCGAGCAAAACTCAAGAGAGCAATTACAAGTTCTTGCAGTCGATTCACGATTCCATTATCAAATCACTCCGCGATGGCGCAGTAGCGAAAGATGTTTACGGCAAGGCACTGGCTCTTCTCAAATCGAAGAAGTCAGAACTCGAGAAGAACTTTGTTAAAAGCATCGGATGGGCTATCGGCATCGAAGCAAAAGATCCCACCTTCATCATAAATGCCAAAAATACTAGAGTCCTTAAGGACGGCATGACCATCTGCGTCCTCACAGGCTTGGCTGACTTGGAAGGTCAAGACAAGTCTAGCAAGACCTACGCTCTCGCCATCGCCGACACAGTCCGCATCACTTCAGGCGATGCAGCCATCTTCACGAAGGATACACCAGCTGATCCAGATTCTGTGTCATTCTTCTTCGATGATGAGGATGAGCCCCAACCAAAGCAAAAGCCAAAAAGAGACGCAAGGCCTGCCATTGCACAAAATAACATCAAATCTACAAGACTACGCGCTGAACGCACAGCAAATCACGATGCCGAGAAGGAAGCCGCCCGTCGTGAGCATCAGAAGGAGCTCCACGCGAGGAGACAAGAGCAAGGTCTTGAGAAGTATGCTAAAGGCGCTGGCAATCTCAATGGCACCGAGGAGAAGAAATTCAAACGCTTTGAGTCTTACAAGCGTGACAACCAATTCCCTAACCATGTCAAAGATCTAATGATCGTGGTGGATACCAAGGGTCAAAGCGTGGTGCTTCCGATCATGGGTCGTCCAGTCCCATTCCATATTAATACGATCAAGAGCGCCAGTGCTACGCCTGAAGGCGAGTATACATCTCTGCGTATTAACTTCCTGTCTCCAGGTCAAGGTGTCGGGCGCAAGGACGACCAGCCTTTCCAGGACCCGACTGCACATTTCGTGCGAAGTTTGACATTCCGATCCAAGGACACAGATCGCATGTCACATGTTGTTGATCAAATCAATGAAATGAAGAAGGAATCGGTTCGGCGTGAACAGGAAAAGAAGCAAATGGAGGATGTCGTTGAACAGGACAAGCTCATCATCGGTAAGTGTTATCTTCTTCACTCGAATGTATCCTTGACTTACCATTTGTAGATCGTCGCCCCCAGAAGCTTGATCTCCTGTTTATTCGGCCTGCTCTGGATGGTAAGCGTGTGCCTGGGCATGTCGAGATCCATCAAAACGGTATTCGATACGTTCATGGCATCAATATGCAGACAGTCGATATCCTGTTCAACAATATCCGGCATCTCTTCTTCCAGCCATCCAAGCATGAACTCATCGTTATCATTCATGTTCATCTGATCAATCCAATCATGATCGGAAAGCGCAAGGCCAAGGATATTCAGTTCTATCGTGAAGCAACAGACATGCAGTTCGACGAGACAGGCAACCGCAAGCGCAAGCATCGCATGGGCGATGAGGACGAGTTCGAGGCAGAACAAGAGGAACGTCGAAGACGAGCTGAGCTCGACAAGATCTTCCTCAACTTCGCCAAGAAGATCGAGGACGCGGGTCGCGACTCCAACCTAAGGGTAGACATGCCATTCCGCGACCTAGGCTTCAACGGCGTGCCATCGCGATCAAGCGTGTGGATCCAGCCGACGACGGACTGCTTGGTGCAGCTGACGGAACCGCCGTTCATGGTGGTGACACTGGACGACATTGAAATCGTGCACCTGGAGCGCGTGCAGTTCGGACTCAAGAACTTCGACATGGTGGTCATCTTCAAGGACTTCAACCGCAACCCGCAGCACATCAACACCATCCCCGTCGAGTCGCTCGACGCCGTCAAGGACTGGCTCGACAGCGTCGAGATCCCCTTCACCGAGGGCCCGCTCAACCTCCAGTGGGCCACCATCATGAAGACGGTCCAGGCTGACCCCCACGAGTTCTTCAATGGTGGCGGCTGGTCGTTCTTGGATACCACCAGCGACGCCGAGGAGGAAGAAGAGGAAGAGGAAGAGGAGTCGGCGTTCGAGATGAGCGAGAGCGAGTTCGGCAGCGAAGAGAGCAGCGAGGAGAACTCCGAGTTCGACGAGAATGCCAGCGCCGAGGCCAGCGCCGAGGAGGTCAGCGAAGAGGAGAGTGGTGGCGAGGATTGGGATGAGCTTGACAGGAAGGCGAGGAAGAAGGATAAGGAGAGTGGGCTTGATGACGAGGACGACAGGAAGGGCCGGAAGCGGAAGCGTTAAGTGGTCAATCTACTGGTTTCATGCGGAGAGAATGGTATTACTCATTGGCAGTCGGAACTCCTGCTACAAGGCTGTCTGAGAATGTAGTCGCTAAACCCGGAGTTTGAGTTACAATATGACCGGATGGATCATAGGACACATGTAATTACTAGGTACGGGCATGGAACGAGAAGCCTGCTTTCAGTAGCTAAACAAAAGTGCGCACGTCAAATTCTACTGCTGACCATGTTCGCCTTAGTTGTTGACTTCATTCATACGAGAAATGGCATAGCCGAACCCGGCAATGCGATGCAGCAGCACAAGTAATGGCGTGCCAGAACGACGCCTTATCCACGGTGCTGCCGTAGGTGTAATGAGCAGTGATGTCGGACCACAGGACCTGCAGGTTGGGCAATTAACACGACGGACATCGAACAGCACAAGGCTACTTGCCTTTAGTGCACTGCACTGCAATTCTAGCTTCGGGGAGTGTGGGTTGATACATGTAGTACTGACCTCTCCCAATCAAGGGATATGCAGGCTACCACTACTATGTCTGAACAATTTGGGTTACTCTACAATGAGCCATTGCTTAAATGCGAACTTTTGTTGCCTCGCTAGGGCCTGTACGTCCATCCTTGCTGACTTGCCGCTACGTATCTTTGCGATGTTCTTGAACAAAACCGCTGAGACTTTTCTGCAAATTCAATTACAGCTTTCAGAACGGCTCTGTTGATAGGCCATTGCGTTGCCATGTAGTACTGCCGCTTGCAAAATACGTGTCCGGCTTTTACAAACCCGCACGACTTTTGTCCCTGCACAAGCCTGTCGCGCTAGGCGTACACTATTCTATTTCAACGGTCTGAAAACACAACTTATCGTAAGTTACGGTTCGGCTCTGCGCTGCTTTATCTGCCAGTTGCTGAAGTCGCCACACACTTTCTTCAGCGAACAGACCATCTGTTCACTTTCTATCCTTTTTATTAGATGACAGCGCTTGATGCGAAGATTAATATAACTCTCTATCTCCTAAATTTACGTAGTAACTTCCGAACAAGAGATTTTGATTCTCATGCTCCAGTCTCTGTCGACCCGACATTTGGAACATCCGAATCAGCCGGTGCAAGATCCAATGCTTCTAGCCGACGTTCAAGATATTGACATCTATCTGACGAAGGTCCTTGAATAGTCGCGAATCCAGACAATGCTCGTGTATACATGGCCTTCGCCTTGTCTATCCGATTAGTCTTCAAGAAGAGGTCGCCAAGATTGGAAATCGTGATCAACGCCGGAGTGTATGAAGACATATTTACCGAATCTAGTGCCTCATACCCTTGCAGTGCACGAGCGTACATGGCCTCGGCCTCGGCCAGCTTGCCTTGGTCAGAGTAGAGCAGGCCCAGGTTGTTGACCGTGTCGAGTGTCGATGTGTGCTTCGGTCCAAGTGCCTCCTCGTATCCTTGAAGCGCCCGAATGTACATGGCCTCCGCCTCGGCCAGCTTGCCTTGGTCAGAGTAGAGGTTGCCCAGGTTGTTGACCGTGTTGAGTGTCGATGTGTGCTTCGGTCCAAGTGCCTCCTCGGATCCTTGAAGCGCCCGAATGTACATGGCCTCCGCCTCGGCCAGCTTGCCTTGGTCAGAGTAGAGCAGGCCCAGGTTGTTGACCGTCAAGAGTGTCGATGTGTGCTTCGG
>Ga0335072_10000687_pt1 | contig 61341 bp, 65 predicted proteins | sample Lox_Sample_21_FD_206725 | JGI IMG/M metagenome (GOLD analysis project Ga0335072, IMG submission 206725) | Soil microbial communities from Loxahatchee National Wildlife Refuge, Florida, United States - Lox_Sample_2.1 | ecosystem: Environmental > Terrestrial > Soil > Wetlands | place: USA...
CGGTTTCCAGAATCTCGATGTGATGCGAAGACGTAGCCCGCGCGATCACCAGCCGGATGGCGTTCGATCCCGCGTCGATCGCTGCCAGTTGTACCGGGGCGGCCACTCGTCAGCGCCAGAGGTGCTGCAGCGCGTGCGAAGGCTTGTAGTGCGTGCTGCGGATGCCGAGGTGCGAAGCGATGCGCTTGCGCAGCACCCGGTTCACGTCCGAGACGCTTCCCTCGCCGTCCATTTCAATGAAGCCGTGCCGCTTCGACAAGTATTCGAATTCGCGCTTGATCAGCGATTGGTAGCGGATGAACGACTGGAAGAGATCGTTCGAAAGCGACATGTCGCGGCCCGACTCCCAGTAGCTGATCGTCTGCGATTTCTTGAATTCGCGGTCGAACGCGATTTCCGGCCGCACGTTCAGCCAGAAGGTCAGGTCCGGCCGCAGCGCGATTTCGTAAATCCCGTGCAGGTAGTCCCGCCCGATTCCGCGCACCGCCGCGCGCGCGATCAGCGTGAAGATATAGCGGTCGGCCAGCACGATCAACCCCGATCGCAGCGCCGGCAAAATCCGCCGCTCGAGCTGGTCGAAGAAATCGGTGCTGTACATCAGCGCGAGCGTCATCCGCGTCACGGTGTTTTCGGCGAGCAGCGCGTCGATATCCTCGCCCACCAGAAACGACCGCCGCAGCCCCATCGTCTGCACGGCGAATCCCTCGGATTCGAGCCATTCGGTCAGCAGCGAAATCTGCGTCGACCGGCCCGAGCCGTCCGTGCCCTCCACCACGATCAGGCTGCCGCTCAATTCCTCGGGCTTCACGCCCGGCAGCGGGATGCCGTAAAAGCGCGAGAGCAAGTCCGAGCCGTTGCGTCCTTTTTTCGCGGACTTCTCCGCCCGCGTTTTCGAGCGCGCTTTCGCGTGGCCGTTCGCGCCGCCATTCGAGGAAGCCGAAGATGTGGAGCCGTTGCGCGTCATCTCTTCTTCACTTCTTTTTCTTCGCGGCGAACTGGCTCAGATTGATCTTTTCGCCCACCAGCTGGCGCATCAGTTTCTGCAGCTTGTTCACGCGCACCGTGCCGTCCATCAGGACGAACCGGTCCGTCTCGATCATCTGGTCGTAGTTGTTCAGGATGCGTTCCTGGAAGATGCGGAAGCTTTCGGCGCGGTCGAGCGAAATCCCGAGGTCCATGCCCGCTTCGTAATATTTCAGCTTGGGCCGCCCGGCGACGATGCGGTTCACCGCCACATCGAGCGGCGCGCGGAAATAAAATGTAATGTCGGGCACCGGCGCGAAGCTGTATAGATTGCGCAGCCACCGCGGCGAACATCCGCGGGCCGCGTCGCGAGCGAACGCCGTATACACGTAGCGGTCGGCCAGCACCAGATACCCGCCGTGGAGCAGCGGCAGGATCTGCCGCTCGCAGCGGTCGGCGAAATCCGCCGCGTGCAGCATCGAAAAAGTCGTCGGCGTCAGCAGGCGCCGCTGCTTCCCGCGCCGCGTCGCCGATTTCACCAGCGGCGAAGAATTCCACTCCGTGAAATGGATCCGGTAGCCGCCGATCTCGAGCCACCGCTTCAGCAGATAGAGCTGCGTGCTCTTCCCCGATCCGTCGATTCCCTCCACCACCACCAGCGCGCCCGGATATTCGCGCTTCGGCGCTGCCGCCTTCTCGGGCGTCGCTTCAGTCAGTACGGGAATTTCGGGAGTGACAGTCGCCATGGGGCACACCTAAGCCGCAAAAACAATCATACGTCCAAAGCCTCACCCGAACATGAAAATTGTGTTACATCGCCCCGCATCGACTCGTCCGTCGGTCGTACTCAAAACGAGTTGTCAGGAGCCGTGTGGAGTGCAGCGGCTCGCCGCCGCTTTTTGCAGGCGAAGCTTGCTTCGCCGTGTGAAAGGCTTCGCCAGTCCGAGCCGAGGCGATCGACATGAGCTCGGTTGAGGCAACCCAAGCTGAAAGAGCCGGCGAGACGCCGGCGCTACGCTAGCTGTGCGCTACCGCGCCTCACCTGCCGGCGGAGGCGCACCCGCACCCGCCTCCGGCGCGGGCGGCGGTGGCACCGGCACATTCCCATCGAGCGTGAACGTATACAGCCGCCCCTTGCCCCGTCGCCCCGCGAGCACCGACACATACTCCTTGCCATCCAGCATGTAGCAAACGGGATTCGCGAATCCCGCCTCGAGCTTCACGCTCCACAGCTTCTCGCCCTTATCCGCGCTGAACGCTTCGAAATCGCCGCTATTCGAAGCCGCGAACACCAAATTCCCCGCGGTCGTCATCGTCCCGCCGCCACCGGTAGCCGGCACTTTCCATGCCGCCGTCTCCGTCGCCGGATTCCACGCCACCAAAAAATTCCCCGCGGGCGGCGCAGGGGGACGCGGCGGTGGAGGCGGCGCGCCGTTGCCGCGCGCGACCGGGCCCGTGCCTCGGCCCGCCGCATCCCTGAAAATAATCCCCCAGTTGTACTCGCCGAGCTCCGGCTTGAATTCCGGCGCCTGCACGTACGCGAAGCTCGACGCCATTCCCGGCGTCACGTACACAAGCTTCGTCTCCGGATTGAACGACATTCCCTGCCACACGTGCCCGCCGCCCGGCCCCGGCCAAACCACCGTCGGCGTCGTGCCGTAGTGCGCCTCGGGATTATCGATCGGCCGTCCGGTCTTCGGATCGAGTCCCTTGTTCCAGGTGATTTTCTGCAGCGGCGCGGCGGAAATGAATTTCCCGGTCTCGCGGTCGATCACATAAAAGTATCCATTCTTCGGCGCCTGCATGATCACGTGCCGCAGCTTGCCGTCGATCGTCACGTCCGCGAGGACCAGATCCGCGATCGAGTCGTAATCCCATTCGTCGCCCGGCGTCGTCTGGTAATACCATACGAATTTCCCCGTTTCCGGCTTCACCGCGATGATCGAGCAGATGTAAAGATTGTCCATGCCGGGCTTGCTGCGGAATTTCTGCACCCACGGCCCCGCCTGCCCCGTGCCGAAATAGAGCAGGTCGAGTTTCGGATCGTAAGAGATCGCGTTCCAGGGATTGCCGCCGCCTCCCAATTTCCACCACGGGATATCGGGCGACCACGTCTTTGCCGCCGCTGCCATCGCCTTGTTCTCGAATGGCTTCGATGGATCGCCTGGCACGGTGTAAAACCGCCAGTCGAGCTTGCCCGTCTCCGCGTCGTACGCCGAAATGAATCCGCGCACCGCGAATTCGCCGCCGCCATTGCCGATGATCACTTTGTCTTTCACCACGAGCGGCGCGCCCGTGATGCTGTAGTCCGCGTTTTTGTCCGCCGTCTGGACGCTCCACACCACCTTGCCGGTCTCGGCGTCGAGCGCCACGAGCCGCGCGTCCAGCGTCCCAACGTACACTTTGCCGTCATACACCGCCACGCCGCGATTTCCCGGCCCGCAGCACAGGCTCGGCCCCGTGCGGACTTTGTCCGGATTCCCCAGCGAGCCGGTGGGAAAATTCTGGTGGCCCACCTGCGGGTCCCAGCGCCATTTTTCTTTGCCCGTGCGCGCGTCGACGGCAAACACCGCGCCCCACGTCACCGTCGCATAGAGCGTCCCATTCGAAATCACAGGGGAAGCCTCGAGCGTCCCCGGCAGCGAATCCGTGTCGTAATACCACACCAGGCCCAGCCGGCTCACGTTCGACGAGTCGATCTGCTTCAGCGGGCTGTATCGCGTCGCCTCATAATTTCCCGCGTTCATCAGCCATTCGCCGCTCTTCCACCCGTTCAGCAGCGCCGCGTTGGTCACGGCAGCGCCATCAGGAGCCGCAGCCCCGTGCGCAGTCCAGGCTCCCAGCGCAGCCAGCATCACCAGCAGCGCCACCAAACTCGAAGTCTTCGCATTCCCGAATTTCGCGTTTCGCAATTTCGCATTTCGCGATGTCGTATTTCGTCCTTTGGTGTTTCGCGATGTCATGTCGCATTCTCCCCCCCGCATATAATCGCGCCCTCGAGCCCCACCCAGGCCCGCGCACGCGCCCTCATACTAATCCCCCGCGTCGCTTTTTGCTCGACGTTTATCCGTCATCCGACCCGGGGTAATATCCTCGTGTACAGCCAAGAGGTGCACCCGCCGTGAACAAACGCGACATCGAACTTCTCTTCGCATACGACCGCTGGGCCAACAACATGGTTTTGCGCGCCACCTCCGCTCTCACCGCGGAACAGTTCACGCGCGATCTCGGCGGAGCCTTCCGTTCCGTGCGCGACACGCTCGTGCACATCGTCGGCGGCGAATGGGGCTGGCTCACCTATTGGCGCGAGCCGTCGCCGACCCCCGCCTTCGTCGAGGAATTGTGGGACCGGCACGACGCCCTCTTCGCTCCGGACGCATTCCCTCACCTCGCCGCCGTCGAGCAGAAGTGGGCGCAAATCGAAAAGGAACAAATCGAATTCGTGAATCGCCTCACCGGCGAATCTCTCGAAAGGATGCTTCCCAGAGATGCGCCAGACTGATTTGCGTGGAGCGAATGAGCACGCCCGCCGTCGCTCGAGGTCTGAACGCGGTGCCAGGCTCTTTCGCCCTGACGCGAGAACGGGCAACCTGGCATTTCTTCGTGGGTTTCGTGCGCCTTACTCAAGTGGCAGCGAGTGCTTCGGGACGATACTGACTGGATGAAACCAACCTTCGGCCTCTAATCGTCGCCAGGCGATTTTGATGTGTTCCTTGCTGAAGACTGCGCGCTTTCTTGCATTCCACTCGTGCACCGCCTTAATCGCGTCGGTCTCTGAACGTACGTTCAGAGACCGAGTCGTCACCCAATGTACAGTCGCCAATAGCTCCATGCCATACGGTGTCTCAAAGCCAGTAATGAGTCTCTCTATGCGCTTGATCCGATCACTAAGCTCGGGACCGCCCTTCGATCTCAGAAACTCATCCGCTTCAGCAAGAGCGCCTGGAACAACTGAGATTTCGGAATCGCGCGAAAAATCCCCAACACCCGTGATGTAATGACCATCCATCGCCTTGAGGACGTGTCTTAGTTTCTCGGAATACGGCCCGTAATTGTGCTTAACGAACTCCAGCTCTAGGGGCTCGCCAGTCTCCTCGAGAAAATATCCGAGCTTTTGCACTTCGATATGTCCCAACGTATATTCCATCTCGCGATAGATCGAAATCACCTTGACGACCGCGGCGCGCGCTGGGGTCATTCGCGGCTTCTCGGTTCGAATTACCATGTCCTGCGGCCGGGGCGCGCCTTTAGGCTCGAATAAATGGACTCGAATTTCAGGATGATTGGCGAACGCATTAAAGATTACGCGTTTGACCTCGCTCCACTCCAGTCCACCATTGCCGCACCCAAGAGGGGGTAGGGCAATGCTCTCGATCCCTAAACGCTCGACCTGTGCGATCAGGTCACGCAGCCCACTCTCAACGTATTCGATCTTCGAGTCGCCTCGCCAATGTACCTTGGTTGGAAAGTTGATGATATAGCGAGGCTCCTCCCACTGTCCCAAATCGTGAATAAATACCCTCCCCGGTTTTACCTGTTTACGTTTGCACGCCTCGGCATAAGCTTTATAGTTCCCCGGCCAACGCTGTTTGAATTGCAGCGCAATGCCCTTGCCCATTACGCCGACGCAATTGACCGTGTTCACCACCGCTTCAGAAGCATCCTTGAGCAGATCGCCACTTTTCAGAATCACACTCATCGTCAATTTCCTCAGAAATACCACTCTCGCTTCACTTCAACTGGTAGCTCTACTCCGAACTGCTCGAAAATTTGCCTCACTTCAGTCCGCTTTTCCCCATCATATACGCCTACTGTCGTAATAAGCTCCAGCGGGAACTTCCTGTGCACGAGGAACTCCGCCTGACGCGTTTCTTGTCTGAGAACATGTCTGGGCTCGCTCATGGTGCTGAACCAATACTTGCAGTAGCCGTCAAGCCGTGGAGGTTCATAGAAGAGAGGCCAGTCGATCCTGTCGAGGTCTTTAATATCGCTGTAGCAGGTCGCAATATCCAGCGTCGCGTTATAATCGTAAAAGACGTAGTGAAGGCCGTTCGACGTTACAGCCTCGACTGTGCTTTCCAGGTGAGCAATGTCCCTCTGTCGGTACGGGCAACCTTCGACGTTCCCTCCTTCGATTGTGCGGAGCATCGGTGATCGCGGTGCAAAATAAAATGGAACATAATGATGGAGCGTCTGTCCTGGAGGTTTTTCAACGAGTTTCGTGGCGCGTTTACCTTGTGCTTCCTGATAGGCGATGTTCCCGTACTCGAGTCCCTTCGTTGCCAGCACTGCCTTCGCGTACAACGCGCCACGCTCCGCTATGCTCGCCAAATTGCGGATTGCCGTTATGTGGAAGATCCGAAGCGGGGTGGCGTAAGGCTTCACTTTTGCCATATCTTGCAACGCCCCGTCGGTGGCGGCAGTTCCCCCGAATACTAACTCGCATCTAGTCCAAGAATCACCACTTTACCATAGGCGAATATAAAGCGAAATTCATATTGACATGTCCTGTTCTTGGTATGGTTTCCGCAGCACTCGATGACAGGGGTTGTTGAGCGCATATTCGCCCACTTGCAGCGTAGCTGTCGATCCGCCTAGCTCGATGGCTACTATCTCCCGAGGGTTTGCGCGATGCGGAAATAGAAGTCGGGGGATTGAGCCGCACGCCCAGATTCCCGGTTGGGTTCGCCGCAACGACCCAGTTGTATGAGCCTCCGTGAGTCCTTCTCTCTACGCCGTTCCACTTCGCCAGTCGGTCTGAAACCGGGGTTTGTGCCAGCATATTTCGCGGCCGTGGACGCGACGAAAGTCGTCGGCGCCCATGCGCATCGCCGCGCAGTTTCATCCGCGCCCCCAAGCGGCGCGCCATTCCGTCGCGCCCCAACGCCGCTACTCGCTTTTCCACCCGGTATCCACGTTCCTAAAGTGCGACCGTGTCAGCAATATTTTCAGTTGCTGCAGGCGATCCTGTGATTCGGCCAGCGTTGGGCTCACGGGACAATGCACCAGCCCGGAGAAACGGTAGCGGCTCGCGAGGACGCTCTTGAACGCGCTTGACCAGCCCGCCACATCCGGCGTTGCCGTCTCGAAGGGCGCGCTGAAATATACCGTCGGGTTCACGCCCTGCATCTGCGCCCAGCAGAATGCGCCACGCGCCGCGCCGGGCGCAGCAGCTCTCGTTGCCGTGCCGCCAGACGGGTGCGCGGCGGGCGCTGGCGAGGCGCTGCGCACCGGTGGCGGCGCGACTTGCGCGGGCTTCGCTGGAGCGGCGGCCGCCGGCGGACTCGTTTGCACCGGCGGCGCGTCCGGCGGTGCGTAGCCATATCTCCAGCCCGTCTCGACGACTTGCTTCTGGAGATTTCTCTCGCCCTGCATCAGCGACCGCAATCGCGCCTGCGCCTCTTCCAGCGTGTTCATCCACTGGCATTCCGCGCCGCCCTTTTTGTAGGCGTAGGTTTGCGCCAGGTATTGATTGAACTGCACCGTCCAAGGCAGTTGTCTCGGAGCGACCGCGCCTCCATTGGCATTCCCGGTCGCGTTGTGCGTGGTTGTGGTCGCTCCCGTTTCCCCGCCGCGAAAATACGGCGCCGGATCGGGGATCGCGAAGACCCCGCTCGAATATTCCGTCATCGGGCCGCCCGGCGTGGGTTGCACGGCCTGCGAGAAGCAGAAGGCATAGTAGGTGCGCGTGCTGTTCTGCGCCGGCGCCGGATGCGCCGAAGACGCCGAAGGCAAAGCGAACACCGCAAGAAAAGCGAGCGCGCAGCATGACCACCGGCAGAGCTGTCCCATGATTTTCCTCCTGGGCGTGCGGTGGAACGTGGCCTGGTCAATCGGTGCCACATCATACGCGCTTCCCGCGGCGAATGGGTAGCCTCGCGCCGCACGCGTCGGCGCTCCTGGGCGATCGCCTCTTGGAAACAAAACAAATGGATCGGAACGCCATCGCGGCGCGCGAGAATTACGAAAGCGAGTATTTTTCGGTGAGGCGGGCGATGGTGTTGAGCCCGCGAAACGTGGCGCTCAGCTTGAGGGCGCGCTCGAAGCGCGCGTTCGAGAATTTCGATTCGGTTTGCCTGCGGGTGCAGAGCCAGTACATTTCGCGGCCGTGGACGTGAAAATCATCCGCGTCTGTCTTCATCGCCGCCAGCAGCGCTTGCGCGGCGGCGTCGAGCGGCGCCGCCAGGAACCCCACGCACAGCGTCGGCGCGGCCTGCATGCGCGCTTCGTCAAACGGCTTGTAGCGCGCGATCGCCGCAAGTTCCGCTTCGCTGCGCAGGAACGTCTTCACCTCGTAGCCGAGCGCCTTTTCGAGGTGCGCTTCGATCTTGCGCTCGAGCGCGGCATCGTTCTTCGCGCTCGTCGTGAAAATCACGTTGCCGCTGTTGATGAACGTCTCCACCCGCTCGAAGCCGAGCTTCTCGAAATGACCGCGCAGCGCCGCCATCGTCACCACGTGTCCGCCTACGTTGATGGCCCGCAGAAATGCGATTCGTCTCGGCATCGCCTGAATCTGAAATCCTGAAATTTCAAATCTGAAATTCGCGCTCGCGCATGCTCGCCCGCAGGCGAGAATCTTTGTAGGTCGCGGCTTCAGCCGCGACGTCAGCCCGGGCAAAAACGGAGCTTACCACACTTGTAGTTGATCGTCCGGCGCCCCGGCGGCCGCATGGGCGCTGCCGGCGGCCCAACCGAGCGCAAGAAACCGCCAAACTTGGCTTTTTTCGGCCATTTAAGGCGCGGTTAAGCCCCCGCTAGGGGGCTGCTCCAGTCCCCTGTTATTGCAGAAAAATGCGGCCTCGGCGCACTGGTGATACGATGCAAACAGTGAGGACAAAAACACGATGGCGACCAACTTCAGCAAGGAGCTGGCGGTAAAACCGGGCAAGAAAGTGCGCCTCTCGGACTGGGATCCGGAGGATACGCTCGGCTGGGATAAAGGCCACAAGACAAAAGAGAGCCTCGAGAAAAATATCGAGAAGCTCGACAAGCTCCAATACCTGCTCTACGCCGAGCACACGCGCGCGCTGCTGATCGTCCTTCAGGGACTGGACGCAGCCGGAAAAGACGGCACGATCCGCCACGTGATGGCCGGCGTGAATCCGCAGGGATGCAAAGTGACGCCGTTCAAAAAGCCTTCGGCGGAGGAAATGGAACACGATTATCTCTGGCGCATCCACAAAGCCGTCCCGGAGCACGGCGACATCGGCATCTTCAACCGCTCGCACTACGAAGACGTGCTGGTGGTGCGCGTGCACGATCTTGTTCCGAAGAGCGTCTGGTCGAAGCGCTACGACCAGATCAACGACTTCGAGAAAATCCTCAGCCAGAATCAAATCAAGATCGTGAAATGTTTTCTGCACATCAGCAAGGACGAACAGAAAAAAAGATTCCAGCAGCGCATCGACGATCCCGACCGCCGCTGGAAGATTTCCGAAGCCGATTTCGCCGAGCGAAAATACTGGGACGACTACACAAAAGCCTATGAAACAGCGCTCGAAAGGTGCAACGGGGAGCACGCGCCCTGGTACGTGATTCCGTCCAACAAGAAATGGTTCCGCAATCTCGCCGTTTCGCACATCATCACGGAAACGCTCGAGGGCATGAACATGAAATTTCCCGCGCCCACGGTCGACATCAAGAAATTGAAATGGAAGTAAGCGGAAGAGGCGGGCGGGCCGGAATCGGATCCCGGCCCGCGCAAAATCTCAGGCGGTAAGAACGCGCCGCGCGAACTGCGCGTTCCGGTGCTTGGCCGTCATCTGAATGGGCGAGCGTTCCACGGCCACGGGTCCGAGAGCGAGACGCCCGGAACCCTCCGGCACGGCTTCTGCATCCATCTCGCCCGTCGGAGGACGAAGGACGCCGGCGGCCCGGCGAGCGAGCTCGGCGCGGTTTTCGACGCCGAAGCGGCTGAGCAGCGACGAGATGTGGAACTTGACGGTGCGCACGGTGATGTTGAGCTTCGAAGCGATCTCTTTATTGGCCTGATTGCGGATCACCGAATGAAGGATTTCCTGCTGGCGCGGGCTCAAGCAGGATGGGCTGGCGACCGCGCGGCCCTCTTCGAGGAGTTCCTTGGCGCGAGACTGCAAGCGGCTGGCGAAGCTTCTTTCCGCCGCGACGAGAATCTCGAAATCGCTGGGATCGGTTCCGCGGACGAGGCATTGCATGGCCAGCAAGCCTGCCATGCGTTCGACGGTGCAATTCAAGTCGGCGGTAGACTCGGCGCGGAACTGCGCGGCGCCGCTGGATCGTTCGCAGAATACAAAAGAGCTGGGTTGGTTGAGGGCGGACTTCTTGGTTTGTGGGGTGAACTTCGGAAGTGCTTTCTTCAATGTAGGCCTTCCCGTTCTGCCCTAGCGGGCAAAATCTCTGGTTTGACTTCGCTTTGATGCGACACTGCAAACTGAGCTGGTTTGCTTCGCAAACGGGAACTTCCAAGACTTTTTGGGGAGGCCGAAGATTTGGCTCGCCCCCTCGATTGTGAACATTCTTGCGAGGCCGATGCAGGGCAAGGCAGATGGACTGCCAAACCTTGCCGATTGCGTAAGCGTCTCAAATGGAGACGCTTAGGATTCGGCCTCGGTACAGCGAAGGCTGTATCCTATGTAGAAAGTTCGTGGCGCAAGAAATTTCTGCCGTTCGGATGCCACCGGCTCTTGGCGGTTCTTTCTTCGTTCCTCGCATTCGCCGAGAGACCCGCTATAATCGCGCGCGCAGGGGGAAATGCCCGGTGATCGATCGACTTTTTCAGGCGGGGAGAGGCGGAATCGGACGCCATTCGGTGGATGGCACGCGTCTCCTGATGGCGTTTGCCGGCGCGTTACTAGCGGGGGCGGCCGCATTTGCCCAGACGGGCACCATCAATTTGCCGCCGGGATGGAAGCAGGTGCCCCAAGGCCAGGGAGCCTGTTCGGTCGACAAGCCATGCGCGGAATTGGCGCCCGCGATGATTCAAAGCGCGCTGGGTCCATCGCCGCTTGAGGAAAACCTGCGCTATCTTACGGACACGATCGGCGGGCGGACGACAGGCTCGCCGGAAGCGGACCGCGCCGTCAGCTGGGCGGTGGAAGCATTCCGCCACGCGGGCGTGGATGAGGTCCACACCGAGCAATTCATGATTCCGGTGGGATGGAGCGAAGGGAACACGCACGCCGAGGCGCTTTCTCCGGCGGCGTTTCCGCTTCGGCTCGTTTCGACGGGGTGGTCGCCGCCGACTCCTGAGGGCGGAATCACGGCCAATGTGATCGATGTGGGCTACGGCGACGACGCCGGATTCAAGAAGGCAGGCGCAGACGCGAACGGCGCGATCGTGCTGGTACACACGAAAATCCTCGCGACGTGGGACGATCTGCTCAACGAATACCTGAGCGACGCGGCGATCATCCAGCGAGCCAAGGGGGCTGGAGCGGCCGCAATCTTCTGGATGTCGTCGCGGCCGAATCTGCTGCTGTACCGCCATATGTCATCGCCCAACGGGCAGCTCGAGCCCATCGCGCAGGCAATCGTGGCGCGGGAGGATGCGGAGCGGCTGGCGCGGTTTCTGGCTTCGAAGCAGGCGGTTCGCGTGCATCTCGACATGCCGAACCACGTGAGCGGTCCGGTGGAATCAGAGAACGTGGTGGCGGAGATTCGCGGGCGCGAGAAGCCGGATGAGTTTGTCCTATTGGGCGCGCACCTCGATTCCTGGGATCTGGGCACGGGCGCGCTGGATAACGGATGCAACGTGGCGATGCTGATCGATGCGGCGCGCGTGATTCATTCCTCAGGCTCGGTGCCGCGGCGCTCGATCCGGTTCGTGCTGTTTACCGGTGAAGAACAGTGGATGCTGGGTTCCCGGGCCTACGCGAGCGCGCACGAGGCCGAACTGGATAACATGGATGCGGCCGTGATATTCGACGCGGGAGTGGGCCCGATCACGGGATATTCGCTGGGCGGGCGGAAAGACATCCTGGCGACGGTGCGCGCCGATCTCGATCCAGTCCGTTCGCTCGGCGTGAAGGATTTCACGCTTGATGCGGGCGTCGACACCGACAATTTTGATTTTCTCCTCGAGGGCGTTCCGACGCTCGTGGCGAATCAGGAGCCTGCGAACTACATACTGAATTATCACGCGGCGTCGGATACCTTCGACAAAGTGGACATCGGGCAATTGAAGCACAACGTGGCTATCGCGGCGGTGACGGCATACGCGCTGGCGGACGCCGAAACGCGGGTTGGACCGCGGCTGACGCGCCCCGGGATCGAGCAGTTGATGAAGGATACGAGCCTCGGCGAGGAGATGAAGACCGAAGGACTCTGGCCCGATTGGGAAAACGGCGAGCGCGGGAGACAGCCCTAGCCTGCGTCCGCTAGAATGAAAACAATGGAGATGGCGGCAGATCGAGAAACTGGCGGGAAGCGTTCGATGGCGGCTCCGGCGCGCGAAAGGCGGCGGATTCTGGCTTTGGACTACGGGCGAAAACGGATCGGCCTGGCGCTGTCGGACGAACTGCGGCTTACGGCGCACCCGCTGCATACGCTCGTGCGGAAGAACCGCGCGGACGACGTCCGGCGACTACGCGAGATTTGCCGCGAACAGGGTGTGGCGCGTATTATCGTCGGCCACCCGGTGCATATCACCGGCGAAGCAGGCGCGATGGCTGAAGAGGCTGCGCGCTTTGCGGCACGGCTCAAAAAGGAGCTGGGCATCGAAGTGGAACTGCTGGACGAGCGGCTTACGAGTTGGGAAGCGGAGCAGATGATCGCCGGAACGAAATCGCCGCGAGGCCGGAGCCGCGCGCCGATCGACGACGTGGCTGCCGCCATCCTCTTGCGCGAATACCTCGAACGCCGGCCGGCTGGGCCGGGCGCGGTTGCGGAGAAGGTATAGCCGACCATGAAGCGGCTTGGCCTGCTGGCACTCCTGCTGATTGCGGCGATAGGCGCCGGCGCCGGATGGCTCGATTCGCAGATCAGCCGGCCTTACCGGGGGCACCGGCCGGAAAAAGTTTTTGTCGATGTTCCCCACGGATCGTCGCGATGGAAGATCGCGGGAATCCTGCGGCACGATGACGTGATCCGAAACCGCCTGGCGTTCACGCTATTCAGCTACTGGCATTTTCGCAAGCCGATTCAAGCGGGCGAATATTATTTCGATCAGCCCGTAAATACCCGCGAGGTTTTCTGGAAGATGGCGCGCGGGCGGATCTACGTTCGCACGATTCTGGTGCCCGAGGGCTGGACCAGCTTCGACATCGCGGAGGAGATTGAGGAGCAGGGAATCTGCGACCGCGAGCAGTTTCTGGCCGCCACGCGCGAGACGTGGCTGATTTCCAATATCGCGCCTCGGGCGCGGAGCCTCGAAGGATTTCTCTTTCCTTCGACGTACGAGTTCACGCGCCACAATTCGTGCGAGCAGGTAGCGAAACGGATGGTGGAAAATTTCAAGGCCGTGTGGGATTCGATCAAGCCTGCCGATCCGGACTTGCTTCCGGACAGGCTGACGCCGCTGCAGATCGTGACGCTCGCCTCGTTAGTGGAGCGCGAGACCCCGGACGCCCAGGAGCGGCCGCTGGTGGCCGGCGTGTTTTACAACCGGCTGCGAAAGGGATACCCGCTGCAGTGCGACCCGACGGTGCAATACGCGCTGGCGCTCGAAGGGCATCCGGTAAAAGATGTGAAGCCCGAAGATTTAAAGGTCGATTCGCCTTACAACACGTACACGCATACGGGCCTGCCGCCGGGGCCGATCGCGAATCCGGGAGAGGCGTCGCTGCGAGCGGCGCTGGCGCCGGTGAAGACAGATTACCTGTATTTCGTGGCGAACGATGAAGGCGGCCATTTTTTTGCAAAGACCCTGGCGGAGCACGATCGCAACGTGAAGCTGCTGCGGCGGCGCCTGAATGCCGACGCCCAGGCCGCCGGCGGCACATCAAAGAAAGTGCAGCACTGAGGGAACACGTGAGCGGAGAGCATTCCCACGAAGATTCCTCCGAGAGGTCTTCCACGAAGAAGGCCCTGATCCTGGAAGCGGCGCACGGGCTGCGAACGCCGCGCTATACCCCGGCGGAAATCGAGCAGATTCGCAGGCAGCTGATCGCCCAGCTCGGGGAGAAGGGCAAGACATCGCCCGACTACATCGTGAGCGTTCTCGAGGAAGCGGGAATGCGGGTGGTGTGGTCGACGCGCGCGGATACGGAAGGGCGCTACGAAGAGGAGTTCGCGGACCTGCTGCACTTCTCGACGCTCGAGGAGGCGGAGATGTGCCTGGTGAGGCTTGATGAACTGTTGCGGAAATTCGCGGTGGAGGGCGAAGAAAGCGCCGCGGAGCGGGTTCGCGAAGTCGCCCGGCTCGGCAGGCGGCGCGCGGAGATGATCGCGCGGAATCATAAAGTCGATCCGGAGAAGCGCGAGGAGAAAGAAGAGATCGCGCACTGGTTCGCCATCTGGCTGGAAACTCCGGACACCTTCTTCGATTGGCTGGAGGTCCGCAAGGAATCTCCGGGGTTCAAGAAATTCGCCCACGCGGAAGGCGACGAATCGTGAGCTACCTGCTCGAAATCGAAGCGCTCGATCTCGGACCCGGCATCAAGGCGGTGGGGCTCGAGCTGACGGAGAACGACGAGAACCGCGAGCCCGTGCGCGGGCCCGACGCGGCGCGCATTTGGAGCCGAGTGCTTCCGGCCACGGCCGCACAGGAGCCTTGGGCGCTCGATTTTTTCAGCCATCTCGACCGCGTGCGCGATTTCTGCGATCGGCATGAGATTGCCTATCGAGAGGCCAACGCCCGCTCGCTCGTGGTCCCGGCGCCGGGGCCCGAGCCGCTGGAATCTTTGATCGACCGCTTCCAGGCCGAAACCTTTGGCGCGCGCGCCGGGGGCCTGGTTGCTTCCGAAGATCCTGCACTGGAGGGCGACCTGGCGCGGCGCGGCGTGGATGCCTACGATAAAGCATTTCCGAATTACTTCTTCTGCGCGGTTTGCGGATTCGAGAATGGCTCGCTCGTCATATTGAGCGAGAAACTGTGGGCGAGCGAGGTGATTCGCCGCGTTCGCCCGGTGCTCAAGGACCTCGAGGTCGAGATTCTCCTGCCAGCCTAGGAGTTGGGCCCTACCTGCGTAGTTGCCACGTTCGTTACCCTAGTATTTCCGTACAATTACCGATTGCGTAACCCCCTTAGAGTCAAATACAACCCGCGCCCGGTGTCCTCGCGGTGTCCACGCGAGGGCGCGACAAAGGAGCGGCGAATGCTGAAGAAAGGAAAGCTCTGGCTGGCCGACTGGCGAGACATCCACGGAACCCGGCACCGCAAAGGGTTCGCGTCGAAGAAGGAGGCAGAGCGCTACCAAGCCACCATGCAGGGGGAAGCCGGAGCCCTAAAAAAAGCCCACGCCTCGGGAGGGTCCGCGCGCTCTGCGAGGCATGGGCGGAATCGGCGGGCACGACGCGCAACCACGCGAAAGCGGCCGCACTCGCGCTAGCGGACGCCGCTGGCAACATGCCGCTCTACATGCTGACGGCGGCGATCCCCAACGGCATCGTCGCCCGGTGGAAAGAAAACCTCGCGGCCTCGACCGCATCCACAAGACGCAAGGAGCTCCGCCGCCTGCTCCACTGGCTCGTGAAACTCGGAGCGGCACCAGAGCTCACGACCCTGCTCACCCAGGCACGGCAGCCGCGGCCGCGAACGACAATTGCAACGCCCGAAGAGCTAACCGCACTGCACCGAAACGCCTGCCCGTGGATGCGATGCTACCTCGCGCTCACGGCAACCCACGGAATGCGGCTCGCCGAGGCACTCCGGCTCGCCCCTGCACATCTGGACACCACCACCAACACGGTCACCTTCCGAACGAAGGGAAACCAAACCAACACAATCCCGGTCAGCGACGAGCTCCGCGCGTTCTTCGACGCCGCGCCCGTCGCCATCGACCCCAACACACCGCTCCTCGAACTCCTCGCAGGCCGCGAGCTAAACCAGTCGTACGTGTGGGACGCCTGGACGGCCCTAAAAAAACGCGCCGGAGTCAACCCACTCCTCAGAACCCACGACCTCCGGCGAACCCTCGCGGTGCAACTCTACGACCTCACGAGAGACCTGCGCGTCGTCCAACAGGCGCTCGGGCACACCAACCTCATGACCACATGCCTCTACCTCGAACACCGCGACCCGGCCGCGATCCGGCCACTCGTCAACGAACTCACCTACCAAAAACTCGGAAGGCGACCAGCGCACGCCAACTGAAAGGAGACACATGGACACCAGCCTGAGACCGATCCCCGCAGAGCTCTGGAACGAAATACGCGACGCGAAACAGACCGCCGATTTCATCCACTGCAACGCGGCAGCCGAAGCCCGGAAGCAGATCATCCGCGCCGCAGCGCTCTACGGCTTCACAGCCGCCGAGCTCGAAAAACGCGGCCTGATCGAAGTGGACACCAGCGCGATCCTGCCCGACAACCGAGCCAGCAAGGTCCACGCCGGGCGGTCGCGGCACCCGAGCGCCAGGTGAGCAGCAGCTACCTCACCCGCCTCCTGCCGCAGAGCGGCAAAGGAGCCGAAACACTCAACGCGGTGTCCACCCTGATCGTCCGGTTCGAAGTCATGTGCCGACAGGAAGCCGTCAGGATCGGCGTCGATGCCGTCGACGTGATCGACCTCGCCACGCTGCAACTATTCGAGCGGCGAATCGAGCGAACGCTCGGCCAGCCGCGCCCGCCGCGCCCACCATGAACGCCGCCACCACCGGAACCACGAAACGCCGAAACATGGGGCCCCCAAGGGGCGCACACGAAAACGCGCCCCGCTACCCCTCGAAACAGGGACCCCAAGGCAAACCACCCGACACGCGCCAGCGCAAGAGGCACACCACCCACACGCCGAAAAAAAGGACGGTGCCCCATGAAACGCATCGCAGGGCCGAAGCGAAAGCGCTCGAAACCCCCATCGACCGCCGACGCCCTCAGCGCCATCGCGAAGCACCAGCGCCAGGTCTCCGGGCCGATCCCGTCGCTCGACATCACCCCGAGAATCCGCGAGTTCGATATCGAGGTGGAGCGGCTCAGCGAAGCCGTCGTACGCCTCGCGCAGCAGTGGAAGTTCCACATCGAGTCGATCTGCGCCGAAATCGAAAGGAGAGCAAAAAGCCATGACCGCACCACTGGAATCCGCACGCAGTAGCGTCGTGGACACCTCGAAGAACAGCGCCGCGCTGAGCGAAATACTCGCCACACTCCTCGCGTCGATCATCGCAGCAGCGCAGCAATTGAACGTGCAGCCGCAAGACCTGATCGACGAGCTCGAACGCCGAATCACGGGCTGAGAGCCGAAAAAACTCGCGCCACGAAGCCCGCAGACGAACGCAACGGAACCGCCCAGGCATCAGGGCACAGGAGAAAACGCCGTGCAGAACAGAATGAGCGTACGCGACGCCCGAGCGCGATTCTGCGAGCTCGCCAAGGGAACCGAGGCCGTCGCAGTCGGCAACTACCACGAGCTCCGCGCCATCATCGTCCCGATCCCAAGCTGGCCGTGGGACGAAGCCGCGAAGAAGAAGGCAGCCGCGAAAGCGCGCGCCGCGTTCGAGGCCACCCTCAACGCGCAGTTCCGCTGAAAACCCGGCGCCGGCGCGAGCGTGTACACGCGCGCGATCGACGCCGCCGACGCCGACGCCGGCAGCCGTGTACACGCTCCTCGAGGAGCGAAACGGCCGCTCCCGTGTACACACGGGATCTTCTCCGCAGACGCAAACCGCGGGCGTCGCTCCCACGCGCCGCCAGCAACACGGGGCGCTACCACGCGCCCCGAAAGACGCGCCGCGCTCCACGCGCGCCGAGAAGCAAAACACCCAGCTATCGGCGCGTGTCACGCCATCCGCAGGGCCGCGCGCTCGCTGTGTCGCTCGCAAACGCGCGGCGGGTCAAAAGCGGTGGCTGCGTCGCAGCAATCGTCGGGCCGCGAAAAAGCGCGCGTCCCGCCGATTGCGCTCCTTGCGTCCCCCCTCTCGCGCTCGCAGCCCTGCATGTGGCGCGTCTGGCTCGGCGCGCTCGCTCGGGTTCGCGCTTTCGCGCGCCTCGCTCGGTCTCGCTTCGCTCCCTGCGCCGCCGCCAATCGTGCGCGCTCCGCGCGCGGCGTCGGCTCCGGTCGCTCGCTCGCCGGGGCGCTCGCAGGGTCAGCGCGGTATCGCGTGGCCGCAAATTCGGCGGCCAGCGCGTCCGCGCTATCGTGCTGCGCGCGCGGTGGCTCGCGCCCCTCCCGCTCAGGAATCGCCGCGCAAGGCGGCGGGCCGAAAAGCGGGGCCGAAAACCGGCGCGGCAAGCCGCGCAGAACCACGCAGGAAATTCCCGTCGCAAAAACCGCTCGGCCCTCGAACCGCCGCCGCGATCCTCGCCGGATCGACGGCGAGCACGTGCGCCGCCACGGTGAAGCTGTGGCAGCGCCCGCGCGCGGCCTCTCCATTTGTCGAGGGTTCCACCCTCGCACCCGAAAGGAGAAAACATGGACACCTTCTCGCCCAAGCAGGAAATCGCGCTGCGCCTCCAGGCCATCAGCCGCATGTCGCGCCTCGCGGCAGCCGGGTCGCGCTTCGCCGCCCACGTCATCCGAAAGCACTGGCGTCGCGTGCGCACGCTCGAAAGCGCGATGCGCCGCGCCGCGTGCCGAAACCACAACCCCTAGCGGTGGCGCACGCAGCCACCACAAGATATAGTTGCAACCGACGCCCCAACCCCAACGGGGCCGTCGCCCCACGGCGCCGCGCCACCAGCGACGCCGACCGCGCGGCGCGTACCCTGCCGAGTCTCGCGCCGCGCGTCTCATCCGAAAGGACACCGCCCATGCCCAGCCGGAAAAAGGCCCGAAGCAAATCGACCCGCACCCTCGAAAGAGAAGCCCGCGCAAAACTCGTCGAGCTCCGGCACCATCTGATGCTCGCCGAGGCGAGCGCCGCCATCGCGCACGGCATGGCGCGGCGGCAACTCTGCGCGATCGCACGCGACCTCGCGCCCAACGCCGCCGCGCTCGCCCGCCGCGGAAAGCCGCGCGTCCTCGCGGTCCTCGCGAAGATCATCAGCGACCCGCGCATTGCGCCGGCCCCGCCCAAAAAATCCCGATAGCCGCAACGCCGCGATGCCGCTCCTGCAGGACCTGCTCGAAGCCTGCTACCTCCTCGCCCACCCGGAGGCGAAAGCCGCGCCGTGCGAGTTCGACTGGACGCGGGTGTCCACGGCAAACCTCCGCGAGCTCGAAGCCGCCCGGAAGCGAAAGAGGAAAAGCGGCCGCGCGTCGCGGGCCCGCCGCAACGCCGCGCAGCAGCGATTCCGCGAGCGCCAGAAAGCCCGGATCGGCGAAGCCCAGTTCAACGCCCGCCACGCCGACGAGCAAAGCGCGTGGCTCCGCAGCGAGAACGGCCAGCGCTACGAAGCCCGACAGGTCGACCTCAGCCACACCGCCGCACGCAAAGCGGCCGAGCGCAGCAAGCGCCTCGGCGAGAAGCTCGCCGCGCTCGCGCTCGCCGACCTCGAAGCCCCGACGTACGTCGTAGTCGGCCGCGACGGGCGCGCCACCCGGGAGGACTGGCCGCTGCGCGACGCCACCGCCGCATGGCTCGCCCAGGCCACCGCGCCGCCCCCGGTGTCCAAGCCCGCAGAAATTTCCACAGCGGTGTCCATTTCGCTGGACACCAACCCACCAAACCAGCTATAAACACCACAACCGGCACGGAAGACCCTAAGCCCGGTGCCCAATCGGTAGCGCCCCTAGTATTTCCGTACCATATCATCTGCTTTTGGTTCTAGTACACTTGGGTTGAGACGATTGAGATCATGCCCCTTCCAGGTGAGTTATCCGTGTCAAACGATTCAATGGTTCCGAATGCCCGAGCGTTCGTACGCAGCCTGAATGTGCTGCTTAAGTTCTCCCGGCTCTATGGTTTGGGGCATGCGAGGTCCGCGGCACAGTTTGACGCGGCGTGGGATGAGCTGAAGGGAGCCGTGCGAGGTTCGGGCGACGTTGGCTTGCTTCTCGGAGCATCAGGATCTCAGCTGCTGCTCGATGGCGTACCGCTGGAAACGACCCCTGCCGAACGCAGCTTCGCCGACCTGCTGAATGCCGCGGGTGTGGCCAGCATCTTCTTCCAGCCGAGCGTCCTGCGCGAGGAGTTTGCCAATCTGGTGCGAGTGTTCATGGAATCCGGGCCGCGAGTGGCTCCGCTGAGCGAGCGGCTCGAAGAGCATTTCGGCAAGAGCAACTCGGGGGGAATCCGGATCAACGAGATTCGATTCGTCGCCGAGGATGTGGGCTATTCGGAAGCGCGCGTTGCCGCGCAGTTGGCCGTGAGGACGCTCGGGGCGGATGCCGATCGAGTCCAGGACTGGTTTCGCACCCCGGAGAAAATGATCCAACTGATCGCGGCGGCCGAAGGCGCGCATGGCGGAAGCGGGAGTGGGACTGGCACGGGCAGCGGTTCAGGCACGGGGTCGGGCACCGGGTCAGGAAGCGCGTACGATCACGGCACGGGCGCAGCCGGCACGGGCGTCGTTGGCAGCGGAGCGGACGTCGCAGGGCTCGGCTTAGGATTTGCGGCGGCGGTTGGCCTTGGTACGGGCGGCGGCGCGGGCGCTGGCACGGGCCAGACCGGAACGACGGGGGAGCCTCAGCCGCTTGATGAAGCTCAGATGCAGGGTCTGCTGCGATTGCTCGCGCAATTCGGCGAAGCCACGCACGACAAGACTTCGCAACAACCCCTCGACGCGATGTTGTGGCAGCAGAGAATCGCGGATTTGCCGCAAAACGCGCAGGTGACGCTGCGGCAGGCTCTCGCGAGCGTGGCGGCGAAAACTCCTTCGGCGAAAGTGGACGAGGCCATGCTGCTGCGCCTGGCGGAAGACCTGGCGATCCGCTTCGCGCTCGACCGGTTCCAGCGCGGCGAGGTGCGGGTGAATGCCGTCCGCCAGATGCTGGACAAGATGGGCCACGAGCTCGAAACGCTGCGAAAGCTGCTGAAAGCCCGCGAAGAGAAGATGAACAACGCGGGAATTTCGATGGAGTCGCATGCCGACGTGCTCGACCGGCAGTTCTGGGCGGCCGTGCCGGAATCGGGGAAGCGGGCCGTGCTGACGTCGAGCGAGGCCTGGTGCATTCCGCCGCGAAACGTGCAGCAGTACGTGGAAGAGCTGCTGGGGCGCGGCGAATCGGAGGCGGCCGGAGACGTCCTGCTGAAGTACGCTTCGTGCGTGCGCAACCGGGACGCGGAAGCGCGCAAGAAAGCCGCGATCGGCTTGGGCCAGCTCGCGGAGCTTTACAGCAAGGCGGCGAGCCAGCGATTGCAGGACGCGCTGGCACAGATCGGGCAGCAGTTGGTGGCGGAAAAGGACCCGGAGCTGCAGACGCTATTGAGCGCGGCATTCGTGCGGCTGAGCCAGGAATCGGCGCAGAGACGTTACTACCGGGCGATGCAGCAAGCGCTCGATTCGCTTGCCGATCTCGAGGAACTGCGGCCCACGTGGGCGCACAGCTTGCGGCCGCGCATCGGCGTCGAGAACCGGCTGCCGGAATTCGTGGAAGAGGCGCTGACGGCAGAAGCGATGCCCGAAGGGCTGGTGGCCGTGCTGAGCCGCGTGCCGGAAGCTGCGGGCGAACATCTGGCGGCTCGGCTGGGGCGCTCGGGACGCCGCACGGAGCGCGAGAATATCGTGCAACTGGCGAAGGCGGTGGGAGGAGCGTGCGCCCGGCATTTGAGAGAGGTGTTCAAATCGGAGCCGCCGGCGAAGGCGGCCACGGTGGCGGGGCTGCTGACGCGGCTCGATCCCGCGTCGATGGAGGAATTGCTGCCGATGCGGCTGCGCCACAGCGGGCGAAGCTTTCACGACGCGCTGGTGCGCCAGCTTTCGGTGAGCGGCGCGCCAGAACGCGGACGGCTGCTGGCGAAATCGCTCGAAGCGCTCGATGTGGCAGCGGTGTCGCTCGCGCTCGATGAAATCGGCATGTGCGGCGACCCGGCTACGGCGGAGACGATGCTGCGGCTCGCCGAGGGAGAAATTCTGCCGCAAGGCGCGGAATACTTGCGCGTGAAGGCAATCGAAGCGCTGGGGCGGATGCGGGCGCAGGTGGCGGTGGCGCCGCTGCGGAAGTTCGTCGAAGACCGCAAGACATTCGGCTGGACGTACCCGGAAGAGATCCGCACGGCGGCGGCGCAAGCGCTGATGAAAATCGAGCCGGAGTGGATGGAGAAGTTCCTGCCGGAATCGGGGCTGGAGGCAAGCGTGATGGCGCTGGCTCCGCTCGATCCGATTCCGGAACGCGACGTGGTACGGCACCGCCGCTACCGCAGAATCCGGCTGCCCCGCAGCGTGCCGGCGGTGCTGACCTCGGCGCGGGGCAAACACCAGTCGTCGATCAGCGTGATGAGCCTCGAAGGCGGGCTGCTGAGCGGAGACGTCCAGCTCGCGGTGGGAACCGAGGCGACGCTCAAGATTCCCGCCGGGCTGCGATCCATCAGCATGCAGGCCGTGGTGAGGTTCGTGCGGCCGCACCAAGCCGGATTCGAGATGGTCGGCATGGGGCTCGAAGACCGCTCGAAATTGCGGCGGCTGCTGATTTCGCTCGGCGATGTGGATGCCGAGCCGAAGACGCCGCACTAAATTCCAGCAATTCCCCCGCGATTAAGTCTTCGGCAGATCGTCCGCCGAAACCCACCAGCCGTGTACCTGGCTATAGGAACGGAAAGGCAGGTGGACCTTGGCGATCGGCCCATCCTCCATGTGCTGCGTATCGACGATGATCAGATCGGCGCGGCCGCCTTCGAGCAGGCGGTTCGCGATGCCGACGAGGTAGCCGTCGCCCTCGGCAGCGTCCTTATTGCGCGGGACGAAGCAGCACTCCTGCAGGCTCGAATCATCGCCGACCCAGAATTCGGAAGTGGTGCGCGTGGCGTGATCGAAGCGCGTGTAGGAATTGGTTGGGCGGAACGCGATGTTGCCAAGCTTCGGATTGAGCGGCTTGGTGGGATCGCTCGTGGGCATGAAGCCGTAACGATACGGAATCGTCTGATAACGATCGTCCTGGCGCGGCAAGGCACCGGTCTGCGGGAAAAGCTGCTCCATATTGTAATCGCGCGGAGTCTTGTCCGAGAGATCGACGGAAAGGCGATGGACGGTGCCCGCAGCAGCCTTCGGATCGAAGGGCTCGCCGTGGAGGTTCGGGAAGAACGGAAACTGATTCTTCAGCGCCATGTCCATATCGACGTAAATTTTGTTGCCGTCGTTGAAAGCGCCCATCACGTGCGTGGCGCAGCGCTCGGGGCCCTTGAACCAGCGAAGATCCTTGCCGTCGCCGCCGCGTTCCATCACGCCGAACCACGTGGGGAGGGTTGAATCCCAGGCGAAATGCACCTGGCCCTGCTTCATGCGCTCGACGTTCGTCGCCATCGGAATGCAGAGGAAGGCGACGTATTTTTGCGTGACGGCGAAATCATGAAGCATGCCAACGTAGGGAACCTTGATCCACGCTTCCCAGGTGATGTGGCCCTTCATGTTGGCCGAGTAGACGTAGACGTCGTCCGTGTCGAGCCCTTTAGCTTCGTATCCGTAGCCGATCATCTCTCCGGTCGCGTGATCGAATTTGGGATGCGCGCTATGCGTGAGGCTGTGCAGGCCGCCGCCGAAGGTGTAGTAGTTGTCCTCCGTCTCGAGGGTGAGCGGATTCATGGCGACCGGGGGGCTGTCTTCCTTGAGCGAGAAAAGATAACCGTGGTGATAGACGACGTGGGTATTTGCGGTGCCGCGGCTCACGCCTTTGACGCTCGGATCGTCGGTGAAAGGATTGCGATACATCCCGAAGAGACGGCGGCGTGCTTTCGCCTGGGCTTCGAAGCGCTGGGTGCGCGGGTAGCGGCTCTTGAAATCGACGTGACCGTTCTGGATGCGGAACATGCTCACGTGGCCCTCGCCGTCGAAGGGGATGTTGCCCTTCATCGGGGGATATTGCCAGTCGGGGCCGACGCGATAAAACGCGCCGTCGATATTCAGCGGAATTTCTCCGTCGACGTCGCAGTCGCGAATGTCGCACTCGCTGCGAAAAGGTCCACCGCCGCCGAGTCCCGGCGGATTCGAGAAATGCACCGTTTCGGCTTTCGCCGGTGGCGCGCCAATGGACAAGCCACCTGCCACCGCGCCGGTGCCCGCTGCTGCGAGCGTTCCGATGAAGCTGCGGCGGTTCATTCCTGCGCTTTGCGTCGTTCGTTTCGGATCTTTTGATTTGCGGGCCATGTTTTTCCCCCCTTGCATCGGCGCAGTATGTCTCAGGGAGGTCCGTGCTTGCAAGTGCCCATGGCGAGGCGCCGGATGAAGAGGCGGAGATTGTGGCGCGCTTTTATGCGTCGGAAGTGCGGCGCTGCGGAGCAGGCATCATCGAGGGCAGGATGCGGCGATACGGCAGCACGCTAAAGAATTTCTCGCGGCAAGGGTCGCAACGGTACGCCGGGAAGATGAGCATACGCTTCAGGAAGAGCAGGGTGCCCGTTTCCACTCGCTCGCGGGCGATATGCTGGAGATCGAAATTGCCGCATTTGGGGCAATGCGCGTACCGGGCGAAAGGCAGCGCCACGCTTCTCGCGTAGAAGCGGAAATCGCAGCTATGGCACCGCCAGGGACGCAGGGCGGTGAGGCTGGCGAAAAAGTCGGAGACGCCGCTGCGGCGCGAGCGAAAGCAATCAGCGCTGCGGCATTGCGGGCAAATCATTGGAGTACGCGCCTCCCACCCAAAGCCAGTTAGCAGTTTATAAACGTGTCTTGCTAGGTAAGATTCTACCGCACAGCGACCCGATGCGCCGCGCGCCCCAAATCTTCGGTTGCGTACTATACAACACCGGACGGGGCGGGACAATCCGCGGTGTAAGATAAGCGAAGAGAGGAATATCGATGCCCGATTACACCGCCGAACACGCTCGCGCAGGAATCAACGCCAAGCTGCCCAGGCTCGAAACGTGGCCGAATCATTTTCCGGGCTACGAAATCACGATTCATTTTCCCGAATACACGTCGATTTGCCCGAAGACGGGCCTGCCCGATTACGGCGCGATCGCGATCCGCTACGAGCCGAAGAAGGCCTGTCTGGAACTGAAAGCCCTGAAACTGTATCTGCTGGGCTACCGCAATCTCGGAATTTTCTACGAGAACGCGGTGAACCGCATGCTGCGCGACATCGTTGCGGCCGTTCATCCCGTGTGGTGCAAAGTGACGGGAGAATTCACGCCTCGCGGGGGATTGGTGACGACGGTCGAGGCGCGATGGCCGCGCGGGCGTGCCAGCCGGTAGGCGCCGGAAAATCGCGCCCGCCCGAAACGGGCGCCGAAACGCAGCCTGGGCTCATCCCAGGCCAACGGCGACGCCCGCGCTGCGCTCCGGGCTGAAGCGCCGGCGAAAATTCTCTGCGGCGGGATGTGCGGCCGTCAGGCTTTCGCGGACGCCATCGCCTTCACGGCCGCCGTGGACAATGCCTGGCCGCCGATGCCCCATTCGCCGCTTTTCACGTCTTCAATCACAACCCAGGTGACCTTGCGCATGTTTTCGCCTTCGATCGAAACCATGGCGTCGGTCAGCTTCGAAATCATCTGCTGCTTCTGCTCGTGCGTGAAAACGTCTTCGATCAGTTTCACTTGAATCAGTGGCATTGCGCCTCCTCCGGTTGGTTTTTTGCAGCGGCAGTTCTACGGCAGTTCGATCTCGCCTTCCCATGCTGCAACGTTTTGCTCTGCGCCAAGCAATCTATACAAGGCGGTTGTTTTTGTCATGATGAGCGGATGAGAAATTCATGAGGAAAAGCAGGCCATCGCGAGAGGCAGGGAAGCGCCCTCGCGGCCTCTTTTTTCGCACCGGGCTGCGGGCCCGCTGTCGTCTCGATCGGCGTGGGGCGGATGGTGCGCGGACATCTTCGCAAAGACGGCGGAGAGGGCTAGAATGCCCCCGCGCCTTGGGTGAGATCCCGTGAAGCAACGGCGAGTGAAAGAGCTGATTGCGGAAGAAGCGTCCCAGACGTTCGTTGGGCGGAGCGGCGAGATCCGCCTGCTGCGGAAGACGCTCGAAGATTCCGGAACGGCAGTGGTCTATCTCCACGGCATCGCCGGAATCGGCAAATCGAGGCTGCTGGCGGCGTTTGCGGACCAGGCGCGAAGCGAGGCATTGCGTCTCATCCTCCTGGACTGCCGCGCGATCGAACCTACCGAGCAGGGATTCCTGCGCGCTCTGGCATCGGCGCTGCGAGCGAAGATCGGATCGACCGAGGAGGCCGTCAGAAAACTGGTCCACGGAAACGCGCGCACGCTGCTGGCGCTCGATCACTACGAAGTCTGGCGGCTCTTGGACTCGTGGTTGCGCCAGACGTTCATTCCGCAATTGCCCGGCGGGGTGCGTTTGATCCTCGCCAGCCGCGAGCCGCCCGGACCGGCCTGGAGCGCGGCGCCCGGCTGGCAACGTCTTCTCCGCACGATTGAACTGGAACCATTGCCTGATGCGGATGCCGTGGAATTGCTTTCGCGCGCCGGCATCCCGGCGCCGCGCGCTGCCCGCATCAAGGAAATGGTCGGCGGGCATCCGCTGGCGCTGACCCTCGCGGCGTCGACGATGGGAAATCAGCAAGAACGCGCGCTCGAGAGCGTGGCGATCCAGCGGGTGATCGGGGATCTCGCACAGTTTTATCTCGCTGACATCACGGACCCGCTCACGCAGCGCGGTCTCGAGGCGGCCTGCGTGATCCGGCGCGCGACGGTACCGCTGCTGCGGGCCATGGTCCCTGAAGCCACGGCGCGGCAGACCTTTGACCGTCTGCGAACTCTTCCGTTTGTCCATAGCGACGCCGACGGCCTCCACGTGCACGATTCGATCAAGCAGGCCATCGCCGCGACCGTGCGAAGCGCCGATCCGACCAGATATCACGAATACCGGCGCGCGGCGTTGTCCGAGCTTCGTTCGGAACTGGGCCAGGTCTCGAGCCACGAGTTTTGGCGATACACGGCGGACATGCTGTACCTGCTGGACAATCCGGTGATCCGGGAAGCATTTTTCCCGAGCGGGAACTGGCTATACACCGTGGAGCCGGCTCGTCCAAAGGATGGAGACGGCATCCAGGCCATCTGCGCGCATCATGAAGGGCGCGAGGCGGCCGCCTGCCTGGCCCGCTGGTGGGCTGCAGCTCCCGAAACATTTTCGGCGGCGTACGATCAGACAGGAAAGATTGCGGGTTTCTACTGTCTTTTCGAGCCTGCGAAGGTGCCCAAGCGGCTCCTCGAGCAGGATCCCGTGACGAAAGGCTGGCTACGCCATCTTCGCAAAGACCCTATGCCAAAGGGCCAGAGCGTGCTCTTTCTGCGCCGATGGCTAAGCGATTCCGCGGGCGAGGCGCCTTCTGCCGTGCAGGCGGCGTGCTGGCTCGATATCAAGAGGACCTATCTCGCGCTGCGTCCAAAGTTGCGGCGCGTCTATTTGACGGTCAACGACCTGGGGGCGTACGCGTCCGCAGCGCAGACGTTGGGATTCCGTCCCGTTGAGAGCGCCGCTCCCAAGCTCGATGGCCGAACGTGCCACACGGCGATGCTCGATTTCGGTCCTTCCTCGGTCGATGGATGGCTTGCGCGTTTGGTGGCCGCCGAGCTTGGTGTGGGGAAAAAGGAAATTGTCGATCTGGAAGGCCGCAGCCTCGTTGTGGATCGACGGACAGTCCCGCTTACGCGGCTCGAATTCGCCGTGGCCCATTATCTTCACGAGCGCAAAGGAAAGCCGGTGGCGCGCGCTGCTTTGATTCGAGATGTGTGGGACCACAAATACGACGTGGGAAGCAATGTCGTCGACGTGGTGATCAAAAGCTTGCGGAAGAAATTGGGAAAGCATTCGAATATGATAGAAACCGTGACGGGATACGGATATCAGCTGAGGCACGACAACTGAGCCGCTCACCCGGCCGGCGAGCACGGAGATAGACTTCGGTGTGCCGCTCGGCGATAATCCCGCAATCGAATTCGCAATGCACGGAAGGGCGGCCCCGGCCGCGAAGGAGGCTTGGATGAGCTTAACCTCGAACACGCCCGACGATACACCGCCTGTAACGGAAGGCGGGTCGCTGCCGCGCTGGGTGACCGTGCTGTTCGTCGCCGCGTTTGCGCTGGTCGGCTACCTTTTGTATGCCACCTACGCGCAGCGCCAGGCGCTGGCGAAAAGCCAGGACGAAGCGAACAAGAAGACGCAGGCCCTTGCAGCCGAGGTGGACAAAACGAACGCGCGGATCGCCGACCTGAAGGGGCAGCTCGACGTTACTTCGCAGAAGCTCGGCTTGACGGAGGACGAACTGGCGCGCGCGCGCAGCCTGGCCCAGACGATCCGTTCCGATCAGCAGAAGAGCGACGCGCAATTGAAGCAGCAGATCGGCGAGGTGCAGGCGGATACGACGACGAAGTTCGGACAAGTCGCCACGCAGCTCAATGGAACGCAGAACGACCTCTCGGCCACCAAGGCCGACCTCGAAGCCACCAAAGGCAAGCTGCAATCCACGATCGGCGATCTGGGCGTGCAGAGCGGATTGATCGCCACCAACCACGAAGAGGTCGAGGAGCTGAAGCGGCTCGGCGAACGCGACATCTTCGAATTTTCGCTGAATAAATCGAAGAGGCCCGAGCACGTCGGCCCCATCCAGGTGGAACTCCGCAAGGTCGATACGAAACATTACCGGTATACCCTGAACGTGATTGCGGACGACAAGTCGATCGAGAAGAAAGACAAGACGGTGGGCGAGCCGGTGCAATTCTACGTGCGCGGCGCGCGCGCGCCGTATGAGATCGTGGTATTCGACCTCACCAAAGACACGGCCAAGGGCTATCTGAGCACTCCGAAATCCGCGCAAGCCCCGCCGCCCGCGTCGCCTGCAGCGACGCCGGCTTCGCCGCCGGGAAATTGAGGCGACCGGCCCACTAGATGCAGCGCCGGAAGACAATTCTCTTCATCGCCGCCGCCGCGCTGTCGGTAGGTTTCGCCGCGCGGCCCGCGCCTCTACCACAGACGCAGGCTGCGGCGCCGCAAACGCCGGCTGCACCGAGCCCCGTTCCCGGCTCGGTGCGATTCGCGTTTGGCGGGAATGTCGCGGAAATTCCCGCTGAGTTTATCGGCGGCCTCGTTCTGCTGCCGCTCCACGTGAATCAGAGCCAACCATGCCTCTTCGTGCTGGATTCGACGGCTGCGGCAACGTCGATCGATCCAGAGCGCGCCGCGGAACTCGGCATTCCCTCGGGACAAAGCGTCGAACTCGAGCTCGCAGGCGTCAATCTGACGCTGCCCGAACTGCCGCGTGTTTCGAAGCCGGATTTCGGCGCTCGATTCGGCCGCGCGTACGAAGGGACGCTTGGCCGGGATTTTTTCGAGAGTTTCGTGATCGCGATCGACTACGAGCGGAAGACGGTCCGCTTGTTCGATCCCGGCACGTATCAATATTCGGGCCGCGGGAAGAGCTTCCATCTCTCGTTTTCGGGCGATACGCCGGTGGTGCGGGCCAAGTTCAATACGAACGGCAAGACGCTCGAGGGCGATCTCGGCATCGATACCGCGCTCGATGCCTCGGTGCTCTTCTCAGAGAGCTTCGCGAACGCCCACCGCATGATGTCGCACCTGAAGACGATCCCGGCGATGGACGAGGTGTCGGACGATTCGGCCGACGCGATGCTCGGGCGCATGAAGCTTTTCCAGATCGGCCCTTTTCCGGTGCAGCAGGCGATCGCGACATTCTCCGAGCGAAGCGCCGGTACGCCGGGCGGCGGGCAACTGGCGGGCGAGATCGGCGGAGGAATGCTGCGGCGCTTCACCGTGATTTTCGATTATCCGCACATGCAGGTCATCTTCGATCCGAATAGCAACCGGCGCGTCGAAGAGTTCGAGGACATGAGCGGGATTTCGGTGATCGCCGGAGGGCCGGGCCTGCGGACGTTTAAAGTGACGCAGGTGCGGCCCGGCACGCCCGGCGCGGAAGCGGGGCTGCGAACGGGCGACATCATCGCGGGCATCGACCAGGACCCGGCCGCCGATCTTTCGCTGATGCAGGTGCGCGATCTCTTCCGGCAGCTCGGACATCCCTACCTGCTGACGATCGAGCGAAACGACCAGACGCTGCACCTTACGATGAAACTGAAGCGGCTGCTTCCCGATAACGAAGGCTGACCCTTCGAAGCGAATTTCCTTCGGCAGGCCTAGAAGCTGGCTGCGCCGCCATCGACCAGCATGTCGATGCCGGTGATGAAGCTGGCTTCATCAGACGCGAGAAAGAGCGCGGCGCGGGCAATCTCGTCCGGATCGCCCAGGCGGTGCATGGGAGTGTTGTTGATCATCTCCGCACGCAATGCGGGGATCGCTTCGGGCGGCAGGCCCGGCGTGCGATTGATGATCGGCGTTTCCACGCAGCCGGGACTGACGACGTTGACGCGGATGCCGCGACCGACCAGTTCGGCGGCAAAATTCCGGCCGAGGGCGCGGACGCCCGCCTTGCTGGCGGCGTAGACCGAATTCGTGGGAATGCCCATGCGGCCGCCGATCGAGGAAGTGATCACGATCGATCCGCCAGCCTTCATCATCGGCAAGGCCTGCTGCACGGTGAAAAATACGCCCTTGAGATTCACTCCGATAATCTCTTCCCAGTCCCGCTCCGTTACTTTTTCAATCGGAATAAATCCGCCGATGCCCGCGTTGACGAAAAGAACGTCGATGCGGCCGTGGCGGCGCTGCACTTCGTCCATCAGCGAACGGATCTGCGCGATATCGGCGATATCGGACTGGATCGCGATTGCCGAACGGCCGATCGCTTCAGCGGCGGCGCGCAGCGTGGCGGCGTTGCGCCCGGTAATCACCACATGCGCGCCCTCGCCGGCGAATGCTTTTGCGGAAGCGAGCCCGATTCCGCTATTGCCACCGATGATCACGACAACCTTACCGGAGAATCTGGGGTTCACGGTTTCTCTCTCCACTTGAAGAATGATCCGGCGCGAGCGGGTGTGAATCTATGGCGCCGAGCGCGCCGCGGCGCGGCCGCTCCCGGCGGCTACTGCGCGCTGATCTGCCACGACACGCCGAAACGGTCCTGCAGCCAGCCGAATCTTTTGCTGAATGGATATTCTCCCAGCGGCATGAACACCTTGCCGTCCTTCACCAGCGCCTCAAAGTAGCGGGTCACCTTCGCTTCGTCACTGCTGGTGACGAAGAACGAGATCGAAGGCGTGAAACTGAACTCGTGCACCGCGGGACTATCGATGCACTTAAACGTCCGCCCATTCAAAGCGAAGATCGCCAGTTGCACCGTGCCTTCGCGCCCCGGTTGGCCCGGACCATAACGCTTGAGGCTCAGCACGCTGGAGTTCTCGAAGAGCCCGACGTAAAAGTTCATGGCTTCTTCAGCCTGGCCGGTGAACATGAGGAATGGGATCACTTCGGGTCCGGCATCGGGTTTAGCGTTCATGGCAAGTCCTCCCATTTGCAGGCGCGGGGCGGGCAGGAAAGCGAGGAACGCTGACGACGGCAGCGGTCTCAATACCGTGCACGGCGCTTTCTCCCGCGAAATCGCCCGACTTCTCTTAGAACATCGTATTCGAATGCAACATCTGTTCCGGCACCGGCTGGGCGATGTCCCAGTGCTCGACGAGCTTGCCGTTTTCGAGGCGGATGATGTCGACCACTGCCAGCCCCGGCGTGCCCGGCTCGATCACGACGTGGCTATGCACGATCACATAATCGCCATCGGCAAAAACGCGCTTGATATGTGTCCTTGCATGAGGAGTCTCCACGCGCGCTCTTTCGAGGAATGTGCGCAGGCCTTCCTGGCCGTCGGTGGCGAGCGGGCTGTGCTGGATGTATCGCGGGCCGAAAAACGGCGGCGCGAGAGTGAAGTCTACCGGGATCAGAACTTTTTCGAAGAATTCGAGGACGACCCTTTTATTGAGCGCTTCGGTTTCGGCTTTGGTGAGTGGCAAGGCTCACTTCTCCTTGGCGGGAGTTCGTTGGGGGCGGCTAGTCGAATTTGTGCAGGGTCGAGGCCATGCGGCTGAGGCGCGCATCGACCTTGGCGAACACGCTGCCCGCCTCGAATTTTCCCGTGCCATTGCGATTGCCCGCGCGGACCCCTGTGAGAATCTCGATCCCTTGCGGAATCGTGGCGACAGGATAAATGTGGAAGCGGCCGTCGGCGACCGCTTCGATCACTTCGTCGCGCAGCATGAGATCGTCCACATTTTCGGCCGGGATCAGCACGCCCTGCTTGCCGGTGAGTCCTTTCAGCCGGCACACATCGTAGAAGCCCTCGATTTTTTCGTTCACCCCGCCGATCGGCTGGATTTCGCCTTGCTGATTGACGGAACCCGTGACGGCCAGCTCCTGGCGGATCGGAAACTCCGAAAGCGCGGAAAGCAGCGCGTAGATTTCGGTCGAGCTGGCGCTATCGCCGTCGACGCCGGAATACGATTGCTCGAAGCAGACGCTCGCCGAAAGCGATAGCGGCTTATTTTGCGCGAACGTGTGGCGCAGGTAGCCGGAGATGATCTGCACACCTTTGTCGTGGAAGCGCCCGCTGAGATTCGATTCGCGCTCGACGTTGATGATGCCGCTCTTGCCTAGCGCGACCGAGGCCGAAATGCGCACCGGCTTGCCGAAAGCGTAGCCGCCGATTTCCATCACGCTCAGGCCGTTGAGCTGGCCCACGCGCCCGCCCGTGGTGTCGATGAAGACGAGATTCTGCTCGATCATCTCGCGGATTTTCGTTTCGACGAGGTTGTGGCGCTCGATCTTGGCGTCGAGGGCCTGGCGGACGTGCCCGGCGGTGACGATCTTGTTGCCGTCGTGCCGCGCTGCGTAGGAGGATTCGCGCGCGAGATCGGCGAGATCGAAGAAGCGCGTGGTGATCTTGCCGCGGCGCCCGGCGAGGCGCACTCCGTGCTCGAGTATCGAGGCGACGGCGGAACGGTCGAACTGGAGCAGCTTTTCGTCGTCGGCAAGCTTCCGGAGGCGCCCGCCATACTGGCGGAAAACCTCATCGCTCCAGTTCATCTCTTCGTCGAATTCCACGCGGACCTTGAAAATCTTTTTGAAGTCGTCCTCGAAATCGTAGAGCAGTTCGTACATGTTGCGGTCGCCGATCAGGATCACCTTCACGTGGACGTCGATCGGCTCGGGCTTGAGCGCGGCGGCGCTGAAAGGAAAGAACGTGTCGACGGGCTGAATCTCGAGCTTGCCGTGATTGAGCGTGCGCTTCAGCGTGCGCCACACGCCGGCCTCCGTCAGCGTGTCGAGCGCGTACATCACAAGGAATCCGCCATCGGCGCGCAGCAGCGATCCGCCGCGCAAATCCATGAAATCGGAGTTCCATCCGCCGCGCGTGTCGTAGCTGCGATGGACGGTGCCGAAGACGTTCGCGTACGTCGGGATCGTCTCGAAGATCACCGGGCATTTTTCCTGCTCGCCGTGCGCGAGAATCACATTCACCCCGTAGACCCGGAAAGGATCGCGATCGGAGCGGTCCGGTCGCGGGGCTCCGCCGCCCTCGGATGGCGGCTGTTCGTCCTCGCCTTCGCGTTCTTTGAATGGATCGAGATTGTCGAGGATGTGGTGGCGCACTTCTTCGAGGTACTCGGAAATTTGCGTGCTGGGATATTTTTCCTTGAGCTCCTCGATCACACCGTCGACCAGCACAGACGCGGCTTCCTGCTCGAGGTAGCTCATTTCGCTCGCGAGTTCGCGCGAAAGCGAAAGGGTGCGCCGGTAGACGACCGTGAATTCCTGGCGGAACTGATCGTATTTGCGCTCGAGTTCCTCGGCGGCGGCGCTTTCAAGCTTCCCCTCCGTGACCATTTTCGGGATTTCCTCGATCGGCACCATCTGGCCGTCGAGCACGGGGAAAATTTCCGGCAGCGCGACCGCGCCCACCTGCATGCGTCCAAGCGCAAACTGGTCGCGCGCGATGCGGCGCGTGAAATCGTCCATCAATTCCTTTTCGCGGAGGGTGAAGCGCTCGACGATGCGCGTCTTCTGGCGCTGGAAAGGCTCGCCCTCGAATACCTGCGGGATGCGCCGGCGCAGAAAGTCGATTCCCGACTCGACTTCCTTGCGGAAGGCGTTCGCCTGGCCGCGGGGCAGCGTCAGCAGGCGCGGCCGGTCGGAATTCTTGAAGTTGTTCACGTAGCAGCGGTCGGGCGCGGGCTCGGTCTGCGGATGCATTTCCTCGATCATGCGGACGATCATGCCGCCGCGGCTGGTGCCGGAAAGGCCGCAGACGAAGAGGTTGTAGCCGGATGCGGTCAGCTCCACGCCCATGCGCAGGGCGCGCAGCGCGCGGTCCTGCCCCAGATCGTTCGAGGCCGGCTCGACGTCGGCCGTCGTTTCGAATGGAATGCGAGCCGGATCGCAGCGCCAGCGCAGCTTTTCCGGCGGCAGCCCGTCGTGATTCGGCTTCGGCTTGGAGTTCTTGGCCATTCGGTCGACTGTCTAGCGTTCGAGGGCCGCTACTCTAGCACGGCCTTCCTTCTCTTCCCACCCGGTTTGGATCGATTGTTTCCATCGGAGCCGGGCGGAGCGTAGAGATCGAGAAGGCTCGCGGTGGTTGCCACGATGATCGGCCCGAGCACCACTCCCAGCAGCCCGAAGACGCTGATTCCGCCCAGCACGCTGATGAATACCAGGAGTCCGCCGAGCTCGGCGCGCCCACTGATCAGCCACGGGCGCATCACATTGTCCACCAGGCCGACGATGAGCGCGCAGAAAATCACAAGAAAAATTCCGCGGCCGAGGTGCCCCCCCACCATCAGGCTCACCGCTGCCGGAACCCAGACGAGAGCCGAGCCCACCACCGGGATGAATGAAAAGAAGCCCATCATCACCCCCCAGAAAAGCGGCGCTTTGATTCCGGTCACCGCGAAGGCAAATCCGCCGAGCAGCGCGTGTACGACGGCGGCGGCCAGACTCGATGTGACGCTCGCGAAAATCAATTCTCGTGCGTCGCCGAGTATCCGGTCGCCGGGGCCGGACTCGAAAGGAAGCACCTGGCGGAGCCGCTCGACCATGGCGTCGCCGTCGCGGTACAGGTAGAACATCACCAGAATCGTGACGAAAAGGTGAAAGAAGAAAAGGGCGGTGTTTTTCAGGATCGTGCCAAGCCTCGCCGCCACAAATTCCGCAGCCTGCGCGGTGTACCGGTGGATTGCGGTGGTCACATCGTCCGAGCCGATGCTGGGAAAGCGATGTTGCAGGTGAGTCCAGGCATCGGCGAGCCACGTGAGGTGGCCGGTCGCAATGGAGAACTGGATGGACTGCACGGCCTCGACGCCCTGGCGCACGAATCCGATCATCGCCAACACCGAAGGCACGATCAGGATGAGCGTTACGCCGACTGTGGAAACCAGGGCCGCGCTCGTCGGTCGCAGGCGTTGCCGCAGCCACTCGTAGGCCGGATAAGAGACGACCACCAGCACGGCCGCCCACGCGATCGACACCAGAAAAGGCGCCAAAATCAGGTAGACGAAATAAGCAAGCAGCAGGACGAGGCCGTAGAACAGCAATCCGCCCACCCGCTTCTGCAGCGTAGTCTCCGCGCTCAAGACGCCCCGCTTTCCCAATGCGCCGACGAATGACTGATAGTGGCAATTCGCCGGTTTGTCAACTCCGGACGATCCCGTATCCCGGCGCAGATGTTATACTCCCGCTGGGTTTTAGCCACGATGGCCGCCACTCCCGATCCCGCCTGCAAACACGCGCGCACGCAGCTGATCGCGAAGGATAGCGACGGCCAGTACCTGGAATGCCTCGACTGCGGGGAGATTCTCGATGCAGGCGAGACCGAAAAGAAGGAAGCCGCCAGCTCCGAATCGCTCTCCGACGCGTGAATATGCGTAGTTTCCGCAATCGTACTCCGCAGGGATTTAGGTTACATTCTGCGCCACAAGGTTCCAACCTTGTCCCGGAATGCTCTTCAAGACCTTCAGCGCCGCTGTTTTCGGAATCGACGCCTACCTCGTCGAGGTTGAGGTGGACGTCACTCAAAGCTTCCAGGGCAGTTTCAACGTCGTCGGCCTGCCCGACATCGCCGTGAAGGAGAGCCGCGAGCGCATCAAGTCCGCGGTGCGAAACTGCGGCTTCGATTTTCCCTCGCAGCATGCCGTGACCGTGAACCTCGCGCCCGCGGATATTCGCAAGGAAGGCTCCGCGTTCGACTTGCCGATGGCGCTGGGGGTGCTGGGCTGCCAGGGCACGTTTTTCGGCAAGGTGCTCGACGACTACGTTTTCCTCGGGGAGCTGTCGCTCGACGGCAGCGTGCGTTCCGTGCGCGGCGCCCTTTCGGCGTCGCTGGCGGCGCGCGAACGCGGAATACGCAAAGTCGTGGTGCCGGAAGCGAACGCGCGCGAGGCAGCAGTCGTTGAAGGCATAGAGGTGTTTCCGGTCAAATCCCTGCCACAGGCGGCGGACCTGGTCAACGCGCCGGAATCGTTTCGGCCCGTGGCCGTCGACACATCGGCCATGCTCGCAGAAGCGAGCCAGTACGCGGTCGATCTGCGCGACGTCCGAGGACAGATGGCCGCCAAGCGCGCGCTCGAGGTGGCGTGCGCCGGTAGCCACAACATTCTTTTCATCGGGCCGCCGGGCGCGGGCAAGACGATGCTCGCGAAGCGCATCCCGACGATCCTCCCGCCGATGTCGCTCGATGAGGCCATCGAGACCACGCGCATCCACAGCGTGGCGGGGCTGCTCGACGACGCGCGCGGGCTGGTGGGCACGCGGCCTTTCCGGTCGCCGCACCACACCATCAGCGACGCTGGCTTGATCGGCGGCGGCGCGATCCCCCGGCCGGGCGAAGTATCGCTCGGGCACAATGGCGTCCTCTTTCTCGATGAGCTGCCCGAGTTTCAGCGCAATGTGCTCGAAGTGATGCGCCAGCCGCTCGAGGATGGCTGCGTCACGATCGCTCGCGCCGCACTCTCCGTCAGCTTTCCTTCGCGATTCATGCTGGCCGCGGCGATGAATCCCTGCCCGTGCGGCTTTTTCGGGGACGCCACGCGCGATTGCCACTGCTCGCCGCCGCAGATTCAGCGCTACGTTTCGAAGATTTCCGGGCCGCTCCTGGATCGCATCGACATCCACATCGAGGTTCCGGCCGTGAAGTACAAGGAGCTGCGCGGCAACGTCGAGATCGAAAGCTCGGCGTGCGTGCGCGAGCGAGTCCTTCGCGGGCGGCAGATCCAGCTCGACCGCTACCGCGAGGAAAAGAAGCTCTATGCCAACTCGCAGATGCCTCCCAAGCTGATCCGCAAGCACTGCGCGATCAGCGCCGAAGGCGAGAAGCTGCTGGAAACGGCCATTGCGCGCCTGGGGCTCTCGGCGCGCGCTCACGACCGGATCCTGAAGGTGTCGCGCACGATCGCCGATCTCGATGCGGCGCCGTCCATCGAGCCCAAACACCTCAGCGAGGCGATCCAGTACCGGACCCTCGACCGGACGTACTGGGATTGAATGCGCCCTCTACAGGATTTTCCACAGTTCCCCTGGTACCGGGCCGTGATTGACGGCTCTCCGGTGGTGTGATACCCATATGACCGTCATCCACCGGGGGCTTTCCTGAGGACTTATGGCGACCAAGGCATCGAAGCTCGAAGTGACGCTGGACACCCTGCTCGAAAGCGTGGACTTGGCTGAAAACATCGTGCAGCGCGTAGCCGAAGCCGCCGGCTTCAGTGAAGAGGACGTCCACAAGTTCGGGATGGCGGTGCGTGAGGGCGTGATCAACGCCTACAACTACGGCAACCACCAGGACCGCACCAAGAAGATCCGCCTCTCGGTCGAATTCGAACCCGACCGCATGATCGTTCACGTCTGCGACGAAGGGCAGGGCTTCGAACTAACCGATGTTCCCGATCCGCTGGCCGAGGAGAACCTTCTGCGAACCTCGGGGCGCGGCTTGTTTCTCATGAAAGCGTTCATGGACGATTTCATCGTGCAGCGTGGCGCCTGCGGCGGAGCGGAATTGGTGATGGTAAAGAAACTTCCGGCTCGCGTGGCCGGCAATGGAGCCCGCTAGCCCCGCTTGCTTTTGAAGCCCTACGACGGCTGCAAGCCTTCCTGATTTTCTGGATCTTCAGACTCCCGCAAACTCTGGACACCGAATTCTGTTTGTGCAAGAATCCCGCCGCCGATCGGGGTGTGTGACGCCGCTTGTGGGGTGCGCAAGCTCAAATGCAGTGCCACGGGCTGCGCGAGCGGCCGGCGTTACTTCGCCTGCGTCGGGAACTTCATTGACAGGAGCAGACACCGTTGGCTCGAGAACAGGGTGTGGTGAAATGGTTCAACGCATCAAAGGGATACGGGTTCATTCAACGCCAGTCGGGAGAGGACGTCTTCGTTCACTTTTCCGCGATTCAGATGGACGGATATAAATCGCTGAACGAGGGCGAGCTTGTCGAGTTTGAGGTTCGCCAGGGCAGCAAGGGCTACCAGGCTGAAAACGTCACGAAGGTTTAGCGCGCGGCAGGGTTTTCCGGCCCCGTCGGTTGGCCTTTGAGGAAATTTTCCTCCTAGCCAGAGCGTGTTCCTGAAGGATGGTTGCAGGCACTGAGTGTGTGTTCTTGCGAGGCCATACACCTTCGTATGAGGCTTTGTGATACGATCTTAAAATCGGAAATTTAGGCTGGAGCCAAGATTTGCCACAGCACATCCCTCGAAAACAGCTGAAGAAAGATGAAGTGCGCGAAACGCTGGCGCATGGCGCCGATGCCCTGCTGTCTCATCAACAGCTCACGATCTATATCCTGCTCGCCGCGGTGATCGTTGCCGTGGGCGTTTTCGGCTGGAAGACGTACACCGAACGGCAGACCGTGAAGGCTTCCGCGGGGTTCGACGGCGCGATGAAAGTTTTCCAGTCGCCGGTGGGAACGCCACCGACTCCGGGCGAGACTTCCTACTCGAGCGACAATCAGAAATTCACGATCGCCGCGCAGCAATTCTCCGACGTCGCATCGAAATACCCGCGCACGCATGCGGGCCAGCTCGCGCGCTATTATGCCGCGCTGAGCTATGAAAAGCTGGGCAAGACCGCCGATGCGAAGAAGTCACTGCAGGATCTCTCGGGCAGCAGCGATCAGGAAGTGGCCGCGCTCGCACAGCTCGAACTCGCGGGCATCGACGATCGCACGGGCCAGGACGCCGAGGCCGTGAAATTATACGAGGGCTTGATCGCCAAGCCGAGCGTGCTCGTGCCGAAGCCGGTCGCCATGATGGCGCTCGCCGAACATTACAGCCAGAAGGATCCCTCGGCGGCGGCGAAGCTCTACGCGCAGATCAAAGCGGACTACCCCGACACTCCGATCGCCGAACGCGCCGATCAGGCGCTCGCGCTGCTCGGCAGCAAATCCTGAGCAACCGCCGCTTGCCCGGCGGCCGCCGCTAGCCGAGGCGCTCCCCGATACACTAAAATGATTGCGATGCCGCTGGCACCCTACGCAATGAACGTGCGGCGGTCGCGCGGTCGGCGCTACCCGGAACCGCCGCACCCCTATCGAAACGACTACGCGCGCGACCGCGACCGCGTAATCCATTCACGCGCGTTCCGCCGCCTCGAAGCAAAAACGCAGGTTTTCACCATGCGTTTCTCCGATCATTTTCGCAACCGGCTCACGCACACGATCGAAGTGGCGCAGATTGCGCGCACCGTGGCGGGCGCGCTCGATCTCAATGCCGATCTCACCGAGGCGCTCGCGCTGGTCCACGATATCGGGCATCCGCCGTTCGGCCACGCCGGCGAGCGCCGTCTCGATGCGCGCATGCGCGAGCATGGAGACCGCTTCGACCACAATCTCCACGCCCTGCGGATTATCGAGCAGTTCGAGCAACGCTACCTCGATTTCCCCGGATTGAATCTCACGTTTGAGGTGCGCGAAGGAATCATCAAGCATTCGCGGGACTATTCCGCGGCGGAATTTCCGGCGCTCGCCGAGTACCTTCTGGACGAAAGGCCGCCGCTTGAGGCGCAGTTGATCGATCTGGTGGATGAAATCGCGTACAACACGGCCGATCTCGACGATGGTTTCGAAGCGCGCCTGCTTGATTTCGAGCAGTTACGCGCGGAAGTTCCCGTATTCGAGGTGGCCTACGCGGAAGTGGAGCGGCGGCATCCAGCGGGACTGCGGAAGCTGAAATTCAACGAAGCGCTGAAGCACATCCTCGACCGCCTCGCGACCGACCTCATCGACAACACGCGCCGCCAGGTGGAAGCGAGCGGCGTCCGCGACGTGGGGGACGTGCGAAGCCATCAGCGCCGGCTCGTGGGGTTTTCGTCCGACGTAGCCCGGCAGAATGCCGGCCTGAAGCAATTTCTCAATGCGCGCGTCTATTCCCACCCGGCGATTTCCGAGGAGCGCGACCGCTCCGTCGCCGCGCTCGACGCCCTTTTCCTTTTTTTCCTCGATCATCCCGATCGCATGCCAAAGCACTATGCCGAATTGGCTCAGAACGAGCCGCGCCATCGGGTGGTTTGCGACTATATCGCCGGGATGACGGACCATTTCCTGCTGCGCCAGTGCCAGGAACTGCTCGTCAGCCCCGTGTCGCGCGTCTCGTAGGACCGCCGGACGGGAACCAATCGCAGTAACTCGCGCGTATCCCCGCCGCACCTTTGCTTGGGGGCTTCCTTGACAGCGCCCCGAAGGGACATATAATGAAGTTTAAACGTCAGCGTTCGGGGAAATCTTATGTTTCTGGATGTGAAAGAACTCGCAGTCCGAAAAATACGCATCCGGAAAAGCTACGCCCCGGGAACCATTGATTTTCATTCGGGCGAATTCCGGCAGGTCGAACCCCTGGAAGTGCGTGCAACAGCTGAACTTATCGAAGGGCAAATCCGGGTTTACGGCAACCTTCACACGAGAATCGAGCTGGTCTGCGCGCGCTGCCTCGACACGGTAATCGAGGAGATCAGCCGCGACTTCGATCTCTTCTACCGCCCCATGACCTCGATCGCGAAGGACGATGAAGTGCGCTTGGCGCTGGGCGACACGGAGATTGCTTTCTTCGAAGGCGATGGCTTGTTTCTCGCGGACGTCCTCGCCGAACAGGTGAACCTCGCGCTGCCGATGAAGGTGATTTGCTCGAGCGATTGCCGCGGGCTTTGCCCCCACTGCGGCGCGAACCTCAACAATGAAGAGTGCCGCTGCGAGAAAAACGGCAGCGATCCCAGACTGGCCCCGCTCGCACGGCTCAAGCAGGACTGGTTCAAAAAGCAATAAGACGCTACACTGAGTATTCCATTCAGGCTGCCTTTTGAGTCGCGGCCTGTCACGAGGAGCAGAATGCCTAATCCAAAGCGACGCCATTCGAAGAGGCGGACGTCCACTCGGCGCGCCCACGATCATCTTCATGCTTTTTCCCTGGCCGAATGCCCGAATTGCCACGAAAAGAAGCTGCCACACCGGGCATGCCCCAAGTGCGGCCACTACAAAGGTCGCGAAGTGATTGACACTTCGGCTAAGACGGCCTAAGTTTCCCCCGCCGGCTGTCTGTAAGGTGCTCCCTGGAGCAAAGATGATTACCATCGCTCTCGATGCCATGGGTGGAGACCATGCGCCCCGCGCAGAGGTCGAAGGCGCGATTCTGGCCACGCGCGAGCTGGGGGTGCGCGTGCTGCTGGTCGGCATCGAAGAGACGGTCCGGCAGGAGTTGGCGCGCCACAAGCTCCGCGACCTCCCGATCGAGGTGGTGAACGCGACCGACGTGATCACCATGAGCGACTCGCCCTCGCACGCCTTTCGCCGCAAGAAAGAAAGTTCGCTGCACGTGGCGGCCCGGCTCGTCCGCGATGGCAAGGCGGAAGCGCTCGTCAGCGCCGGCAATACGGGCGCGGTGATGACGGTCGCGCGGTTCGTCCTCGGCACGCTGCCTTCGGTCGATCGCCCCGCGCTGGCCGTGGCCTTCCCGAACATGAAGGAAAAAGTTTCGATCATTCTCGACGTGGGCGCGAACGTCGATTCGAAGCCCGAGCAGATCGAGCAGTTCGCCGTGATGGGCGAAATCTATTACCGCACGATCTGGGGCGTGAAGCGGCCTCGCGTCGCCTTGCTTTCGATCGGCGAGGAAGAAATGAAGGGCAACGAACTCACGCGCGAAGCGGGCGCTCTGCTGAAGCAGACTTCGCTGAATTTTACGGGCAACGTGGAAGGCCGCGACGTCTTTCGCGGCAATGTAGAAGTGGTGGTCTGCGATGGCTTCATCGGCAACATCGCGCTAAAGATCAGCGAAGGCGTGGTCGAGCACATCGGCGGGATGCTGAAGAAAGCGATCAAGAGCAGCCTCAGGTCGCAGCTTGGCTACGCGCTTTCCAAGCGCGCCTTCGACGATTTCCGCAAACGCACCGATTATTCCGAATACGGTGGCGCGCCGCTGCTGGGCGTGAAAGGCATCACCGTGATCGGGCACGGCCGGTCGAATCCCAATGCCATCAAGAACGCCATTCGCGTAGCGGCGGAGCTCTGCCGCGCGCGCGTCAACGAGAAAATCGAACAGGAGCTTTCCGCTGCCGCGGCCGTCCTGGCGCGCGGTTGAACGAGCGGGAAACGCAACCGCCATGAGCAAGATCGCATTCCTATTTCCGGGCCAGAACTCGCAGTATCCCGGTATGGGCCGCGACCTCGACGCGGATTTCCCCGAATCGCACGCCGTCTTCCAGGAAGCCGATGCGGCCCTTGGATTCCCGCTCTCGAAACTCTGCTTCGAAGGCCCCGAGGATGATCTCAAGCTCACGGCGAACACGCAGCCGGCCATCCTGACAGTTTCCGTGGCGGCGCATCGCGCCCTCGAAAAGCACGGCGTCACGCCCGACATGGTCGCAGGTCACAGCCTCGGTGAATATTCGGCGCTCGTCGCGGCCGGCGCGGTTGATTTTTCCGACGCCGTGAAGCTCGCGCGGCGCCGCGGCCAGTACATGCAGGAAGCCGTCCCGGTGGGCGAAGGCGCGATGGCCGCGATCCTCGGGCTTTCGCCGTCAGACGTCGCCGAAATCTGCAAAAAGGCGGCGAACGGCGAAGTGGTCTCCGCCGCGAACCTGAATTCGCCCGAGCAGATCGCGATTTCGGGTCACGCGGGCGCCGTGAAACGCGCCGTCGAGATCGCCTCGCAGTCCGGCGCCAAGCGCGCCGTGATGCTTTCCGTGTCCGCGCCCTTCCATTGCGCGCTGATGCTTCCGGCGCAGCAGCGCTTCGAGGCCGATCTCCGCGCGACGAAATTCGCCGCGCCGCGCTTTCCGGTGATCACCAACGTGGATGCGGAGGCCATCGAATCCGGCGACGAAGCGCGCGAAGCGCTGATTCGCCAGGTGTCGTCGCCCGTGCGTTGGCTCGAATCGGTGCGCGAGATGATCGATCAGGGCGTAAATATCTTCGTCGAGGTCGGGCCGGGCAAGGTTCTCTCGGGCCTGCTGCGGCAGATCGACCGCTCGGTGCGCTGCTTCAATGTGGAAGATAGCGCGAGCCTCCAGGCCACGCTCGACAAAATCGCCCAGGCGCGCGCCGAATTCGCGGATACTTAGAATCCAAATCTCATGTTTTCACTCAAAGACAAAATCGCCCTCGTTACCGGCGCGTCGCAAGGCATCGGCCGCGCCACCTCGCTCGCCCTGGCCGAGGCCGGCGCCAAGGTTGTGCTCGCCGCGCGCAGCGCTGATAAGCTTGCCGCGCTCGCCCAGGAAATCGCGGCCGCCGGAGGCGAATCGCTCGCCGTCCCGATGGACGTCGCCGATGCCGCTCAGGTGAAAAATGGTTTTCAGCACGCGCTCGAGAAAATGGGCCGGCTCGACATTCTCGTGAACAACGCCGCGATCACCCGCGACACGCTCGCGCTGCGCATGAAGCTCGACGATTGGAACGCCGTGCTGCAAACGAATCTCACGGGCGCCCACCTGTGCATTCAACAGGCGCTCGGCGCGATGCTCAAGCAGCGCTCGGGCCGCATCATCAATATCTCGTCCGTCGTCGCCGAAACCGGCAACGCCGGGCAATCGAACTACGTCGCATCGAAGGCAGGGCTGATCGGGCTCACGCGCGCGATTGCCGTCGAAGTCGCCTCGCGCAGCATCACCGTAAATGCGGTTGCGCCCGGTTTCATCGAAACGCCCATGACCGACCCGCTCTCGCAGGAACTGAAAGACAAGATGAAGTCCCTGATCCCGCTCGCGCGCTTCGGCAAGGACCGCGAGATCGCTGCCGCAATCGTATTCCTCGCGAGCGATGAAGCCGCCTATATCACCGGGCAAGTGCTCGACGTGAATGGCGGCATGCACATGGGATAGCATTGCCGAGAGATGTTCAGGTTCGGTACGCCGATGGCGCGTTCCTGCGCCGCAAAGGTTGACCCCGCGATACGCGGCGCATAGAATGGGCAAGTCGAATGCGGGGTGCGTCCCTGCCTGGCGTGCCGCCCCGCGGGGCGAAGACAGCCGAAATCGGAGGAAAAATTAGAATGGCCAGCGTCGAAGAACGCGTAAAGCAGATTATTGTCGAGCAACTCGGTGTGGATGAAGGCGAAGTGACTCCCAGCGCTTCGTTCGTGGACGACCTCGGCGCCGATTCGCTCGATACCGTCGAGCTGGTGATGGCCTTCGAGGAAGCGTTCGGCGTCGAAATTCCGGATGAGGATGCCGAGAAGATTGCCACGGTGAAAGACGCCATTGAGTATATCGAGAAGCACGCCAAGGCAAGCAAGTAGTCTCGCCGGTCGTCCCATTCCGAACAGGAGAATTTTCTTTTGAGCCGCCGAGTCGTTGTGACAGGCGTTGGATTGGTCTGCGGGTGCGGTATCGGGACCGATGAGGTCTGGCGCAATCTGCTGGCCGGAAAGAGCGGGATTGCGCGCGTCACCCAGTTCGACGTATCCGCCTTCGATTGCCAGATCGCCGGCGAGGTGAAGGGTTTCGATCCGCTCAACTGGATCGAGAAAAAAGAAGTAAAGAAGATGGCGCGGTTCATCCACATGGCGATGGCCGCGTCCGACTTCGCGATCCGGATGGCCGGACTCGAAATCGCGCCGGATTTTGCCGACGCAGCCGGCGTCTACATCGGATCGGGCATCGGCGGATTCGACGTCATCGAGCGCGAGCATTCAAAGTATCTGAATGGCGGCCCGGGCAAGATCTCCCCGTTTTTCATTCCTTCGGCCATCGTGAACCTTGCCGCAGGCAACGTGTCCATCCGCTATGGCGCGAAGGGTCCGAACTCCGCCACGGCAACCGCATGCTCCGCCGGGGCCCACGCCGTGGGCGATGCATACAAAATTATCCAGCGCTGCGACGCCGAGGTGATGATCGCCGGCGGCTCGGAAGCGGCCGTCACGCCGATGAGCATCGGCGGGTTCGGCGCGATGCGCGCTCTTTCGACGCGCAACGACGAGCCCGAACGCGCCAGCCGCCCGTTTGACGCCGACCGCGACGGCTTCGTCGTCGGCGAAGGCTCGGGCATTTTGATCCTCGAGTCGCTCGAATTCGCCGAGCGTCGCGGCGCGAATATCATCGGCGAGATCGTCGGCTACGGAATGTCCGGCGACGCCTATCACATCACGCAGCCTGCCGAGGGAGGCGATGGCGGCTATCGCGTATCGCTCGCGGCCATCAAGGACGCGAAAATTTCGCCGGACGATGTCGGCTACGTCAACGCGCACGGCACCTCGACGCCCATGGGCGATGCGATCGAAACATCCGCGCTCAGCCGCGTCTTCGGCGCGCGCGCGAAAAAAGTTCCCATCAGCTCGACGAAATCGATGACCGGCCATCTTCTCGGTGGCGCGGGCGGGCTCGAGGCCGGCATCAGCGTGCTTGCGCTGCGCGATCAGATTCTTCCGCCCACGATCAATCAGGAGACTCCCGATCCCGCGTGCGACCTCGATTACGTTCCCAATGTCGCGCGCAAAGCGGAAGTCGTCTACGCGCTTTCGAATTCCTTCGGCTTCGGCGGCACGAACGCTTCGCTGATCTTCAAGCGCTGGGACGGACGCTGACGATGCGACGAGCATCGTCATCCTGAGGACGGCGCTTTGATTTTTGCCGTCCGAAGGATCTCTCTTGGTGCGGGCGGTCACGGAGTTGAGGGAAGCCTTTCATGAAAATCGGCGTCTGCGTAAAACAGGTTCCCGCGAAAGATGCGCCGCTCGCGATCGTCGATGGCGGCGCCTGGATTCGCGAATCCGACATCGGATTTGAGACGAACGAGCCGGATACCTACGCGCTCGAAGAAGCGCTGCGCCTCAAGGAAAAGCACGGAGGCGAAGTCGTCGCGATCTCGATGGGCCCCGAGCGCGCGAAGCAAACCATCAAGGAAGCGCTCGCCAAAGGCGCCGAACGCGGCATCCACGTCGCCGACAACGAATTCTACAAGCTCGATCCGCTCACATCGGCGCGTTCGCTCGCTGCTGCAATCGAAAAGGAAAATTTCGATCTCATCCTCACCGGTCTCCAGAGCGACGATCAGGGCTTCGGCCAAACGGGAGTTCTGCTCGCGGAGCTTCTCGGCAGGCCGCACGCCACGATCATCATGTCGATCGAAGTCACCGACGGCCGGATGAAGCTGAAGCGCGAACTCGAAGCGGGATGGTTCCAGTGGGTCGAGTTGCCGCTGCCTGCCGTGATCACGATCCAGTCCGGCATCAACAAGCCGCGCTACGCCACGCTCAAAGGCATCATGGCCGCGAAGAAAAAAGAGATTGCGACCGTCGATCGCGCGTCGCTTGGCGTCGCGGATGCGAAAACCGAAAAGGTCGAGCGCATCTACGTCCCGCAGAAAACCAAGAAGACGGAATTCATCACTGGTTCGCCGAAAGAGGCTGCTGCGAAATTGATCGAAAAGCTGCGCCACGAAGCGCGGGTGTTCTGAGGGGTTTTAGGGATGGAGTGGATTGACGACTTACGGCGAAAAGCGTTTGAAAAGAGCGTGCGTGCTCTTGGTGGGAGTATGCAAGGCGTGTCCCACACAAATGTAGGAGCTTTAGGTCGTATTTTGCCGGAGGATGTCAAGAAGCGTGCCGTCGCAATCGGAAATGAACTCATCCTTAGTTACGAGGATGCGCTAACAGCAATTGCGACGGCAACCGAGCGTCAGATCGCGGTGCTGGGCTTTGATTCCGGCGAAGTGGTCGAAGAGGGTTTTCGGGTGGTCGATTACACCGGCTATGATCGCGACATCGATTTCACCGGCGATTGGAACGCCTATGTCGCGGCAATCAATACCGAAGCCGAGCGTTGGATTAGAGCGCATCGCCTCGGTAATAACCACGGTTACATTCTGACGGCTACCTCTCTAGAGGAGTTCTCGCAGATCAGGCACTGAGCTCATGAAGATCCTACTCATCACCGAGCAGCGCGACGCCAAGTGGAATAAGGTCAGCTTCGAGACGCTGGCCGCCGCGCAGCAGATCGCGCAGCAGGCCAAGGGATCGCTTTCCGGCGCCGTTGTAGGCAAAGGCGTCGCCGCGCTTGCCGATGAGCTTGCCGGCTATCAGCTCGAGGAAGTGCTTCTCGTCGAGCACGACCTGCTCGCGCAATATACGCCGGACGGTTTTTCACTAGCGCTCCGCCAGGTGATTGAAAGCGCCAAGCCCGACCTCGTCCTGCTTCCGCACACGTATCAGGTCCGCGATTTCGCCCCGAAGCTAGCGGCATCCATGCAGAAGGGAATGATTGGCGATTGCATCGCCTATCGCTATGAAAACGGGAAATTGATTTTCGTGCGCCAGATGTTTCAGGGGCGTACGGCTGCGGATGTGGTCTTCACCGGCGAGCCACCGTGGATCGCATCGTTTCAGGCGGGCGCATTCCGCGCCGACCTCGCGGCGAAACATGCGAGCGGGAAAGCGCCCGTGAGACCTGTGACCGTCGATCTGAAACCGGAGCAGATCCGGACGAAGCCGCTCGAGCTTTTCCGCGAGGCGAAGCAGGCCGTCGATTTGACGCAGGCGCCGATCCTCGTTTCGGTGGGCCGCGGAATCAAGGCGCCCGAAAACATCGCCATGGCCGAAAAGTTGGCGAAATTGATGGGCGGCGAAATTTCTGCGTCGCGCCCGATCTGCGATGAAGGCTGGCTCCCGATGGAGCGCCAAATCGGCAGCTCCGGTCAGACGGTCGCGCCGAAACTCTATCTCGCGCTCGGCATCAGCGGCGCGATCCAGCACGTCGTGGGCATGAAAGGCTCGCGCACGATCGCCGCAATTAACAAAGACGCCAACGCGCCGATTTTCGAAGTCGCCGACTACGGCATCGTCGGCGATCTCTTCGAAGTCGTTCCCGCCATGATCGAGGAATTGGAAAAAGGCAGCTGACGATCCGACGAGCCTGCCCGCCGCAGGCGGGGATCGTCATCCTGAGGCCGACGCTTTCGGTTCTGGTCGGCCGAAGGATCTCTCCGGTATTTCTCCCGCTACCGATTACCCGGCGACAATCGCCTCCGCCTCGATTTCCACCAGCATCTCCGGATCGATCAAGCGGCTGATCTCAATCATCGCGGTCGCGGGGCGAATCTCGCCGAAAAATTCGCCGTGCGCGCGGCCAATCTTCTCCCAGTCGGCAATATGCGTCACGAACATGCGCGTTCGCACCACGTCCGACATTTTCGCCCCAGCCTTTGCCAGCGCCGATTCGATATTCCGCAGCACCTGCACAGTCTGCGCGTAGGCATCGCCAGCGCCCACGATTTTCCCTTCGGCGTCGGTCGCCGTCGTTCCCGAGACGTGAATGTACGGGCCCACCCGCACGGCGCGCGAATAGCCGATGATCGGTTCCCACTTGGTGCCGGACGAAACATTCTGCCGTTGCATCGTCTCTCCTTTAGGGATCGAAGCGCGCGCGCAAATCGGGCGGCACGATCGGGCAAACATCGTCTCGCCTGCCGAAAATGCTGTAGCGAATGCGCGCGATGCAATTGTAAGCAGCGTCCCGCAGCGCGCGCGGAATCACGGCGAATACGCCTGCCAGAATTTTCCAGCTGCCGCCGAGGCGTCGCAGGATGTGCAGCACCGCATCCGAGCGTGCCAGCAACGCCCCTTCGTTCGTGAGTACGATGATGCTGTCCGGCAATCCGGCGCGGCGCTCCGCCGGCACGAGCGCCTCGAAAGTGGGCCCCTGTAGCGGCGCGAAGCGGAATGCGTGCCCGGCGCGATCGCGTTGCACCACGAATTTCACGGCGCCGTGGCACAAGCCGCAGTGCCCGTCGTAAAACAGCATCTCGGCAGTAGGCGCTTCCTGCGACACTGTGAGAAAAGCATAGCATGCCGCGTGTTCCGTTATTCCAAGCTGCGGCTGCCGGGGCGGAAACTGCTTCTGGACAGACTTTCGCGAAGTCTCTAAGCTACTCCCGCTGAAACTTTACCGGGAGAGATTTGCCCTCCGTGAAATGCAATAGCATCCTCGACGCGATTGGCAGCACTCCTCTCATCCGGCTGAATCGCGTCGCGAAAGACGTCCCGCCCGAAATCTTCGTCAAGGCCGATTACCTGAATCCCGGCGGCTCGACCAAGGATCGCATCGCGCTTCGCATGATCGACGAGGCCGAACGCAAAGGCCAGCTCAAGCCCGGCGGCACGATCATCGAAGGCACCTCCGGCAATACGGGCATCGGCCTGGCGCTCGTGGCGGCCGTGCGCGGATACAAAGTCGTGTTCACGGTCACCGACAAGCAGTCGCGCGAGAAGATCGATTCGCTGAAGGCGTTTGGCGCCGAAGTGATCGTTTGCCCCACGGCGGTCGAGCCCGAGGATCCGCGCAGCTATTATTCGGTTGCGAAAAAGCTCGCGCGCGAAATCCCCAATTCGTATTATCCGAATCAATACGAAAATCAGGATAATCCGGAAGCGCATCACCGCACGTCCGGCCCCGAAATCTGGAAAGACACCGACGGGAAGATCACCCATTTCGTTTGCGGCCTCGGCACGGGCGGCACCGCCACGGGCGTGGGGCGTTTCCTCAAGGAAAAGAATCCCGAGATCAAGGTGATCGGCGTCGATCCGCTTGGCTCGCTCTATCACGAATACTTCAAGACGCACAACATCGGCACCGCGCACACCTACGTGGTCGAAGGCATCGGCGAGGACATCCTGCCGTCGACGATGGATTTTTCGGTGCTCGACGACGTCCTGCAGGTGAACGACGAGGAATGCTTTCTCTGGGCGCGGCGGCTCGCCAAGCGCGAAGGGATTTTCACGGGCGGTTCGGGCGGCGGATGCGTTTCGGCGGCGATTCGCGTCGCCAGGAATTGCAGGAAGAGCGACCTCGTTGTTGCGTTCCTGCCGGATACGGGCAGCCGCTATCTCAGCAAAATCTATAACGACGGTTGGATGCGCGAGCACGGTTACGCCGAAGCGGAAGTAACTCTCACGGCCTCGGACGTGATTCGCGTGAAGCATCAGAACGGCAAAACGCGCCAGCCCGTTGTGGTCGGGCCGAACCGCACCGTCTTTCAGGCGCTTCACACCATGCAGCAGGAGGATATTTCCCAGCTTCCCGTTTTCGAGGACGAGCGCTCGGTCGGCACGATCTTCGAAGATCAGATCCTGAATCTCGCGCTGCAAGGGAAAGATCTCCGCAAGCTGATCGTGCGTGAAGTGATGGGCCCGCCGCTGCCCCAGGTGCCTTCCAACGCCCCAATCGAGCGCGTCACCCATCTGCTCAGCCACGAAAGCCCCGCCGTCTTCGTCGAGATGGAGGCCGGCAAGCTCGAAGTGCTCACAAAGTTCGACCTAATGGATACAATCGCCGGCCTCGTCGGCCAGAAACGCTGAGCGGACGCGATTCGCGTTCGCCGCGCGCGATGCGCGCGTTCGTCTCCATGAGCATTCGCCCAGCTTGATTCCGCTATTGAGACTATATTTTCTTGACATCGCTTTCCACACTGTGATATTTCGCCCGCACAGCAGGGCCGTGTTCCGAGGATCCAGGACCAAGTAGACTTGCTTCTCGGTGGTGGTGTTAGCGGCATTGGCGTCAGTGGTGGCACCAATTGCCGATCGGCCGGTTTTCCAACCGTCCGGGGCCAGGGGTAGATTCACTTTTTGTGGTGGCATTGGCGTCAGTGGTGGCGCCGATTGCTGATCGGCCGCGCGAGTTTTTGCGCGTGGGTGGGATGTGAAATTGATTACGGGGGGAATCAAGTGATTTATACACGCTTGTCTTTGCGCGGATTTGTGTCTGCGCTGCTTCTTTGTTTCTGTCTGCTGTTCTTCGTTTCCGCATCGCTCGCACAAACATCTACTACGGGTTCGCTCACCGGAACTGTAACCGATCCCTCGGGCGCGGTAATTTCCGGCGCGACGGTAACGATTACCGACAACGCCACTGGCGCGGTTCGTACCGCGACGACGGACGCCAATGGGAGCTACAAGTTCTCGTTGCTGCCTCCAGGGAACTATGATGTGAAGTTTTCCGCGACGGGATTCAAGACGGTCGAGGTGTCGGCGGTAACCGTGAACGTCACCGAAACCCCGGTGCTTAACCACGCCTTGCAGGTTGGCGCTCAGTCCGAGCAGATCACCGTCGAATCCACCGCCGAGACCATTCAGACCCAGAACGCCACGAACGGCGCGTTGGTCGGATCGAAGGAAGTCACCGACCTGCCCCTCAGTTCCCGCAACTACACACAGATCATCGATCTTTCGCCCGGTGTCGTCGTGAACGTCTCGAGCGCCGCGGCGATCGGCGCGGGCACGCAGGATATCAACGTGAATGGTTCGGGCTCCGATCAGAACAATTACCTCATGGACGGCGCCTCGATCACGAACTACGGCAGCGGCGGCGGCGCGCAATCCGGCAACTATCCGGGCATCGGCATCCCCAATCCGGACGCCATTCAGGAATTCAAGATTCAAACCTCGCAGTACGACGCTTCCTACGGCCAGAATCCGGGCGCGAGCGTCAACGTCGTCACCAAGAGCGGCACGAACCAGTTCCATGGCTCCGCTTGGGAATACGTCCACAACAATTTCTTTGATGCCAACGATTTCTTCTTGAAGCAAACCGAGCTCGGTCCCGGCGGCACGGGCATCAATGCGCCGCAGACCTTCAAAGAGAATCAGTTCGGCGGCACGATCGGCGGCCCGATCAAGAAGGACAAGATTTTCTTCTTCTTCTCCTATCAGGGCACGCGCCAGCTCAATGGAATCGGCACCAACGGCTTCTCCACCGGCTTCACCAGCGGCGTCAGCATGCCTCCGTTCAACACTCCTTGCGGCAATCGCGCAGACGGTTGCACCACACCGATTCCCGCTCAGCTATGGGGCACCGCTGCCGCCACAAACCCCTCCACTAGCACCTGCGGCACAACGGGCTATACGTATGCCCAATATCTCGGCTGCGTGTTTTCAGGCCCGGTCGGATTCGCGGGCGTTCCCGTCAATCAGCAGGGTTCCAACATCAACCCGGCGATGATCGGAATCCTCCAGGCGGCAGGACCCAAGGGCGGATACAACAGCGGCTATTACATTCCTAGTGGCTCATTCGTCCCATCGCACCCCGGAGCCTGCGGCGGAGAAAGCGCCGGTGCCGGCAATAATCCGTTTTGCCTCGACAGCATCGTCCAGCCCATCCAGGCGAACGAAGACCAATACGTAGCCAATGGCGATTACGTTCTTTCGAGCAAGCACACGCTCACTTCCAAGCTCTTCTACGCGAAGGATCCTCAGGTACAGAGCTTCGTTTGCCTGGGCCCGTGCATGCCGGGCGGCCCCGAAAACGCGACCTACACCACCACGGACTCGCTGCTCAAGCTCACCTCGGTTTTGAGCAGCAACTTCGTCAACGAGGCCCGGGTATCGTATCAACGGGAAGTTACGAACAGCGTGGATGGCCTCAACGTGCAGGCCTGCGCCGTGGGCATGATTCCGACCGTCAATAATGGCCAGCCGTGCCCTGGTATCGCCGGGCAGTCGACAACGTACCACGAGCTGACTCTCGTTCCCGTTTTGAATGCCAGCGGAATCGGCGGAGGCTGGGGAACGTTCAACGCCGGCGGAAACTTTTTCGCCGCCGATACGAACTTCTTCAATACCTTTCAATATTCCGACCAGATCTCCTGGAACCACGGCAAGCACGCGATCCGCGCCGGCTTTGAGGCGCAGCGCATCCAGTGGAACTGGACTCTCGGCGGTGCGGGCCGCGGCGAGCTCATCTTCGGAAACCTCGAGGACATGATGACGAGCGGAGACAATCCGTTCTTCGGTGGAATCCTCGCCAACCTGACGACCCGCCTGGCGCCGACCGCTCCAAACTACCACGCCCTCCGCGTCAACGAATTCTCATCCTTCGCGGAGGACGACGTGAAGGTGACGCGCAACCTGACCCTGAACATTGGCCTCCGCTGGGAGTACGATGGGTTCCCCACCGATGCCACCGGACTCTTTACGAATGCCTGGGCTAGCTTGGCCGAGATCAACAACACCGGGGGCTTTTTCATTGGTGACCCCACCACCGGCGCAGCAAACCCCATCGGGACTCTTGCTGGCTATGTCGTCCAGTCAAACTATAACAAGGCAACGAACCTTGGTCTGATGGCCCCCAATGGCGCCACCGGGGTCTACGTAAACAGCAACAAGACACTCGAACACGGGGCGCCATGGTTGAATCTCGCTCCTCGCCTTGGCTTTGCCTGGCAGCCGCTGGGCAATAGCTTCGTCGTCCGCGGCGGTTACGGCATCTTCTACGACCGCATTTACGGCAATCTCCTCGGCAACAACCAACAGGCCGATCCGCCCTACGCTGGCTCGATTCCGGCGATCGGTACCTTGGACAACCCCGCTCCTGAACCCGGCACGGGCACGCTGGGGTGGATACCGCGAACGCTCGGTGTAACCAGCCAGGGCACCGTGACGAGTGGCGCCCAAGCTGTTGCGGGTTCGGACCTAACCAACAACAGCACCTCCGACGCGGCAAATCTCGGCACGCCGCTCATTCAGGAATACAACCTTGATCTCCAATACGAGTTCAAGCCCGGCTGGATCGCCGATATCGGTTACGTGGGACAGCACGGCACGCACCTCTACGACTGGGCCCGCAACATCAACATCGGCTATCTTGCGGCAGGAGCGCCGAACGAACCGCTGGCCTCCGACCCGCAGGACTACGGCATGGTCGTCGGAAACGGAAACGCCGCCAACCACACGCCGGCAGTGTTGCCCTTTAATGTTGGCAATACGAATCCGATGAATCAGATCCTGCAGAATCTGGTCGCCAATATCCAAGGCCGCGTTCCCTATCTCGGCATGGATCCTACGGGGCTATCGACTACGAGCACTGTGGGCGACGATGTGTACAACAGCTTGCAGGCTCAGTTGAAGCACCAGTTCTCCCATGGCCTGTTGCTGCAGGTTGCCTATACGTGGAGCAATTCCACAACGAACATCAACTCCTCCGAGGCGGGAGGCGGCATCGCGGCTCCCGGTAACGTCCTCTCCGGCGGCGGCACCAGCAACAATCCCAACGATCTGCGCCAGCAGTATGGTCCAGCGGCGTTCAACCGTCCGCAGCGTCTCGTTATTAGCTACAGCTACGATCTGCCGTGGAAGCATATGGAGGGCATCACCGGAAAAGTGCTGGGTGGCTGGACCGTTTCCGGTGTCACCACCATTCAGGATGGTGAACCCTTCACCGTCGTGGATGGTAACGGCGCGACTCTCTACGATGGCAGCAGCCCGTTTGGCAATAACGTCCGAGCCTTGCTGGCGGACCCGGTTGACTGCGATCCCGTAACGGGCAATTGCAAGTCTGGAATTCCGATTGCCACTTCGGGCAGCAACGAGCAACGGCTGAATAATTGGATCAACACGAGCGCTTTCCAGTCGTTCTCCACGCTTCCGGCGTCCGCCCCGCAATGCATTGGGGGCCAGTCGAATCCGGGTGGAGACGCGTCCCTGCCGTGCGGTGCAGCCGGATCAACTAAACCTAATGCCGGCACGGGCTTCGGCAATTCCGGCGTCGGTACGATTCTCGGCCCCGGCCAGCACAACTGGGATATTTCCCTTATTAAGAATACGAAAATCTGGGAGAGCACCAATTTGCAGTTCCGGGCGGAATTCTACAACGTCTGGAACCACGCACAGTTCAATCCCCCGGGCAATAACCTCAACACGCTTGCCACCTTCGGCGTGATCACGAGGACATCTGTCCCGGCCCGCATCATCGACTTCGCCCTGAAGTTCAGCTTCTAGGCGGCGAGGACCACAGCTTAACCGGCCCCGTTCCTCCTTTTCTGGGGAACGGGGCCTTTTTCTTGCTCTGCTGCCGCCCCGTTCAACTTCACCTGCGCCCGATTCCTTGTTATGATCTGCGCATCCCCGGCCGATTCGATGCGTACTTGTCTCATCGCGCTTGCCGTTTTGGGTTGCTGCGCGTTGGTTTGCGGCGAAGAGCCGCAGGCGCGCGCTGCCGCCGCTACCGAAGCGTCCGCCGTCATCGCCGCTCCCGCTTCCTCTTCAACCTCTGCCGCGGCCCCTCCCACGATCGTCATCGGGTTTGTCGGCGGCTACGTCAGCCACAACAATCTCTCGCACATGGAGGCGCACCTCGCGGCGCAGATTCGCAGCGAGTATCCCGCCGGCGTTTACGCCGCGGCGTTTGAAAATCACCGCAGAAACGCGGCGTACGCCACGATCCTCCGCCTGCTCGATGCGAACCACGACGGCAAGCTCAGCAAGCAAGAGAAGCAAGACGCGCGCATCATCCTCTATGGCCACAGCTGGGGCGCTTCGGAAGCGATCACGCTCGCGCGTCAACTCCAGAAGGCCAACATTCCGGTGCTGCTCACGATTCAGGTGGATAGCATCGAGAAGCATCACGAAAACGATGTGGTGATTCCAGCGAACGTCGAGGAAGCCGCCAATTTCTACCAGCCCCACGGCTTGCTCCATGGCGAAAGCCGCATTCGCGCCGCCGATCCCGAACGCACCAGGATCCTCGGGAATTTCCGCTTCGACTACAGCAAGCATCCGGTCGATTGCTACGCCGCCTATCCGTGGTGGGATCGGCATCTCGCGACGTCGCATACCGAAATCGAATGCGATCCCGCCGTGTGGGATCGCGTCGAAGCGCTGATTGCGTCGGAGCTGCCGCCAACCGCTTCCGCCACGGCCGCCACCACGCCCGAAGCCAATCAGTAGCAAGGGCAGTTTCGCCAGGAGGCTCGATGATCCTCGATCGCAGAAAATTTCTGCAAGCGGTGGCCGGCGCGGGCGCCGCGGCGGCGCTGGGCGCGCGCGAGCTGGGATGGGCCGATGGGAAATCGGAGCCGGCGCCCGGATCGTTTGATTTCATCTTTTTCACGGATACCCACATCGAGCCCGAATTGCGCGCGCCCCAGGGATGCGATGAATGCTTCCGCAAGATCGCGGGAATCAGCAGCGAATTCGCGATCATGGGCGGCGACCACGTCTTCGACGCGCTAAGCGTGGGCAACGCGCGCGCGAAGCTGGTCTACGACCTCTACCAGAAGACCGAGCAGCAGCTCCAGATGAAGCTTTACCACGTGATCGGCAATCACGATCTCTTCGGCGTCCAGGCGAAGAGTGGCGTGTCGCCCGCCGATCCCGCCTATGGAAAGAAAATGTATGAGCAGCGGATCGGCGGCAAGACGTACTACTCGTTCGATCGTCGCGGATATCACTTCGCGGTGCTCGATTCGGTGCAGCCCACGGCCGACCGCATGTGGGAAGCGCGCATCGACGATCCCCAGGTCGGCTGGCTCGCGGACGATTTGAAAATGGTGCGGCCGGGCGCGCCCGTGATCGTCGTGACGCACGTCCCTCTCGTGACGGCCTTCACCACCTATGCCACGCTCGACGAGCCGAACGCCAAGTACAACACGCTGACCGTGGCCAATACACCGCAGGTGCTCAAGGTTCTCGAGGGCCACAACGTGATCGCGGTCCTCCAGGGACACACGCACGTCAATGAAATCGTCAGCTACCAGGGCAGGCAGTACATCACCAGCGGCGCCGTCTGCGGCAATTGGTGGCGCGGCCCCCGCATGGGCACGCCCGAAGGATTTACGGTGGTCAGCCTGCGCGAAGGCAAAATCGCCACCCGCTACGAAACCTACGGATTCCACAGCATCGACCCGCGCGAAAAATTCTAGCGCCCCGGCGGGTTTCCCTCTTCATTACGCGGCGCTCGCGGTGCGATTCGCGCGTGAATCCGACCGCTGCCAGCGTCGCGATTAAAAGCGAGGCAATAATATATGTGAGTCAGTGCACTGCCAATGCCAAAATGTTGTCCGCCGATGAAATAATTTCATCGGTATGGATGCACCCATCATCTGCTTGTGAGTGGTGTGGAGGCACGTTGGCGCAAGGTGGATCTCGTGTTCACTGTGTTCTTGGATGAGAGCGGCGTCCGAACGACGCAGAGAGTGGCTTCTGCCACGGCGTTGATTATTCCTGCGGCGCAAATCTGTAGGCTGGAGATGGAATGGAAGTCTTTGTGTGACAAGGAAGACTTTAGGTGTTTTCACGCTTCTCCCTGTAACGCTCAGGATAAGAACTCGGAGTTTGCAGTTTGGGGCGAAACGAAAACGGACCGTGTCTTCGAGAGAGTCGGACAAATTTGCAAGAAGTATGGTTCGATAGCTATCTCTTCGGCTGTCAACAAGCGTTACTACGACGACGAAATTCCACCGGCTCTGAAAAAGTACACGGGTGCATATCACTATACGTGGTGTGTAGATTACGCAATCGCCTATGCGGAGCAATGGAGAAAAAACTCTGAACGTTCGATTCCTCCGTTTGAATTCGTTTTTGATTGGTTGGATATGGGAAGTCCGGCAAGAAAAGAAATCGAAAGCGTCATGCTGTATTCCGAGCGCCGCGCACGTGAACAGGGAGAAGCGGGAGCATATGAACGATTCAGTTTTAGACGGAAAGAGGAAATCCCTGGACTGCAATGCGTCGACGGGATAGCGTGGGTCTGTAATTGCTTTGCGCGACATGTGTTCCACAAGAGGAACCTCCCCGCACGTGCAAAAGCGGCATTCGACTTCTGGGGAGGAGCGTTACGAGATAAGGGATGGCTTCACGCTTTCACGTTCTCTAGAAAATCACTACGTGAGGCCGTCTTAAATGACAGAGGTAGGATGCTCGAACGCTACCGCCGATGGGAGGCGGAAGATCGTGAAAAAAGACTCTGAATACGGTCAAATGTGACCGCACATTGACGGGCTTGCTTAAAGTGCCCGGCGGTGAAGACCAAGTTAGACCAGGAAAAAGGGGGGGAAACGGAAGAAATCTAAGCCCTCCGCCTCCCCGGCGCCGTCTGCGGCAATTGGTGGCATGGCCCCCGCATGGGCACGCCCGAAGGATTTACGGTCGTCAGCCTGCGCGAAGGCAAAATCACCACGCGCTACGAAACCTACGGATTCCACAGCGTCGACCCACGCGAAAAATTCTAGCGCCGCGGCGCTCCGATTCACGCGACAATCCATCCCATGCGCAAAGCACTTTTCGCCGCCCTCGTCGCGCTGTGCGCCCTATTGGTCATTCTGTATGTGGCGGACTATGCCGTGCTTCGCGTCCGCATCGCCAGGCACGGTCCCGCTGCGGTCCTCTCCACCGTCACCGTTTTCTACGCAGCCCCGCTCAATGGCGGCAAAGTCAGCGTCTTCTACGATCAGCCGCAGATGCAGCCCTGCGTCCGCGCAATCTTTCCCCAGCTTGGCCACGCTCCTTGCTGGTACATCCGCCGTCACAGCATCCAGGTCATCGACTAGCCGCGCAGACGGGCCGTCATTCCTCAGCTCTGGCGCGGCCGTTTCCGCGCGGAATAAAACATTTGACAGGGCGCGCTGTTTCCTGTATTTAACCTACAGGTTAAATACGATGCCCGTGGATCATCTCAGCTCGACCTTCGCCGCTCTCGCCGATCCCACTCGCCGTGCGATCCTCGCGCGCCTGGCTTCGGGCGAGCTTTCCGTCACCGAGTTGGCTGAGCCGTTTGAGATGAGCCTCCCAGCCGTTTCCAAACACTTGAAGGTTTTGCAGCGCGCAGGACTCGTCGCGCGCGGGCGCGAAGCCCAGTGGCGGCCCTGCCGCCTGGATGCGCGTCCTTTAAAGGACGCAGCCGATTGGGTGGAGCATTACCGCCGCTTCTGGGCCCAGAGCTTCGACCGGCTCGACAACTATCTGCACGAATTAAAAAGCAAGGAGAAGGCAAATGCCCGCAAACGACGCAAGAGCGAGTGAGGGCCACGCTCAGCCAAAGCATGAACTTGTTATCGAGCGCATATTCGACGCGCCGCGCGATTTGGTGTTCAAGGTTTGGACCGATCCCGCGCACGTCGCCGAGTGGTGGGGGCCGCACGGTTTCAAAACCACCATTCATGCAATGGACGTCCGCCCCGGCGGCCGCTGGCACTACTCCATGCGCGGTCCCAATGGCAACGACTACCCATTCGACGGTGTGTACACCGAAGTGGTCGCTCCGGAGCGCCTGGCCTTCGAAGGCACAATTCACGCCGATACTACTCAGGGCGTCTGGACCGAGGTCACCTTCGCCGAGCAGGGCGGCAAAACCAAAGTGACGGTTCGCCAGGTATTTTCGTTCGAATCCGCGGCCACGAAGGGCGCGCCGATTGGCTGGAATCAGCAGCTCGATCGGCTGACGGCGTATCTCGCGGCCCTCTGAAGTTTTCGCGGGCGAGAAAAGCACAAGCTCGAATCGGATCTCCCAGGAGGAGCTCTATGGCGTCGGCTGCCCAATCGGCCCCCGTTTCAAAAGCGACCCTGTGGACAGGGCGCATCATCAGCGGCCTGGTCGTTTTGTTCATGATTTTCGATGGCGTCACGAAAGTGATGAAAGTCCAGCAGGTGATCGACGCCACGATTCGAATCGGCTTTCCGGTTTCTACGGTGGTGGGCATTGGGATCACGTTGCTGATTTGCGTCGCGCTCTACGTGATCCCGCCCACCTCCGTTCTTGGCGCGATCCTGCTCACCGGCTATCTCGGCGGCGCCACCGCTGCCAACGTTCGCGCCGGCAGCCCGCTTTTCAATACGGCCTTTGCCGTCGCCTTCGGCATCCTCACGTGGCTCGGCCTATACCTCCGCGAACAGCGCCTGCGCGCCCTCATCCCATTACGAACCTAGGATGGGATAACGAGGCCGCAAAGCGCCGATCGCTGATCGTGGTCCCTCCGGATCGCGAATCAGTGAGGGTGGACGTAGATGCCGAAGTCGAAAGTGTTGTGGTCCCAGTCCGCGTGATGCTCGCGGCACCAGTTGCGTTCACGATCGAGGCGGTCGACATCGTGATACACCTGCCGGCTGTGCGGGCCAAAGCGTGCTGCGTCGCGATCGATGCGTTCCTTGGCGTGGCGGAGCCGCTCGTGGCACTCGTCCCGCCAGTCGTGATCGGCGCGCGCCGTGCTGCACAGGGGAAGTGAGAATCCCACCGCAAGAGCGGCGGCGAGAATGAATCGTAGGTGATGTTTGGTCGCAGATTTGGTCATGGCATTCCTCCCAGCAACTATGGGAGTACGATCGGTGTGCATGGGCCAATCGGATGGAACCGTTATTTGACCCCCGCGATTTGCTGTAAGCATTTGGTTTAGAGTGTTTACCGGAGCGGATCGGGAATTGCGATTCGTCACTGGATTTTCTTCCCTACAAGCGACGAGCGAGAAGGTGCCAAAAGCGCCCTTTTCGGGCCATTTAAAGCCCGTTTGACCTCCCGCTAGGGGGCTGCTCCAGTCCCATCTTGCTGCAATGTTTTCAGGCGCCTCGTGCGGATCAAATTTCGCCGCCGCGCGAATCGGAGATCGTGATTTATCGCATCGAAAAACCGTTTGACACGGAGAGGTCGCATCTGTAGAATTGGCGATTGTCTGTCGTCCTTCCAGCTGGCCTGGGAGTTCCTGCTCTTTGACAATCGGATGATACAAGCCAGAACCCGTTTGGTTTGCCTATAGGTCTGCCCGACGAAAGTTGGGTGGGCAAATAGGAATTTGAGTAAAGTCCCGCTCCTGTGTATGGAGTGGGATAAACCGAGCGATGTAACAAGTTCGTTCCGATCGTGGATCATCTTTCGAGGTGGGTCACGGTCGTAACATCAGGTTTCAAACGAGAGTTTGATCCTGGCTCAGAGCGAACGCTGGCGGCGTGCTTAACACATGCAAGTCGAACGGGTGTAGCAATACACTCGTGGCGAACGGGTGCGTAACACGTGGATAACCTTCCTTCAGGTGGGGAATAACCCAGTGAAAATTGGGCTAATACCGCATAAAAAGACGAGGGCACATGCTCTTGTCTTCAAAGGCGCAAGTCGCCAGAAGAGGGATCCGCGGCCGATTAGCTTGTTGGCGGGGTAACGGCCCACCAAGGCAATGATCGGTAGCCGGACTGAGAGGTTGG